>ENA-UESC01001992-UESC01001992.1-human-gut-metagenome-genome-assembly--contig:-NODE-1992-length-13713-cov-8.569742_pt1 | contig 13713 bp, 9 predicted proteins | sample MGYA00242998_ERZ507999 | MGnify/ENA primary metagenome ERZ507999 (study PRJEB26167, sample SAMN06115465) | human gut metagenome | host: Homo sapiens | place: China:Hubei | collected 2016-04-27 | study... | reverse complement strand
AGCTTTGAAGCTGATAGTCTTTCCGTCGACAACGCTTTCCGTACAGCCGTTTACAGCGATACAGATACGTTCCAGCAATTTCTCGGTGAAGTTCATCATCCAGTTGTAATCCTTGTACTGAACATAGAGTTCCATGCAGGTAAATTCCGGATTGTGGGTCTTGTCCATGCCCTCGTTACGGAAGTTCTTGCCGATTTCATATACACCTTCAAAACCACCTACAATCAGTCGCTTCAGATAAAGTTCCGTTGCGATGCGCAGGTAAAGGTCTATATCCAGCGAGTTATGGTGCGTGATGAACGGGCGGGCGCTTGCTCCACCGGCAATAGATTGCAGGATAGGCGTTTCCACTTCAGTGTATCCGGCTTCATCGAGAGCGTTACGCAGTGTTTTCACTACGGTGGCACGCTTCAGGAATGTCTCTTTCACACCGTCGTTTACCACCAGGTCTACATAACGTTGGCGATAACGGAGTTCGGGATCTTCAAAAGAGTCGTAAGCTACGCCGTCCTTGTATTTTACGATAGGAAGCGGTTTGATGGATTTTGCAAGTACGGTCAGCTTCTTTGCGTGAATACTGATTTCGCCCATTTGGGTGCGGAATACAAAGCCCTCGATACCGATAAAGTCACCTAAGTCGAGCAGGCGTTTGAATACAGCGTTGTATAGTTCCTTGTCTTCTCCCGGACAGATGTCGTCACGGGTGATGTACACCTGGATGCGACCTTTAGAGTCCTGTAATTCGATAAAAGAAGCTTTACCCATTACGCGGCGGCTCATGATACGTCCGGCTACAGAAACCTGGCGCGGCTCGTCCTCGTCCTTGAATTCAGCTTTAATATCTGTAGAGAAAGCATTGGTTACATACTCTGCTGCAGGGTATGGGTCGATACCCATTGCACGAAGCTCATTCAGGCTGTTGCGTCGAATGATTTCCTGTTCACTTAGTTCTAGTATATTCATTTCGTTACGTATTAACTCAATTTTGTGGGCAAAAATACGAAACTTTTCTCATATATCCTGTAATCTGTCTCTTTTTTGTATCTTTGCGCCCTCAAACTAATAGGTATGACAGGACAAAAGACACCCACTGCGTTGGGAACGGAAAAGATCGGGAAGCTTTTAATGCAGTATGCCATTCCGGCAATTATCGCCATGACGGCGTCTTCTCTATATAATATGGTGGACAGTATTTTCATCGGTCACGGGGTAGGGGCAATGGCTATCTCCGGATTGGCGCTGACCTTTCCGCTGATGAATCTCGCTGCCGCTTTCGGCTCGCTGGTCGGTGTGGGAGCGGCTACATTGGTTTCGGTGAAACTGGGACAAAAAGATTACGACACCGCACAACGGGTACTCGGCAATGTGCTGGTACTGAATATTATCATCGGACTTGCCTTTACGGTTGTCACACTGATATTTCTCGACCCTATTCTTTATTTCTTCGGTGGTAGTGACGCCACGGTAGGCTATGCCCGTGATTATATGGTCGTTATCTTATTGGGTAACGTCGTCACCCACCTTTATTTAGGTCTGAATGCCGTACTCCGTTCGGCGGGGCATCCGCAGAAAGCGATGGTTGCCACGATTGCCACGGTGGTGATTAATACGATACTCGACCCTGTTTTTATCTATGGCTTCGGCTGGGGAATACAAGGGGCGGCAATCGCTACCATTACCGCACAGGTCATCGCATTGGCATGGCAGTTCAAGCTATTCTCTAACAAAGAAGAACTGCTGCACTTCCATAAAGGAATTTTCCGGTTGAAGAAGAAAATCGTAGTCGATTCTTTAGCAATCGGTATGGCGCCTTTCCTTATGAATCTGGCAGCCTGTTTCATCGTTATTCTTATCAATCAAGGTTTGCAGCATCACGGTGGTGACTTGGCTATCGGAGCGTTCGGTATTGTCAACCGATTGGTATTCCTCTTTGTCATGATTGTAATGGGACTGAACCAGGGTATGCAGCCGATCGCCGGTTACAACTATGGAGCCAAGCAATATCCGCGTGTGACAAAAGTCTTGAAAATAACTATTTATGCAGCAACCATTGTTACCACTACAGGCTTCCTGATGGGAATGTTTATTCCCCGGCTAGCAGTCTCGATTTTTACGACACACGAAGAACTGGTACGCATTTCTGCCAAAGGGCTGCGTATTGTTGTGATGTTCTTTCCTATTGTGGGTTTCCAAATGGTGACTTCCAACTTCTTCCAGAGTATCGGCATGGCGAGCAAGGCGATATTTTTGTCTGTCTCCCGCCAGGTTCTTATCCTGATACCTTGTCTGCTGATTCTTCCACAGTTCTACGGACAACTGGGAGTCTGGATAAGTATGCCGATTTCCGATCTTATAGCAAGCTTGATTGCCGGGACAATGCTTTGGTGGCAGTTCAAGCAATTCAGGAAAGTGTCTGTCTGACGGGCTTGTTGCGATACTCCTTGGGAGAGATGCCGACATACACCCTTCACTCATAGATGTATCTTCCGGAGTTATTATAACATAATTGAATGGCATCAGTGGCTCCATGTATCTTTTCGTTTCAAATGGGTTTCACTGCAAATTAACAAACAAATAGCTACAAATAACAAACTATTCCGGCTTTTTATCTCCGATAACCTACAAATAGAACAATATTTCGTCTATATCAACCTTTCCCCACTTGTTTGCTTGGGATACTTTTGTAATAACTAAATAACAAATGAAAATATGAGACGATTAAACTTCTTATTGACAGGACTTCTTGCAGTTTTGCTGGCGTCATGCAATCAGCGTGTGCAGAATATAGAAAATAAGCCGGCAGTGAAGATTGATACCGTACTTTCTGCTGACAAACAGACTGCCTTGCAGTTTCCCGGACGGGTGAAAGCGGCTCAGGACATAAGCCTGGCATTCCGGGTGAGCGGAACTATCCAGCGTATGTATGTGAATGACGGTGCTTATGTGCGCAAAGGACAACTGCTTGCCGAACTTGATCCTACAGATTATCAGATTCAACTGGATGCGGCGGAAGCCGAATACCAGCGTGTCAAGGCGGAAGCGGAGCGCGTAATGGCTCTTTATAAGGAAAATGTAACCACTCCCGACGCAAACGACAAAGCCGTGTACGGACTGAGGCAGATTACCGCCAAATACAACCATGCTAAGGACCAGTTGGAATATACCCGCCTGTATGCCCCTTTCAGCGGATATGTACAGAAACGCCTTTTCGACTCCCATGAGACGGTGGCTGCCGGAATGCCTGTCGTTTCCGTAATCAGCGAGGGAACGCCGGAAGTGGAGATTAATCTTCCGGCAGTGGAATATATCCGTCGCCGGCAGTTTACCCGCTATTATTGCACATTCGATGTATATCCGCAGCAGAGATATGTGCTGGATTTGATTAGCGTCACTCCCAAAGCGAATGCCAACCAGCTCTATACCATGCGCCTTCAATTGAAAAGCGGAGACAAGCAGGCGGTTCCTTCTCCTGGGATGAATACAATGGTCACTATCGAATGTGCCGAAGGGGAAATGCGTAACCTGTCCGTTCCCGGCGGAGCGATTCTCCGTCAGAACGGGAATACGGGTGTCTTTCTTTATAATCCGTCCGATAAAACGATTCGTCGTTGCGATGTGACCGTTACTCGCTTGCTTAGTGACGGCAGATGCCTTATAGTTTCGGACGAAGTGAAACCGGGTGACTTGATTGTTGTCTCGGGAGTGCATCATGTGAAAGATGGGCAACAGGTGGAACCTCTTCTTCCGGCTGCCGAAACGAATGTGGGAGGACTGCTATGATAGATATTAGTAAATGGGCATTTGAGAACAAGAAGTTAATCTACTTCCTGATTGCTGTACTGATTGCGGGCGGAGCTTATTCCAGCTACGAGATGAGTAAACTGGAAGACCCTGAAATAACGGTAAAGCTCGCCATGGTGGTTACTACCTATCCCGGTGCATCCGCGCATCAGGTGGAACTGGAAGTGACGGATGTACTCGAAAAGAATATCCGTTCTATGGGGAATATAGATAATGTGGAAAGCTATTCCTACAACGACCTCTCCCTGATTCAGGTAGAACTGAAAACGACTGTCAAGGAAACCGACGTGGAACAGTGCTGGGACTTGCTGCGCCGTAAAGTGGCGAACGCACAGGCGGAACTTCCTGAAGGTGCCAGCCCTTCTATCGTGAAAGATGATTTCGGTAATGTCTACGGAATGTTTTTTGCCTTGACGGGCGACGGACTTTCTGACAGGGAACTTTCCGACTATTCCGAATTAATCAAACGTGAAGTCAGCGAATTGGACGGTGTGGAACGCGTCGATTTATACGGCAACCGTCCGGAATGTATCAACATCTCCCTATTGCAAGACCGAATGGCCAACTTGGGTGTGAAACCTGCCGAAGTGCTTGCCACCCTGAACGGACAGAATAAAACAACCTATACCGGCTATTACGACAACGGTGACAGCCGTATCCGGGTCACGGTCAGCGATAAATTCAAGACGGTGGAAGACATCGGACGTATGCTGATTCAGGGACACGATGCCGACCAGCTGCGTCTGAGCGACATCGCCCGCATTGAAAAAGACTACGAAGACCCCACCCGCAACGAATTGTTCTATGACCGTCAGCGTGCCATGGGAATCATGGTTGCCGCCTCTCCCGATGCCGATATTATCAAAGTCGGCAAACGGGTGGAGCAGAAACTTGAACAACTGAAAGCCGAACGCCTGCCGGCAGGAATGGAATGCCACAAGGTATTCTATCAGCCCGAACGTGTCGGAAGTTCTTTGGGGACATTTATCCTGAATCTGATAGAATCCGTGATTATTGTAGTTGTCATCCTGATGATTGCAATGGGATTCAAGAGCGGGGTGATTATCGGTATCAGTCTGGTAGTGACAGTGTTCGGCACTTTCCTGTTTTTGTATTTTATGGACGGCACGATGCAGCGTGTATCTTTGGCATCCTTTGTACTCGCCATGGGAATGTTGGTGGATAATGCGATTGTCATTATAGACGGTATTCTGGTCGATTTGAAAGCCGGAAAGAGCCGCATGGAAGCCATGACCGCTATCGGGCGGCAGACGGCAATGCCTCTGCTCGGCGCTACCCTGATTGCTATTATCGCTTTCCTTCCTATATTCATGTCTCCCGATACGGCAGGAGTCTACACGCGCGATTTGTTTATTGTGTTGGCGGTCTCCCTGCTGCTTAGTTGGGTACTCGCCTTGGTGCACGTCCCGTTAATGGCGAACCGGATTCTGCATCCGGACGTATCCGCAGCTACTGCCACTACCGGAAAGCGGGTATACGAAGGAAAGATATATGCAGTGCTGCGCTCATTATTGAGATTCAGCCTGGCACATCGCTGGAGCTTTGTCTTTGCCATGATTGCCTTGGTGGTACTTTCGGGGTTTAGTTACCGGTTTATGAAGCAGGGTTTCTTCCCGGATATGGTCTACGACCAGCTATACATGGAATATAAACTTCCCGAAGGCATTAATTCCACACGGGTGGCACGCGACTTGGAAGAGATAGAGGCTTACTTGAAGAAACGTCCTGAAATCACGCACGTCACCACTTCTATCGGCGGGACGCCTGCCCGTTACAACTTGGTACGTAATATAGCCAACCCTTCTTTATCTTACGGTGAACTGATAATCGACTTTACTTCGCCCGATGCACTGGTCGACAACATGGCAGAGATTCAACAGTATCTTTCTTCCCATTATCCGGACGCCTATGTGAAGCTGAACCGCTATAACCTGATGTTCAAGAAATATCCTATCGAAGCGCAATTTACCGGTCCCGACCCTGCCGTGCTACATCAACTGGCAGACAGTGCCCGGAAAATCATGGAAAATTGCCCGGACGTCTGTCTGATTACCACCGACTGGGAACCGCAGGTTCCCGTCCTGACGATTGAATACGATCAGCCTACGGCACGTGCTATCGGACTGAGCCGAAATGACGTGAGTCTTTCCCTGCTCACGGCTACGAGTGGTATCCCGATTGGTTCTTTCTACGAAGGAATTCATAAGGATAACATCTACTTGCGCTGTCTTGACGAACATGGAAAACCTATTGAGAATCTGGATAACACGCAGATATTTTCCTCCCTTCCTTCCCTCAACGGCTTGTTGACACAGGAGATGATGATGAAGCTGAAAACGGGAACACTCTCTAAAGAGGAACTTGTGGAAACTTTAATGGGAACTACTCCGCTGAAACAAATCAGCAAGCGGATAGACGTGAAATGGGAAGACCCGGTTGTCCCCCGCTATAACGGGCGACGTAGCCAGCGCGTGCAATGTTCCCCTGTTCCGGGCGTGGAAACGGAGAAAGCCCGGCAGTCTATTGCCGGGCAGATTGAACGGATTCCGCTTCCCGACGGCTACAAGCTGCAATGGCAAGGCGAAAGAAATGCCAGCACGAAATCCATGCAGTATTTGTTCAAGAACTTCCCGTTTGCTATCATCCTGATGATTTCTATCTTGATTATGCTGTTCAAGGATTATCGGAAGCCGGTTATCATCTTCTGCACGATTCCTTTGGTATTTGTCGGTGTGGTAGCTGTAATGCTGCTGACCGGAAAGACGTTCAACTTTGTTGCTATCGTCGGTACACTGGGACTTATCGGTATGATTATCAAAAACGGTATTGTGCTGATGGATGAAATTACCCTGCAAATCAGTCAGGGAGTGGAACCGGTAACGGCACTGATAGATAGTTCGCAGAGCCGTCTCCGTCCTGTGATGATGGCATCGCTCACTACCATTCTGGGAATGATTCCATTGTTGCCGGATGCCATGTTCGGCTCATTGGCGGCTTCCATTATGGGCGGACTGTTGTTCGGTACGCTGATTACTTTATTGTTTATTCCTATTTTGTATGCACTATTCTTTCATATAAAAAAGACAGACAAATGAAAAAAGAGATTCTTTCAGCCATTGGAATAATAGCGGGCATATTGTTCGGCACAACGCTTTCTCTTTTCGCACAAGAGAGACTAAGCCTGAAACAATGCCGCGAAATGGCGTTGAAATACAATAAGGAAATGGCTGCTGCCGACCGGCAGACAGAAGCAGCACGGTTGATGTCCCTCAGCTATAAAGCCAATTTTTTCCCGAACTTTACCGCCAACGGAACAGGGATTTACAGCACTGCCGATGGAAGTCTCGGCATTCCGGGCGGTAATCTCCCTGTTTTCATGCCCAACCCCACTACGGGAGAACTGGTATCCAGCGGTTTCGCCTATTTCCCCGGGTTGAACCTGGATTATAAAGTAGGAACCGTTTATTCCGGCGGCATACAAATGGAGCAGCCTCTCTATATGGGCGGCAAAATTCGTGCGGCCTATAAAATGTCTTTGCTGGGTAAAGAGATGGCTCACCTGAACGAAGCGCTGACTACCTCGGAAGTTCTTCTGAATACGGACAAAGCTTACGTCCAACTAGTGAAAGCCAAAGAAATGAAGAAAGTGGCCGAGAAATATCACGCTTTATTGACGGAACTGTCCCGGAACGTGAAAAGTGCCCACCAACATGGCATGAAACCTCAGAATGACGTATTGAAAGTGCAAGTGAAGCTCAACGACAGCGAACTTTCTTTGCGTAAGGCAGACAATGCCCTTCGCCTTGCTTCCATGAATCTTTGCCATTACATCGGACGTCCTTTGACAACGCAAATTGATATTTCCGATGACTTCCCCGAAGTGGAACAGGAGTGGAAAATCCAGGTTTCCGATATTACCGCCCGTCCGGAATATGGAATACTGAACAAACAAGTTGCTATCGCTGAGCAGGAAGTGAAGCTGAACCGTAGTGAATTGCTTCCTCGTATCGGCGTCAGAGGCAGCTACGACTATCTTCACGGGCTGGAAATCAACGACGAAACATTTATGAAAAAAGGAGCTTTCTCCGTTTTTTTGAATGTCTCCGTCCCCCTGTTTCATTTTGGTGAACGTGCCAATAAGGTAAAATCCGCCAAAGCGAAACTCGAACAAACCCGTCTTGAACAAGAAAATGCCAGTGAAAAGATGTTGCTGGAATTAATGCAGGCAGCCAATAACTTGGATGAGGCGCGTCTTGAAACGGAACTTTCCGATCGTTCACTGGAACAGGCGGAAGAAAATATGAAAGTCAGCGGCAAACAGTATGAGGTCGGACTGGAAACTCTCTCGGATTATTTGGAAGCGCAAATGCTCTGGCAACAGGCTTACCAGACACGTGTAGACGCTCATTTCCAATTGTATGTGAATTATATTGCTTATCTGAAAGCGGCGGGGCAACTGCATCCGACCGACTAATTGCTTCCTTCGAAAAAAGATAGTGTTTTTCTCAAAGTATTCTCACCGTGATGAGAACTTTTTCTCATCACGGTGAGAACTTTTTCTCATAGTAATGAGTATTTATTCTCACTATGGTGAGAATAACCCTTTGTCAGAACATACCGGAACAGCGATTTACCAGTCGTATTTATCAATATACCGGTCAAATTCGGGTTTGGTTTTAATACCATGTTTCAAAAAGATAGCCGCAATCTGTTCTTGCTCGCAAGGATGCAGCAAGCGTTCTTTGTTGCGGATACGGTAATACATACTACGTATGTTCTGTTTATAGGAACAAAGGTAACAATTATTTTGATATAAAGAAAAGTTTGAGACTATACTGATTTGATGCGCACCCTCATCTCCTGAGCGTCGAATGTCACTGATTCATTACGGAAAAGTCTTTCTATATGTCCGCTGGTTATCATTTCCGAAGTGGGCAAAGTGTACATATATGGGTTATCTATCAGCATGATAGAGTCACAAAGCGACAATGCGATGTCAAGGTCATGTGTGGAGAATAAGATACATTTGCCTTCTTCTTGTGCCAGCTTTTTCAGTAGCAGGCAGAGTTCATAACGATTGGGCAAGTCAAGAAAGGCAGTCGGCTCGTCGAGCAGGATTACCGGGGTGTCCTGCGCAAGCGCACGGGCAATCATAATTCGCTGGCATTCGCCGTCGGACATCTTATCCATTGTCTTTTCTGCATAACCGGACATACCGACCAACTGAATGGCATTATCCACAATTTTCCGGTCTTCCGGTTGAAGCTGACCGAGCCAGTTTGTGTAGGGAGCACGCCCCAATGCTACCACATCCTTACAGCGAAGATTGGCGATGCGCACTTTGTCGGTGGTTACGAAACTAATGCTTAGAGCTAATTTTTCCGGTTTCAGTGAAGCAATGTCTTTTCCTTGCAGATTGATTTCTCCCGATTGAGGACTTTCCAGTCCCATTATGGCACGCAGGAGAGTACTTTTTCCTGTTCCGTTGCGTCCTAGCAGTGCAACGAGTTGTCCGCCTGTGATTCGGGCGTTTACCGTTTTCAACAGCGTGCGCTGTCCGTATCCTAATGTCAGTTCCTTAAGTTCAATCATTTGAATCCATGCAAGTTTTTAGCTATTACCCATAAAATGACCGGAACACCGAGCAAGGCAGTGATACAGTTCACCGGAAGCAGGAATTTCTTGGCGATGATGTCGCAAAGAAGCATGCTGATAAGTCCCGTCAGCATAGTGCCGGGGACAAGTATCCGGTGGTCGGCGTTGTTGAACAGCAACCGTGTGACATGCGGCACTGCCAACCCGATAAAACCTACCGGGCCGCAGAATGCGGTCACCGTTCCTGTCAGCAGCGCGGTGGAGATGAAGATGAGAGTACGTGAACGCTTGATGTTCATTCCCATTGTCCGTGCATAGTTTTCTCCAAGAAGCAACAGGTTCAACGGTTTGATGCAGGCTATGGAAATGAGCAGTCCCAGGCATAACATCGGTGTCATGATTCCCAGTTGGGTGGTGGTGATGTGCCCAAGAGAACCCATTGACCAAAGCGTGAACATTTTTAATTGTTCGGCAGAACTCAGATATTGCAGTATCTGGATAATGGCGCCTGCCACATAACCTATCATGACTCCCATAATCAATACACCGAGGATATTTTTTACTTTCCGGCTGATAACGGCTACTCCCAGTAAAATGACAGCTGTTCCTATCCAACCGGAACCGACGATGCCCAATGACTGGAGCAGTGGAAATTCAGACCAGCCGAGCAGTGGAGCTCCCAGTATAAACAAGGCAACCCCTAATCCTGCACCGGAACTTACTCCCAGCAAATAGGGATCCGCCAATGGGTTTTGGAAAACTGTCTGCATCTGCAAACCGCTTACGGAGAGTGCCACGCCTATCAGTGCCGCCACTATTACCCGTATGAACCGGATAGAAAGAAGAATGTTACGTGTCATTTCATCACATTCGCCTCCGGTGAGCACAGCCCATACCTTGGAAACAGGGATATACGTGTCTCCGGTTGCCATATCTATGATTAGCAATAGCAGGGCGATTATGCCTAGCGCGATAAATAAAAGTGCAGTATGTTTGCGGGGTTGTTTCATTCCAGACGCCTGTAATAATAAAGTGAATCGGATACAAACTCCGGATGAAAAATATGAATCAAGTCGCGTAACACAACGTCGGGACGGACAACTGCCGATTCCCAATAATCGTTTCCGCCTGTCGGCGTCAACCGTAAGTTGTTGTTATAAACAGTCTTTTCGTTCACGGCTTTTGCGTCTGCGAATTTAGGGTTGACAGCTTTCAGCTCCTCAAGTGTAGTCGCCGAACCGACATTAATCCAGTAATCGGCTTTTTGTATCAGGCCATAGGCTGTTTCCAGTCCGATTGGGGTTGAACTGTTGGAACTGTTTTCTTTATAAATGTACTCTGCGCCTGCATCGGCAATCAGTCGTGCCATATAACTTTGGGTGGAAGGCATTACCCAACTGTCGTTCCACGGAGTGTTGAACATAACGGTAGGACGCTGGCTGACGGAATCCGTGAGGGCTTTCAGTGCGTAATAACGTTGGGGAATTTCCCGGAATATTTCTATTCCCTTTTCCCGTTTGTCTGTCAGTTCGGAAAGGACAATCATCCATTCGGCTTTGCCGAGCGGTGATTCTTCCAGATATTCCCCCATATATAGATAAGGTATGGAAAGTTCTTTCAGTTTGTCCGTTACAGCGGTTTGGGCGTCACCTATGCCATAGAGCAAGACTACGTCGGGCTTTAATCCAATCAGCAGTTCGTAGTTCATTTCAGGACCCATATCCTTGATTGAATCTTTGTGGGCAAGGATGTAGGGATTGGCGATATAATCAATGCCCGAAACTCCGACAATCCGGTTGACTTCTCCCAGTTCATCGAGCATGGCAACATAGGAAGAAGACATGCATACAATCTGTTTGGCTCCGGCAGGGATGACGGGACCGTTGAATCCGGCAGGCGCTTGCTCGCCGTTGCGTGTAACAAAATAAGACATTGTTACGTCGTTGGCGCCTTGCCACGGGTTGGTAATCTGTATAAGCGTACTGGCGGCGTTCTCAGCACCCAGGATTTTAAATCCCGAAGCGTATTCAGGGGTATATACATCTTGGTTGAATGCTTCCAGAGATGTCTTATTACGGGTGATACAGCTTGCCAAAAAGAGCAGGCAAAGTAACGTGATAGTCGGAGCAGGAGATTTCACTTTTATAAGATGTTTAATTAGAAAAAAATAATAGTGGGTCCTTTTGAACGGCAAAGATAGGACTTAATTATTAGTTTGTTTTTATTTTAGTTGGATTTTTCTTTCGATTTGTTCCTATTTGTGTATCTTTGTCCCCAGAAATTTTGGTGTCACTTTTCCGATTCTACGGAAAGAGTGGTGAAAAGGGAATCAGGTGCAAGTCCTGAACAGTCCCGCTGCTGTAAGTTCCATATAAGTTACAAGCAATTCACTCATTGCCACTGGAAACCAATCCGGGAAGGCGTTTGTAACAGGAATAAGTCAGAAGACCTACCATGCAAATAAGTTTCACTGCTTTCGAGGAAAAAGCGTTGAGTCTAATGAACCGGACAAGTCGTCTATCATTTCATTCATCACTCTGATTCAGAGAAAGTGTGTTAAAACGGATAAACTCTGCCAAGTTTATTTATGCGTGTCCGGTCGAAGGGATTTCGCCCGGACACTTTTAAACAGTAACAGACTGAAAAAGGAATAAATGAAAAAAAGAACATTTAATAAAGTGATCTTTGCAGCATTCAGCTGCCAATTCTTATCCATACCACTTTTTGCACAACAGCAAAAGGTAGATACGACACATACATATTCTATTCCCGAAATAACAGTATCAGATATCTACCAGACCCGCGAAATACGCTCAACCGCTCCCCTGCAAGTCTTCTCCAAAGACGCCCTGAAAAACCTGCACGCCCTGCAAGTCTCCGACGCGGTGAAACACTTTGCCGGAGTGACCGTAAAAGATTACGGAGGTATCGGCGGACTGAAAACAGTATCCATACGAAGCCTGGGAGCCCAACATACCGCTGTCGGTTATGACGGAATCACCCTGACCGACTGCCAAACCGGACAAATCGATATCGGGCGTTTCTCGCTCGACAACGTAGACCGCCTTTCTCTAAATAACGGACAAAGCGATAACATCTTCCAACCTGCCCGCTTCTTTGCGTCAGCAGGCATCTTGAATATCCAGACACTTACCCCACAGTTCACAAAAGACAAAAAGACCAACATAGCAGGAGCTTTCAAAACAGGTTCCTGGGGATTAGTCAATCCCTCCCTCCTGCTGGAACAACAATTCAATAAAACATGGAGCATGTCAGTCAATGGCGAATGGATGTCTTCTGACGGACATTATCCATATACACTGCGCTATGGAAGTGCAGAAGGAGATCTGTCCTCACGTGAGAAACGGAAGAATACAGACGTACAAACATTCCGTGCTGAAGCCGGACTTTACGGTAACTTCTCCGATAAAGAACAATGGCGGTTGAAAGCCTATTACTTCCAATCCTCCCGGGGACTCCCCAAAGCTACCACTTTCTACAACGACCATTCTACCCAACACCTGTGGGATAAAAACACTTTCATACAAAGTCAATACAAGAAAGAATTCAGCCAACAATGGGTATTCCAAACCTCTGCCAAGTGGAATTGGAGCTATCAACGTTATCTGGACCCCGATACCAAGAACTCTTTAAAGAAAACAGAAAACAGCTATTACCAGCAGGAATATTACCTTTCCGCTTCTGTATTATACAGACTGTTGAGCAACCTCTCTTTCTCACTTTCCACAGACGGAAGCATCAACACCATGAACGCCGATCTGGCCAACTTTGTATACCCCACACGTTATTCATGGCTGACAGCATTCGCCGGAAAATACGTAAATGACTGGTTAACAATCTCCGCATCCGCATTGGCAACCGTTATCAATGAAGATGTGAAAAAAGGCGGTAGTGCCGGCAATCCGGTAGGCGTGTGCGAGCACACAGGCGGCTTCTTTCTGTGCGTCGGTGTCTGTGCCGGAATCATATATCAGGCGGAAAATCGGAAGTGCCTCCGCAAAATCTTTTTCATCCCCTGTTTTCAATAATTCTTTTGCATACATGCTGCGAAGCTTGGCAGAAAATGTCCCCTCTCTGTTGAAGGCGGCCACAAAAATGGAAAAATCCCGTGGGTGGTGCATGGACTGTGGCATGTGCAAAATCTCAATGTCGCTGTCAAATACAACCGGTGTGAGGCGGATCGTCTCGTGGATCGGATCGATCCACTCAAATTCCCGGACACGTTTAAACAATTTTGGACGGTACTCGGTTCTTGCATTCAAAACAGTGTTAAAT
>ENA-UESC01001988-UESC01001988.1-human-gut-metagenome-genome-assembly--contig:-NODE-1988-length-13773-cov-5.351197_pt1 | contig 13773 bp, 13 predicted proteins | sample MGYA00242998_ERZ507999 | MGnify/ENA primary metagenome ERZ507999 (study PRJEB26167, sample SAMN06115465) | human gut metagenome | host: Homo sapiens | place: China:Hubei | collected 2016-04-27... | reverse complement strand
AGCTTTGTAAAAATCCCGTTAAAGATCAAACATATTCCCGATTGGCCTCATTTTACAGCAGGCGGCAGAAAAATACAAGTCGGTAAAATGTTGAGAGCGGCGGAACTTTTTGGCGGGAATTTCGTCTATATAAGTAGAAGAGCGGCACGACCGCTGAAAAAGGAGGAGGTACCATGAAAAGAAGGTTATTTGTCTGTTTTCTCGCGATGACCATGCTCCTGAGTCTGACTGCCTGCGGAGCCAGCAGCAAAACTGCGGCTTCCGTTGATTCCAGCGCCAACGACCACCCTGCGGAAAGCCCCGCCGTGACAGAGGAGAAGGGAGATTTCGACGCTGACACCAACGGCTATGATGACGAGGGTCGGGACAGCGGCGGAGGTGTTCTGGAAAACCAGAAGATCATCTACACCGGGGACATCAATTTAGAGACCACGGAGTTTGACGAGGCCGTCAAGGCGCTGGCATCGCTGGCAGAGGCCAAGGGCGGCTATCTGGAAAGCAGCACCGTAGGCGGCGGGAGCCGGGGCTACCGGTGGGCGGACTATACCGTCCGGGTGCCCTCCGCTCAGTTTCAGGGCTTTCTGGATCAGGCCGGGGAGCTTGCCCACGTGACGTGGCGGAACACCAATTTGGAAAACATCACGGAGACCTATTACGACACAGCGGGCCGCCTGAAAACCCAGCAGATCAAGCTGGAGCGGCTGCAAAAGCTGCTGTCCCAGGCGGAAAACATGGAGGACATCATCACCATTGAGTCCGCCATTTCCGAAACAGAGTGGAATATCGAGGACCTTTCCGGCACCCTGCGGCACTATGACGCGCTGGTGGACTTCGCCACCATCAACGTCCATGTGTCGGAGGTCTATAAGTATTCCGACACGGAGGAACTGCCGGAGAATTTCGGAGATCGTCTGAGCAGCGCTATGAGCCGGGGCTGGCATTCCTTTGTGAACGGCATGGAGGACTTCGCCGTGGCGCTGGCGTACAGCTGGATGTGGCTGATCCTGTGGGCGGTCATCATCGTGACGGCGGTGGTCATCCTGCGGAAGATCCGGCGGCGGAGCGGGACAAAAAAACCGCTGTTCAAGAAGAAAAACGACACAAAACCGGATGACAAGTCCGGCGATACCTGATAGACTAAAGGCAGCGGGAGACCGCTGCCTTTTCTGATATTTTAGGAGGGATCGTTATGAAGCTGACCTGGCTGGGACACGCCTGTTTTCTTTTGGAGGAGGACGGCTATCGCATTGTACTGGATCCGTATACCGGCGTGGCGGGGTACCCGCCTTTGCACATACAGGCCCACGCCGTTTTTTGCAGCCACGGCCATTTTGACCATCACGCCACAGACTGTGTGGAGCTGCTGCCGGAGCGGGAAAGCCCGTTTACGGTCCGGGAGGTAGAGACCTTTCATGATGACCGAGGCGGCGCGCTGCGGGGAACCAACACGGTCCGAATTTTTACAGCCGGCGGCCTGTCTGTGGCCCACCTGGGCGATCTGGGGCACCAGCTGACGGTGGAGCAGGCGGCGGCCATCGGCCCGGTGGACGCCGTGCTGGTGCCAGTAGGGGGCGTTTACACAGTGGATGCCGCCGGAGCAAAGGCAGTGTGCGATGCGCTGCATCCCCGCTGCGTGGTGCCCATGCACTATCACCACGCGCCCTACGGCCTGACGGAGGTGGACAGCGTGGAGTCATTTCTGGAGCTGTGGCCCGCGGAGGAGGTCCACCATCTGCAAGGGGCGGCGTTTGAGCTGACCGAGCAGACTACCGGGGTCATGGTTCCTTCGTTTTGAAGAATAGCTCTTGACAAAACGATGAATACTATGTAATATAGTTTTGAAAACTATATTACACGGCAATGAGGTGATCGTATGGTACAGAACAGACAGGTGACCCTGTTAGGGGATTCCATCTTAAAGGGAATTCAGGTAGATCTGGGTGACCGGCGCTATCGTACTCATAATGAGATCAATATGGAGGCTTTGGAATCGGAATTTCAGCTTTCCATTCATAATGACGCGCACTTTGGAGCCACGGTCCGCAAGGGCAGCCGCTTGCTGGACCGGATGCTGGCCCGGAAGCTGCCCTGCGACATGATGGTGATGGACTTCGGCGGCAATGACTGCGATTTCCGCTGGAAGGAGATCGCGGAGGACCCCACGGGGGACCATCAGCCCAACGTGCCGCTGCCGGAGTTTGTGGAGCTGTACCGGGAGATGATCCGGCGGGTACGGAGCCACGGTATCCGGCCCATCCTTACCAACCTGCCGCCGCTGGACAGCGAGCGCTTTTTCAACTGGTGGTGCGGAGATCTGGACAAAGAGGCTGTGATGCGCTGGCTGGGAGACGTGGGCAACATCTACGTCTGGCAGGAGCGGTATTCCCGTGCGGTGGAGCGTTTGGCCCGGGAGGAAAATGTGCCGCTGGTGGATGTCCGTGGAGCCTTTTTGGACTACGGCCATCTGGAGCAGACTCTCTGCGCCGATGGTACCCACCCCAACACCGTTGGTCAGGGCTTGATCACAAAGGCGTTTCAGGATTTTGGCCGGGGGCTGCGGCTGGCCGGTCAGACCGTCTAACAGAAGGACAAAAATACGGGTCGGTTTTCAAAACCGGCCCGTATTTTTTACAGCTTTTTGAAGATGTGGATGCGGAAGGACGCCTGACAGTCCAGATTTTCCAACGCTTCCATCCGCTCTACGCCCGCCTTGGGGGTTTTCCAGCAGTAAGGCGTCATCCGAAAGAGGGATTGGATATCCGCCTGATTTGCCAGATGGAGGGTGAAATCCACCGGAACGATGGCCTCATAGGTGAAGCCTTCGTAGGGAGTCTCTTTTTCCTCGTTGGGGTAGGGCGCATCGTAGAGGACCCGCTTCAGCTCCCACAGATGGTCGGCGCCGGGTACCACATAGAGAAAATGGCCTCCGGGCTTCAGGACCCGGCGGAATTCGTCAATGGCCAAGGGGGAGAAGCAGTCCAGCAGCAGGTCTGCTGTTTCATCCGCAAAGGGAAGATGATAGCAGGAGGCCACCGCGAACTCCACCTGCTTTTCCCGTTTGGCGGCCAGCCGGAGGATAGATTTGGAGATGTCGATACCGGCTATAGCGGGCGTTTTCCCGGCGGCAGTCAGGGCTGCCCGGATGCCGGCAGTGTAGTACCCCTCTCCGCAGCCGGCATCCAAAATCACCGGATGCTCGCCCACAAGCGGCAAAATCCGGCTACAAAGCGTATTTAAGAGCGGCATATAATACTCTTTGGATAGGAAATCCCGGCGGGCTGCCGACATAGCCTTGTCATCGCCGGGATCGGCGGAGTGCTTCTGATTGGGGGGCAGCAGATAGGTGTAGCCCTCCTTGGCGATGTCATAGCTGTGTCGGTCAGCGCAGCGGTAGACCCGTTCCTCCCGGTCCAGCGGACCGCCGCAGACAGGACAGCGGAACAGAGATTTCATACGATCCCTCCTATGCGTTCAGATCTTGGGTCACGTCATGGATCCACTTGCCGCCGCGGATCCGGTGCAGGCCGAAGGGAACCTTCAAAGCGGATTCCGTGGCCATGATGAAGCAGAAGATGGCGATGGGAGCGTGGAGTACCAGCCCCAGCAGCACCAGCAGCGGCAGGGTGAAGCACCACAGGGGGAGAACGTCGATCAGCATGGCGATCCGCACATCGCCGCCTCCCCGGAGAACGCCCACGATGCCGGTGGTGGCAAAGGCGTGGAGCGGGGCAGAGATGGAGTAGCAGATCATCATGGTCACGCAGAGAGACGCTGAGGCGGCGGTCATGGAGAACAGAGGCAGCACGTGGGGCTTCAGCACGAGCCAGAACAGCAGCTGCTCCGCTATTGCGACACCAAAGCCGGTGCAAAAGGCCACAAAGGTCAGGGCCTGACCAATGGGATAGGCGTTTTTGCCGCCCATGCCAACCTCCTTGCCGACGATCACGGCGGCTGCCGCTGCCACGCCGAAGATGGCTACCGTCACCATCTTGTCGATGTTGCCTGCCACGGTATAGGCGGAGATCAGGTCTGTGCTGCCCGCCATGTGGCCCATGATGACGGTGTAGAGTGAGGTGCCGGTACCCCAGAGAGTCTCGTTCAGCAGCACCGGCGTGGAGAATTTCACAAAGCTGCGGAAGGTGGCCTTGCCGGGCCGGAGAATACAGGCGGGCATCAGGGGCATCTGCTTGCAGCGCAGGGCGTAGACAAGGGAAATGACAAATTCCACCACACGGGAGGAGAAGGTGGCGATGGCGGCGCCGGTGATCCCCAGTGCGGGCAGACCCAGCTTGCCGAAGATCAGAATGTAGTTGCCCGCAGTGTTGCAGACGGTGGAAATGGCGAATACCGTCATGCCGAAGCGGGGATTCTCAATGCTCTGCTGCATACCGATGTAGATGGAGGAGAGGGAGTTGAGAATATAGGAGAAGCCCACGATGCGGATGTAGGAGGTGCCCAACTCCACCAGACGGGCATTGTCGGTAATGAGCATCAGCACCTGTCGGGGGAACAGCCCCATGGTCAGAGCGCAGAGGGTGGAAATGCCTCCTGCCACAAAGAAGCCGATACCCATGACCCGGTTGATGGATTCCCGATCTCCCCGACCCCAGAACTGGCTGATGAGCACGCGGGAGCCGCTTTGCAGACCGAAAACGATGAGCTGGATGATGTAGATGGGTACATTGGCCACGGTGACGGCGGACATCTGCTCCTGACCGACCAGACCCACCATGAAGGTATCCATGAAGCCAAGAGAGGTGGTGATGAGGTTCTGAAGGACCACTGGCAGAGCCAGTGTAAAGACCCGGCGGTAGAAGCCGGGCTCCCGGCGAAGATAGCTGAAATTCATAAAATGAAATTCCTTATTCAGAATAATAAATGGAATCCATGTTTTGTCAGGGCGTGTACCTGACAAAACATACTTTGCGGTTCACAAGTGTGCGAGCGTAGCGAGCTCTCCAGAGGGGCGTCTCTTGCAGCTTTGCGGCAATTCACCTTCTGCATAGCAGTGAACCGTGTGAGGAATTCTCAAGGGGGCGTCTGCTTCCTTTGATATTTTATAGCTTTATAGCATGGGCATCCGGTGATCGTGATGATTCCGGAGGGCCTCCGCACAGGCGTCGATCTCGGCGAAGGTGGTCTCGGGGCCGAAGCTCAGCCGGATGACACCGGCAGCCACCCGCTTAGGCAGGCCCAGAGCCGACACGACCTGACTGGACTTTCCGTGATGACAGGCGGAGCCTGCGGAGACGCAGATCCCCTGACTGCCAAGATCGTTTACCACATTCTGGCTGGGCCAGCCCGCCATGGAAACGGACAGGACATGGGGGGCCTTGCCGCTACCGATGATCTGGAGGTCCGGAATGGCCGTCAGCTTTTCCACGGCGTAGGCCTTGACCTCTGCCATGTGCCGGAGCTTGTCCTCCAGATGATCCCAGCGGAGCTCCACCGCTTTGGCGAAACCCGCGATCTGGGCAGTGGCCTCCGTACCGGAGCGCAGGCCCATTTCCTGACCGCCGCCGGGCAGCAAGGGCCGGGGATTCCGAACCCGGGGGCCGATATAAAGAGCGCCGATGCCCTTGGGGGCGCCGATCTTGTGGCCGGAGATGGCGATGAAGTCCGCTCCCAGAGCTTTGGCAGAGAAGGGGACTTTCAAAAAGCCTTGGACCGCGTCGGTGTGGAGCAGGGTTTTTTCATTGACGGCCTTCAAACCCTTGGCGATGTCTGCAATGGGATAGATGCTGCCCAGCTCGTTGTTCACCATCATCACGGACACCAGCGCCGTGTCCGGCCGCACCGCCGCCAGAACGGATTCGGCGGAAATGTCGCCGTTTTGATCCGGCAGGATGGTCGTGACCTCCCAGCCCTCCTGCTCCAGCTGCTGGCAGCAGTTGAGGACGGCGTGGTGCTCCACGGCGGTGGTGACGATGTGGCGGCCCACATGGCGGTTCTGCCAGCAGGCGGCCCGGATGGCCCAGTTGTCACCCTCGGTGCCGCAGGAGGTAAAGAAAAGCTGGTTAGCTTCGCAGCCTACGGCTTTGGCAATCACAGCCCGCCAATCCTCCACGCTGCGGCGCATTTCCTGTCCGAAGGGATATTGTGCGTTGGGGTTGGCGTACTGTTCTGTCAGCACGGTGTACATGGCGTCCGCCACAGCCTTGGGGACCGGCGTGGTGGCGGCGTGGTCCAGATAGATCATAAAAAATCCTCCTCTTGCCCTATTCCGAAAATAAACGTATAATGGGAGGGAAATCACGGGAATCCCCCCGGAAATCTCTTTCAATAGCGTAATTATTCATTATATAAGAACGATTCTGAAAACGCAAGGAGAACCTATGAAAGTTGCCATTTACACCCTTGGCTGCAAGGTAAATCAATATGAGACGCAGGCTATGGAGCAGACCCTCCGGGCAAAAGGACATCAGGTGGTGGAATTTTCCGACGAGGCCGACGCCTATGTGGTGAATACCTGCTCCGTCACTGCCGTCAGCGACCAGAAGTCCCGGCAGGTGATCCACCGGGTACAGAAGCAGCATCCGGCGGCGGTGGTGGCGGTGTGCGGCTGTTATCCCCAGACCCATCCGGAGGATGTGCGGAAGCTGGGGGTGGATCTCATCGCCGGTACCGGTGACCGGGAGGGGTTCGTTTCCCTGCTTGAGGAGGCTGCCGCCGGAAAGAAAAATCTGGAGGCCATTGACAAATCCTTTGAGCGGCGGGTGTTTGAGGTGTTGCCTGCCGGCGGCATGGAGGGCCGCACCCGCGCCATGCTGAAAATCGAGGACGGCTGCGTGAACTTCTGCACCTACTGTATCATCCCCTACGCCCGGGGACCGGTGCGCTCCCTTTCGCTGGAACAGGCGGTGGAGCAGACGCGGCAGCTGGCAGCAGAGGGTTACCGGGAGATCGTGCTGACAGGCATCGAAATCTCCTCCTGGGGCCATGACTTGAAAAACGGCCAAAGCCTTATCGACCTGCTGGAGGCCCTGTCCGCCGCGGCGCCGGAGGTGCGCCTGCGGCTGGGCAGTCTGGAGCCCCGCACTGTGACGGAGGACTTCTGCCGCCGGGCGGCGGCTCTGCCGAACCTGTGCCCCCAGTTCCACTTGTCCATGCAGAGCGGGTGCGATGCCACCTTGAAGCGGATGAACCGGAAGTACGATACCGCCCGGTATCTGGAATCCGTGGAGCTGCTGAACCGCTGGTTTGACCGCCCCGCCGTTACCACGGACCTCATCACCGGCTTCCCGGAGGAAACAGAGGAGGAGTTCGCTCAGACCTTAGACTTCATCCGGAAGTGCCGCTTTGCCCAGATGCACATTTTTCCCTACTCCATCCGTCCCGGCACCCCGGCGGCCAAGATGGAACAGGTACCCAAGGCTGTCAAGGAGGAGCGGGCCCGCCGGGCGGCGGCGGTGGCGGAGGAAATGCACAGGAGCTATTTGGAGGGCTGCGTGGGCCGGACGTATCCGGTGCTGTTTGAGCAGCCGAAAAACGGGAAATTCTTCGGCCACGCCCCGAACTATATGGAAGTTTTGGTGGACGGTGCGGAATTGCATAATGCACTGCGGACCGTGCGGATCACCGATGTGGACGGCGAGGCCCTGTTGGGAGAAATCGTGGAACAGGAGGCGGAAGCATGAGGATCGAGAGTCACTTTTTTGCCTATCTTTCCCGGATGCGCTTCATCCAACGCTGGGCGCTGATGCGGAACACAGCCCCGGAAAACGTGCAGGAGCACAGCCATCAGGTGGCGGTGCTGGCCCACGCTCTGGCGGTGATCCGCAATGAGAAGTTCGGCGGCCATGCGGACGCCGGAGCGGTGGCGGTGGCGGCGCTGTATCATGACGCCAGCGAGATCCTGACCGGCGATATGCCTACGCCTATCAAGTACGACAACCCCGCCATCCGCAAAGCCTACAAGGAGGTGGAAGCGGTGGCGGAGGAAAAGCTGCTGCATATGCTGCCGGAGGAATTTCAGCCGGTGTACGCCCCCATCCTCACGGTGACGGACCCGGAGACGGAGCGGCTGGTGAAGGCGGCGGACAAGCTGTCCGCCTACATCAAATGCGTGGAGGAATTGAAGGCCGGGAACAGCGAGTTCCGGGACGCCGCCGCCCAGACCCGCGCGGCGCTGGAGGAGTATGAGCTGCCGGAGGTTGCGTATTTTCTGGAGACCTTCATGCCCAGCTTTTCCCTCACGCTGGACCAGTTGAAATAGCGGGAAAGCTGGCGGAACGGCCCCATGGAGGCGAATTCTATGAAGATAACCATTGATTTCGGGCATCCGTATTTTGAAGAGGAAGTCCTTTTGGGACTCACGCAGGATGACCTGAATTGCTTTTACGCGGACGCAAGTGAAGTAGACCGGCTCAACCTGTTCTTCGTTTTGGAGGCGTCACTGCATAGGTTTCAAGGAAAAGAACGCATGAAAACCGCTGCCTACTGTGCGTTTTTGATGGCGTATTATCTTTTTATCGCATTGACGCCGCCTGCGTCTTTTGAGCTTGCGGAGTTCTATATAGACAGGGCGCTGGAGTGGGATGAAACCCCGGAGTACCGCCGGTGGAAAGCGATCATAGATGAGGGAAATTGACGGAGCGAGGGCGTCCCCTCCCGCGTGGTATCCGCCTCTTGCCACAAAATCAAAAAGACCGCAAAAAGCCAAGCCGCATTCGCGGCTGGGTTTTCTTCGGTTATATGAAACTGTTTCCTATTTCTTCGGCGGTTCCCGCCATTTTTCGGCGGGGACGCGCCGCTGCTTCAGCCGATGGACCGTGAGCTGCCGCAGCAGGGCGTACAGCACGCTGCACAGGGGGATAAACACCAGCATTCCCAGGATGCCCATGAGACTGCCGCCCACCGTCACGGCCGCCAGCACCCAGATGGAGGGCAGTCCCACGGAGGAGCCGACCACATGGGGATAGATGAGGTTTCCCTCGATCTGCTGGAGCACCAGAAACAGGACAATGAACCACAGCGCCTGCCACGGATCGTTCACCAGCATCAAAAGCGCACCCACGGCACAGCCGATGAACGCCCCTACAATGGGGATCAGGGCGGTCAGTGCGATCAAAACGCCCACCAGCAGTGCGTAGGGGAAATGGAGCAGGGTCATGGATACAAAAAACATGGTGCCCAGGATCACGGCCTCCAGACATTGACCGGAGAGAAAGCTGGAAAAGGTCCGTTCACTGAGCCGCAGAATATTCAGAAGCTGATCTGCGGCGGCTTCCGGTAAAAAGGCGTAGCAAAGCTGACGGCCCTGCCGGGCCAGTTTTTCCTTTTGCAGCAGGATGTACAGAGAAAAGATCAGGCCGATGAAAAAGGTAGTGACGCCGCTGACGATGCCGCTGACCAGTCCGCCGCCGGAGATCAGAAGGCCCTTGCCCCAGTTCTGGACCAGTCCCACGGCCTTCTGGGAAAGACTGGCCCAGTCGATAGACAGCCCTTCGATCTGGTTTGCCAGAAGGGGCAGGTATTCCTGAAAGCGGGCGGCGCTTTCCTGCAAGCGCTCAAAGGCTTCCGGTACCTGTGCCGCGATGGAGGTGACAGCGTCCCTCACGCCGGGGACGATCACCATGCCGGCCAGCGCCAGCACTGCGGATACTGCCGCAACGGTGAGCAGCAGCGCCAGAGGGCGACGGAGCTTATTGGCCTTTTTTGCATGGGGAAACAGGCAGCGCTCCATCGCCCGCATGGGGACATTGAGAATAAAGGCGATGGCACAGCCCAGCAGCAGCGGGGACAAAATGCCCAGCAGCCACCCGGCGGCGCCTGCCACCACATCCAGATGCAGCAGCGCCGCGGCGAAGGCGATGCCGCCGCAGACAACGCCCAACAGGGCTTTCACGGTCTGCTTGTTGAATTCCATATGTCAGGTTCCTTTCGTTGAATCAGACACCAGTCGGGTTTCCTTCCACTTGCCGCTCCGGAAACGGATCGTAAACAGCGCACCCCGGAGACATTCGTCACAGGCCATGGCGATCCAGATGCCCACAAGACCCCAGTTCAGCGCGTGTCCCAGCAGCCAGCTTCCGCCTACGGCTACGACCCACATGCTGAAAATGCCCACGCCCACAGGGTACCAGACGTCGCCGGCGGTGGTGAGACAGCGGGTCATGACGATATTGATGGACCGCCCGATCTCCAGACCGAACTCCACATAAAGGATCTGCCGGCCCAGCGCGTGGATCACAGGATCATCGGTGAAGATGCTGTAAATGGGATCGCAGAAAATGAGGATCAGCAGTGTCAGCAGCTCGGAGGCAGCCAGCGCGATGCGGATGGTGGACCAGACACGGCCGCTGACCTCGTCCAGCTTCCGGCCGCCGATCATGTAGCCCAGAATGATCTGGGTGGCCTGCCCCACGGCGATGGAGTACACATAGGCCACGTTGGCCAGCATACTGCCATAGACCTTGGCGCTGACCACCGCCGCACCCATCAGATTGATGAAACGGAGGATGAAGGTCTGGGATACGTTGTAGGACAGGGCCTCCGTACCGGAGGGCAGGGCGATGCCCAGCAGGGCGCGGAAGGTCTTTGCGGGGAAGGGGTGCAGATATTGCAGGGAAAAACGGACGGTGCATTTGCGTTTCAGGGTGATGCAGGCCAGCGTCAGGCCCACAGCCTTGGAGATCACGGTGGATACGGCGGCGCCAGCCACGCCCATTTGCGGGAAGCCGAAGAAGCCGTTGATCAGAATGGCGTTGCCTGCCACATTCAGAAGGTTCATGGAAACGGAGAGCGCCACTACCTCTTTCAGCAGGGTGTAGCTCCGCAGAACGGCGCAGAGCTGGATATACAGCCCTTGAAGCAGTACCGTACCGCCTACGATGCGGGTGTAAAGGCAGGCACCGTCAAAGGCGTCCTCCGGCGTCCGCAGGAGCTGAAAGACCAGTTCCGGCTCTAAAAGCAAAAACAGACCCACCAGAAAGCTGAATACGGCGCTGACCGTAACGGCCACGGTGACGATCTCGCTGCATTCCTCACCGACCCGGCCTGCGCCGATGTGCTGGGTCAGGAGAATGGTGGCGGCGGTGCTCATGGTGGTGAGCACGATGATGACCACGTTCATCACCTGATTGCCGTTGCCGATGGCGGCCACGGCGGCGGAGCCGAAGTGGGAGATCATGAATTGGTCCATATTGCCCACCAGAAGCTGTAAGAGAAGCTCTGCGAAGATGGGCAGCGAGAGGTGAAAGACCCGTTTGGTCTGAGGCGAAACCTGCAATGTCATATAAATTGCTCCTTGTTTTGGAAGTAATCGTTTAATATCGGAGCAAGTATATGCGCACGGCGGTTTGGTTGCAAGCGGCAAAGCGCCGAAAGAAGTGTGAAATTCCGGGCTTCTTTCAGCATTTTCCCTATTTTTGGCGCAAATCAGTCCTCGCGGTACCGGTCTGCCTGATGACAGTATTCCCGGGCGGATTCCCGGTTGCTCTCGATCTCGGCCTCCGTCAGGGGACGGACCACCTTGGCGGGGCTGCCCAGGATCATGGAGCCGGCGGGAGCGTCCATTTTGCCGGTGACCAGCGCTCCGGCGCCTACGATGCAGTTATCGCCGATCTTTGCACCGTTGAGAACGGTGGCGCCCATGCCGATGAGCACGTTGTTGCCCACGGTGCAGCCGTGGACAGTGGCCCCGTGGCCGATGGTGCAGCCGGAACCGACCGTGGTCTCCTCGTGCAGCACCGCGCAGTCCTGAATGTTGGTGTTGTCACCCACTTTGATGGCGCCGTCATCTCCGCGGAGGACGGCGTTGTACCACACGTTGACATTCTTTCCCAGAGTGACGTCCCCCACGATGGCGGCACCGGGGCAGACAAAAACGGATTCGTCAAATTTCGGTTTTGTGATCATAAACTTCTCTCTTTCTTGTTAGGCCTGCCGCATCAGATGGCAAAGTTTCCGTTGATAAAGACGGGGATCTCCCGGCCGTCATGGGTGGTGCCCACGATGGAGAGGTCGGCGGTGCCAACCATGAAGTCCACATGGGTCAGCGAATAGTTCAGACCGTGGGCCTGCACCTCCTCCCGGGTCATGGACTCGCCGCCTTCAATGCACTCGGGATATGCCTCGCCGAAGGCCAGATGGCAGGAAGCGTTTTCGTCAAACAGGGTGTTGTAGAACAGGATCTTCTGATTGGAAATGGGGCTGTCATAGGGGACCAGGGCCACTTCTCCGAAGTAGCTGGCGCCTTCGTCCACACTGATGGCGGCTTTCAGGAATTCCTCACCCTTTTCGGCGTGAGCCTCAACAATCTTGCCGTCCCGGATGATGAAGTAGAACTTGTCGATGATGTTGCCGCTGTCCACCAGAGGCATGGCGGAATAGACCACGCCGTTAATGCCGGTTTTCAAAGGGGCGGTGAAAATCTCCTCCGTAGGCATATTGGCCACGAACTCCACCCCGTTTTTCATCACGGAGTTGCCGGCGGCCCAGAGATGGTCCTCCGGCAGCTGGATGGTGAGGTCAGTACCCAGAGAATTGGTGTAGTGGAGATACTTGAAGTGATACTTGTTCAGCAGGTCCTTCCGGCGGCTCAGGGTATCCAGATGCTGACGCCATGCGGAAACGGCGGTGCCGTCTCCCTGAATGCGGACGGAGCGGAGAATGGCATCCCACAGCTTTTCCATGGCCTGATCCTCCGGCAGCTCCGGAAACACGGTGGCGGCCCAGGAGGGGATGGGCACCGAGGCAATGCACCAGGGGAAGCCGTTGCTCATCTGGAGCCGGTCAAAGGTCTTGCGGAGCACGGAACCGGATTTCTGAGACCGGACCAGCCGGTCGGGGTCCACGCCCTTCAGTGTTTCCGGATCGCTGGCGGCAATGGCCAGATAGGCGGCTCCCATTTCCGCATAGCTGGTGAAAAACTTTTCGCGCCACTCCGGCGTGTCATCGAAAACGGAGGCGTCTGCCCGGAGGAACTTCTGTCGGCTGAGGTAGTCATCGCTCCAGTTCATGATGACCTCCCGGCAGCCTGCGTCATAGGCCGCGTCAGCACACAGCCGGGCGAAGGAGGCACACTCCACCGGCGATGAAATGATGAGAGTCTGGCCCTTTTGAACATTCAGGCCTACTTCAATCAGTAATTTTGCATATTCCTGCAATTTTGTATCCATAAAACAGCTTCCTTTCCCGCAGCGAGGCCGCGGCTGAGATTTGACAGACGATTTATGCCTTGGGTACATTGGTGTCCTGCTCCAGACGGTCCTTCCGCATGCTGATGAGCACACCGTTCATCTCCGCACCCAGAATCAATGTGAATGCCGAGAGGTTCAGCCAGATCAGCACCACAATGACGGCGCCGATGGAGCCATAGAGCACAGAGTAGTGGGAGAAGTGGTTGACGTAGTAGGAATAGAGCCAGCTGAACGCCATCCACGCTGCCAGAGAGAACAGAACGCCGGGGTAGATGTTTTTCAGGGGTTGGATGGTATCCTGAGCCAGAGCGTAGAGCAGGAACAGTGCCAGAAAGCTGACGGCCCCGGCTACGGGGAACCGCAGCGTTACCCACAGCTTCGCCAGAAATTCCGGCAGGTGAAAATGCTCCACGGTGTACCACAGCGCCCGCTCTCCGAAGGTCATCAGAGACAAGGTCAGGGCGATGGTGACAATGAGGGTCACGGTATAGAGCAGCACCTTGATCCATTGGGTGATAAAGCCCTTGGGCGGGCCTAAATGGTAGGCTGTCCGCACGGCGGCCATCAGAGAGTTGGTGGCCCGCATGGGGAAGTAGATGGAAAAGACCAGACCGAATACCATGAGTTGGGG
>ENA-UESC01001973-UESC01001973.1-human-gut-metagenome-genome-assembly--contig:-NODE-1973-length-13878-cov-3.297660_pt1 | contig 13878 bp, 10 predicted proteins | sample MGYA00242998_ERZ507999 | MGnify/ENA primary metagenome ERZ507999 (study PRJEB26167, sample SAMN06115465) | human gut metagenome | host: Homo sapiens | place: China:Hubei | collected 2016-04-27... | reverse complement strand
GATGCAGGGGCTGATGATGCCTGCGCAGGTAAGGCCAGAGGTGATGCCGATGAACCGATCGGGAAGGAGGACGAACGGGATCATGAGCGGCAGGTTGTACACGATGGGGTAACCGTAGATAACCGGCTCGTTGATGTTGAACAGACCAGGCAGGATAGCCATCTTGGAAACGGTCTCGGAAGCCTTGTTCTTGGAGAACAGGAGCGTGTCGAGCAGAAGCATGAGGGTGCAGCCCGAGCCGCCGATGAGGGCGAAGCTGTTAACGATCTGCATGTTCATGTAGTGATCGGGCTGGATGGTGCCACCGGCGGCAAAGGTAGCCATGTTGTCGACGATGAGCATGGTCAGGATCGGCTCGACGGTAGCGCCAGAGATGGTGGACTGGTGAATACCGACGCAGAACAGCAGGTTAGCAAGGGTGTAGATGAGGATAACAGCCCACGGACCGGCGTTCATGATGCTCTTGAGCGGGTTGGAGATGCACGTGGAGATGATGGTGCACAGATCGGTGCCGGCGCACACGGCGAGCAGGGCTGCGGCAAGAGCGAAGATCGCGAGGTTGAGCAGCATCGGGATCATGACGTTGAAGGAGTTGGAGACCGCGGGAGGCACGCCCTCGCCCAGCTTAACCTTGAGCTTCTCGACGCCAGAAATCTTGATGAAGAGCGAGACGGAAAGCAGGGCGATGATAATAGCCGAGAACAGACCGTTGGTGCCGGTGTTGGCAGTCGAAAGGGCGCCCGTGACCTCGGCGGAGGTGATCTTGTCGGTGAGCAGCGGGCTCGTGGCGGCAAGCGAGGCGGTGATCTGCTGCGGCATCATGATGACGAAAGCAGAGATAGCGACGACCACGCAAGCGAGCGGGTTATCGAAACGCTTGTTCTTAGCGAGGCTGTAGCCAATCAATCCGGCCAAGATAATGGCAGAGACGTTGAGGGTGCCCAGCGTAATTGCCGAACCCCACGTCTGAAGGTTGGCAAGGCCCGCCGCATCGAGCGGGAACAGAGGGAACACGACGTTGTTAATAAGAACCGCGATACCCGCAAGGATATAGAGCGGCGTGATGGTCGCGAAGGCGTCACGCAGGGAACGCAGGTGAACCTGGTTTCCCACCTTCGCAGAGACCTCGGCAAACTTGTCGAGGAAGCTCTTTCCGTTGTCACTGGCCATGATTGCTCCTAACTTTCAAATCCGGCCTTTTCCTATGCGCACGGTGGTCTGTCGCCCTCTGCCACCAGATGTGCCATGTGTTGCGCGCAGCGGCGCGCGCTCTGGGCGTTCGCCCGTTCGCTAATCAACCACGTGAGTCGTGGCGACCTGCTTGAGCCAAGCTGCCGACTTCTTAAGGCGGCGCTTGTAGCCGTCCATAAGGTCGACCTCGACAAAACCGTAACGGTTCTTAAAGGCATTCGCCCAAGACCAGTTATCGATGACGGCCCAATAATGGTATCCACGGCACTTGGCGCCCTCGGCAATTGCCTTGGCAACCCACTCCAGGTGCTGGCGTACAAAGTCGACGCGGTAGTCATCCTGGATGGTTCCTTCGGCGTCTCGGTTCTTGTATTCGTCCATGATGCCGATGCCGTTCTCGGAAACGAACCACTCAAGATCGGGGTAGTTCTTAGCGCAGTCCATGCCAAAGTCGTAGAGGCCCTGCGGGTAGATCTCCCAGCCGCGGCTCTCGTTCATAACGGCGTCGGGCCACACGTACTCGTCGGCAAAGTGCGGCAGACCGTACTGGTCGATCTTGCTCGCCGGCGCCTGAACGCGCGTGGGGTGGTAGTAGTTGCAACCGAGCCAGTCGACAACACCCTGCTTAAGAATCTCTTGGTCGCCGGCACGGAACGGAAGCTTAACGCCGCCCTCGGCCAGGCTGTCGAGCACGTCGGCGGGAAGCTCGCCCTTGGTAATGAGGTCGAGCCACCAGCGGTTGTTGATGCCGCTGGTCATACGCACGGCCTCGAGGTCCGCCTCGCTGGGGTTCTCCTTGGTGTAGACCGGGGTAAAGCAGTTGATCATGCCGATCTTGGCATCGCTGCGAACGGCGCCCTCGTCATAGGCGCGACGGTAGTTGGCCACGGCCAGCGCATGTGCCAGCGAGATGTGATACTGCACGGTGCGAGCGCGGCTAAAGTCGTGGAGCTGCGGGAACCACACGCCCTCCTGATAGCGCTGCTCGGGCTCGACAATGGGCTCGTTAAAAGTGAACCAGTACTTGATCTCCTGGCCAAACTCGTGGAAGGCGACGTCGGCGTAATGTGCGTAAGCCTCGACAACCTCACGGCTCTCCCAGCCGCCACGGTTAAAAAGGTAGGTGGGCATGTCAAAGTGGTACAAGTTGACAAACGGCTCCAGGCCGGCTTCGCGAGAGGCGCGGAACAACTCGTGATACCACGCGGCGCCTTCCTCGTTGAGGTTGCCGTCGGCATCGAGCAGACGGCTCCACTGGATGGAAGTGCGATAGGTATCCAGGCCCAAGTCCTTCAAAATGCGAAGGTCTTCCTGGTACTTGGCCATAAAGTCATTGCCGGCGTAAGAGCCAACGCAGTTGTAGAACGAGCCCAGATCCTGGATGGACCAGGTGTCCCACAGGTTCTCGAGCTTGCCGCCCTGGTTCCACTGACCCTCAGTCTGCGGGCCGGACATAGCAGCGCCAAAGAAGAAGTCGTTGGGCAGCTGATACTGTGCCATCAAAGTCCTCGCTTTCGTGTTCTAGAGCTTCCGGTTGGAGACGGGTTTGCTTTGGCAGGTTATCCGGCGCGGGCGCGCACCGGTCATACCGATATCCAACCCGCCAAAACAAAACCGTCCCCAAACGGTCGATCCTGTTCTGCGTAAAGAGTCCGTTCGTGGCTTAAACTATATCGCTCTAATTCTAAAAGTAAAGCGTCTTTTTCTTTTTTCTTTCTCGAGCTTCTTAGATAAAGGTTATATGGGTGCCTTGTTAAGGGTTATACTTACTTGCGTATTGATATATGTCGGAAAGGAGGTTCAATGATTCCCAAATACGAGGCGATAGCTGCAGATATTCGTCGAAGCATCGAGGATGGCACTCTTAAACCGGGCGACAAGCTTCCCACCGTCGTTGAGTTCTGCGAGCAAATCAACGAGGAAGGTCTTATTCCCAGCCGACGCGGATCGGGTACCTACGTTAAGGACACGGCGGGACTTCCCGGTCAGGCGTTTTTCCAGGGCAAAAACGACCGTGCCCAGGGCTTTTCGTATGAGCACCGCGGGGAGAAGGTGACCTCGGTGGTCTACGATTTCTCGATTGTTAATCCACCAGCGGACATCGCAGCCCAGCTGGGAATTGCCGAGGATGACTTTGCCTATCACATCGTGCGCGTGCGTCAGGCCGATGAGAAGCCCATCGTTATCGAGTACACCTACATGCCCCTCGAGCTGATTCCAGGCCTTAAAAAGAAGGACCTGTACGGATCGGTCTACCACTTCATCCGCGAGCACTGTGGGCTGAAGATTTCGAGCTTCCACCGTACCATTCGCGCCGTGGCAGCAACCGAGGAAGAAGCCGAGCGCTTGGACACCAAGCCTGGCTCTCCCCTGCTCGAGCTCACCCAGATTAGCTTTTTGGACAGCGGCGCCGCCTTTGAGTATTCGGTCTCGCGCAACGTTGGCGACCGCTTTGAGTTGCACAACGTAACGTTGGCATAGGTTTTTGTAGTCATCCGGGCGCTCGCTTTGAGCTGTTTTGTGCAGCGCCCGCGCAACACAATGGGGGTATGAACATGTCCGATTTGATTAAGCTGACGCCGATCTTCCACGAGAAGATCTGGGGCGGTCGCCACCTCGAAACCGTATTTGGCTACGACATTCCCGATGGCCCCATCGGTGAGTGCTGGGCCATCTCGGCCCACCCCAACGGCGACTGCCAGATTGCGGAGGGCCCGTATGCCGGCCACACGCTGTCGTGGCTGTGGGCCGAGCATCGCGAGCTCTTTGGCAACTGCGAGGGCAAGGAGTTCCCGCTGCTCATTAAGATTCTGGACGCCAAGGACGACCTTTCGATCCAGATTCATCCCAACGACGAGTACGCTGCCGAGCACGAGAACGGTAGCCTGGGCAAAACCGAGTGTTGGTATGTGCTGGACTGCGAGCCCGACGCCACGATCATCGTCGGCCAGCGTGCCAAGGACCGCGCCGAGGCCGCACAAATGATCGAGGAAGGACGTTGGGACGACATGCTCAACGTGTTGCCGATTCACAAGGGCGACTTTTTCCAGATTGATTCCGGTACCGTGCACGCCATCAAGACCGGCACGCTCATTTTGGAGACGCAGCAGTCGAGCGACGTGACATATCGTCTGTACGACTACGACCGTCCCGGCACCGACGGCAACCTGCGCCCGCTGCACATTGAGCAGAGCCTCGACTGCATCGACTTTGATGCTCAGGCTCCGACCGACGGCACGGTGACCGCGCCCGAGGTGGACGGCGTGACCGAGCTCGAGTCCAACCCCTGCTACACCGTCGATCGCGTGCGCGTCGACGGCAGCAAGACCCTCGATCAGCGCTGGCCCTTCATGTGCCTGTCGGTCATCGACGGCGAAGGCACCGTCTGCGGCGACCCCGTCCGCAAGGGAAGCCACCTGCTGGCCCCGAGCACCGTCAGCTCCATTGACCTCGAAGGCAAGATGGAACTGATCATCTCGCACCTGTAAGCTACCGGTCCCCGAGCGCTCCCCGGGATGGGGCGCGGGGTTTGGTCGTCTGCTCGGACAGTCCTGCTCGCACGGAGAGCACATTAAGTGCTCTCCGGCTCGTGCGGAACTCGCGATCGACCAAATACCAAAGCCCTCGGAACTTAGGATACATGGTTGGAGTGGCTGGATGTCAAAATTTATCAGCTGGGGACGTGCTGTTCATTGCGCATCGAAATATTCACACCACCGTGTAAATAAAAAGAAGTACCGGTTGGGGCCGGTACTTCTTTTGGTTCTAATGCTTTGCTTTCTGGGCTCTGTGAACCTATTTATAGGCCGCAGGCTGCTTTGAGTTCTTCGACTCGATCGGTTTTCTCCCAGGTGAAGTCGGCGTCTTCGCGGCCAAAGTGACCGTAGGCTGCCGTCTTTTCGTAGATGGGGCGACGTAGGTCTAGGTCGCGGATGATTGCGCCCGGGCGCAGGTCGAAGGTCTTCTCTACGGCCTCGACGATCTTGTCCTCGGCAACTTGCGCGGTACCGAAGGTGTCGACCATGATCGACAACGGCTTGGACACGCCGATAGCGTAGGCAAGCTCGACTTCGCAGCGGTCGGCCAGGCCGGCGGCGACCACGTTCTTGGCGACCCAGCGCGCGGCATACGCGGCGGAGCGGTCAACCTTGGTGCAGTCCTTGCCGCTAAAGGCGCCGCCGCCGTGACGGCCGTAGCCGCCGTAGGTGTCGACGATGATCTTGCGGCCGGTGAGGCCCGTGTCGCCCATGGGGCCGCCCACGACAAAGCGACCGGTGGGGTTCACGTAGATGTACGCGTTGTCCCACGGCATGTTCTCGGCGGCCATGACCGGGGTGATGACGTGTTCGATGAGGTCGGCCTTGATCTTGCCCATGTCCTCAATCTCGGCGGCGTGCTGCGTGGAGATGACGATGGTCGTGACCTCCACGGGCTTGCCTTCCTCGTAGCGCACTGTGACCTGGGTCTTGCCGTCGGGGCGCAGGTAGGGCAGGGTTCCGTCATGGCGCACGGCAGCCAGGCGCTCGGCCAGGCGGCTTGCCAGGTAGTGCGGCATGGGCATGAGGGTCTTGGTCTCGTTGGAGGCATAACCGAACATCATGCCCTGGTCGCCGGCGCCGATCAGGTCGATCGGGTCGGTGGTAGCGCCGGTCTGGGTCTCGAAGGACTCGTCAACGCCCTGGGCGATATCGGGCGACTGCTCGTGGATGAGGCTCATAACGCCGCAGGTGTCGCAGTCAAAACCGAACTTGGCGCGGTTGTAGCCAATGCGGCGGATGACGCCGCGGGCGATTTCCTGTACGTCGACGTAGGCCTGGGTGCGAATCTCGCCGGCGACGATGACCGTGCCGGTGGTCACGAGGGTCTCGCAGGCGCAGCGGACGTTCTCCACGTTGGCGGGCACACCGTTGGGCGCAATATAGCCCTGCTCCTGCAGCGCTATTTCTTCGGTCACCGACTCCGACGTAAAAACAAAGGCCCCGTGTTGGGGTGGGATGGAACGAAGTTCTTCTGACATGATTGTCCTTTCAAAAACGTGTCCCAGCGACCGTTACCATTCGGCCGGGCTCTCTATGCAAGGGCACATCATAGCGCGTAAATCAAACATTCACACCCTTTCCGCACCTACTCATTGGGGACAGACTTAAATGGCCAGCCGTAAACTAAGAACGTCCGCAGCGACTGGTCATTTAAGTCTGTCCCCAATGAGTGGGTCGGTGCCCTTTGTGCGGAGGCTGCATTGTTGCTTTATACTGGTGCGGTTAGACATCCATCCTGCAATCGAGGAGATATCCATGGCATCAGACGTTCGCGTCCGCTTTGCACCCTCACCGACGGGCAAGCTGCACATCGGCGGCGCCCGCACCGCTATCTATAACTGGGCTTTCGCCCGTGCAAACGGCGGCACGTTCATCCTGCGCATCGACGACACCGACCCCACCCGCTCTACCGACGAGAACACGCAGATTATCCTGCGCGCCATGCGTTGGCTGGGCCTGGACTGGGACGAGGGTCCCGAGGTGGGCGGCGATTTTGGCCCCTACGCCCAGACTGAGCGCCTGGACCTGTACAAGCAGGCCGCCCAGAAGCTTTGGGACGAGGGCAAGGCCTATCCCTGCTTCTGCACCAAGGAGCAGCTCGACGCCGATCGCAAGGCCGCGCAGGAGCGCAAGGACCCCTTCCAGGGCTATCAGCGCCGTTGCCGCGACCTTGATCCCGAGGAGGCCCGCCGTCGCATCGAGGCCGGCGAGTCCTACGTCCTGCGCATCAAGGTGCCCGAGGACCGCGGCGACGTCGTCATCCACGACGCCGTTCACGGCGAGGTGACCTTCGACGCCAAGGAGCTCGACGACTTTGTCATCTTCCGCTCCGATGGCACGCCCACGTACAACTTTGCGACCGTCGTCGACGACGCCATGATGAGGATCACCCATGTCATCCGCGGCGACGACCACCTCTCCAACACCCCGCGCCAGGTCATGGTCTACGAGGCCCTCGGCGCGCCCGTGCCCACGTTCGCCCACATCTCTATGATTCTGGGCGCCGATGGCAAGAAGCTCTCCAAGCGCCACGGCGCCACCTCAGTGGAGGAGTACCGCGACGCCGGCTACCTGTCCGACGCTTTCGTCAACTATCTGGCGCTGCTCGGCTGGTCGCTTGACGGCGAGACCACGATCATCCCGCGCGATGTCCTGGCCAGCAAGTTCTCACTCGACCGCATCTCCAAGAACCCGGCGACCTTCGACCCCAAGAAGCTCGACTGGGTCAATGCCGAGTACATCAACGGCATGTCCGATGCCCAGTTTGCCGACGAGATCATGGTCCCCGAGCTGCACGAGGCGGGTCTCATCGAGGGCAACGTCGAGTACGGCGAGGATTGGATCGATGCGCTTGCCGCCATCGTCAAGCCGCGCACCAAGATGCCGGCCGACGCCGTTACCGTCGCCGCTCCCATCTTTGCTACGGCCGAGACGCTCGAGTATGACGAGAAATCCGTCAACAAGGGCCTGGCCAAGGAAGGCATGGGTGCCATCCTGGACGCCGCCAAGGCCGCGCTCGAGGGCGTGGACGAGTGGACTGCCGAGGCCATCGACGCCGCGCTTGAGCCGCTGCCCGAGCAGATGGACCTTAAGAAGCGCGTGGTGTTCCAGGCCGTGCGCGTCGCCGTTTGCGGCAACATGGTGAGCCCTCCGCTGGGCGAGACCATGGCGCTCGTCGGCCGTGACGACTGTCTGGCGCGTATCGACCGCGCCCGCACGATGGCGCTGTAGTCGCTGCGCAAACGTTTGTATCCGAGCCCCGTTCACCCCGAGCGGGGCTCTTGTTTCTGTACCGATGAGTGGGTTGCTGGGACAAAATAATCAGTGGTGTTTGTCCCATGTTCGAGCGACGCAACAAGCTCGACACTCGTATCGGCCATGGGACAAACACCACTGATTATTTTGTCCCACCCCTTTCAGGTCCGTTCGTTAGAGGTGGTGTATGGCTCAACAACTGTCGCTGTTTGGTTCACCGGAACCGGAGGAGTCTCCGGCGGCACCGGCATCCGCTGCTGCCTCGGCCAAGCCCGATCCTGTACCTGAGCCCATTGCCGCCTACTCGTGCGTGGTTCTCGATATCCCCACCCGTGCGCTGTCCGAACCGTTCGCTTACGGCATTCCTGAGTCCCTTGCCAACGAGGCCCAGGTCGGATCGACGGTCCTGGTCCACTTTGGCAACCGTGCCGCCGCAGGCTACATCGTCGATATTGCGCCCGAGCTGGGCGACCTGCAAGGCAACAACGCCCTTGACCTTTCGCGCATCAAGCCTGTCGAAGCCATCCTCAGCAAACCGCTCTTTACCGCCGAGGCTGCCCGCATTGCGCGCTGGATGAGCCGCGAGTATGTCGCGACGCTTTCCGAGTGCCTGCGCCTGTTTTTGCCACCGGGCGGCAGCCCGCGTGTGGTCAAGGGCGACGACGGCGTGTGGACGGTTGAACGTCCAGCCGTCAAACCCATCCAAAACCGCTGGGTGATGCTTACGCCCGAAGGCTTTGACTACACGCCACCCAAGACCGCGGTCCGCCAGCGCCAACTCATCGAGGCGCTCCAGTGCGGACCGGTCACGACGCGCGACCTCAACCTTCTCTATAACAGCATGTCGGCGACCATCAAGGCGCTCGAAAAACGCGGCGTTGTGGTGGTGGAAGAGCGCCGCGCCTGGCGTGGCTGCGGCGAGCAGACCACGCTGTCCTCGGCAAGCGGCAAAGCGCCGGTCTCCCTTACCAGTGGCCAGCAGCAAGCACTTGCTCAGATCGAGCGTGCCCGTCTGGACGCTCATGGCGACGTGGTGCTGGTAGACGGCGTCACCGGCTCAGGCAAAACCGAGGTCTACCTCTCCGCCATCGAGCGCGTGCTCGCAGCCGGTCGCTCTGCCTGCGTGCTGGTGCCCGAGATCTCACTGACGGCCCAGACCGTCGGCCGCTTCCGCTCGCGCTTTGGCGAGACGGTCGCGGTTTTCCACTCGCGTCTTTCGGCTGGCGAGCGTCTGGACCAGTGGGATATGGTCGCCAGCGGTGCGGCCCGCGTGGTGGTCGGCGCCCGCTCGGCTCTCTTTTGCCCGCTCAGCGACTTGGGCCTCATCATCATCGACGAGGAACACGAGACGAGTTACAAGCAGGGCTCCAGTCCGCGCTACCACGCGCGCGAGGTGGCGGCCGAGATGGCGCGGCGCTATCGCTGCCCGCTCGTGTTGGGCTCCGCCACGCCTTCTGCCGAGGCCCTCGACCGCTGCCGTCGTGGCACGTATAACGGTGCCACTTGGACGCGTGTCGAGATGCCCGAGCGCCCGGGACACGCCGTGCTTCCCACGGTCCGCATTGCCGACCTGCGCCGTGAGTTTTCTCACGGCAGCCGCTCCATGTTCTCAAAGCCCTTGATGGAGGGCTTGGAGCGTGTGGTCGAGCGCCGCGAGAAGGCCGTGCTGCTGCATAACCGCCGTGGCTTTGCGCCGTTCCTGATGTGTCGCGAGTGCGGCTGCGTTCCCACCTGCAACCACTGCTCCACCGCGCTTACGTATCACGAGCGCACGCACACGCTGCAATGTCACACATGCGGATCCTCCTGGCGCGTGCAGCCGTATCCCGCGCCCACGAGTCGTTGCCCCAAATGTGGCAGTCGCTACCTGGCAAAAATGGGGCTGGGCACGCAGCAGATCGAGGACGCACTGCACCAGATGCTGCCCGAGGACGTCGCCATCATCCGCATGGATGCCGATTCCACGCGCGGCAAGGATGCGCACAAAAAGCTGCTCGAGCGGTTCGATGCGGCCGATTGCGCCGTGTTGCTGGGCACCCAAATGATCGCCAAGGGTCTCGACTTTCCCGAGGTCACGCTCGTGGGCGTGGTCAATGCCGACTTCGCCCTCAAGCTGCCGGACTTCCGCGCAGGGGAGCGCGCCTACGATCTGCTGGAGCAGGTGGCGGGCCGCGCCGGCCGCGGCGATCGTCCCGGCGAGGTCATCATCCAGACCTATCTGCCCGAGGATCCGGTCATTCGCGCCGTCGCCGAGCACGACCGTTCTATCTTTACCGACTACGACCTGGACCAGCGGTGCGACGCGCTGTATCCGCCCTTTGTGCGCCTGGTCAACATTTTGGTGTGGTCGACGAACGCGGATGACGCGCAGGACTACATTGGGCGCATTGCAAAGCTTCTTAAGCGCCGCTGGCATGCCGCCGCGCCCGACTTTTTGATGGCGGGGAGTGCCATGCCGCAGGTGCTGGGTCCGGCTTCGTGTGTAATCGAGAGAGCCAAGGACCGTTACCGCTTCCATCTGCTTGTGAAGTCGCCCGTAGGGTACCATGTCTCTGATGATATCGACGCCTGCCTCAAAGAGGTGGGCTCTGTGCGCGGCGTGAGCGTGAGCGTTGACGTCGACGCCTATGATTTGATGTAACAACCCGAAAGGATGGCCATGGAAGCCAACGGAATCGTACTGTCGCCCGACCCTCGTCTGCGCCAGGAGTGCGCCGTCATCGAGGAGATTACCCCGGCGATCGAGGCGCTTGCCGAGAAGATGAAGAAGATGATGTTCGAGAACGGCGGCTGCCCCGCAGATCGGCGAACTCATTCAGCTCGTCACCATCGACTGCGACTACACCGACAAGAACGACTATGACCCGTACGTGCTCATCAACCCCGTGATCGTGGAGCAGAGTGACCATCTGGTGCCGTTTAGCGAGGGCTGCCTGTCCATCCCTGGCATTAGCTGCGAGATCGAGCGTCCCGACCATGTCGTCGTCGAGGCGTACGACTTGGATGCCAACCTGATTCGCTACGAGGCTACGGGCGACCTGTTCTGCGTGTGCCTGCAGCACGAGATCGATCACCTGCATGGCAACACTATGTTCGAGCGACTGAAGCCCATGCAGAGGCTCAAGGCCGTCAAGGAGTACCAGGACGCCCTGGCCCGCGGCGCTCGACCGGGCGAGACGGAGTAGGTCCCACCGTCCCCGGTGCTGAGCGCCCACATATCGTCCCGTGCGCAGTTTCGCAGCGAAGCGAGAATGTTTGAGCACGGGATGATATATAGGGGCCTCCCACAGGTAAGCGGACATTAAGACGCTACCTGATATGCGCAGGTTTTTCGCCCCAGTAGAAGCGGCAGAAGGCTCGTTTGCGCTGTTGGGGTTTGCCTACGAGCTCCATGGTTGCGATGGCTATGTCTTCGGCTGCGTGGGGACGGCGCAGCACTTCGCCATTGATGAGCAGTGCCTTGAGGGACTCAGGATGATCGTGGAGATGGCGCAACGTCACGATGAGCTCTCGTGCGGTGGTGACATGCATGCTGGCGCCCATGCCGGTGAGCATGGTGGTGTTGGCCTTTTCCTGGCCATAGGACTTGCCCAGCAGGATCATCGGCAGGTGTGCGCACAGGCATTCGGTGACGGTGAGTCCGCCCGATTTGAGAATTGCCAGGTCGCAGCCGTGCATAAGCGCTGCCATATCATCGACATAGTCCAGAACCGTGACGTTTTCGAGCTTCATGGCGTCGAAGAGCGTTTTGAGGCGGGTGGCATATTCGGTGTCTTTGCCCGGCAAAAAGACAAAGTGCATGTCTTCGAAGCTGCGTAGGAAGGGGAGGGTGCGGTCCATCTCCGCGCGAAAGCGAACGTACGGTTGAGGTAAGCTGGCACCGGCCATTACCAGCACGACGATCTTGTCGGTGGGGAGGTTGAACTTAGCTAGCTCTTCCTCGCGATCGTAATCCGTGTCGAATCCGGCGCGAATAGGAATGCCGGTAATGCGAATCTTTGTCTCGAGCACCTTGCGCGGACGCAGCGTTTCGGCCATAAATTCGTTGGCAACACAGAATAAATCGGTGTCCTTGTGGGGCCACCATCCCTCGACTTCGTAGTCGGTCGGTACGCAGATGACCGGATAATCGATACCCGTAATTACGCGGGCGCCCACGGCAACATTGGCTGCTGTGATGTGCGTTGCAACCACGGCTATGGGCCTGCGGCTACGAATATATTCGTTGAAGGCGGGGAACATAATTCGCGACCATGCCGTTCCGCCACCCCAGAGAAGATGTCCCGTAAGCGTATATCGCCAGGTCAGGTCGTAAATGGGGCGCGTGGCTCCCGTAAAAGAAGCCGCGGTCTTATTGCCGTCGAATTTAATACGTCCAAAATCAAGGATATCGAGCACTTCAATCTCAATATCCTCGGGGATGCCATTGGTGCCGCGGATGAGGTCGAATGCCTGCGCTATCGCATTTGCGGCGGCCTTGTGGCCCGAGCCAACGGAGGCGTGCACGATGGTCACGAGAGGTTTTTGCTGAGCCAGGAGCGTGGTTTGCTCCGATTGGGGAGTGCTGTGCGTGAGCAGGGGAGCGTCGTCACTCGTCTGCGCCTGGTCCATCGATAACTCCCCTTCAGCTTTGTAATACGGATTTATCATTGTAGTGCATGAGTGTCACGTTCACGTAAATTTGGGTACGAGCGCAAAGAACGACAACGTTTCGACGAAAGGACGCTTCATGACTACCGATAAGCCGATCGATGTTGCGATTATCGGTGGCGGCCCCGCGGGCTATGCTGCCGCCATTTATGCTGCGCGTGCCAACCTGACGACGACCGTGATTGAGCAGGGCATGTCGGGAGGGCAGATCGCCACAACCAATGAGGTCGAGAACTATCCGGGTTTCCCGCTCCTGAGTGGCGCCGAACTTGGCGAGCGTTTTCAGCAGCATGCAGAGGGCCTGGGAGCACAGGTTACATGGAGCATGGTTACGGGTATCGATTACGATGCCGATGCAGCGTTGTTTACGGTGCATCACGATATGGGCGATACGCTGGCCTCGAGCGTTATCGCTTGCATGGGTGCCACGCCGCGCCCGGCAGGTTTCGCTGGCGAGGATACGTATCGCGGTCGTGGCGTTTCATATTGCGCAACATGTGACGGCATGTTCTTCCGCGGCAAACAGGTCTTTGTAATCGGTGGTGGCAATTCGGCATGCGAAGAGGCGCTGTTCCTGTCAGACATTGCCACCAGCGTGACCATCGTGCTGCGCCGCGACCAGTTTCGTGCGCCTGATGGTGTTGTTCAGAAAGTACTCGAAAAGGACAATATTACAGTTAGGTACCAAACTAGTATTGTGGAGCTCTCGGGCGAAGCAATGCCAACGACGATCACCTTTAAGGACAATGCATCCGGTGAGACTCATACCGAGTCATTTGAACCTGGCTCGTTTGGCATCTTTGTCTTTACGGGGATGCTGCCGCATACCGAGCTGGTTGAGCATCTAGTCGATCTGGCTCATGACGGCGGCATTGTCACCGACGATTCGATGGCCACCCGTACGCCCGGCTTATTCGCAGCCGGCGATATCCGTTCCAAGCGTTTACGCCAGGTTGTGACCGCCGTTTCGGACGGAGCCATAGCAGCAACGAGCGCATACGCGTTTCTCCGTGAATAAGTACGATAATATATCTTATGTAAGGTTGCTATCTTTAAACAAAGTGGTTGGACGATGCATCAATGTGTTGTCCAACCACTTTTACTTGCCGGCTATGTGGTATGTAAAACTAGATAACCTAGAATACAGTATAGAAAATGAACGGAGGACCTTTATGAACCACGTTAAACACGTTATTCCGATGTCCGATTCGTCGGTCAGCATTAAGCCTGAGGATATTCAGCC
>ENA-UESC01001963-UESC01001963.1-human-gut-metagenome-genome-assembly--contig:-NODE-1963-length-13899-cov-18.654392_pt1 | contig 13899 bp, 10 predicted proteins | sample MGYA00242998_ERZ507999 | MGnify/ENA primary metagenome ERZ507999 (study PRJEB26167, sample SAMN06115465) | human gut metagenome | host: Homo sapiens | place: China:Hubei | collected 2016-04-27... | reverse complement strand
GGTGTCGGTCAGAATCGGCTTCCAATAGTCAAACATGGATATTCCTCCACGTTCGGGCAGTTTGATATCTCCTTCCATTCTGTAATTCTTGATCTGGTCTAACGGGCGGAGTAATCCGTAAAGAAAAGAAGTGATCCGCAAGTGATCCTGTGCATATTGAAAATCTTCAGGAGTAAAGTCCTGTGGATGGATACGTTTATATACTATACCGGTATAAGCCAGTAAGGCAGCTAAAGCCGAGGGAGAGTCCGAACAGAAATCTTGAAATCGCATATAGTTCTCTGCTGCTATTTTGCTGTTCACACGTAAAAGTCGTTCCAGTTCTTCAGCAGAGAATTGGGACATATCAAGTGCATTCTGTATCGCTTCGGTTTGGAATTGTGGTGTACTGGTAACAGGAGTTTGCATTTTGCTCCGTCCGGTCATTGTTTTGGCACATGAAATAAAAGTCATCATAGGCTAAAAAATAATATTTTCTGGCGGCAAATATAAGAAAAACAGATATATTTGTCTTTGTTATTCCATAATTAAATATTGAGAACTATGAAAATGAAAAAGTTAGGATTATTGTTCATGATGCTTTGCATGGTATTTGCCGTAAATGCTCAAGAATTGAAAAAAGGAGATAAATTACCTGATTTTCATCTAAAATCTGCGGTATATGGAGATGTTTCTTCGGCTGAATTGAAAGGTAAGGTCGTTTTGGTGAGCTTATTTGCCACTTGGTGCGGGCCATGTCAGCTGGAACTGGCTGAAATAGAGAAGACTTTGTGGCCTGAATATAAAGATAACAAGGACTTCGTATTATTAGTAATTGGTCGTGAGCATACGGATGAACAGTTGAGGGCTTATAATGAACGGAAGAAATTCACTTTCCCGTTATATCCCGATCCTAAACGTGAGGTGTTCTCTTTATTTGCTGAAAAGTCAATTCCTCGCGCCTATCTTTTCAATAAAGAAGGAGAAGCCGTTTATACTTCCATCGGGTATGAGAAAGAAGAATTTGGATATCTGATGAATGCCATTGCGGAAGCATTGAAATAGGACCCTGTTGATATTTCAAGATGACTAAACTGTTCTCGTTGTTTATTATATTGTCTTTTGTTCTCCCGGTTAGTGGACAGGAAAAGCTTGATTCAGATAAAGCAAGAAAAGAAAAAGCTTATCATTTGACGGGTTCTGTCAGAGAACAGGGAGAACGCCCTTATCCCGATCCTTTGCCGGATGTAAATATCCAACTTTATTCTTTGCCTGATACGAGTTTTATAGAAGGTACGGTGAGCGATAAGAAGGGTGTTTTCCGTTTGTACCCTATGAATCCCGGTAATTATTTAATAAGGGCTTCTTTTTTAGGATATGAAACCATTGAAAAAAAAGTGAATATTCCTGCTTATCGGAAAGAAGTTTATGGAGGTGCTCTGATGATGAAACCTTCCAGTATTGTATTGGATGAAACGGTTATAAAGGCCGAACTGCAGAAAATGAAGATGTCCGGAGATACATTAGTATATAATACCGGAGCCTTTAAGACATCGGAAGGAGCTGTTCTGCAGGATTTGGTGAGGCAGCTTCCCGGATTGGAATTAGACGAGAAATCCGGCAAGATGAATTTTCATGGAAAGGAAATCACTCAGATCTTATTAAATGGAAAGGAGTTTTTTGCAGATAGCAAAGTTGCTTTGAACAATATGCCGGTAGATGCTTTGAAAGAGGTAAAGGTATACGAGCAGCAGTCGGATAAAGAGCAAATGACAGGGGTGTCAGACGGTAAGAAGAAAACGGTGATGGATGTGAAGACCAAGAAGGATTTGACAGATGGATTAATGGGGGACGTTTCAGCTTTGAAAGGTTCGGGGGATATGTATGGAGCGAAAATGAGTTTGAATAAATTTGTCGGAAAATGGCGGATGTCCTTGTATGGTGATTTAGGAAAACTCCCCAGATATGGTAATTTTATCAGTGATATGGCCGATAATCCTGCTCAAATGAAGGATATTGGTTTTAGCTTGGGAACGGAAATAAAGAAGCTCAACCTCAATGTCAGTGCTTCATATAATAATAATAAAAGCGCGGATGAATCGCGAAGCCAGTCAGAAGAATATCTGCCTAACGGTAGCCAATATGCCTATAATAATGGCTTGAGTACGGGTAGGAATCGTTCTTTTTGGGAGAATATATATCTGACGGGAAGTTTGAGTGACCGGACGGAAATTAATTTCAGGCATAACATCAATCATAGCCGGTTAAATTCGGTATCAGAAAATATTTCGGCGACTTTCAGTACCAATCCTTTGGACTATGTTTCAGAGCCTTGGAGGGACGATGCAATGATTCCTCCTGAGTTCAGGATAAATAAAAATACGGGAAATTCTCAAAATAAGACGAACAATCTGATGATAGGCAATAATCTTTTGCTCACTCATAAATTGAATGATATCGGCCGGAAACTCTCCATAGAGTTAAGAAATGATTATAGTAATCAGGCGAGTGGTAATTATCAGCAATCGTCTATTACTTATTATCAATTGAAGAATGACCTGGGGGCAGATTCGGTTTTATATAGAAATCAATACCGGGAGTCACCTGCCAGAAATTTATTATTGGCGGGGGAGGTCAGCTATACGGAGCCAATAGGAAAACAAATGCTTCAGGTTTATTATCGGCATGAGTATCAACGGCAGAGTAATAATGCGGTTACGTACAATTTGGATGAGGATGCTTTGTGGGGAAGTCTTCCATCTGGTTATGAGGCAGGAAGGGTGGATAGTTTAAGTGATTATACTCGTAATGATCTTCATTCCAATGAATTCGGACTGCGCACCACACTTAATTGGAGAAAAGTGAGGTTGAATATCCGGTTTGGGCTGTCGCCTCAGAAGTCTACGACGAAAAGCAACAGGGGAAAAGTGAAGATAGATACGACCATTACCGTGTTGAACATAGTGCCCGAACTGCATTTTGATTATGATTTGGGCAATAACCATAATATGAGTGTGTATTATAGCGGATACACCCGGCAGCCTTCCATTTATGATTTGTTGTCTGTGCCCGATTATACTAATCCTCTGAACATAACAATGGGGAATCCGGGGCTGAAACCCGCTTTCGGGCAAAGTATATCTGTGAATTATAGAGGAGGAAATATGGAAAAGCAGGAAATGTTATATTGTGGTTTGAGATATAATAATACGATAAATGATATAAGCCGGAAAAGAACCTATGATGAGAAGAGTGGGGTATATACCAGTCGGCCCGAGAATATAAATGGTAATTGGGGCATTGGCGGGAATATATATTATACGAATAAATTATTCAAGAAAATTTTCGCTCGTCTTGCTACCAATGCAAATTATAACCGGAGGGTTTCGTATGTGCAGATAATGGGAGAAGCCAATGAGAATGATCGTAACACCTCCCAAATGCTTTCCTTGATGCAGGATGTGGAGTTTGCCTATAAATTGGAAGAGCATGAGTTTAAGATAAATGGAGCAATCACTTATCAGCAAGCCGATAACAGTTATACAAACAATTCGGATTACAGGACGTATGATTTTTATTATGGCGCGGAGTGTCGACTGAAGTTACCTCTCAACTTGAATCTTTATACCGTTGTGAGAAGTATGAATCGCAGGGGATATAAGGATGAGGCCTCCAATACGACGCAGTGGCTTTGGAACGGTGAGCTGACTTACAGTTTTCTGAAAGGGAAAAGAGGGTTGCTTAAATTTCAGGTTGTTGATATTCTGCAACAACGGGATTTTGTCAATCGTTGGATGAATGATACCGGACAGGGAGAAACTTGGACTTGGGGATTGGGACGTTATGCGATGGCTACTTTTACTTATCGTTTTAATGATCTTTCCCGTTAGGAGATAAAAAAGGAGCTGATTCAGGAAAAACGAATCAGCTCCTTTTTGAATATCCCTAAGAAAGATTATTTGTAATCTTGCCAGCTCTTTATCTGAATATCCTTTTCACTCATTTCACAGAATGCTTCAATGAAAGCACTTGCCAAACGGGCGTTGGTAATCAAAGGAATATTGTGGTCGATTGCTCCACGACGAATTTTGTAACCATTAGTCAGCTCACGTTTGGTATGGTTTTTCGGAATGTTGACTATCAGGTCGAATTTATGTTCGGCAATCATCTTCATGACATTGTTTTCTGCATCGGGCTTTTCATCCGGCCAGTAAACCGGTGTGGTATTTACTCCGTGTGCATTCAAGAAAGTTGCGGTTCCGGCAGTTGCATAGATCTCATATCCTTTTTCTGCCAGCATACGGCTTGCTTCCAGCAAATCTACTTTGGATTTGGTGGCACCTGACGAGAACATGACAGATTTTGTAGGAATCTTGAAACCGACAGCAATCATAGAGTTCAGCAAAGCTTCATGGAAGTCATCACCGATACAACCCACTTCACCTGTTGAAGACATATCTACGCCCAATACAGGGTCTGCCTTGTGCAGACGGGAGAAAGAGAACTGGGAAGCTTTCACACCGATCCAGTCAATATCGAATGCCGACTTGTCCGGTTGGCTGTATGGAGCACCCAACATGATGCGGGTTGCGGTTTCAATGAAGTTGCGTTTCAATACTTTGGAAACAAACGGGAATGAACGTGATGCGCGCAGGTTGCATTCAATCACTTTCACTTCATTGTTCTTAGCCAGGAACTGCATGTTGAACGGACCGGAAATGTTTAATTCTTTAGCGATACGGCGACCAATCTTCTTGATACGGCGTGCTGTTTCGAAATAAATTTTCTGAGCCGGGAATACTAATGTGGCATCACCTGAATGGACACCTGCATATTCAATGTGTTCGGAGATGGCATATTCCACTACTTCACCGTTTTGGGCTACAGCGTCGAATTCTATTTCTTTAGTATCTTGCATGAATTGGGATACGACTACCGGATATTCTTTAGAAACTTCTTTAGCCATCTGCAAGAATTCCTTCAGTTCATCTTCGTTATAGCATACGTTCATGGCAGCGCCCGAGAGCACATAGGAAGGACGGACCAATACCGGGTAACCTACTTTGTTTACAAATTCTTCCATGTCTTCCAGGCTGGTCAATTCTTTCCATGCCGGTTGGTCAATACCCAGTTGGTCAAGCATGGCCGAGAATTTATGACGGTTTTCCGCACGGTCGATAGAAAGCGGAGAAGTTCCCAATACAGGTACCGACTGACGGTGAAGCTTCATCGCCAGGTTATTAGGTATTTGTCCACCTACCGATACAATGACACCACCCGGCTGCTCCAGATCAATCACGTCAAGTACACGTTCAAATGAAAGTTCGTCAAAATACAGACGGTCGCACATATCATAGTCGGTAGAAACTGTTTCGGGGTTATAGTTAATCATGATGGATTTGTAACCCAACTTGCGTGCGGTTTGGATAGCATTTACAGAGCACCAGTCGAATTCCACGGATGAACCGATGCGGTAAGCGCCTGAACCTAATACAACTACCGATTTTTCGTTTTTATAATAATTGACGTCATAACCCGTAGTAGCGTATGTCATATACAGGTAATTGGTCAATTCGGGATGTTCAGATGCGACGGTATTGATACGCTTGACAGCCGGAAGGATATTCAAAGCTTTACGACGGGCGCGTACAGCCAAGTTCTCCTTTTCCATATTGCCACTGGCTTTCAATACGAAGCGTGCAATCTGGAAGTCGGAGAAGCCTAATACTTTAGCTTGGCGAAGCACATCTTCGGGCAGATCCTCAATCTTATTATAAGTCGAAAGTTTGGCCTTATAGTCAACGATGTTTTTCAACTTACCCAGGAACCACGGGTCGATTTTGGTCAGTTCGTGGATGCGTTCAATGCTGTATCCTTCTTCCAATGCCGAGGCGATGGAGAAAATACGGAGGTCTGTCGGGTTGGCCAGTTCCTCATCCAGGTTTTCAAATTTAGTATGGTCATTTCCTACGAAACCATGCATACCCTGACCTATCATACGAAGACCTTTCTGAATGATTTCTTCGAAAGAGCGGCCTATAGACATGATTTCACCCACAGACTTCATGCTGGAGCCAATCTGGCGTGATACACCTGCGAATTTAGTCAAGTCCCAACGGGGGATTTTACAAATCAAGTAATCCAACTGGGGAGCTTCGTAGGCTGAGTTGGGAGTACCCATCTCGCCAATCTGGTCTAGTGTGTAGCCTAAAGCGATTTTGGCGGCAACGAATGCCAGAGGGAATCCGGTTGCTTTAGAAGCCAGGGCAGAAGAACGGCTCAGGCGTGCATTTACTTCGATAACACGGTAGTCATTCGTTTCTGCATTGAAAGCATACTGGATATTACATTCACCCACAATACCCAAGTGACGGATACATTTTGTAGACAAATCTTGCAACATTGTTACTTGTTCTTCTGTCAGAGAGCAAGTGGGGGCCACCACGATAGATTCACCGGTATGGATTCCCAGCGGGTCGAAGTTTTCCATGCTTGCCACTGTAAAACAATGGTCGTTGGCATCGCGGATTACTTCGAATTCTATTTCTTTCCAACCTTTCAATGACTCTTCAACCAGGATCTGTTTAGAGAATGCGAATGAACTTTCAGCCAGTTTGATGAAAGCTTCTTCATCCGGACAGATGCCGCTGCCTAAACCACCTAGTGCGTATGCGGAGCGTACCATAACCGGATAACCGATTTCGCGGGCAGCTTTCAGAGCCTCTTCCATACTTTCCACGGCGTGGCTCTTCGGGGTTTTCATCGGAATTTCATCCAGCTTCTTTACGAATAAATCACGGTCTTCAGTGTACATGATGGCTTCTACCGAAGTACCCAATACTTCTACACCATATTTCTTCAGTGTACCGTTCAGGTAAAGTTCGGTACCGCAGTTCAATGCAGTTTGTCCACCGAAAGCCAATAAAATACCGTCCGGTTGTTCTTTTTTGATAATTTCTTCAACAAAGAAGGGAGTGACAGGAAGAAAATAAACCTTGTCGGCTATGCCTTCCGAAGTCTGGATAGTTGCGATGTTAGGATTTACCAACACCGAATGAATGCCTTCTTCGCGCAATGCTTTCAGCGCTTGTGAACCTGAGTAGTCAAACTCTCCTGCCTGGCCTATCTTGAGTGCACCCGAACCCAATACCAGGACTTTCTTTAAATCCTTTTTCATTGAAAGTTTCTTTTATTATAATAGTTGTTTTAATGTCGCTAAATATTAAAAAAAATGCGTCCATCCTCGTACGAGGACTAACGCATTTGTTCGTATGTCTATATTATCTTTGTTCCTGTAGGATACATAGCATTACTAAATTTTGTGCAAAGTAACGACTTATTTCCAAGATAACAAAATAAATCAAGATCTTTGTCAACACAAATTAAAATAAAAGTCTGAAATCCTCTCCGAATGTTCTGTTTTTTGTATATTTATTCGGATACTTCTGTATCATCGGCATACGAAAAGCGGAATGAATATCCTATATTTTCCGATCCGCCCATCAGGGTCATATCTTTTAGTCTTCCATCCTGCCGGAAACTATAGTCGTATATATAATAAGTGTCTTCCAGAATATTGGCGCTTCTTTTCCCTAGAATTTCGGCCATCTGTCCGAAAGTGTTCATTACGGTGGTATAGTTTTCGCGGTCATCAATCCATTGTGCCAGTGTGTTCAAGTCCAGACTATAATCATTGGCGATATTGGAAACTCTGTAATCACTGTTGTAAGTTCCTCTTGGAGTAGTGGTTATGGAAGATAGATTTCCGCTTTCCCAATTGTATTCCAATACGGTTCCATTGTTATTGCAGCTTTTCAGATAACCTTCATTGTCATAAGAATAGGTTACCGGATTTTCCCGGTTGGAGAATTTGCATACATAACTTCTGCCGTTTTCCAACGAGGTGCTTATTTCTACCAAAGGAGAATTTTCCGTAGAGTAAGTATAACTGACTTCAGAGTTCTCTTTGTACGTGTAATTTACTGCCGCTAACGGTGAACTGCTATAAATGCGGGTCAGCCGTTTGTTGTTGTCGTAAGTGAGGCTTATCATTCCCTGATAAGTGATAACATCCGAAATCTTATGCACTTTAATTCCGGTAATCATCCGTGAAGGTTCCGGTACGGGAATACTTTTATCGTCATCATCGGAACATGCGGCAAAGAACAGGCTTGCTACAGAAATAAATAGAGCTAGTTTAATGGTCGGTCTTAGTTTATTCATCGAAACAATTATTATATGTGAAATAGCGGTTCAAAGTTAAGTGTTTGTGTCAGAATATTCCTATCTTTGCGTAATTTTTAATATAAGATAATATTTAAGAGATATGGGAAAAGAAAAAATCATACTGACCGGTGACCGTCCTACGGGAAGATTGCATATCGGTCATTACGTAGGTTCGTTGAAGCGCAGAGTTGAACTTCAGAATTCCGGACTGTATGACAAGACTTTTATTTTCATTGCCGATGCGCAGGCATTAACCGATAATATAGAAAATCCCGAGAAGGTGCGTCAGAATGTGATTGAGGTGGCGCTTGATTATATGGCTGTCGGTCTGGACCCGATGAAGTCCACCATCTTTATCCAGTCTCAGATTCCCGAATTGTGCGAATTGACTTTCTATTATATGGATTTGGTCACAGTGTCACGCTTGCAGCGTAACCCGACAGTGAAAACCGAAATCCAGATGCGTAATTTTGAAACCAGCATCCCGGTAGGGTTCTTCACTTATCCTATCAGTCAGGCTGCTGATATTACCGCTTTCAAAGCAACTACCGTTCCGGTGGGTGAAGATCAGGAGCCGATGATTGAGCAGACCCGTGAAATTGTACGTCGTTTCAATCATATTTATGGTGATACGTTGGTAGAACCCGAAATCCTATTGCCGGACAATGCGGCTTGTCTGCGTCTGCCGGGTACGGATGGAAAGGCTAAGATGAGCAAATCATTGGGTAACTGTATTTATTTGTCGGACACAGCCGACGAGGTGGAAAAGAAAGTGAAGAGCATGTATACCGACCCTACTCACCTGAAAGTTTCCGATCCGGGTAAATTGGAAGGAAATACAGTATTCACTTATCTGGATGCTTTTTGTAAGCCTGAGCATTTTGGACGTTATTTGCCCGATTATCCTAATTTGGATGAACTGAAGGCACATTACACCCGTGGTGGATTGGGAGACATGAAGGTGAAGAAGTTCCTTGCCGCTATTATGCAAGAAGAATTGACGCCTATCCGCGAACGTCGTAAAGAGTTTGAAAAGGATATTCCGGCTATTTACGATATGTTACGTAAGGGATGCGAAACAGCCCGTGCTACGGCAACCGCTACATTGGATGAAGTACGCAAGGCGATGAAGATTAACTATTTTGATGATGTGGAATTGATTGCCGAACAGGCAAAGCGTTTCGGGCAGGAATAAAATAAATTCAAAAGGAAAAAGGGGAAACTATATATAATAAGGTATAGTTTCCCTTTTTTGTTTCTTGAATGATAAGACAGGATTTGTAATTTATCCTCTGTATTTCAGTGTGTTAAGTGCTTAATTGAAAAATAAATGAAAAAATAGTGTGCATAAAATTTGCAGTTATCGGAAATAGCCGTATCTTTGCAACGCTTTTGAAACAAGAGGCTATCGGGCGTTTAGCTCAGCTGGTTCAGAGCATCTGCCTTACAAGCAGAGGGTCGGCGGTTCGAATCCGTCAACGCCCACCGAAGAATGAAGCCTTGCACACAATGATGCAAGGCTTTTTTGTTTCAGTAAGTTTCCCTAGTTAAAATGTATGGGCATGAAAACATTGCTACTTATCGATAATCAGGATATTACCCGTGAAGGTATGAAAACGGTGGCCGGTCGGATAGGAGGGTTCGCCGCAATAAAGGAAGCCGGCAGTCAGAGTGAATTAACCGGACTTCTTGTCGATAATCCCAATGCCGTTGCAGTGTTGGACTATACATTGTTTGATACTTCGGCTGAATATTTGCTTATATTGCAGGAACGGTTTAAGGAGGCACATTTTGTTCTGTTCAGCGATAATCTGAGTGAGGATTTCATCCGGCGTATGGTTTTTAGCGGAACTTCATTCAGCGTGGTGATGAAAGATGCGCCGATGATAGAGATAGAGGAAGGGCTGCGGAAGGCAAAACAGCATTTACAATACATGTGTACGCGTGCAGTCTGGCTGTTGCAGCATAAAGAAGACAAAAAAGATAAGTTAGTTTCACCGCTTACGGTCACGGAGCGTGAAATTCTGAAACTGATGGCATTGGGCAAGACTACGAAAGAGATTGCGGCTGAGCGTTTCCTAAGTGTATATACGGTAATGACTCACCGCAAAAATATCTTTCGCAAGCTGGAAGTGAACAATGTGCACGAAGCAACAAAATATGCCCTTCGTGCAGGGATTGTGGATGTGGTGGAATATTATATTTAGGATAAAGTGATTTCACCGCTTCCCACACAGATTTCCGCATTCTTGTCATACAGCACACCGAACTGTCCGGGGGCTATACCCTGTAAGGGGACGTGGCTGTGGATTCGGAACAAGTTATCTTCCCGTGTCAATATTCCTTTCATGAAAGTGTCTGTATGCCGGATCTTGAAAGAAACATCTGCGGAAGGTGCTCCCTTCCATAAGTCCTCTGTGATGAAATGAAAATCATGCAAGGCAAAGTCTGTCCCATATTGTTTGTCTGTATCATAACCGTGTGAGACATAAATGATATTCTCGTCTATATCTTTGCGGATAACAAACCATGGTCCTCCACCTAATCCCAATCCTTTGCGCTGTCCGATGGTGTGAAACCAATATCCTTTGTGAGTGCCAATCCGTTTTCCTGTTTCCATTTCAATGATATCCCCTTCTTTTTCACCCAAGAAACGGCGGAGGAACTCATTATAGTTGATTTTTCCTAGAAAGCAGATACCTTGACTGTCCTTGCGTTGTGCACTGGGCAGTTTGGCAATGCGGGCGATATCCCTGACCTCATTCTTCATCAGACCTCCCAAAGGGAACATCAGTTTTGAAATTTGCAGATAATCTATTTGTGCCAGGAAATCTGTTTGGTCCTTGACGGGGTCTTGTGCGGTTCCCAGCCATATTTTCCCGTCTTTTTCAAGAATACTGGCGTAATGTCCGGTAGCTGTCTTGTCATATAAATGCCCTGCTTCCTGCTCAAAACATCCGAATTTGATGAGCTTGTTGCACATTACATCCGGGTTGGGAGTAAGACCGCGTTTCACTTTATCGATGGCGTATGCCACTACATTATCCCAGTACTGTCGGTGCAGGTCAATGATATTCAGGCTCAGACCGTATTTGCGGGCGGTGGCGGTACATAGTTCAATGTCCTCTTCTGCCGTGCAGGTGAGATCTTCGTCACCGTCCATTCCGATTTTAATATAGAAAAGATCCGGTTTGTATCCTTGTTCGCAGAGGAGATGTACGACAACCGCGCTGTCTACTCCTCCTGAAATTAATGCAGCTATGTTCATCTCATTTTATGATAATGGGTATTCTTCAAAAGCATAAAGCACGGTAGACAAATATCGTTCCCCCGTATCGGGCAAGATTACTACAATTTGTTTTCCTTCATTTTCGGGGAGTTTGGCCAGTTCCAATGCGGCATAGGCAGCTGCTCCCGAAGATATTCCGACCAATAACCCTTCCGTCAGAGAGAGTTCGCGTCCTGTGCGGATGGCGTCATCGTCTTTCACCCGGATTATCTTGTCTACTAATTTTTCATTGTAGGTATGAGGGATAAATCCGGCTCCGATACCTTGTATCTTGTGCAGTCCCGGATTTCCTCCCGAAAGGACGGGGGAGTTATCCGGCTCTACAGCTACAATCTGTATATGGGGATTCTGTTTTTTTAATCCTTCCGCTACTCCGCTTAAAGTGCCGCCTGTACCGACTCCGGCAACAAAGATGTCTACCTTTCCGTCCGTGTCGTTCCATATTTCCTGTGCAGTGGTACGTGCATGGGCGGCGGGATTCGCCGGGTTTTCGAATTGTCCCAAAATGACGGCTCCCGGAGTCCGGTCACGCAATTCCTCCGCTTTTTCTATGGCTCCTTTCATTCCTTTTGCACCTTCGGTCAGTACCAATTGTGCTCCCATGGCTTTTAACAGGTTCTGGCGTTCCTCGCTCATGGTTTCGGGCATGGTCAGTATGGCTTTGTAACCTTTCACGCTGGCAACCCATGCTAACCCTACGCCGGTGTTGCCGCTGGTTGGTTCAATGATAACCGCTCCGGGTTTCAAGATTCCTTTGGCTTCTGCATCCTCTATCATTGCCAGGGCTATACGGTCTTTTACACTTCCTCCGGGATTGAAGTATTCCAGTTTGGCAATTATTTGCGCTTTCGCATCGTGTTTTTTACTAAGGCGTGACAGTTCCAACAAGGGAGTTCCTCCGATGAGTTCGGTCAATTCTTTTTTTATTCTTGCCATAATCTTTTCATTTAGTGGGTTCTGATTTTATAATGCAAAGATAGGGGAAGATGTTCATGGCGGAAATACCCTATTTAGGGTATATTTTATAGTGTTGTCTCCTGAATAATTCACTATCTTTGTCCGGAATTAACAAGTCTAATCTATGATGATAACAAGAAATTTTATTGGGGTACTAGCCCTTTGCTTGTGTGCATTGGCAGCTTGCACATCTTCAAAAGAGTCGAAAAAGACGCTGACTGTCCTTTCATGGAATGTATGGCATGGCGGTCATTCAAAAACTTATTCCGGAAAAGGGTGTGAGGGAACTATTGATATTCTGAAAAAAAGTGAGGCTGATGTGGTCTTGATGATTGAAACTTATGGAGCTGCCCCGATGGTAGCCGACTCATTGGGATATTCGTACAATCTCATTTCTGATAATCTTTCTATTTATAGCCGTTATCCCATTATTCGGAAATATGCTTTTGCCGACAGCATAAGTACCTTTAATTTTGGCGGAGTGATGATAGATGTGGATGGGAAACCTGTCCGTGTTTTTAATACTTGGTTGCATTATCTTCCTGATATGCGTTTGGTCCCGACGGATAAATCCAAGGAAGAAATATTGGCTTGGGAGATGGAGGGAACACGTGATGAGGAAATACATAAGATTTTGTCTGTTCTTCAACCCTTGTTGGCAGAGGCCGACAGTATTCCAATTATAATGGGCGGTGATTTTAACGTGCATTCTCATCTGGATTGGACGGAAGCTACCCGTAACCTGTATCTTCATGGTGGTGCAGTGGTGGATTGGCCTGTTTCCATTGCTATGGAAGAGGCGGGATTTAAAGATAGTTTCCGTGAGATGAACCCCAATCCGGTGGCCAATCTGGGAGTAACGTGGCTGACAGATGCGGATTCGTTGGAAACCGAGTGTCGTATGGACCGCATTGATTTTATTTATTATCAGGGAAAAACCATTCAGGCGATAGCATCTGAGTGTTATGACAATAGTTTGGGTAAAACTTTTACTTTTAAAGGAGAAGATTTTTTCTATCCTTCAGATCATGGTTTTGTCCTTTCGAAATTCGAACTTGATTAAAATAAGAGTTGATAAAAATAGATATTCATGAAAAAGACCTTTTTATTATCGTGCCTGATGTTGGCCGCAATGCCGGTGATGGCTGCTTACACGGGCCATGTATATGTAGATAAAAACAAGAATGGCGTATTTGACCAAAGTGAAAAACCGCTGGCGGGCATCAAAGTATCCGATGGCTTGAATGTGGTTGAAACGGCTGCCGACGGTAGTTTTACTTTACCCGGTCATGAGCGTGAACGTTTTATTTTCATTACCACTCCTTCGGGGTATAAAACATTTAACCGTCATTATCATAAAATAGAAAAGAAACGTAAGCATTCGGCCTCGTGCGTGTTTCTCTCCAAGTTATAATAAAGTCAAAAGCCAGACGAAGCATGTCTGGCTT
>ENA-UESC01001956-UESC01001956.1-human-gut-metagenome-genome-assembly--contig:-NODE-1956-length-13927-cov-9.966209_pt1 | contig 13927 bp, 9 predicted proteins | sample MGYA00242998_ERZ507999 | MGnify/ENA primary metagenome ERZ507999 (study PRJEB26167, sample SAMN06115465) | human gut metagenome | host: Homo sapiens | place: China:Hubei | collected 2016-04-27 | study... | reverse complement strand
ATCTTATTTTTATAGTTTTTTTCAATACTTATTTCAAACGGAGTGCAAAATAAGCACTTTTATTTGTATAAAACAAGGATTTTAGCAAATAATTCTGCTTTTATTGCTCATTTTCTTCGTTTTGGAACAAATTTCGAAGTAATCGCAGTGCATTTTGAGTAGCATTGGCTATATTTTTATTTCTTCCTTCGTCTCCTTCTATTTTAAGTGTAATCACTTTGTCTTTACATCCGGCAGCAATCCAAATGGTGCCAACCGGCTTGTCGGGAGTGCCTCCTGTTGGGCCGGCAATACCTGAAGTGGCAATTGCGCAGTCGGAATTCATCGATTTCATCGCGCCTTTTACCATTTCGATAACGGTTTCTTCGCTTACTGCTCCGTAAGTCTCCAATGTTTCATGGCTCACACCTAATAAATTCTCTTTTACTTCGTTGGAATAGGCAATAATTCCACCTTTGAAGAAGTGTGATGTTCCGGCTACGGCTGTAATTGCGGCTGCCACATTTCCTGCCGTGCAGCTCTCGGCGGTAGCAAGTGTCAGGTTCTCTTTCCAAAACAACTCGCTGATCTCTTTGCTTAAAAATTTACCTTCTACTGACATTTCGATTTCTTTTAAAATAAATACTAAATTGTTACCCGTGAATATGCGGGTTTGTCAATGGTGCAAAAATCTTTGTCCAAATACTTATAATAACCGGTAATGGCAATCATTGCTGCATTGTCGGTTGTGTAACTGAATTTCGGAATATATATGTTCCATCCATATTTGGCGGCATGTTCATGGAATGAATTGCGCAAACCGTTGTTGGCTGATACTCCTCCGGCTACAGCTATTTCGTTTATCTTGAGCGCTTTGGCTACTTTTCTCAGTTTATCCATCAGAATATCTACAATAGTTGCCTCCAGTGAAGCAGCCAAATCATTTTTATGATGCTCAATAAAGTTAGGATCTTCTTTCAGCCAGTCACGTAAAGAGTAGAGAAAAGAGGTCTTCAGTCCACTGAAACTGTAATTGTAATCAGGAATATGAGGCTTACTGAATGTAAATGCCTTCGGATTTCCTTGGCGGGCCAGTTTATCAATGATGGGCCCCCCGGGATAGCCTAATCCCATTACCTTAGAACATTTGTCAATGGCTTCTCCGGCAGCATCGTCAATGGTTTGACCCAAAACTTCCATGTCATTATAGGCTTTTACCAAAATAATTTGTGAATTGCCACCCGATACCAGAAGACATAAAAATGGAAACTTAGGTTGATTTGTATCTTCTTCTGTTTCTTTAATGAAATGAGCTAACACATGAGCTTGCAGATGATTAACGTCAATCATGGGAATATTTAAAGAGCGAGCAAACCCTTTGGCAAAAGAGACACCTACCAATAAAGATCCCATTAATCCGGGCCCGCGCGTAAAAGCTACTGCACTCAATTCTTCTTTAGTAACTCCTGCCCTTTTCAAGGCTTCATGTACTACAGGTACAATATTTTGCTGATGTGCTCTTGATGCCAATTCCGGCACGACACCTCCATATGCTTCATGAACAGCTTGGCTGGACACTACATTCGACAACAAGACGCCATTTCTGATTACAGCAGCAGAAGTGTCGTCGCAAGAAGATTCTATACCTAATATAATTGTATCCATAATCTATACCTTATTATATATATATTAATGTGTAAGGATTTCAAGTCCGTTTTCCGTCATAAGAAATGTATGTTCCCATTGTGCAGAAGGAAGTTCGTCTTCCGTAACTACTGTCCATCCATCTTCTTCATCTATAAATACTTCCCAAGTCCCGGCATTAATCATAGGTTCGATAGTAAAGACCATGCCCGGTACTAATAACATGCCTGTCCCCTTTTTCCCAAAGTGCTCTACGTCAGGCTCTTCGTGGAATTCCACTCCTACACCATGTCCGCAGAGGTCACGCACAACAGAAAAGCCATTTTTTTTGGCATGTTTCTCTATCGCATGACCTATATCGCCTATAAATCCAAAAGGTTTGGCTGCTTCCATGCCGATTTCCAAGCACTCTCTGGCCACTTGCACTAATTTTTCTTTTTTAGGAGTAGTCTTTCCAATAATAAACATACGTGAGGCATCGGCATAATAACCATCCAAAATAGTGGTGCAGTCCACATTTATAATATCCCCTTCTTCCAAAATATCAAATTCATTAGGAATGCCATGACATACCACTTCATTAATAGAGGTACAACAGCTTTTGGGAAAACCTTCATAACCTAATGTAGCGGGAATACCACCGTGCGATATGGTGTAATCATACACCAACTTATCAATTTCGAGAGTGCTCATACCGGCATGAATTTCTTTTTCTACTAAATCTAGAACTCCGGTATTAATGATTCCGCTTCGGCGTATGCCTTCTATTTGCTCAGGCGTTTTGATCAGTTCTCTTGTGGGAACCAAATGTCCTCTATCCTGATAATAAAGAACCTTTCTATCTAAATCTGTGATTTCCATTCCTTTAGGAACTCTCCAGTTTATTTTATTCCTTTTCATTTATTTTGTTTATAATCTGGTAAACGCTTGTTATTGACTGACAAAGATAATATTTATTTGTTTATTATATAACAGTCTATGAGATAAAAGTTTAATTCGCTTTGAAAAGATATGTGGAAATGGGGCCATCTGAATAAGAAGAAAGGCGTATGCCTAGCATTCCACCACCCGATACACATTCCCCTTGGCGGTATGCACCCGCTCGCCCAACTGGGGTAGAATGCGGCTCAGGCTGTATGCCGTCATACCCCTCATGGCCGAGGGATGGGCGGACTTCATCCGCTCGAACAACTGGGTGGCGGAAAGGGTCAGCACCTCCTGCGGATGGTCCTCTTCCGTGGCAAAGCGGAAGCAGAGGCGGAACACCTCCTCTTCGGGTACATGCTTGTAGAACAGGGCGTTATGACGCTGTATGGTTTGTTCCTCTTCCTTGTTAAACCAGCTTCGTTCGCCGGACAGAAGCTCCGCCTTGAGTTGGGCGTACAGTTGCTCATGCTCTACGGAGGTGGTGCAGTCTATGGCGTGCTCCAGACTGACACAGAGGAAACGGCGCGAACCGGTACGGTCCACCAACAAATCTTCCCGGTTGCTGGTGCCGATGAACGAGGCGATACGGGGAAGTGTCGAAGCACTGCGTTTGTAGGCCTTGCGGATATTCAGTGCGGAAGCCTGCATCAAGTTCTTTAGAAGGGGCATTTTGGATACACCCAACTTGTCGAATTCATCCAGGTTGATCAGGCCGTAGGCGGCTAACCTGGCTTCGGCGGATGCCGGGGAGCCGAGGTCGTAACTCTCTGTATAGTAGGCTTTCAGCGCATCGGGCATCAACAGGCGGCAGAACGTGCTTTTCCCCAGTCCCTGACGACTGCTCACCAGTAGGGGTGCCACGCTGTTGGCGCGGTTGGTATCCGGCCGGAACTGCATCCATTGGGCGGAGAGTCCCAGCATCCAGCGGTGGAAACCGTTTACCCATACCGGATCATCGGACACCCTGCGGGCGAGTGCCGCCACCCGGTCAGTGCCGTCCCATTCGGGAAGCCGCTCAAAGTAGGCGGTAAAGGGATGGTATTCGCTGATGCGGCGCGAGCGCACAAAGCGTTGGATGTCTCTGTCCCAGCAGTCTATGCCCGCTTCGATGGCCTCCAGACTGAGCGAGTTCATCCAGCGTTCGTCCACCTTGGCGTAGCGCAAGTGATCATCGGAAATGCCGTTTTCCACTCCCGCCACCTCGGTCTCCTCAGTCAGCACGTTGAATCGGAAGCGGTAGCGGGAGGTGAGAAAAGTGGTCACTTCCTGCATCAAGGAACGTGATTTCGCCTTCCCAACAGTTTCTTCCGGAGATATTGGCGCGGCTTCCTTTTTAATGTCTTTCGAGTGTATGGGATTCATAACCTCCCGAACATTTTCCAATTGTACAGACTCCTCCTCTGTTTCTTCCGTTAAGGCAACCAGACATCCGGAAAAACCGTCTCTGCTTTCCAACAAATTTCCCTCGCCGTTTTCAGCAAGAAGAACCTGTGACTTGTCCACTTCTTTCACTCCATCTTCATCGGAAACGATGTAGTGGTAACTGCCCGTCAGCGCATTTCCGTCGGTGCGCGGAGTCCAGTCCAGCACCAGAGCCACCCGGCCTTCGCGGATATCTACAGCCAGATGTACACCGGGCATGGTCCGACAAAGCGGCATCAGTCCGTTGAGGGCGGATACGAGATCACGGCGTGGCGTTCCGTCGGAGGGAACAGGGCCGGACAGGAATTTGCTTCCGAAGAAGACTGTTTTGAGAGTGGCGAATACATTCATAAGCACTTTTTTTAGATTTGACGAACTACAAATATACAACATAAAAAAGCCTTTGTCAAGAGGGAAGACAAACTAATCCAATCCCGGCTCAGAATATGACGGAGCCTGACACAATGACATATATACGTATAGGCTCATGCATACGTACGTGTAGCCCGATGCGTATATACGTGTGGGCTTATGCCACCGTATGTATTGACCAATGCGTGACTACGTACACATTTAAAAATATACAGCTCACGCTGAGTGCTGCAAAAAGACCTTGATGTTTTCAAAAAAGGTCGTTGTGTTTTCAAAAAACTTCAGCACCTTTTTAAAAAAGCTCGGTATCTTTTTCATGTAGGGGTAGATAGAATCATCCCCTCACTAAGCCGGTCATCCCTTCTTTTCCGACCATCTTTGTTCCCGTTCATCCTTACATTTTAATTAAAGTGTCCAGATAATCAATCGGTTAAGAATGACAGGACATCCCCTCATCCTCGTTTTAGCGGCGTTTGCCAAGTTTCTCCAAATCAGCCTTCAGCATTTGCGCTATCAAAAAAAGTCTTACAGATGAAAGGAGGCTGAAAAGACAACACGGGATGTCCATTCATTATCGGAATCCCCACCAACATGATGTTTCAGCAGCTAATGAAAGGAAGAACGGAATTTTCGGACAGCTTCCTGATTAGGGATTAATCCGAAAATCCTGTGGGTGATCCGTGTAGATTATCCAAACAACATTATTTTTGCATTTAAATTAAACAAACCAATCCAATGAATCCCAATCGCAGTCTGCATAAGTTACTTCGAATAATCTTCTCTGAAGTTTTAATGGAATATTTCGACATATCCGGTTGGCATGACGATTCTTCAAAAATCGAAGTTTGGCTTGATGAGAAGAATTATATGGAACGTTTTGATTACAAGAACGGTACTGTCATTTCCAGTGGTTTTATAGATGAAAAAGTAATTCAGGACTTTCCTCTGCGTGGCAAACCTGTCTATCTTTATGTCCGGCGTCGTCGCTGGTATGATAAAGCCACCGGTGAACCCTTTTCCTATACATACGATGACCTTGCTGCCGAAGGAACGAAACTCACCCGAGTTTGTTTCTTTTTTAAAAGAGGAAGATTGAAAGTAGCGTCTGTAGCGTAAGTTCAATGGTCCTACTGGCGTAGCTTGCACATTAGTTTCAATCCACACACCTACATGAGGTGTGACCATATCAATGAGGTCGGCAACCAATTCCTTAAATTGTTTCAATCCACACACCTACATGAGGTGTGACATTGAAGATGCAGTTGTAAGATGATGGATGAGAGAGTTTCAATCCACACACCTACATGAGGTGTGACCCTACGCTGGACAAGGATATGCAGAAAGTAACCGAAGTTTCAATCCACACACCTACATGAGGTGTGACTGAGCGTTACTCTGCCAAGTTCTGTGAGCTGGACAAGTTTCAATCCACACACCTACATGAGGTGTGACAAGGGATATTTTTTTGCTTCCGTAGATAGTCAAGGTTTCAATCCACACACCTACATGAGGTGTGACTTCCTTATTGATTCCTTTATCCGCTGCCCATCTGAGTTTCAATCCACACACCTACATGAGGTGTGACCAAAATTGGCTGCACAGATATTGTTTGAATCAAAGTTTCAATCCACACACCTACATGAGGTGTGACTGTATACAGAGTTGTATATTATAAATCAATAAATTAACCCTACTAATATGCGAATTCTCATTTTTATTTCAATTGAATAACGGCATTCGCCTTATAAACAAGTCAATCTGCTGATTATTAAGAGTTGCGAAGATACTACTTTTTTTGCAACACTCCACATTCGCACACATTATACAATAAAAGCATTATTAACTTTATAAGCAGTTTCGACACCTATCACTTCCACCCTTCTATTCTCATTTTTACTAAGAATATAGAATCTAACACTATCACGAGACATATCAATGATATCTTTGATTCTTCCTCTCAAAAGACAATATTGTGCTTCTGTCACCTCACATTCAAAGACAGAATTCTGTACCCTCTGTCCATAATCTATGCAAGCCTTAGCCACACACCGTAAACGGCGAGCTCCTTCCTTGCTCGTAGTATCCACATCATAAGTTACAAGAATATACATACTCGTAAATCATTTTATTAGAAATACCGGATAATTATCAATATCTTGCCTAATATATCTTGCCATCAACATAGCTTGTGCATAAGGCAGAAGTCCTATCTCAATTTTTTCATTAAGATAAGGATGGATTATCACCTCTCTTTTCTTAGCCTGCCATGCAGAAATAAAAATCTTTTTCCCTTTATCTGTCATAACAACCCCATTATCACCTTGAAACAAAAAATCCTTGGATGTGATCTGTCTTTTATTAATCAATGACAAGACAAAACGATCACCAAGATAGGCACGAAATTCTTCCATCATATCCAATGCTAAGGACGTACGCCCCGGACGAAGTGTATGGAGAAATCCTACATAAGGATCAAGACCTACAGTCTCGAGTGCTGCAGATATTTCATTTGCTATCAAAGTATAAGCAAATGACAACATGGCATTCACTGCATCCTTAGGAGGACGGCGATTACGACCATGAAATGGAAAATCAGCTTTCTGATTAAGTATCAAAATAGGCAACACTTCAAAATAAGCATTTGAAGCCATGCCTTCATACCCTATTAGGGTCGTCTTATCTTGAGCTGTCAAAGCTTCACGCTTGGCATGCTCCAACACTTGTACTGCTTGATTGACATCTTCATTCTCCCCATAATCACGAATATATCTCCTCAATATATTACGATAGTTTTGAATCTTACCGCCAATCATCAGCCGTGCCGCATGTAACGACCAAGATTCATCGTCCGACAATTGATACTGTTTTTTACGCAACAGTACATTCCCTTTCGTCGTGCCCTGTACCCTGCTGATAAATCTGCCATGAGGAGAAAGGAATGTAAGTGATATGCCATTGTCAGTGCACAATTTCATCACACCGGGACTTGCGCCCATATATCCGCACGTCACAATGCCTTCTATGTTAATAGCAGGAATACGAAACACTTCCTCTTGTTTGACCGACACTACAACATTCAGCCCATCCTTACTAAGATACGCTTCCGGTGTCGTCACATACAAAGTATTCAACAATTTTCTCATTCATATAAATTTTTATTAAGGTATGTATCCACCGTAGTACAATTCTTTACCATCGTTGGCATACAAATATCTTTGAGGGAACATTTATCACAATGCTTGCCATACTCCGCCTTCGGAATAACCGCTTTGGCGAATACCTCGTGCATATCTTGAGTACATTGCTTGACAATGTTCCGCAATTCATCAGTTATATCCATATTCACCCGATGGCGAAGTTCTCCATAAAAGAACACACCGTATGGTATATGGATAGCGTACATTTCCTCAAGACACATTGTCTGTGCTGCCAACTGCACTTCATCCACTTCATTCCTTTTTGGTTTACCATGTTTATACTCCACAACCACCGGTTTCCATTGCCCCGGATACTTCGGATGCTGAATTGTGTCTTCAAAAGATAAAGACGGAAGCAGTTCTATAGCATCTGAAATGCCATAAAGACCCAGTTCATACGAAGCAATATTCACTGCGCGTAATGTTATTTGGTCACCACACTTCTGCCTATAAAACGGATCATCTACATGCTTGTGCAGGATCTGTCCTTCAATGGTAAGACGATTATCATCCCATTGCTGTTCGATATGTATTAAAGCCCATTGCCGAGGACAGAACCTAAAGTGCTGAATCCCCGACAACATGAGCATATCGTCTTCGCTATACATATACCTTTTACTTATATCAGCTCTTCAACAGTAACATTTGATGGAACATTCTCCTTGTCTATAATGACCGAATAGTCGCTGAATGAACGCGGTGCTCCGTCACAGATCTTCTCCACCTTAACCAAGTCAAACAGTTTGTTGGCAGGAGCATTGCCTAATACGGAATCATGCTTGAAAACAATCAGCTTTTGTGCACTCATCAATCCGCGTGCTGCCGAACGGTCCACATCGAACATATTCTTCAATGCTTCAAAAAATAATGCAAGGTCTTCTTCTGAGAATCCGGTTTGTCGTGCCAAGTTGGCAGAGATGAAACCATGGCAGATGTAGAGGCCATAAGGTACGGTAGCCTTGCGACCTTGTATTCCTACTTGCAACTCATAAGGCTTTTCTTCATCGCGGGCTGCGCACACCGTTAGTGCATGTTCTTCTGAAACAATCATATCTTTTGAACGGGCAAAAGTCATCTGAACAGCTCCTCTTACTTGTCCTGCATTAGGGCCCGTTGATAGAACTGCGCCAAAGGTTCTCACATCAAAGAATCGTTTGCACATAGCAGTTCTACCAGCAGGCACTTTATCAGCAGGAGCTTTTCCTTTCTCAAGCTTTATACTGAGATCTTCATATGTCTTACGGATTTCTCCATTAATAAAGACTTCTTCGCCTGAAATTTCCTTAGACTTAACAAGAATATCGTTACCAAGTTGTCCTGATTTAGCTATTTGTACATAATTACGCACCTTGCGCTTAAGGCAAACATCTGTAACAAGTCCCATACCAGTTTCAGCATCCACACGGGGGAGATTGCCTGCATCGGGGTCACCATTTGGGTTACCGTCTTGTACATCAAAGATGTAAACGAAATCTATTCTGTTTCTAATTTCTGACATAGTTATTTTCTTTTTTATATTGTTATTACTCTTCTGCTTCTTTATTATCTCTGTGGCATTTCTGATGATAATAGCCAAGAAAAAAACGTCCTTGATCACTCAAATTCAATGTATTTGGAAAATCTTGGATTAATGCTATAATTTCTTTCTTTTGATCATCAAAGAAATTAGCAAGTCCTTTTTTGTCTTTTGATAATTTGCTATAATGACTATTTGATAGTTTAAGAATGGTTGGAAATACAGCTGATGGGGTAGATGAAGCTGCATTCAAATAACTTGAACGAATAGTATCTTGCTTATTTGCGGCATACTGGAGATTTTCCATTACCGCAAATAACCGTCCGCAAAGATACCCTTGATTTTGATTGTCTTTATCTAACATAATATCGAGTTTTTTATTGTTGTTATTATCATTCAGTCGGTTAAGATAAGCCTTGATGATGGCAGCATGCACAATGTTAACGGATTGTTTTGCACGTATGCGGCAAACGCAAGCTTGAAACAAAGAAACCGGATATGGTAATCCTTGAAAGATGCTTTTCACCACGGCATCAGGAAGACTAGGAGGGCAATTTTCTTTTATGTTCTCTTTCAAACTAACAGCCTTGAGTATTGCGTATAGACTACAATAATTAGGTCTTTTATCTCCACTCGTTATGATTTCCATATCTTCAAAATGCAAGAGAAGTTTACCGGCAAATTCCTTTACTGTAGTCTCATTCCAATACGATATCGCTATTCTTGCCTTGTTAGCGGCAAACATTCCGAGGATATAAAATTTATCATCAGTTTGAATAGGCTTATTTCCATTATATATTGATTTGAATATTTGGGTAATATTTTCAAGTTTGCTATCAGGGTTATCCTTTTCTTCCCACCCAAATAAAGAATACACACTCTCTTCTATTTGCATATTTACTTCGTTTTTCCTTGAAGCCCAAAATGCATAAGTCCTTAAGCCGACAGTAAATTTATTATGAGAGTTATAATCAATCAGTTTTTTTAAAGCAGCAGCAATTGCAAATTCCGCCGACTTAGACATCGGCGCATTATTTCCTTGCTCTTTTCCGTAGGAATCATATCCTTGATTCTTTTGAAAAGACACCAATTTTGTATCACTGAATTTCCCTAATTGGATTTTTGTAAAAGTTTTAACTGGTTGACATTTTTCACCCGTAACTAAACACACACAGATTCTGCTGAAATCAGTTTTGCCCTCATCAGTTTTATAATAAGATAAAACTGATTCTTTCTCAGCTATTATCTGTGTTTCTCCTTGAATGAGAAAAGATATGTTTTTAGTGAAATTCTTCTTTATATTATCCCAGTTATCGGCCTTTTGGAGCAATGACAATACGTCCTTGTTACTAATATAGAAGTTTGCAACAGCTTTTAAATCCTCATCATAGGGATATTGAGAACATAAGTCATTGATGTATTCAAGAAATGCCGAATGGTTTCTAACAGTCTTGGCAATTTCTTTGTTATACTCAGCTTCCTTTTCAGGCTTTAATCCCTCGTCATTTATATGTATAGTAGCATTACTAATGCCTAAAACATAAGAAAAATTATCCCATAAATGATTAGGCAAACTTTTTGTGCCTGTACGACCATTGGTTTTAGCTACAAGTTTCTTAACAGGATTATCCTCTATTCTACACAGATTTCCATCTTTATCAATAACAATTATAAAACCAATCTCTTTGTATTCCAGCCCCAAAGGAGCTACATTATCCCCACTTCGATGGTAATAATCATACAATGCCTTCAATATCATCTCAGTACCTCCTCACTATCTTTACTTGGTACAACAATCACACCTTGTTTCATTCTAGCACGATAAAACATGGCATCCGGTTTCTGGGCATTCCCCTCAAAATCCATATCATAAAGCATAATGCCCAAATCTCTGTCTTCAAACAAAGGCGGCTCAAGATAATCCGTATTATCAATGTATTTCCAATTTGCGGCAAATTCGCGGCAACCCAAATAAGGCTGCGTAAAGCATTGCCCTTGCAATGCTCTGCGTTCAAACATCTGATAATACTTCATGGGATTCTCATCATTACTTGGCTGATGTTTGGCAAAAGCCTCCTTCGGACGATCTTTTACTGGGATAAATATCAATTTGGCATAAATGCGATAACGCACATCTTGCAAAAGCAAAGAGTTCTTCTGTTGGCGTGTCTTTCCATCGTCTATATAAATTGGTTTCATACTGGAATTTACCACTGCTCCCACTTCATTTCGCCTGATGGTAGTCCACTTAATGGGATTAAGCACTTCAATCTTCGTCACCTGCCAACGCATGGCATAGCGTTTGAAAAGTATAGCCTCAAAGACAGCACGTGCTGCCGATGGTGTAATGACATCGTAGCTCACTCGTTCTACTTTCAGTTCCGGGCGAGTAAAACAAGCCCAGTCACCCCATATCTCCAAACAATATTCTTTATCTGTATATTCCATATTATTCATTACTTTCGTTATTTTGCTATAAATCTTCCGATTCCGTCTTGTCTTTATATCATTAATATCTCTTCCATCCAATGGTTTTCAAGTTTAAGCCCTATAGCATTATCATACTGCGCCCTGTCGGCCAACACATATATACCTTCCAATATTTCTTCAACAGCACCATATTTAATCAATTGACTGAAATTCGAGCGATGAACACCTACAGTAAACTTGGCCAGTTGTTTCATTAATGAATATGTACAACCCGACTTTTTCAAATTCTCCACAAGTCCCATACTGTTTTCCCAATTCACTATGACATTCATACCATCATCATCAATCAGCCTAAACTCTTTTGAGGCTGTTTCAAAACATAACTCGTCAAGTTTATAAAGATAATGTTTCATATCCTTTTTATCAAACGTATCCTTCCTGAAATAAAGCTGTTGAAAATACTTTTCCATTGTGGAAGGAGCAAACCAATCGCTATCAGTAGGTAAGTTCAGTCGTGCATTGTTGGCTGCTGCCATTGAACCAAAGAGTATGCGCTTCTCTGCAGAAAGGCTGAATACAAATGTGTGACCAATCCTATTTTTCCCTTCACGGTTACATCTTCCCGCCGCTTGCAATACAGAATCAAGTCCTGCCTCTTGACGAAATACAACTGGAAAATCTATATCTACACCCGCTTCTACGAGTTGGGTTGCTATTACTCTTACAATTGGATGTGCTTCATCCTTTAACAAAGCTTTTATCTTACATATCGTTTCACTAATATGGGCAGGGCACATCATTCTTGATAAATGAATTTTCACTCCTTCGTCAGGCAAGCGATTATACAATTCCTTGGCATCCTTACGGGTGTTCACAATACAGAGTACCTTATCATATTCAGACACCTTTGCCGCTATTTCATCATATGTTTTCCCCGTGTTATCTATTTCCAATTTCACACGACGGAGCTTGTCATGTAACGCAAATTCAGTCGGAATAATTTCCATGATATGCTCTATTCCCTTAAATCCGACTTTAGGATTTGCGCCTTCTATCAAACCGCTAAGCACCGGCTGACTCGCTGTTGTAAACAATATAGATACTCCAAACATTTTTTGATATGCCTTCATCGCATCGACTATCGGTTGCAAAAAGTCGGTCGGCAATGTCTGAACCTCGTCTAAGATAATAACTGAATTCACGATATTGTGCAACTTACGGCAATCGGACGGTCTATTGCTAAACATAGATTCAAAAAGTTGCACGTTGGTAGTGACAATAATGGGATAATCCCAATTTTCAGTGGCCAGCTTCGCTTTTTCGCGTACTTCCTCATTTTTAATATCATCCGGATTGAAGTTACTGTGATGTTCCAATACATTCTCTTCACCGAAGATTTTCTTCAGGAGACCTGCCGTCTGTACAATGATGCTAGTATATGGAATGGCAATGATGATACGATTCATGGCATGATTTGCAGCATGCTTCATGGCCCATAACAAAGACGAAAGCGTCTTGCCGCCTCCCGTTGGTACCGTAAGGCTGTAGAAACCTTTTTCACCTAAAGATGTTTTGCTGCATTGTTCTTGTACTTTCCTACGAATACGATTTACTTCCGTATCAACTGCATCCAACTGCAATTTTTGCAAATGCGCTTCCAATTTCGGTAACAAATCGACAACCGTAGACGAGCACTTCCTTTTCTGCCATGACTCTAGATTCATAAATTGCTCCGTGTCGAGTCGGTCAGCATCGACAAGACAAGAAAAAAGCATACGAGACAGGTGATGAAAGTGTTTCCGGTCTACCTTAAATTTAGAAAAAGGTGATTCAAGAAATTCTTTATACAATAAGGGTATATCTATATTTATATTATCCTTGTCTATTTCTTCAGGCAACGGTTTTTCCTGCAAGATATTTTCTGCTTCCACATAATCATACAGTCCTGTATGGTGGGAAATTATTTGATTGGCAAGAAGATTGAGAACATCTTTCCCCATGAAATCCTTTGCCAGTATTCCACCCACAAAAGCATGAGCGTGATCATTATAATGCTTTTTATCATCCGTGGACAAACCGTTTACTTTACGTATGTATTGTTGGAACGCTGCACGTTCTTTACCTTTGTCATGAAGCAGACCAAGTGCATATCCCCAAGAAGGGAGTTCAAACCTTTTGGCAAAAGAGGCAGCTATTTTTGCTACTCCTTTTTGGTGCTCATCATTTGACTGTATCACCCATTGTCCATTCTCTTTATTTTGATACAAATGAGAGATTAATTGTCTTTCTGCTATCATATAATAAAATTCATTAAAGTCATATCATACAAATGTATAAAATAATTTTAGATTTTACTAACATTAAAAGGGCTCAGTTGTAATTCTTGGGGGATTAACATTTGTTAATTTCCCTTTATGCATACACCTTTGCTAATCTATAC
>ENA-UESC01001947-UESC01001947.1-human-gut-metagenome-genome-assembly--contig:-NODE-1947-length-13987-cov-3.660101_pt1 | contig 13987 bp, 13 predicted proteins | sample MGYA00242998_ERZ507999 | MGnify/ENA primary metagenome ERZ507999 (study PRJEB26167, sample SAMN06115465) | human gut metagenome | host: Homo sapiens | place: China:Hubei | collected 2016-04-27... | reverse complement strand
CCGACACCGTTCGCGACTACAAGGAGCAGGCCCAGTCCCTCTCCGCTCGCCTTGGCGCCCTGCGCGATGTCGAGCTCAAGCGTGACGATCGCCATGTGCCCGACGAGTCTGTCGAACCGATTCTCTCGGTCCGTGACTTCTGCATTCAGTTTGAGCATCACGGCGATATCAACGTCGTCGACCATGTCAACTTTGACGTCCGTCCTGGTCAGACCATGGGCCTGGTGGGCGAGTCCGGTTGCGGTAAGTCCATCACCACGCTGGCCATCATGGGCCTGACCGACGATGACGAGCACCTTTCCGGCGAGGTCCTCTGGGAGGGCCGCGACCTGCTCAAGATGAGTAAGAAGGAGTGGTTCGGCCTGCGCGGTACCGATATCGCTATGGTCTATCAGGACGCCCTGTCCTCGCTCAACCCCTCCATGCTCATCTCTGCCCAGATGAAGCAGCTCACCAAGCGCGGCGGCACCCGCAGCGCCGAGGAACTCCTGGAGCTCGTGGGCCTCGACCCCAAGCGTACGCTCGAGAGCTACCCGCATGAGCTTTCCGGTGGCCAGCGTCAGCGTGTCCTGATCGCTATGGCCCTTACCCGCGACCCCAAGCTGGTCATCTGCGACGAGCCCACGACCGCTCTGGACGTTACCGTCCAGAAGCAGGTCATCAAGCTGCTCAACGACCTTCAGGCCAAGCTCGGCTTTGCCATGATCTTCGTCTCGCATGACCTGGCGCTGGTCGCCGAGGTCGCCCATAACATCACGGTGATGTACGCCGGTCAGGTTATCGAGCAGGCGCCCACCAAGGAGCTGCTCACCAACCCGATCCACGAGTACACCCGCGGTCTTCTGGGTTCCGTCCTGTCCATCGAGAGCGGTTCGGGCCGCCTGCACCAGGTGCCCGGCGCCGTTCCGAGCCCGCGCGATTTCCCCAAGGGCGATCGCTTCGCGCCCCGCTCGAGCCATCCGCGTATTGGCCTGGACACCCGTCCGGTCTTCAAGCGCGTGCCCGGCACCGAGCACTTCTATTCCGAGCTCCCCGACGAGGTGCTCAAGGCAAATGGTTTGACCCCTCACGCGGAGGTGATGTAGATGAGCGAGACCGCAGTCAACGGCGTCGAGCCGATCATCTTCCTTGATGACGTCCACGTCACCTTTAGGACCCGTACCGGCTCGATTCTGCACCCTAACCTGGTTCACGCCGTCCAGGGTGTAACGATTAGGCTCATGCCCGGTCAGACGATCGGCATCGTCGGCGAGTCCGGTTGCGGTAAGTCCACCACCGCCAACGTCATGTGCGGCCTGCAGGCCCCCACGAGCGGCAAGGTCTACTTTAAGGGCAAGGACGTTACCAAGCGTACCGCCGAGGACCGTCGCCACATGGGTCGCGTCATCTCGGTCGTGTTCCAGAACCCGGCCACGGCACTCAACCCCCGCATGGTCGTTCGCGAGCAACTGCTCGACCCCATGCGCGTCCACAACCTGGGTACCGAGGCCGAGCAGGAGAAGCGCGTCAAGGAGCTCTTGGAGCTCACCGGTCTGCCCAGCTCCGCCGCCGAGGTTCTTCCCGGCCAGCTTTCGGGCGGCCAGCGCCAGCGCGTCGCAATTGCCCGTGCCCTGTCGCTGAACCCCGATGCCATCATCGCCGACGAGCCCACCTCGGCTCTGGACGTTTCGGTCCGCGCGCAGATTCTGAACCTGCTGACCGACCTTAAGAAGGAGCTCGGCCTGGCCATGGTGTTCATCAGCCATGACATCCAAACGGTCCGCTATATCTCTGACGACATCATCGTTATGAATGGCGGCAAGATCGTCGAGCAGGGCGAGGCCAAGCAGGTCTTCCAGCACCCCCAGGACCCCTACACCAAGATGCTGCTCGGCGCTGCGCCGTCGCTGCTGCATCCCAAGCTCGGCGAGTAGCCTCGCTTTCCCTCCCGTGCGCCCGGTTCCCTTGCCGGGCGCACCTCCGTTGCGATTTCGAAAGGTTGGGTTCACGAGCCATGCCAAGTGCTCAGGAGCTACAACATCAATTTGGTGAATATCGAGGCGCCATGCCCCGTCCATCAGATTTCGATCTCTTTTGGAAGGATCGCATGGCCGAGGCCGACGCGGTCGGGCTTGACTATGCGATCGAGACGGCATCGGTCACAGATGCCGTGACCTGCCAGCTTTTCGACCTCTGGTATACCGGCATGTGTGGCGCTCGCCTGCATGCCAAGTACCTTAAACCCGTCTCGGACGAGCCCGTGCCATTGGTACTTCAGTTCCATGGATATCCGGGTGCAAGCCGCAGCTGGTTTGAGCAGGCGTCGTTTGCGGGCATGGGCATGGCACTCATCGCCCTCGACTGCCCCGGTCAAGGAGGTCCCTCCGAGGACATTGGTGGATTTGAGGGCACAACGGTCGCGGGCCATATCGTCGCCGGTATCGACGGCGACCCGGCCAACCTCTACTATGTCCGCTTGCACCAAGATATTCGCATCCTGTGTCGCATCGTTCGCGAGCTCGAGGGCATCAATCTTGCCCGTGTGTTTGTGAACGGCGCGTCGCAGGGCGGCGGTTTGGGCATTGCGACCTGTGCACTTAACAGCGAGCTTATCAATCGCGCCGCCATCCTCTATCCCTTCCTGTCGGATTTCCGCCTGGTCTGGGATTTGGATGCCGACGACATTGCCTACGAGGGCCTGCGCTATTGGTCTCGCTGGTTTGACGAGGACTCGACTCGTATCGACGAAGCCTATGCCAAGCTGGCGTACTTCGATTCCAAGAACTTTGCCCCTATGGTCAAATGCCCCGTGCTGTTTGGCACCGGCACAGCCGATACCGTCTGTCCGCCAGCGACGCAGTTTGCGGTCTATAACAACCTGACCTGTGAAAAGCGTCATGAGTTCTTTGAAGGCTTTGGCCACGAGGAGATTCAGGATTTTGACGATCTGATCATTCCGTTTTTCTGCAAGGGAGGGGAGGCTCATGTCTAAGTGCGAGAGCAATGTCGGCGAGCTGATTGTCCCCGACCTTGTGGGGATTCCCGGGACGGTTTCGTCAAGGCTCGCTGAATATCGGGACTGGCACGGTGATGTTCAGGCAGATGTTTCTGATTTGGAGACATGTGCTATGGATCTTGAGATTCAAAGCCTGACCATTACGGCGATCGATTTCGCCAATCCGTATGCCCGCTACTCTGAGGTTTCCTTTGAGCTTGGTGGCGATGTGGTCCACGCACGTTTGATCGAGCCTGCCGGTCGCGCCCGAGCATCCGAGCTTGTGCCGCTATGTCTGATGTTTCACGACATCGACCGACCCGTGCGGGGATGGCATCACATGACGAGGTTTGCGGCCATGGGATATGCCGTGCTTGCGCTGGACGACGAGGCGATTGGACCCAGCGATCTGCGGCAGGGGATTACCTCGCCTGCTTTTGTCAGGCGCGTCCGTTGGGGCTGCGCGTTGGCGGAGGTCGCGCGCAATCTTGATGGCATGGACCCCGACCGCATCTTTGCATGGGGCGAGGGTCTTGGCGGCGGAGTCGCGCTGGCGGTTTCTGCTCTGGACGAGCGGGGCCTCGCCCGCACGGCGGTTGCCAATCCGCTTCCTGGCGGCCTCGAGGTGCTGTCGTCTCGGGTGCGCGGATCGGTGCTCATGGGCACATCGCTTATGGATACCGTGAGCGATCCCAAGGATCAGTTTGCCGTATTCAACGGTCTTGAGTGTGACCGGAGGCATATGATCTATGCAAAATACGCTCACGAGCGCATCAATGCGTTCGAAAACGAAGTCGTAGACTTTTTTAACCAAACGTTCCACTCGTGTTCTTTGGCCTAGACGGCCTGGACACTGCCAACAAGAGTGGGTGGCATAGGGCCGCCCGCCAGACAACTAAGGAGATTCTTGTGGCAACTCAGAAATTCACCGGCGTTATCCCTCCCGTCGTTGTTCCCGATACCGAAGATCACCAGCTCGATGTTGCCTCCTTTGAGCGCAGCATCAACCGCATGATCGATGCCGGCGTCGATGGCCTGTTCTTCTTGGGCTCTTCGGGTGAGGTCGTTTTCTCCACCGACGAGCGTCGTCGCCAGATCATCGCCGAGGCCGTCCGCATCGTCGACCACCGCGTGCCTGTTCTGGTCGGCATCATCGATACCGAGACCGAGCGCATGATTGAGCACGGCAAGGTCGCTCAGGAGCTGGGCGCCGATGCCCTCGTCGCCACCTGCCCGTTCTATGCCCTGCAGGGCATGACCGAGGTCGAGGAGCACTTCCGCATCCTGCACGAGGAGCTTGACCTGCCCATCTTTGCCTATGACATCCCCGTCTGCGTTCACACCAAGCTCCCCTGGAAGCTCCTTGCCAAGCTCGGCGCCGAGGGCGTCCTTGCTGGCGTCAAGGATTCCTCGGGTGATGACATCTCGTTCCGCTACCTCGTTCAGGAGAACGAGAAGAACGGCCATCCGATGAGCATCCTCACCGGCCACGAGGTTGTTGTCGACGGCGCTTACCTCGGTGGCGCCGACGGCTCTGTCCCGGGTCTCGCCAACGTTGAGCCCGAGGGCTACGTTCGTCAGTGGAAGGCCGCTCAGGCTGGTGACTGGGCTACCGTCAAGGCCGAGCAGGATCGCCTCAATGAGATTTCGCACATCTGGGATGTCACCTCGGGCGTCCAGGGCTATGCCGGTGGCGTCGGCGCCTTCAAGACCGCTATGAACCTCATGGGTATCTTCGACAGCCCGACCATGCCGCGCCCGGTGAAGGCCATGACCGGCGAGAACGTCGAGGCTATTAGGAAGGTCCTCCAGGACAACGGCCTCCTGTAAAGCTTTCCCAGGCACCCGACCTCGCCGTTCACCAGGAACACCTTTACTGCGCTGTGACGGCTAGCCTGACGGCGCATTTTCTATAGTTGTTTTTTATCTCCGAAGGAGAGCGACATGGAGAACAAGTACGTCTGCTCTGTCGATATCGGCGGAACTAAGATTGCGACTGCCATTATGGAGTATCCGGCTGATGGCAGCGTGCCCCATCCGGTCTTTGAAGCTGAGGTTCCCACCGAGGCCCAAGAGGGCGGTGAGGCCGTCTTCCAGCGTATCGAGGCGTCCATCAAGGCTGCTCTCGAGGCGAATCCCGATGTCGAGGTCCTTGGCGTCGGTATCGGTGCCGCCGGCGTCGTCGATCCCAAGACGGGCGCCATCGCGTATGCCAATGAGATCATGCCCGGCTGGTCCGGCGTTCAGTTGGGGCCGCGTCTGCGCGAGGATCTCGGTCTTCCCGTTGCCGTTGTAGGCGACGTGCAAGCTCATGCTCTGGGCGAGGCCCACTGGGGCGTCGGCAAGGGCAAGTTCTCCGTCTTGTGTCTTGGCATCGGTACGGGCATCGGCGGCGCATATGTCGAGAACGGCCGCGTGATGCAGGGCTTCCATGGTGCTGCTGGCCATATGGGCCACATCGAGTGCTCGGCTGCCGCCGGCATTCCCTGCGCCTGCGGGCGTTCCGGCCATCTGGAGTCGGTTGCTTCGGGCACTTCCATTGGTCGTATGTACGATGAGCGCTTTGGCCGTGTCGACCCCAGCCGTCCTTCGGTCGGTCGCGATGTGAACGACCTGTGCCGTGCAGGCGACGCAAAGGCGACCGAGGTCATCCATGATGCCGGCTTTGCGTTGGGTGCCAGCTTGGGCTCGCTCGCTAACATCCTGGACCCTGAGGTCATCGTGCTTTCGGGCGGCGTGATTCACCAAGGTCCCGATTGGCGTTCGCAGACGTGGAAGGATTCGGTGCACGAGGGCTATGCCAGCCAGGCGCTCGATCCGCTTCAGGACACGCCGATCCTCATCGGTTCTCTGGAGGGCGATGCTCCGCTCATCGGTGCCGCTGAGCATCTTCTTGCCTCGTTGAAGTAAACGTATCTGCTGTAGGAGCCTCCCGAGACAACACGCCTCGGGAGGCTGTTCTGAGAAAGGTTGCAGCCTTATGACCGTCGATCCTTTGATTCAATCCCTGAAGGGCAAGCTCGTCGTGAGCGTTCAGGCGTATATGGGCGAGCCGCTTCGTACGCCCGAGACCATGGCTCAAATGTCTCGCGCTTGCGAGCTTGGCGGCGCCGCCGCCATTCGCTGTCAGGGCCTTGCCGACATTGCCGCCATTAAGGGTCGCTGTGAGGTTCCTGTTATCGGCCTGTGGAAGGATGGGCACGAGGGCGTTTACATCACGCCGACGCTGCGTCACGCTCGCGCCTGCGTTGCCGCGGGTGCCGATATCGTGGCGATCGATGCCACCGATCGTCCGCGTCCCGATGGCAAGACCGTCGAGGACACCTTCCGTCCGCTGCACGAGGAGGGTGTGCTCCTGATGGCGGATTGTGCCACCATCGAGGACATTCGCCGTGCGGTTGATATGGGCTTCGACCTTGTATCCACCACGCTTTCTCATGGTGTCGCCGCCATCGACTGCACCATGGCCGATGGCCCCGATCTTCCGCTTCTGCGTCAGGCGACCGAGGAATTCCCCGGTCTTCCCATCATCTGCGAGGGCCGTGTGCACACGCCCGAGGAGGCTCGCGCCGCGATCGATGCTGGCGCTTGGGCCGTTGTCGTCGGCACTGCCATCACGCATCCCACGAGTATTACGAGTTGGTTCAAGGCTGCGCTTGAGGCGTAAGACAGGCCTCGTATCCTCTCGGGGCGGTATACTCAATATAGGCAATTGACCGCGCGGGATCCGGGTTGCTGGGTCCCGCGCTTGTTTTCGGGAGGCAGCACATGCAAAAGGGAGATGCCATGGATGCGGCGGAGCGCTCGGAGCGCATCCCCGATATCGTCATCATCACCGGAATGTCCGGATCGGGCCGCACACAGGCCATGCACGTGTTCGAGGACATGGGCTATTTTTGCATCGATAACCTGCCTCCGCGTCTGATCGCCCAGCTTGCCGAGCTCGTCGGCATCAATACGGGCGTGGGCAGGCATCTCGCTGTCACCTGCGATCTGCGTAGCCAGGGACTGTTTGACGAGTTGCTCGATGCGGTCGCCGCGCTCGAAGAGCGCGAGATGAGCTGCGACATCGTGTTCCTGGAGGCTTCTGACGAGGTGCTGATTCGTCGCTACAGCGAAAATCGCCGCCGTCATCCCATTGCCAAGCCGGGAGAGACTACGGCCGATGCCATTCAGCGCGAGCGCCTGCAGCTACAGGGCGTGCGCGATCGAGCCGATATGATTATCGACACGAGCCGTCTGCGCACCTCTGCGCTGCGCAACAAGCTACGTATGGCATTTTCCGAGCTGTCCGACCAGCAGCTCATGGACGTGCACGTGTTCTCGTTTGGCTTTAAGCACGGCATGCCCGTCGAGGCGGATATCATGATCGATGTTCGCTTCTTGCCCAATCCGTTCTACGATCCCGAGATGCGCACGATGACCGGTCTCGATAAAAAGGTCTCTGATTTTGTTCTGGACCATCCCAAGACGCAGGAGTTTTGGAAGGCATGGACACAGCTGCTCGATACGGTAATGCCGGGTTATATCGCGGAGGGCAAGCCACAGCTTTCTATCGCCATCGGCTGCACGGGCGGCCAGCACCGCAGCGTTGCCATTGCCGAGGCCACGGCCCGTTACCTGGAAGGCGCTCAGTATCACGTGAGCATCTCCCACCGCGACCTGTCGCGCGCCAACACGAAGGCATAGGCCTGCATGTCGTTTACCGCTGAGGTGCGCGACGAGCTTGCGCGCTGCGAACCCGAATGTGAATACTGCGACTTGTCGACGCTTGCCGCCCTCACGCGCGTGAGTGGTACGCTCTCGCTTACCGGCTCTGGGCGGTATCGTTTGACGGTTGCGACTGAGACGGGAGCCGTCGCGCGCACGATGATCACGCTGACGCATCGCATCCTTAAGCTCAAAACGGAGTTCACCGTTCGCAAATCTGTCTTGCATAAGGTTCGAAACTATCTCATTACCTTGCCTGATCAGCCCGATTTGGATAAGGCTCTGGTGCTGCTGGGTATCCTCGACCGGAGGGGAGGACTTGTCGCCGGTGTGCCCCGACATATCGTTGCGCGTCCTTGCTGCAGACTTGCCTATATCCGCGGCGCGCTCATCGCGGGCGGCTTCGTGGCCGATCCACGCGGCGACTTTCATTTGGAGATCGCGGTGCAGGGCGAGCAATATGCCAAGGGGCTTTGCGACCTGTTGGAGCAGATTGGGGTCCACGCGCGTGTTAATGCACGGCGGGGGTCTTATGCCGTGTACATTAAGAGCGCCGAGGAAATCGAGCATCTTTTAAAGCTGATTGGTGCCAAGCGCAGCGTTGCCGAGATTGAGGAGGCGCGCGCGGTCAAGTTGGTTAAGAACGATGTGAACCGTCGCGTGAACGCCGAGCTCGCCAACCAGACCAGAAGCGCCGGTGCCGCCCAGCATCAGCTTGCGCTTATCGATGAGCTCGAGCAGCGTGGTCTTCGCGATGCGCTTCCGGATGCCTTGGCGGTCTTTTGCGACCTGCGCGAGCGCTATCCCGATGTCACTGCGTGATTTGGGGGAGATGGCTGACCCTCCCTTGTCGAAGTCAGCCCTCTACCATCGAGTTTTGAGGCTTGAAAAGCTCATTGAAGCAAACAAGTAGTTTTAAGTATCAACGTATATACGGATTTAGCTGCTATTTTATTCTTTAAAACGTTTTAACGTAAATTTGATTTTCAATTTCGAGCATTCTCGTGAAATTCAAGTCAAAAAAAAGGTATATTAGGCGAGTGGTTAGTTTGTGGGCCTCAACGGCAGGCGCTGTAGCTTGCGGGGGCCTTACGAAAGGAGACACAATGGCAGTAAAGGTTGCTATTAACGGCTTCGGTCGCATCGGTCGTCTGGCTTTCCGTCAGATGTTCGGTCATGAGGGCTCCGAGATCGTCGCTATCAACGACCTCACCTCTCCCGATATGCTCGCTTACCTGCTGAAGTACGACTCCACGCAGGGCAACTACGCTCGCGATCACGAGGTCGTTGCTGGCGAGGATTCCATCACCGTTGACGGCAAGGAGATCAAGATCTACAAGGAGGCCGACGCCAACAACCTGCCTTGGGGCGACCTCGACGTCGACGTCGTTCTCGAGTGCACCGGCTTCTACACCAGCAAGGCTAAGGCTCAGGCCCACATCAACGCTGGCGCCAAGAAGGTCGTCATCTCCGCTCCGGCCGGCAGCGATCTGCCCACCATCGTGTACAACGTCAACCACGAGACGCTGACCGCTGAGGACAACATCATCTCCGCTGCTTCCTGCACCACCAACTGCCTTGCCCCGATGGCCAAGGGTCTGAACGACTTCGCTCCCATCGTGTCCGGCATCATGACCACCATTCACGCCTGGACCGGCGACCAGATGCCGCTCGACGGCCCGCAGCGCAAGGGCAACAAGCGTCGTAGCCGCGCCTGCGCCGTTAACATCGTCCCCAACACCACCGGTGCTGCTAAGGCTATCGGCCTGGTTCTCCCCGAGCTCAACGGCAAGCTCATCGGTGCCGCCCAGCGCGTCCCGACGCCGACCGGTTCCATCACCAACCTCTACGCTGTCGTTGACAAGAAGGTCACCGTCGACGAGGTCAACGCTGCCATGAAGGCCTACGCTGCCACCATCTCCGAGACCTTCGGTTACAACGAGGACGACATCGTCTCCACCGACATCATCGGCGAGACCCATGGCTCCATCTTCGACGCCACTCAGACCATGTGCTCTGACCTCGGCAACGGCCAGACCCTCGTTCAGGTCACCTCTTGGTACGACAACGAGAACTCCTACACCTCTCAGATGGTCCGCACCATCAAGTACTTCGAGAAGTTCGTTGCTTAATTTAGCTTTTAGCGAATAGCTCGTTGAGCGTCTAAAGAAGGGCGCGGCCTTATAGGGCTTACACCCTAGGGTCGCGCCCTTTTTATAGGAAATCGTCTGCCGTAATGGGAGGCAGACACGTACGAAAGGTAGAAGCAAACATGGCCTTTACCAAGAAGACCGTCCGCGACATCGATGTCGACGGCAAGCGCGTTCTCGTCCGCGTTGACTTCAACGTGCCTATCAAGGATGGCGTCGTTGGCGACACCACCCGTATCAAGGCTGCCCTGCCCACCATCAACTATCTCGTTGAGCACAACGCTCGCGTCATCCTCATGAGCCACCTTGGCCGTCCCGATGGCACCGGCTTCCAGCCCGAGCTGTCCCTCGAGCCCGTCGCCAAGAAGCTCGCCGAGCTCTCTGGTCTCGACGTCGCCTTCGTCGCCGACACCTATGGCGAGAAGGCTGCCGAGGCTGTCGCTGCCGTCGAGCCGGGCAAGGTTCTCGTTCTCGAGAACGTCCGCTTCGATAAGCGTGAGAAGAAGAACGATCCCGAGATCGCCAAGAAGCTCGCTTCCTATGGTGACGTCTTCGTTCTCGATGCCTTCGGCACCGCTCACCGCGCCCAGGGTTCCGTCGTGGGCCCCGCCGCTTACCTGCCTGCCGTCGCCGGCTTCCTGCTCGAGAAGGAGGTTGACACGCTGACCGGCATCTTCGCCGAGCCCGAGCGTCCCTTCGTCGCTATCGTCGGCGGTTCCAAGGTTTCCTCCAAGATCGGCGTTCTCGATCACCTCATCGACTCCGCTGACACCCTGATCATCGGTGGCGGCATGGCCTACACCTTCTTCCTGGCTCAGGGCTTGACCGTCGGTCAGTCCCTCAAGGAAGAGGACTGGGTCGAGCGCGCTGGCGAGATGCTCAAGAAGGCCGAGGAGAAGGGCGTCAAGATCCTGCTCCCCATCGACAACCGCGTTGCCGATCACTTTGGCGAGGACGCTGTCCCCGAGGTTGTCGCTTCCGACGCTATCCCCGACGATCGTGAGGGCATGGACATCGGCCCCAAGACCGAGGAGCTCTACGCCGAGGCTGTCAAGGGCGCCAAGACCGTGTTCTGGAATGGCCCCATGGGCGTCTTCGAGTTCGATAACTTCGCTCACGGCACCCAGGCTATCGCCGAGGCTGTTGCCGAGGCCGACTGCACCTCGATCATCGGCGGCGGCGACTCTGTCGCAGCTGTCAACAAGTTCAACCTGGCCGACAAGATGAGCTGGATCTCCACCGGTGGTGGCGCTTCCATGGAGCTCGTCGAGGGTAAGGCTCTGCCCGGAGTGGAGGCGCTTCTCGATGCCTAATCGCACTCTTCTTATCGCTGGTAACTGGAAGATGAACAACGACGTCGCCGAGGCCGCCAAGCTCGCCGACGAGCTGGCTCAGGCTCTGCCCGAGGTTCCGGCTGGCGTCGAGGTGCTCGTCTGCCCTCCGACCATTGACATCACCACGGTTCATGACCGCATTCAGGCTGCCCCCATCGCCCTCGGTGCACAGAACGTGTACTGGGAGGCCAAGGGTGCCTTCACCGGTGAGTCCTCTTGCGACATGCTCAAGTCTGCTGGCTGCACCTACTGCATCATCGGTCACTCCGAGCGTCGCGACTACTTCCATGAGACCGACGAGGACCAGAACAAGAAGGCCAAGGCCCTCGTTGCCGCCGGTCTTGTTCCCGTCTTCTGCTGCGGCGAGTCCCTCGAGGTTCGCGAGGCTGGCACCTATGTCGAGCACGTCGTGAACCAGGTCAAGGCTGGCCTTGCTGGTCTTGAGATCACCTGCCCCAAGCAGGTCGTCGTCGCCTACGAGCCCATCTGGGCTATCGGCACCGGCAAGACCGCTACCGCCGAGGACGCTCAGGAGGTCTGCGGCGCTATCCGTGAGACCCTCAAGGAGATGTTTGGTGAGGAGCTCGCTAACGGCATCCGCGTTCTCTACGGCGGTTCCGCTAAGCCCGGCAACATTGCCGAGCTCGTCGCCAAGCCCGACGTTGACGGCGCCCTCGTGGGCGGCGCTTCGCTCAAGGCTGCCGATTTCGCCTCTATGGTCGTCAAGGCAGGCGAGTAGGACATATGGCACAGCGTCATCTTCCTGCACTCCTGATCATCATGGATGGCTGCGGCCTTGCTCCGGCTGATGGCGAGAACGCCGTCGCCGCTGCCAAGACGCCCTTCCTTGATAGCCTGTACGCTCAGTATCCCCACACCACGCTCGGTGCTTCGGGCGAGGACGTGGGCCTTCCCGACGGCCAGATGGGCAACTCCGAGGTGGGTCACCTCAACATCGGTGCCGGCCGCATCGTGTTCCAGGAGCTTTCGCGCATCAACAACGCCATCAAGGACGGCTCCATCGCCAAGAACGAGGTCTTCGTCAAGGCTATGGACGACGTCAAGGCTGACGGCAAGACTCTCCACCTTATGGGCCTTATGAGCCCTGGCGGTGTTCATTCTCACATGAACCACGTCGAGGCTCTGGTCAAGATGGCTGCCCAGCATGGCGTCAAGACCGTTCGCGTCCACGCCTTCATGGATGGCCGCGACGTCGACCCGCAGTCCGGTGCCGGCTACATGAGCGAGTTCTGCGCTTTTCTGGCTAAGATCTCCGAGGAGACCGGTTGCGACGCTCGCGTTGCCACCGTTTCGGGCCGCTATTGGGCCATGGACCGCGACAACCGCTGGGACCGTGTGGAAAAGGCCTACGCCGCCATGGTATACGGCGAAGGCGTGCACGGCACACCGGAAGAAGTGATGAAAAAAAGCTATGCGGACGGCGTGACGGACGAATTCGTCGTGCCCGCCGTGACCTGTGAAGGCGGCCGCGTATCCGCCGGGGACAGCGTGGTGTTCTTCAATTTCCGCCCGGACCGCGCGCGGGAGATCACCCGCACCTTTGTAGATGATGCATTTGCAGGCTTCGAGCGCCGGAACGGCCGTTTCCCTCTGTACTATGTGTGCTTCACCCAGTATGACGCCACGATGCCCAATGTGGAAGTCGCGTTCCATCCGCAGAGCCTGAACAACGTTATGGGCGAATATCTGGCCAAAAACGGCAAAACGCAGCTGCGCATTGCTGAGACGGAAAAATATGCCCATGTGACATTCTTCTTCAACGGCGGCGTGGAGGCCCCGTTTGAAGGTGAGGACCGCGCGCTGATTCCCAGCCCCAAGGTGGCCACCTACGACCTGCAGCCCGAGATGAGCGCATATCTGGTGGCTGACGAATGCGTCAAGCGTATCGAAAGCGACCAATACGACGTCATCATCCTGAACTTTGCAAACTGCGATATGGTGGGCCATACCGGCGTGTTCGAAGCAGCCGTCAAGGCCGTGGAGGCTGTGGACGCCTGTGCGGGCAAAGTGATCGGCGCGGTTTTGGCCAAGGGCGGCGCGGTGCTGCTGACGGCAGACCACGGCAACGCCGACAAAATGTACGATCCAGACCCCGAGCACCCCTTCACCGCACACACCACGAATCCCGTGCCTTTCCTGGTTGCGGGCGTGGAAAATGCAAAGCTGCGCGAAGGCGGCGTTCTGGCGGACATCGCCCCCACGATGCTCAAGATCATGGGCCTGCCCCAGCCCGAAGAGATGACGGGCAAAAGCATCCTCGAATAAGCTGTGCCGTACAAAAAGCCCCGTGTCCGTCCGGACGCGGGGCTTTCTCGCTTCACACGGTATTTCTTCTGTCATGCATAAGACATGGAATCCACGATGGCGCGCATCGTCTGCTGTGTCACATGGCCGGATAACGTATACCGCACGCCGTCTGCCACGAATACCGCTGCACACTCCGGCTTCAGGCCGCTTCCGGCCGTGCCTGGCGCCGTATCCACCAGCAGGTTCACCGTATGGCCCCCGGCGGAAGTGAATGTGTCCGCATAAGCATAATAGCCCAGATAATCCGTGTCAAAGGGCTGCTGCGCCTCATCTGAGACCCATTCCAGCGTCAGGTCCACAGGCGTCTGGTACACCGTGCCCGCCGTCCAGGAGTAGTAGTCGTATTCGTCCTGCCAGACAAGGTCCCTCAAGTCGCCCACCAGGTACGCCTTTGCCTTTACGATCTGGTATTCCCCTCCGAAATTTTTATAGCTCACGCGCGTATTTTTATATGATCCGGCGACCACCGCAATCTACACTTCGGACAACCC
>ENA-UESC01001925-UESC01001925.1-human-gut-metagenome-genome-assembly--contig:-NODE-1925-length-14092-cov-4.066429_pt1 | contig 14092 bp, 16 predicted proteins | sample MGYA00242998_ERZ507999 | MGnify/ENA primary metagenome ERZ507999 (study PRJEB26167, sample SAMN06115465) | human gut metagenome | host: Homo sapiens | place: China:Hubei | collected 2016-04-27... | reverse complement strand
AGAACAAACCCCAGATACTACCTGCCAACCACATCATACGAGGAGTGAGAGAATATGAACTCAATCCAGAATACGGCTTGCCTTATTGCCGCCTATGAAACGGCGGCGGGGCTGCCGGACAACGAACGGATCACCCGGACAGATGGTACATGGAGGCCGGGGGTGACGGAGCAGCAGGCGGCGTCACTTTACCGGCAGGCACAGGCCCTGCTGGCTCCGGAGACCAAGCTGCTCTCCACAAGCCGCGAGTCACTGATCGACCAGATGCGGGACGCTTTGCTGTCCAGGGAGCTGTCCGTGGGAGACACGGTGCTCTTTGCCGCCACAGAACCCTATGGCGGTCCTGGAGACTTTGCCCTCCGTGGCGGCGTCATCCAGTCCATTGACCCGGAACGCAAAACCTGCTCCGTACAGGGACGTTTTTTCCCGATGGACGATGTTCCCCTTCACTATGTATTGGGGCGGTATGATTTGGACTTGCATGAGACTCACTACGGCGTCCCCTGTGTCCAGCCTCTGATGGGTGAACACCCTGAGCTGGCGGAGCGGTATCTGCGTGAAGCAGAGGCCCGGTGGAACACCCTATGCGGGCAGCCTGCAGTTTCATCCGAGGTTCCGAAAAACACAATGCAGGCGATGGGAGGCATGAGCTGACTATGGAAAAAACAGAACTGACGGTGAGCATGGAACCGGAGCGGCTGGACGCGCTCCGGTATTTTCTGGCCGCCAAGAACAAGCGCACGCCTCAGAAGGAGCTCCAGCGGGCGCTGGAGGAGCTGTACGAAACCTACGTCCCGGCCGAAACCCGGGCCTATCTGGACGCCCGGTGCCGGCCGGACAGGCACCGGCCCCGGCGGCCGACGGCATCCAAGGTCACACAGATGCAGAAGGAGGAAGCGACAGATGGAGACCATTGAACTGAGCGGCCGCACTGGACAGGAGGTCTATGAGGAGCTGAAGCACCGGCTGGAGGGCATGGGCTATCTGCCGGACGAGTATTTTCAGCTGGACGCCGACTGGGAGGACAGAAGGGTGATCCCCAGGAATGCGGATCTCTTCTGCACTACGGACTACGGGGACAGCGAGGGGATTTACCTGGATGTGTACCTGAAGTGGTACGGGGAGGACGGCAAGCCTGTGATCAAAAGCTTCGCCACGGGCAAGACCCTGGGCGAGAGCGGCTCCGACATGGACCGGATGTTCCTCATCTCCTCCGCCATTACCAAGGCGTTTCACGGTGAGCAAGGTGCCTATGCCAGATACCGGCAGATGGAAGACGGCACGAAAGCGGAGGGCGTGGTGCTCCATCTCAGTCCGAAGGAGCAGCGGGTACTCATGGATGCGCTGCTGGAACAGCGGATGCGGCAGGAGGCACAGATGACGAATACGGAGCAGCTCCTGCGCCGTATGACCGGCAGCATCACCGCCTATATGGACGAGGTGGGCGCCCGCCCCCTGCGCATGAGCACGGCGGACCGGGCGGTGCTGGCCATCCGGGATGGGGAGCTCTATGCGTTTTCCTCCCTGGCAGTTCAGATCACGAAGCCGGAAGAGCGGGGCAGCCTGCTGGCCGCAGCGGCAGGCAGGCCAGGCCCAGTGGGCAAACGGATGGCCAGACTGATGCTTGGGACAAAGTCACCCTACCCGGAGGACGTCTGGTTGGATGCCTGCAAACGGGCGGTGGACACCGGGGATCTCCAGCGGGTGCAGATGATGCTGGATCAGACAATGGACAAGGTGGCCAATCCGTCCCCCGCCCTGCCCGGTGAGGTGCTCCGGTATGCCTTCGGGCAGAACCGCGCCATGGCCAGAGAGCTTATCCGCTGGGCCACGCCGGAGCAGGTTGCCGCCGCACCCTCCAGGCTGCTGTGCGGCGCCGCCTATGCCCATGATCTGCCCATGCTCACGGAGCTGCGCCAAAAGGGCCTCCAGCCGGGTGACCAGGCCGCCCCCCTGCTGCGCCCTCTGCTCGCTGCATACGACGAGCAGAGGGTAGCACATCTGCTAAGGGACAGCCTGCGGGTGCAGCCGGAGGACTATGAGGCGATGAACGTGTGTCTGCGGGCGCAGGCGCAGGCGGCGGCGGAAGCCCTGCTGGAGCGGGGTATGAAGCTGGACGGCTACCTGGCGTGGGCGGCAAAACAGGACGTCCTTCTGGACACGCAGGCCCAGGAGATCCTGGACTGCCTGGCGGAACAGCAGGCCCAGGTAAACAGCGTGCCGGAGCAGAATGGGCCTGTACTGGGAGGGATGAGCCTGTGAGTGTTCCCGTACTGACCCACCGCAGGGATCTGCGGCAGGGGGATTTGGTGTTCCCGGAGGAGATCCTGCGCATCGGCCACACGCTGGATTTCCAGCTCGACTGTGTCAGCAAAGAAGTTCAGCAGGAGGTGTTTGGCCCGGAGCTGGATACCAGTTCACTGTGTGACTGGCTGAACCTCCATACTGCCTATGATTTTGCGCTTCAGGATGTGGTGGACCACATAGATATAACCCTCTGCCGGAATTTTGGAGAGGAGGAGCACCCATTCACGTATCCGCTCAACAGGGCGGAGCGGGACGTCCTGCGCGGGGAGATGGAGGCCTGCTGCCAGCTCCGTACCGGTCGCACACTAGCACAGCATTACAACCATCTGCTGGTGCAGGAGGAGGTGGAGCCGCCGGAGCTCACGGCTGGGACGCGCCGCATCCCCGTGGACAAGGTGAGTTTTGCGGATGAGCTCTCAGAGTGCGGTGGGCTGCTCCAGTTCTATATGCCGGTGGCCTTTGCCCCGGACGCAGTCTTTGGCACCCACGTGGCGACCGCAGAAAACGACGGCTGGCTCAACGTGTACGCCGCCTATGACCTGAACACCGGCAAGCCGTGCTCTGCACTGGATGTTATCCTGGTGTGCGGGGACAGCAGCGAGTTCGCCTTCCGGTATCCGCTGGCCAAGCAGGAGCAGGCCGCGCTGCTGGAGAAGATGGACGCCTACTGCCTGGAGCAGACCGGCATGGCGCTGGCGGATTTCCGGGCCCGGTATCTGGTGGAGGAACCGTAGCCCCGCCAGGCCCCCAGTCTGGCCCAGCTGTGAGCACGCCGTCGGCCCCGTGTGCGCCCTGTGTGACGGGTTCAGGCGGAGGGCGGGCCAGGGCCCCGCCCAGCCAGAAAACTGCCCCGTTGGGGCCAGTTTCGCCCCGGTTTGGGGCGTTCGATTTTAGTACTAGGATAAAGAACCGCCGTGGTGAACCCCGGCGCTCCGGCCACAAAGCCCCGCAGTGCGGGGCTTTTCCCAGGTTCAGGTACCGCCGTCGGTAAAGGCCCGTTCCGGGGTTTGGAGCGGTGGTACGTTTGAAAAAGCACGGTGTTGTAGGGGCTTGAGGCCCTTTTGCACCGCCGTGGCGAACGAGGAGGAAGCATGGACGAGGAAAACAGGCTGAAAATCACCCTCTGGCTCAAGCCGGGCATCGTCCGCCGGATGGACGGCTGGCTGGAGGAGGACAACTGCAAAACGCGCAGTGAATTTATTGAAAAGGCCCTGCGGTTCTACATGGGCTGCCTGGCCACGGAGGACACCTCGGAGTACCTCTCCCGCGCCCTGGTGGACACCCTGCGGGGTACATTGGCGGACAACGAAAACCGGCTGCGCACCTTGTTGTTCAAGCTGTGCGTGGAGGTGAACATGATGGGCCACACCGTGGCCGCCCACTTCCGCGCTGATCCGGTGAACCGCCGGGAGCTGCGGGCCTTTGCAGTGGACGAGGTGCTGCGCACCAACGGAAAGATCCGCTTCGATGATGCACTGGATCTCCAGCGGCAGGTCTACCCTGACGGATGAGCCGCGTCCGGTTCATGTCCCCCTACCTGAAGGGGGGCAGGGATACGGCCAAGCTGACCAACCGGGCCCGCTACATCGCCACCCGCCCCGGCGTGGAAGTACTCAGGGGTGAACAACAAGGCCAGCCTGCTACGAAAAAGCAGCAGGCTTATATCCAGCGCCTCCTCCGTGACTTCCCCGGTGCGGAGGAGCTGCTGGAATACGAGGACTACCAGAACGCGCCCACACAGGGGCACGCCAATGCCTTCATCCGCCAGGTGCAGGAGGACTTCGCGGAGCCCATGAGCCGGATGGAGAATTACCTGGACTAGGTGTCCCACCGCCCCGGCGTGCAGATGGACGGTGAGCACGGCCTGTGGTGCGCGAGAGGCAAGGTGCGCAATCTCTCCCAGGCCGTCCGGGGGGTGGCGGAGCACACCGGCAGCGTGTGGACGCCAGTGGTGGCTATCCGGCGGGAGGACGCGGAGCGGCTGGGCTACAACGACGCGGAGAGCTGGAGGCAGCTGGTGTGTGCCTGCGCGCCGGAGATCGCCAGGGGGGTACAGGATCCCGCTGGAACACCTGCGCTGGTACGCCGCCTTCCACCGCAAGGAGGACAGCGTTCACATCCACATGGTAGTGTTTTCCTCCAATCTCAAGGAGGGCTATCTCACCAAACAGGGCATCCGGCAGGTGAAGTCCGCCTTCGGCCGACGGATCTTCCGACAGGATCTGCTCCACATCTACGAACAGAAAACCGAATACCGGGACGCCCTGGGCCGGGATGCGGAGCGCACCATGGCAGAGCTGATTGCGCAGATGGAGACCGGCCAGCTCCAAAATGAAAACCTGGAGCAGCCGATTCTGGAACTATCCCGTCGCTTGCAGAACACCAAAGGCAAAACGGTGTACGGCTACCTGCCGCCCACAGCCAAGGCACTGGTGGACGCAATCGTGGATGAACTGGCAAAGGAGGAACGGGTAGCTGCCGCCTATGACCTGTGGAACCAGATGCGGGAAGAGGTGTGCCGTACCTACTCAGAACAACTGCCGGAGCGCCTGCTTCTTTCCAAACAGAAAGAGTTCAAGGCCGTGCGCAACATGGTCGTCCGGGAGGTGCTTCAGCTGGGGCGGGGTGAGCATCCCACAGCAGATGAGATAGTACACATGCCCACACCGTCGGGCACACCGCCTGCACAATCGGGCCTGCCGTATGGGGCACATCACCCACAGCAGGAGGCCGCGCACCATCAGCGTACACAGACACATCGGGCGGTATCCCATGCGGATACCGCCCGATGTGTCCTCCAGCTGTTCCACAGCATGGGCCGCATCTTCCGGGAGCAGTCCGCCTCCGATGCCATCCAGACTGGCCTGCACATCGACCGGAAGCGGCGCCGGATGCTCCGGGAGAAGCGTATGGCCCTGGGACACAAGGCCGATGACCATGAGGAAATCCCCCAGCATTCTCAAAGATAAGATGGGGGACTGCCATTGAACTGGTAGTCCTCCGTGGTTTCTTCCGCTACTTCGGCTCCAGGAATCCTATGACCATATCTACCGCCTCTGAGGAGATATCCTCCGGAGCACGCTCTACAAAGGAGGCATGGCGGCTGTTCAGATCCAGCATCCGGGCCTGATCACACAGGATGACCCCGTCCGTCCTGGTACGCTCATCCAGCCGGAGGTGGAACGGGTGGCCCCGGTCTGTGTGGGTGATGGGGCAAACCATGGTCAGGCTGCTGACCCGGTTGAACAAGTTGTTGCTGATCACCAAGGCAGGACGGCGGCCCTTCTGCTCATGGCCGGACTGGGGATCAAAGTCCAGATAGACGATATCACCCTGTTCAAAAATCGTCACCATGCCTCAGAGCCCTCCGCCTTCCCCCAATCCAGCTCTTCGGCCTCAATTCGGTCGATCTGGTCAATGGGCTTTCCGTAGAATGCGGTGAGGCGTTCCTCCAGGGTGCGGTGCGGGATGGAAGAGGCACGCCGGATGTTGATACCATCATCCATCTGCACCAGTTCCACCCGGTCGTGTTCTTTCAGACCAACTGCGTCCAGGAGGGCCTTGGGGATCCGCAGGCCCTGGCTGTTGCCCCATTTTTGGATCGTCGCGTACATGAACGACACCTGCCTTTCAAAGATAGTATATACAGAGTATAAACAAAAGTCAACCGTTTGATTCGAGGTGAGCCAGCATGGGAACCTATATCCATTTTACCGATGAACAGAAGGAGCGGGCCAACTCCGTTGATCTGGAGGAATTCCTGCGGCAGCGGGGGGAGAAACTGAGCCGCGCCGGGCGGGAGTCCCGGCTGGCCAGGGTGCACCATATCACCGTCCGGGGCAACGAATGGTACGACCATATTGCCCGGCAGGGCGGCCATGCGGTCAGCTTTGTCCAGCACTACTACGGGACAACCTATCAGGAGGCCATGAAGCTCCTGCTGGGAAAAGAGTTGGGGGAGGCATATCCCGCCGCGCAGCCAAAGCGGGAGGAGCCGCCCAGGCCCTTCGCCCTGCCGCCGCCCCACACCGATATGCGCCGTGTGTACGCCTACCTGATGAAGCAGCGGCACATCAGCCGGGAGGTGGTCACCCACTTTGTCCGGGCCGGACTGCTGTACGAGGACGCCCAATATCACAACTGTGTCTTTGTGGGGACAGACGAGCAGGGCGTTCCCCGGCACGCCCATAAGCGGAGCACAAACAGCCAGGGCAAATCCTTCAAGGTCAATGTGGAGGGCAGCAGACCCCAGTACAGCTTCCACCACGTGGGACAGGACGGCCTGCTCTATGTGTTTGAGGCCCCGATTGATCTGCTGAGCTTCCTCACGCTGTACCCGGACAGATGGCAGGAGCACAGCTATGTAGCCCTGTGCGGCACTGGCGGCCAGGCCGTGTGCTGGATGCTGGAGCAGCACCCCAGCCTCCAATCCGTTGTGCTCTGCCTGTGGATCACGACGAGCCCGGGCAGACGGCGGCCAGGCGCCTCCAGGAAGAGTTACAGGGAGCAGGATACCACAGCGGTATCCTGCTCCCTGTGCATAAGGACTGGAACGACGATCTGGTGCAGGGGCAGGCCATGGCTGGCCCTGCCATGACTATGGGGCAGAGCATGTAGCCCCATCCCCGTGCCGAAATCGTACCATGCCCGCCAAGGGGGTGGTGCGCCCTGCCGCTGGACCGGGCCCCGGTTCATCCTGGCCCACCAAAGAAGGTCACACTGGAAGATAGATCAAACACAGAGAATGACCAGAAAGAGGGAGATATACACGTGAGTAACGATACCTGGACGCTGATTCTCCTGTTGGCAGCAGTATTCGGAGCCCTGGCGGCCATCGCCGCCTTCTCCAGCCGGGGCAGCCTGGACAGCATCAAGAGCAAGGACGTGGGCGACGGCCAGCACGGAACCGCCCGCTGGGCCACACCGGCGGAGGTGAGGAAGACCTTCCACTCCGTACCCTTCCAGCCCGCGCTGTGGCGGAAGGGGGAGCAGCTCCCGGACGCACAGGGGTTGGTGCTGGGCTGTGTGGGAAAGCTCCCGGCTCCGCTGGAGTTCCGTTTGCTTGGGAAGACAGTCCATCCGCTCATCCCAGAGAAGCTGTGGAAGCACGGTGGGATCCGGGCCCTAGTGGACTGTGATGATGTCCATTGCCTCATGATCGGCGCCTCCGGCGTGGGCAAGACCGCATATTTCCTGTACCCCAATATCGAGTACGCCTGTGCCAGCGGTATGAGTTTTTTCTCAAGTGACACCAAGGGAGATCTGGCCCGGAACTACGGCGCCATAGCCCGGGACTGCTACGGCTACCAGGTATCGGTGGTGGATCTTCGGAACCCCACCCGCTCCGACGGCTACAACCTGCTCACCCTGATCAACCACTACATGGATGTCTGCCGGAAAGATCCCACCAACCTGGCTGCCCGGGCCAAGGCGGAGAAGTATGCTAAGATTCTCTCAAAGACTATCATCAACCCAGACGGGGAGAATTTCGCACAAAATCAATATTTTTATGATGCAGCTGAGGGCGTGCTTACCGCTGTGACCCTCTTACTGGCGGAATATTTGCCGCCCAAAAGGATCCATGGTGAGCTGCGGGAGCGGCGGCACATCGTGTCCGTGTTCAAGCTGGTGCAGGAACTGATAGCCCCCAGCATCCTGCCGGGCAAGAACGAGTTCCAGCTCCTCATGGACCGCCTGCCGGAGGAGCACAAGGCCAAGTGGTTCTCCGGCTCCGCCCTCACCGCCGCCGAGCAGTCTATGGCCTCCGTCATGTCCACCGTCCTCTCCCGGCTGAACACCTTCCTGGACTCGGAGCTGGAGCAGGTGCTCTGCTTCGATAGCGCCATAGACGCCGAGAGCTTTGCCTCGAAGAGATCTGCGATATTCCTGATTTTACCAGAGGAAGATGCCACGAAAAATTTCATGGCTGGGCTGATGATCCAGACCCTGAGCCGGGAGTTGTTCTCCGTGGCGGATGAGCACGACGGGAAGCTGCCCAACCGGGTGGTATTCTTCTGTGACGAGCTGGGCACCATGCCCGCCTTCGACATCCTGCCTCTGTTTTCCGCCGGCCGCTCCAGGCGGCTGACCCTGGTACCTATCATCCAAAGCATTGCCCAAATTGAGAAAAACTACGGCAAGGAAGGGGCGGAGATCATCATGGACAATGTGCAAGACACCATCTTCGGAGGCTTTGCCCCAAACAGCCAGACCGCCGAGGTGCTGTCCAAGGCCCTGGGCAGCCGCACCGTGATGAGCGGTTCCATCTCCCGGGGGAAGAACGATACCAGCCAGAGCCTCCAGATGATAGAGCGCCCCCTCATGACCCCGGATGAACTCAAGTCCATCCCCAAGGGGCACTTCATCGTCATGAAAACAGGCACACACCCCATGCAGACCCGCCTGCGGCTGTTCCTGGAGTGGGGGATCACTTTTGGGGAGCCCTACCAGGTGCCCAAGCGGGCAGCCCGGAAGGTCTACTACGCCAGCAAGTCGGAGCTGACCAGTGCCATCTACCAGGCGTTTCCCCTCCGGACAGGGACAGTCAATTATCATATGGGAAAGGAACAGAAACAGAAATGAGCTACTTCAATGAGATTTACAATGACCCGGAGCTGAACGCCAGGGCCAAGCAGGTGCTGGTCTACCTACATGACCGAGCAAACAAAGACGGCGAGAGCTGGTACGCCATAGGCACCATGGCAAAAGATCTGAGCCTCTCCCGTTCGACCATAAAGCGGGCCCTGGCGGAGCTAATCCGCCAGGGCCGGGTGGAGAAACAGGCAAGATTTCGGGAGAGCGGGGGGATTACCTCGAACTGTTACCGAATAAAGGTAGGACAAGCTGAACTGACTGATGAGCTGTCTCGGACTTAATCCGATTTGATAGCAATCACGAGTTGCTGCTATTCAAAACCTGTACATCTGTGCAGGTGCTTACAAGATGGCCGCTTTCAAGGCTTTATCAATCAAAAGCAGTAGTCTATTCTCCGGGCACGCCCACTGCGTCTGCCCTGCACTGCCTGCAGTGGGTGAACTGGGGGATGTGGACACGGGCCCTGGCGCGCAGCGCCTCCAGGAGCGCCCGGCTGGGGGGCTCGTTGTCCCGAAAGCCGGCTTGGGGAATGAGCGGCATGAGGTTCATGACGGCGGCTCCCGCACGGGCGGCCCAACAGGCGATTTCCTCAATCTCCCCGGTGTTGAAGCCGGGGATGACGACGGTGTTGATTTTCACCGTAAGTCCGGCTTCTGCGGCCTTGGCCACGCCCTCCTGCTGAGCGGAGAGAAAGGCTGCCATGGCTCCGGCATCCGCGCTGCCGCCCACCGTCCGGTAGACGTGCCCGGCACAGACGACGGAGCGGGTATTGACAGTGACCGTCAGGGTGGAAACCCCGCAGTCCAGCAGTTCGGGCAAAGCATCAGACAGAACCAGCCCGTTGGTGCTCAGGCAGAGCAGGAGTCTGGGAAAGCGGGCGTGAATCAGGCGGAGGGTCTCCAGGGTGGCGGGGTTGGCCAGGGGCTCGCCGGGCCCCGCCACCCCCGCCACCCGCAGACGGCTGTCCAGGCGCAGGGCGCGCTCCACGCGGTCCAGGGCAGCTTCGGGGGAGATGACCTCCGAAGTGACGCCGGGCCGGGACTCGTTGGCGCAGTCATAGCGGCGGTCGCAGTAGCCGCACCGGATGTTGCACCTGGGGGCCACGGGCAGATGAATCCGGCCATAGCGGAAGTGGGCCTGGGCGGAGAGGCAGGGGTGCTCAGCCGGAATCAAAGCGGGGCCGCCTTCCGGCAGAGCGCTTCCAGCCCGTCGTCGGTCATCGGCTCCGGGATGCAGCCGCCGCGGTTGTCCAGGAGGACGGACGCCAGGGCGCGGAACGCCTGGGCGGGTCCGCTTTCCGGTGCGCAGTCCACAACCGTCCGGCGCTCCAGCTCGGCCTGGCCGATGAGGGGACTCATGGGAATTTTTCCCGCCACCGTGGTGCCCAGCTCCGTCGCAAAGGCTTGGAGCAGGCCGCCGTTGTCCACGCTGCTGCGCCCGTTGTGGATGATCCCGGCCAGGCGTATTCCGCCGCTCTGGGCGTATTTGCGGATGCCCCGGCAGATGTTGTTTGCGGCGTAGAGGGCCATGAAGTCGCTGGTGGTGACGAGATACACCTCGTCGGCCACCTGCTCCCGCAGCGGCATGCTGAACCCGCCGCAGACCACGTCCCCCAGCACGTCGTAGAGCACCACATCCCGGTCATCCAGCAGGCCGCGGCTGCGGATCTCCTCCATGGCCACGATAATGCCCCGCCCGGCGCAGCCGGTGCCCGGCTCCGGCCCGCCGGCCTCAATGCAGCGGACACCCCGGCTGTCCGTGAAGGCGATCTCCCCGGAGGCGCCGGTCTTGAGCTGGTCGAGAACGGTGGGGATGCGCCGCCCCATCAGGCCCCGGGTGGAGTCCGCCTTGGGGTCGCAGCCCACTACCGCCACCCGTTTCCCGGCCTGGGCCATGGCCGCCGCCAGGTTGGACACGGCGGTGGACTTCCCGATGCCCCCTTTTCCATAGACACAGATGCGTTTCACTGATAGAGCGCCCCCTTTAAGGTGCGGCCGTTCATGATGCCGCGGAAGATGTCCTCCAGAAGGTGGAGGGTTCCCTGCCCGCCCAGGTGGGGGCGGGGGGTCAGACAGACCTCATCAAACACCGGGTAATCCATGCGGATCAGCGGAATTTCCAGCTCGTCGGCACCGTCCTGCTCAAAGGAGGAGCCGAACAGAAGCGCCGCCTCGGAGCCGCGCAGCTCCCGGTAGAAGTCCTCCTGGTCGGAGAGCTCCTCCCGGCGGGCAAAGCACACCACCTCCATCCCCAGCTCCTGCTCCAGAAAGCGCCGCAGACCGTCGGCCCGCGGCCCCGAGGCGAGGATCGCAGCTGGCATGCCGTAGAGGGCCTGTAAATAGCGGTAGGCTTTTCCGGCTCCCTCTGCAATCTGACGGTCCAGCTCCGCCCGGGCCTGATGATAATCCAGACCGAAGCGGCGCTCCAGCCGACTCCAGAGATCGTCCGCGCCGGCGGCGCCATAGGGGTAATCAAGTTCCTCCCACGGTATGCCGAAGTACTCCTTCATGGCTTGCGCCAGCTCACGCCCCTTTCCACGGAGCACCAGGTTCACATCGGCATAGGGGGCGCGGCGCACTTCCTCCAGCGTACAGCGGGAGAGCACGGCGCCCAGTGCGGCCTGGGGGGCGAGCATAGCCCGGAGGGCCTCAACATCGTCGGCGGCGTGGGGGTCATCCATCCCGAGCCCGATCAGATTAACCAGGGGACGGGGATCAGAACGGGGATAGGGCCGGGGATAAGGCCGGGGGACCGGGGGCTTCATCAGCGGGAGCAGTGCCAGCCATCCAGCCTCCAGCCCGCGAGCCGCATCCCCACGGAAGCCTGCCGCCTCCACATGGAGCAGCGGCGCCTCATGGGGGATGCGGGCTAAGACGGCGGGGATATCGTCCCCAATCATCTCACTCACACAGCCGCTGACCACGAACAGGACGGACGGTTGGAAGAGCTCCAGCGCGGAGCGGACGGCCCGCTCCAGGGAGGCCTCGCCGCTGAACACCACGTCGCTGTCGCTGATGACGGTGCAGGTCTGCCGGATATCCCGCATATCCTGGGCAACGTGGAGAGACATGGAGCCAAAATTGCAGCCCACCACGGAGTGGAGCAGAACAACGCCGTCCTGAATTCCACCCAAAGCCTGATAAGCTCCAAAGAGCTTGCAGCCGCTGGCCGGCCTCATACGGAATCCCCCTTTCGATTGAGCCACATTCTGGACCACATTTCCTTGGCGGCCAGATTAGACTGATTACAGTACAGTGGGTAATGGCGGCTTTGGAAGGGCATTTTCCCCAGCAGAAGACTGCTGCGCTCCGTCCCGTGCTCCAGGCGGCGGCACATCCTACGCACCGTGCGGACATAGGAGGGAAAGGAGAGGGAGGTGGTTTCGTTGACCGCGGGGATCAGCGGCGCGCCCATCCCCTCCAAGGTGAAGTCGCCGGTGCCCACCACCACATCCGCCTCTGCGAAGATTCCGCGCAGCGTCTCCTCTGCCGGGTTCAGGAGGAGCTGTGTCTCCGGGCTGTAGAGGGCGGCGGCCTCCCGTACCCGGGCCAGCAGGCTGTCCTCCAGCGCGGGGGTGACATTCAGGTTTTTACGGCTCTCCGGGGTCAGGATGACACAGAGATGGGAGACCGACAGGCCATAGTCCCGCACATAGGATTTGAGCTCGAAGGGAGCCTGCTGGATGCTGCGGCTGACGAGAACCGCCCGGGCCTGCCCCAGGCGGCGGCGGGCCTCCGCCGTCTCCTCCAGGGCCTGGGCCCGCGCCGCCAGGACGACGGGCTCCACCGCCGCCTCCATGCGGAGGGCCTGTCCAATGTCCCGGTAAAAGGTGCAGATTCCATCCAGTCCGGCGTAGCGTCCCGCGCCGCCGATGTGAAGGTATGCGGTTCCGAATTTCTCCCGCATGCGTCTGGCCCAGCGAACCCGCTTGACCAGATTCAGTTCCGCGGCCGGGGCGTGTACCAGAGAGGAGAGGGGGGCGCTGGGGATCCACGTGTTCACCTGAATCCCGCAGCCGTTCAAAAAGACCTCCAGCTCCCGCAGGGCGGCCTTTCCCTCGCTCCCCCAGCCCACCGTCTCGATGTTGATGCTGTGCGGGATCTGAGCGGACGGCTCCATCACCTGCTCCACCAGGGCGTAGAGCGCCTCGGTGAAGCCGCAGCCCTTTAGCTCCATCTCCAGCCGGTTGTCGCCGGTGATGGTCTGGTGGGCCAGCTCTTTCAGACGGTTCCGGGTGTAGTTTTTGTCCCGGTGGGAGAAGAGCTCCGACTGGACGCCCACTACCGAAATACCCTCCCGCCGCAGCTCGGCGCATACGGAGCGCACATCTTCGTTCAGAATGTCGCTGATCGGGGAGGGGATCACCATGATGAGCCCGGGGCGGTAGCGGCTCCAGGCGTCCCGTATGGCCTGGCGGAGCTTCTCCTCCCCGCCGCAGATGATGTCCCGCTCCTCCAGATTGGAGGTCAGCACGCTGTAAAAGGGCTGGTGCCGACGCCGGGCGGAATAGCGGTAGTGAAACCCACAGCCCCGCGGGCTGTGGAGGAGCGGAAGCACTTCCTGCATCTCTCCCACCGCCCCCACGCTGCCGGAGATTTTCCCGTTTACGCCAAAGGTATGCAGCAGGCCGGAGGGGTACATTGCGGTCATCAGATCTTCAAAAAAAGGCTGTCGCATGCGCATTTCTCCTCTCTGCCCGGAAAAAGCAAAATCGCCGGCCCCGCGTATTCTGACGCGGAGCCGGCTTGCAGACAGGCGCACCGGCAGGGCCGGCGGCCTGTGGAGCAGCTTTCACCGGAAGCGTCCCCACAAATTCAGCAAGCAGGTTTCCTGGCTTGCGGCTCGTCACGTGCTGCGCCTTCTCACATGTGAAACATGCAATGGCGATCTGCAGCCCGCTCCCCGCTTACAGTGACCGGATCGCTCGGGAGTTGCACCCGATTCCCTCTAACCAGACGGAGTCTGGCCACTTGCTGAAAACGTATATGAAGGAATTATAGCACAGCCCGGCCGGAAAGAAAAGGCCCGTTCAGCCTAGCCGGCAAAAAAGTCTCGCTTTACAAAATTCGTCCAGAGGTGCTATAATAGCATCACAATCCGGGCGATGGAAGGCACGGAGAAGTACTCATAAAATAGAATAGGACAAAGGTCGTGCGCAGGAACATCGCACTTTTAGCGCGAAGAGCTGTAT
>ENA-UESC01001902-UESC01001902.1-human-gut-metagenome-genome-assembly--contig:-NODE-1902-length-14256-cov-3.510121_pt1 | contig 14256 bp, 10 predicted proteins | sample MGYA00242998_ERZ507999 | MGnify/ENA primary metagenome ERZ507999 (study PRJEB26167, sample SAMN06115465) | human gut metagenome | host: Homo sapiens | place: China:Hubei | collected 2016-04-27... | reverse complement strand
GTACGTGATCCAGTCGAGGCTGCTAACCGTGGCATCGTTCTTTTTCATGTCGTAACCGATAAGTTCGAGCTCCCACGGAATGCTCTTACTCTTATGGCAGATCTTATTGTTGTCCTGGTCTTCGCCGTTCGATTCTATTGCCAGGTACTTAATGTCTTTTTTCTCGGTTTCTTTCTCGACCGTGCGGTCTCGGATGATATAGGTTCCGTTTGATTGACGCTCGAACGCAAAAGCGCGGCTGGGCTTGTTGTCATACTCGCCGCCCCATACGTGGATGACCTTTACATCTTTGTCCGAGTCGTCGTCGACCGACCAAATGCTGTAGCCCGTCTTTTTATGCTCTTCGAAATTGAGCAAGGTGCGGATAGCATACCAGTTTGTATCGTCATTCTTGGTCGTTACGTTCTCAAGGATGAGCTTGCTGGACGTGCCGTCGTTAAACAGGTGGCAGACGTTGCCGCGAACGTTGCCGTCTTGGTTGACGCTCGCGGTGCGAAAATAGCCCGCGGGGCGAAGGCGAATGACGAAATTGTCGAGGCTGACTGACGCTGTGGCAGCGTCTTCTGCAAATGCCGCGCGCACGGGAAGGCCCAATCCCGCGGTTTCGGGCAGGCTTACAAATGGCGACAATGCTGCGAGTCCTAGGCCCAACGTGAATGCTCGACGGCTGATGGCGTGGTGTTCGGTCATAACTCCTCCGTTCGCAGGGTGCGGTTATGCACTCATTTTGTTCACTATACTGCCCGGATGTCTAAACGTGTTGGCTTAATTGTCTGCGTGGCGCCATAAATCGGCGGGCGGACGCGTTGGGGCGCTTGTCTATTTGTGCTGCTACCGCGCTGGGGGTGGTTTTGCCGCCCGGCACCCTCGCGTTCGCCGGCTATCGGCATAAGAAAAGGAGGGTCGGTTTACCGGCCCTCCCTGGGTACGAAGCGCTGGGGTACCGTCGCTTGTTTGCTCTGCGACCGTGTTTCCCGTTGCGCTCGCCAGTCGCTTAGCGCTTGATCTCGATATCGTCGAGCTTGACGTCCATGGCCTCGGTCTTGGCCTTGGCAATGTCATCGGCAAACTCCAGAGACTTCATCATGGTCTCGACGGCGTCCTTGTGCTCCTCGACATTGTCGATGCTCACGTAAACGCTGCCGCCGCCTGCTTCGGTGAAGTACTCAGTCGTTACGCCGCCCGAGTGTGTATAGGAAGCGTTGCGCCAAGTCTTGCCGTTGTACTTGACGGGATCATTCTCGGTCCACTCAAAGTTGGCCTTCCATTTGGCCTCGTAGTCGAACAGCTCGTCAGCGTTCTTGTCAGAGTCGAAGACAGGGATGAAGCGATCGCTGGCGTGCTCGCTCTCGGTGAACTTAAACTGGGCCCTGTCGGCGGTGTCGCCGGCAACGTCGGTGATCTCGACGCCCTCGGGCACCTCGACCTTAAACCAAATGAAGTCGGTCCTCATATCCACGGCTGGCTTTTCTGCGCCGCCGCCACCGCCACTGCCGGTAGCGCCGCCGCTTCCGCCGCAACCCACCAGGGCAACCGCGGCAAGGAGACTGATGCAGAGTGTGAGAATCGCAAAGGCCTTCTTTTTCATGGTCGTGTCCTCCTCGATCTGTAACCGCCCATGGATTACCTGCCTTTACTGTACGCGTGGACGGCTCGCTAGGGTGGGCCATGTGTCCCATTCTGAGGGCCGGATTTGCGCCGACAAGTGGCAATATGCGCGGGTCCAAAAGAGGGGAGGGCCGATGCCTGTCGGCCCTCCCCGGGGTTGGGTGCCCGTTGCTTTAATGGGGCGCATGTGCGCAGGTGCGCGTAGGCGCGTGCGGGTGTCCCGTTACTTGAGCTCGATGCTCGAAATCTCGACTTCGCGCGCCTCGGAAACTGCCTCTGCCATGTCATCGGGGAACTCGATGGAGTTGAGGAGCGTCTCGGCTTCTTTCTTGTGCTGGTCGAAGTTCGAGATGAGGACGTAGACGCTTCCCGGCTCAACGTCGGTAAAAAGCATGGTTGAGATGCCGCTGTTGTCCTCGTATGTTCCGACGAGCCACGTCCTGCCGTTATACTCGACGGACCCGCCATCCTTCCACTGGAACGTATCCCCCTTCTTTTCTGCCTGGTCGGCGTGGGATTCCTCGGCTGTCATCGCTTTTTTCCAAACGGGGATAAAGCGATCGGCCGAGGCGTTCTCGTCTTCGGGGAAGGTGAGCTGGACCCTGTCGGCATTCTTGCCGGCGGAGTCGCTTACGCCGACGCCCTCGGGCATCTCGACCTTAAACCAGATAAAGTCGGTCTTCTTGGCGACGGGGGCCTTTTCCTTGCCCTCGCTCTTGGATGCGCTGCTGCCCCCGCCCGATGCGTTCCCGCCGCAGCCGACAAGGGCAAATGCGGCAAAGAGGGCGATGCAAAGGGAAAGGATTGATAGGGTCTTTTTCTTCATGGTGGCGTCCTCCTTGTCTGCCAGGGACATCGTGTGCCGCGGATCGCTGGGGCGGCGGTTGCGCGTGCACATGATGACTTTGTTTGCTGTGCGGTGATTCCTCCATTCGTCGTCCGGTGCCGTGATGAGCGTTGCCCCAACATGGGGCTCCTTACCTATATGTATGCCCCAGTTGCCGCTGCCCGGGAGTCTCGAAACGTGGGCCATGTGTCCCATGTTTGCGTTGGCATGGCCTATCGTTCGTCATAGAAATCCGCGATGGCCAGGTGCGCTGACGCCCATGTGCTTATGGGCTAGACTTAGCACCATTACGTGTTCGATGCGGTTGGTCGGCGGTTGCCGCCTGACCGATGTATATGACTTGAAGGTGCATGCACATGAGCCAAGAGATGATGGACAAGACCTGCCGAGGGTTTGCCGAGGCGCTGGCCGCGCGCGAGCCGGTTCCCGGCGGCGGTAGCGCGAGCGCCTTTGTGGGCGCACTGGGCGCCTCGCTTTGCGGGATGGTCGCGCGCTACGGGGCGACCAATCCCGCGCTTGCCGATCGCGCAGACGATTTGGTGCGTGCGTTTTCCCAGGCGGACGAGTTATCACAAGAGCTCGTTGATCTGGTTGCCGAGGATGTTCGTGCGTATGGCCAGGTGTCGGCGGCGTACGACATTTCCCGCGATGATCCGGCTCGACCTGCGGCGATTCAGGACGCGTTGCACGTGGCCGCCATGCCGCCGTATCGCATCATGGACACCTGTGGGCGCGCGCTGGCGCTGCTCGAGGACATGGCCGATAAGGGCTCGCGCCAGTTGCTGTCCGACGTGGCGTGCGGTGCCGTGTTCTGCCGCGCCGCCATGCAGGGAGCGAGTCTGACGCTCTTTGCCAACACCACGTCTATGAAAGACCGGGCACGCGCCGAGGAACTCGAGGCGGCGTGCGATGAGCTGCTGGATACATGGTTGCCGCGCGCCGATGCGCTAGCGCGCCGCGCCGCCGACGCCGCAAGGAAGAGGGGATAGTCATGGCCGAGCTGCTCAAGGGCGCTCCCGTTGCCCGCGCGTTGACTGAGGAGCTCGCTGCTCGCTGCGCGGCTTTGCGCGAGCGCGGCGTTGTGCCGACGCTGGCCATTGTTCGTGTGGGCGAGCGCGAGGACGATCTATCCTACGAGCGCGGTGCCCTCAAGCGCTGCGAGAAAGTTGGCATTGAGGCTTGCCGCGTTTTGCTTTCTGCCGATGTTTCGCAGGATGAGCTGTTGGCGGTTATTAAGGACATCAATGCCGACCCCGCTGTTCATGGCTGCCTGATGTTTCGTCCGCTGCCCGTCGGGCTTGACGAGGATGCAGTTGCCGCGGCACTCGATCCCGCCAAGGATGTTGACTCCATGACGCCGGCCACGCTGCTTACCACGCTTTCGGGGCGAGGCGAGGGCTTTGCTCCTTGCACGGCCGAGGCCGTGTTGGCGTTGCTGGACCATTACGGCGTTGAGCTGGATGGGGCCAAGGTCGCGGTCGTCGGTCGGTCACTGGTGATTGGCCGTCCCGTTGCCGCCATGCTTACGGCGCGCAATGCCACGGTGACGACGTGTCATACGCATACGCGCGACTTGGCTGCAGAGTGCCGTTCTGTCGACATCGTTGTTGCCGCGGTTGGACGTGCGCGCACGATTGGCGCGGATGCGGTCCGCGAGGGACAGACAATCGTTGATGTTGGCATTAACTGGGATGAGTCCGCCGGAAAACTGGTCGGCGACGTCGATTTTGATGCTGCGGAGCCGGTTGTTGGCGCTATCACGCCCGTGCCGGGCGGCGTGGGGGCTGTGACCACCGCGATTCTCGCCAAGCACGTGATTGAGGCGGCGGAGCGCGCATCGAAATAGGCGTTTTTGACCACAGAGGTTGCCGAGGTCGCGGCTTCACCCTTTTTGCGCCGAAGCGATACACTGTTGCCGTTTGATTTCTTCACTCAAGGAGGATGCGCATGCCGTGCACAACGATTTTGGTTGGTAAGAACGCGAGTTACGACGGCTCGACGCTGGTTGCCCGCAATGAGGACTCGTCCAATGGGGTATTTGAGCCCAAGCGCATGCGCGTAGTACATCCCGATGAGCAGCCGCGTGTCTACACGAGTGTCCTGAGCCACCTGACCGTTGAGCTGCCCGATAATCCCATGCGTTACACAAGTGTCCCCGACGTTGTCCCGGGTCATGGCATTTGGGCCGAGGCCGGCTTCAACGAGCTCAACGTTGGCATGTCTGCAACCGAGACACTCACCACCAACGAGCGCGTCCGCGGCGCCGATCCGCTTGTGGACTACGTGCCCGCCAAGGGCAACGAGGGCGAGGACGGCTATGTTCCGGCGCAGCCCGGCGGTCTGGGCGAGGAGGATATGGTGACCCTGGTGCTGCCGTACGCCAAGTCCGCCCGCGACGGTGTGCGCATCCTGGGCGACCTGCTCGAGCGCTACGGCACCTACGAGAACAACGGCATCGCCTTTAGTGACGTTGACGAGATCTGGTGGCTCGAGACCATCGGCGGCCACCACTGGATCGCCAAGCGCGTGCCCGATGACGCCTATGTGACCATGCCCAACCAGCTGGGTATCGATAGCTTTGACCTGGACGACGCCGAGGGCGCTCAGGTCGACCACATGTGCTCCGCCGACCTGCGCTCCTGGATGGCCGAGTGGCATCTGGACCTGACGTTGGGCGTCGAGAGCGACGGTCCCGCCGCGGTCTTCAACCCGCGCGAGGCCTTTGGCTCGCACAGCGACAGCGACCACGTCTACAACACGCCGCGCGCCTGGTACATGCAGCGCTGCCTCAACCCCAGCGATGTGTGGGACGGTCCCGACGCCGACTACACGCCCGAGAGCGACGACATCCCCTGGAGCCGCGTGCCCGAGCGCAAGGTGACCATCGAGGACATCAAGTACGTGCTTTCGAGCCACTACCAGGGCACGGAGTACGACTGCTACGGCAGCAAGGGTACACCCGCCACGCGCGGCGCCTATCGCCCCATCGGCATCAACCGCAACAGCCAGCTCGCTGTGCTGCAGCTGCGCCCCTATGCGCATCCGGCCTACCGCGCCGTGCAGTGGATGGCCTTTGGCTCCAACTCGTTTAACGCGCTGGTTCCGCTGTACGCCAACGTCGAGACCATGCCCGAGTACTTTGCCGACACGCAGGCTCGCGTGACGTCCGAAAACTTCTACTGGGCCAACCGCCTGATCGGCGCGCTGGCCGACGTCCGCTTCCATGAGTGCGGCCGCGCAGTCGAGGATTATCAGGAGAAGGTCGGCGGCATGGGCCACAAGCAGATTCATGACGTCGACGCTGCCGTAGCCGTTCTGCCCGAGGCCGAGGTGCCTGCCGAGCTTGCACGCGCCAACGAGGAGTTTGCCGAGCTCGTGCGCGTGGAGACCGATGCCCTGTTGGGCAAGGTGCTCTACACCACGAGCTGCGCCATGAAGAACTCTTTCGCGATGAACGACAACGTGAGATAGGGATTTCCCGTCGATCGAATAGCGCTTAAACGCTTTGTCGCTTTCACTCAATCTTGGGTACAAGAACGCCAATGCAGTTGTTTGTGATTGGAGACAACCATGGTTATGAAACTCGATCAGCTTGTTAACGGCGCCATCAACGTGGGCTTCGGCGCCGCCGCCGTTGCCGTCGAGGGCAGCAAGAAGGTTCTCGACGACCTTAACACCAAGGGCGAGCAGGTGCGCAAGGACGCAGGCGCCCCCGGTATCGCCCGCAGTGTGTCCGACATGTTCGAACAGGCCGGCGGTACCATCTCCGATCTGACCGAGCGCTTGGGCATGCAGGGCGAGACCGCGGCCCAGCGCGTGCTCGACGAGCTCATTCTGGCTCGCGTCCGCGTCATGACAGCCCTCGAGCGCACGGCCTTCCTGGCCCATGTGCGCGACATCGTCGATTCGGTCGAGGACAACGTGACCTCGGTGCCCGTCGAGTCCGTTGAGCCCGACGATGCGAAGGATACCGAAGAGGCCGAGTAGCAGCGCAGATGGCAGATTCCACCACCGATTACAACAATCTAGACCCCTTGGGTAACGAGGCGGCGGTTGTCGATGAGGTCGATGCCGCCGTCTCGGGCGCTCGCAAGAAGCCGCGCGCTGTCGATATGGTCCCCGAGGAGCCCGACGCGATGGCGCCGGATGAAGAATACCAGCTCACGCCGGCGGGTCGCCGCGAGCGCATCGGGCAGATTGTTCGCCTGGTCAAAAAGTACCGCGTGTGGGATAACCTCACGCCGGTTCGTTTGCGCCGCCTGCTCGAGGAACTCGGCCCCATGTTCGTCAAGATGGGGCAGATTCTGGCCAACCGGTCCGAGATTCTGCCGCAACGCTTTTGCGACGAGCTGCGTCGTCTGCGGTCCGACGTGGAGCCGGTGCCGTACGAGGTCGTACTCAGTTGTCTGGAAGAAGAATACGGCCTGCGCCTGGGAGAGATGTTCGATGCGATCGACCCCAATCCGCTTGGTAGCGCATCGCTCGCGCAGGTGCACCGCGCTCGTCTGGTGACGGGCGAGGACGTGGCCGTCAAGGTGCAGCGCCCCGGTGCGCAGCAGGTTATGGCACAGGACATCGATATCATCCGCTCGGTGGTGCGTATCGTTTCCAAGTTCGTCAACACCGATCAATTCGTTGACCTGCACGGCGTAGTCGAGGAGCTGTGGACCTCGTTTCGCGAGGAGACCAACTTTTTGGCCGAGGCCAAAAACCTCAACGACTTCTACGAGTTCCATAAGAGCGTTCATGGCGTGACGTGCCCTAAATCCTATCTGGACCTGTGCACCGAGCACGTGGTGGTTATGGACTACGTCGACGGCATTTCGATCGCCGATCCTGAACGCTTGGTGGCCGAGGGCTATGACTTGGAAAAGATCGGTGCCGCAATCGTCGAGGATTACTCGACGCAGGTGCTCGATGACGGCTTTTTCCATGCCGACCCGCATGCGGGAAACATTATTCTCAAGGACGGCATCGTTTACTTTATCGATTTGGGCATGGTCGGACGCATGTCGAGTCACGATCGCGGTATCGTCAAGGACATGATTTTCGCCGTGGCCGAGGGTGACGTGCCCAAGCTCAAGGATTCGCTCATGCGCTTTGCCGTGACGCGCGGCGACTCGGCTGAGCTCGATCATTCGGCCTTTTTGTCCGATTTGGACTTTATCGTCGCAGACTTTGCGGGCCTTGACCTGAAGGATCTGGATATCGGCGAGTTTTTGACCTCGCTGTTAAACCTGGCGCGCAAAAACGACGTTGAGCTGCCGAGCGTGGTAACGATGTTCGCCCGCGGCATGGTGACGCTCGAGGGCCTGCTGACTGAGTATATGCCCAACGTCAACATGATCCAGATCATCCAGACGCACATCAAAAACGAGAAGAGCACCTATGCGCGCGTGCGCGACATGGGACGCGATCTTGCCGCGAGCAGCTATCGCGCGGCGAAGGGCTCGCTCGAGGCGGCCGAGTATCTGGGCCTGGCTTCGCGCATGCTCACGCGCGGCCAGCTTAAGGTGAACACGCAGATCATGAGCAGCGATAAGGCGCTGCGACAGCTGGGTGGAATTATCGACCGCATGTCGATGGCAATTGTGATCGCCGGTCTGTTTATCGGTTCGTCGGTGGTGTACTACGCGCGCATCGAGCCGGTTGTGTTTGGCATTCCGGTCATTGGCTTTTTGGGCTACGTGAGCGCGTTGGTGCTGGCGCTTATGCTGGGCCGCAATATCTGGCTCAACAGTCACGGCGGCAAGCACTAGGGGCTGCGGTCACCGTATTTTCCTATCGCAAATAATAGCTTTTACCTTGGGCTTCGCCTGCGTGCGAGGCCCTTTTGCGTGATACCATACTGACGGTAATAATCGATGGCATAGATGGTGGTGCGGAGACGCACGAATGCGCGGTTTTCCTGCGCGTTTGGGAGAATCGGGGTGCAAGTCCCCGGCTGTACCAGTAACCGTAATTCCTCTTGGCTCGGGATGTTCGCGTCGCAGATCGGACGACGTGCCCGAGTCGTTAAGGTTAAGTCGGATCGCCTCCCATCTTGCATGCGGCTGCGGCGTATGCCGCCGGCGTGCATAGGGCTCTGGAGGGAAGGGGGACCCCGATGGGGGAACTCGAGCGCAACATGCGCGATGACGTGGGGCAGCCTCAAGGCAACGCTCCAAGTACAGACAATGGGGGACAAATGGATATGTTTGAGGACGAGCGTGAGTGCGCCTCGTTGCATCGCCGTGGCGCGATTGCACGCGGTGTAGCTAAGCGCGGTCTGGTGGCATTCCTGGCCTTCGCGATGGCCTTTGGCACCACGCCGGCTCGGCTGTGGGCCGAGGGCGCCGAGGGCATTGCCGAGGCTGTGGCTCAGGCTGCGACGCCGAGTGAGGACGCAGCGCCTGCGGATGGTGCTGCCGACCAGGGCAACGTTGAGGTTTCAGATTCTGGGAGCGCGCCTGCAGCTAGTACCGCCACAACAGGGGCGGCAGCTGGCGACGAAGGCTCGGCGACGGGGGAGAACCCTGCCGCGAGCGAGCAGTCTTCGACGGCATCCGCTGGCCAAGCAGGATCTGCCGCCGTGGCTGCCGTCCAGGCAGAGAACCCGACGGAAACTGGCGATGTCGCCAAGAAGCAAGTCGAGGTCTCGTTCTCGATTATCGGCACCGATGCCGACGGCAAGGCTCAGACCTGGGTGGCACCTACGCAGCTCAAGCTCGACGAGGGCGCGACGGCTGCGGATGCCTTTATTAAGCTGCAGGAGAAGACGGGCTTCAAGGCGGACTACGATCCGAACACGGCATACGGGTTCTACCTCAAAAGCATCACATCCCCGAGCGATGGCCGCACGCTTGTCTACGATCCGACGACTTATGCCTTCTGGCAGCTGTTCGTCGATGGCGCGTCTTCCTCGGTTGGCGCGAGCAGCATCAAGCTCACCCAGGGGCAGAAGATTGAGTTTGCCTATACGGCTGGTAGCGCGTCCCCTGTCGTTAAGGACCAGGTTGCCGCAAATGTGACCGTCATTGGTCGCGATGCCCAGGGCAAGACTCAGACTTGGGTCGATAACGCGCAGTATGTGGTGACGTCCGGCTCGAGCGCACTTGACCTTACGAAGGTCGCGCTCGAGGCGAATGACATCGACGCCGTTGCTGCGGGCTCCTTCATTCTGAGCCTTAAGTACAACGGCGTTGAGCTGGGTACGCCGCTCGATTATTCGACCTATTGGCAGCTGTTCATCAACGGCAAGTCGAGCGACTACACGGCAGACAATGTCACCATTCATGCTGGCGATACCGTTACGTGGTTCTACGGTGGCTGGGGCGACCAGTTGCCCTCTGATTCCGTCCGTGCCTCCGTTCAGGTCCTCGGTAAGGACAAGGACGGCAAGCAGCAGGTTTGGGCCTCGACGGGCCAGACGAGTCTCAAGGCTGGTTCCACTGCTAAGGATTTGCTGGAGCAGACTGGTCTTACCCTCGATGCTAAAGAAGAGTCTTGGGGTTGGTACCTCAGCGGCATTACCTCGCCGCTTGACGGTAAGACCTATGAGTATGATCCTGCGACCAAAAGTTATTGGCAGTTCTATGTAAATGGCAAGTTCGCCCAAGTCGGGGCCGGCAACTACGAACTCCAAGAGGGTGACGCCGTCACCTTTATGTATGGTGCTGACGCCGATGCCCTCCCCGGTCAGGTTCTTGGGTCCGTCGATGTTATCGGTCCCGATGTCAACGGCAACAATACTCGCTGGGGCTCGGCAAGCAATGTTTCCCTGCCCGAAGGCTCTACGGCCCAGGACCTTATTGAGACGGTTCTGAAGGCGAAGGGCGTTACGTACAACGGCTCCCAGAGTGGTGAGTACTGGTTCCTGAATTCCATTACTTCGCCGTTCGATCACAAGCCGTATGGCTGGGATGGTGCGACCAAGAAATATTGGCGTCTGTTTATCAACGGAGAGCCCTCATCTCTCTGCGCCAACCAGGTCACGCTCAAGAGCGGCGACAAGGCTACGTTTGCCTACACCACCGATAAATCGCCCATGCCCAATCCCGACAAGATTGTCGTGGACCCGAGTGCAACGACTCCTGATTGGGATGCCGAGTGGGCCGGCTACGGCAACGGTGGCAACGGTTCGACCGTAACGGATGCCAAGACACCTGCGCAGGCCGCCGGTCTTAAGTGGGCCTTCGATTGGAAGGCCGAGTCTGGTCAGCAGTATGCCAACTGCAGCGAACCTGTCATCGCTAACGGCTTTGTGTACATCGCGACCGAGAACGAGCTCATTAAGATCGATTCGTCCACGGGCAAAAAGGTTGCCTCTGCGCCGCTTGCCTCCAAGGTGAGCTATACCTCTCGTCCGATCTATACCAACGGCCTTATCATCGTTCCGCTCAACGGCGGTGCGGTCCAGGCGATTACTGCAGACAAGCTGATCTGCAAGTGGCTGACGCCTGGTTTGACGGACTTGACGCAGAGCTCCTGCACCGTCGTTTCGGACGGCGAGTATGTCTATGTTGGTACGGTCGATATTTCGTATGACGAGAACTACAACGCGACCTACGGCAACGGCTCCCTGAAGCGTATCAAGATTGCCACGGGCGAAGTCTCTTGGCAGAACATTGACCCTTCCGAGGGCTATTATTGGACTGGCGCTGCGCTGACGGATAAGTACACCATTGTTCCTACGAGCGCGGGCACGCTTAAGTGCATTGATAAGACGACGGGCGATGTCGTTTCGACCATGAAGCTCGGCGCTGTCGCAAATGCCGATTGCATTGCCGATCCGTCCAATGGTTCGACCTTCTATCAGATGACGCACGACGGAAAGCTCCATGTGATTTCGCTTTCGGCGAAGGGTGTGCTGAGTGAACAGAAGACGGTTGATCTGGGCCTTACGAATAATCTGAGCGCCCCAGCGGTGTCTGGTGACAATCTGATTGTCGGCGGACAGACGGCTACGGGCTCTGCTCTGGTTCTCTATAACCTGAAGACGGGTAAGACCACGATGGTCGCTGCTGCCGACGGCAAGGCGCTGCCGGCTGGCCTCAACGGTATTGCTGCTACTCCGCTGGTGAGTGTTCAGGGCGGCAAGACCTATGTGTACTTCACCGTGAACAGCGCGGATAGCAAGGATTACGTCAACTACTCTGCTGGCGGTGGCGTGTATCGCTATACGCTTGGCGACGCAGAGGCGACGCAGATTTATGATGCGGCTGGCCATTACCAGTACTGTGACTCTCCGGTCATTGCCGATGCTTCTGGCAACCTCTACTACATCAATGATTCGGGTACTCTGTTCAAGCTGGGGGCTGTCGAGTCTTGGACGGTTGCCTTTAATTCCAACGGCGGGTCTGCTTGCGACACTAAGTTCGTTGCTACGGCCGACGGCAAGCTGGTCAAGCCGGCCGATCCGACGCGCGATGGCTACACTTTCGGCGGTTGGTTCACCGATGAGGCTTGCACGCAGGCGTATGACTTCAGTACGCCGGTGACGGCCGATCTGACGCTGTATGCCAAGTGGACCAAGAATGCTGTTAACCCTGGCGGTAATGGCGGTTCTGGCACTAATGGTGGTAACGGTGGCGCTGGCAACGGTTCTGGTGCTGGTGCCGGCACTGGCACGGGTTCCGGCTCTGGCACGAAGGGCCAGCAGGCTGGCGGCGTTGTCGCCCCGGGTCATAAGCCGGCGACCAAGACGACGGTGTCGACCAAGACCGAGACCAAGGACAACAAGTCCGACAAGAAGGACTCCGATAAGTCCGATAAGAAGGACGAGAAGAAGTCTGACAAGAAGTCTGACAAGAAGGACAGCAAGTCCGACAAGAAGTCCGATTCCAAGTCCGATACGGGTGCTGCTTCCACGACCACTGCTAAGAAGTCCTCTAGTGCCTCCGAGCAGGAGGCTGGCACCAACCCGCTCGCCATTGTTGGCGTTGCCGCCGGCGTCATCGGTCTCGCCATCGTCGGCGTGTTCGTGTTCACCAAACGTCGGTAGGTGAGGGCTGTGTCCAATAAATCCAAGGACGCTGACCCCAAGCAACCAGATTCCTCGTTCATTCAGTTCGACGATACAAAGCAACAGGGCGCCGCTTCGGCGGCGTCCGCCCCTCGTCGCAAGGCGCTCCTTGGCGTTTTGACTGCCGCGTGCACCATTCTGATCGTCGTCTCGCTGGGCTTCGTCCATCCTTCCGAGAGCGGCGCCTGGTCCATCGACTGGATCATTCAGGCCGTGACGGGGGAGAGCGTCGTCACCAAGGACACCAAGGCGTCTGGCTCGACTATGGCTTCGGGCGAGGCCAGTTCCGAGGACTCCAAGTCATCGAATGATGCAAAAGACGAGTCCAAGGGTTCGAACGACGGCAAGGACGATTCCGAGTCTTCGGACAAGGAATCGGATAAAAGCTCGGATAGCAAGAAGTCCGATGGTCAGGACGGCAAGAAGTCTGGCGATAAATCCGCTGCCCAAAATACGGGAGTCGGCGATACTTCCAATGCGTCTGGCGGTGGCCAGTCGTCTGATGGATCCTCATCCTCTAATGGTGGAAACGCCTCCTCGGGCGGCCAGAGCGGCTCGCAGGAGTCCAGCTACATAACAGTGACGGTTTCGGTCACATCGAGCGCTGTGGGCAATCCTGTGTCTTCTGGTGGCACCTTTACCTTTAACGAAGGCGCTACCGTCTACGATGCCCTGTGCGCGCTGGGCCTTTCTGTCAACGCACATGGCTCGTCGTACGGCACGTATGTCTCCGCGATTGGTGGTTTGGCGGAGAAACAGTACGGCGGTACGAGCGGCTGGATGTACTCCGTCAACGGCACAACGCCCATGACGGCCTGCAGCAACTACGTTCTCTCCAACGGCGACAACGTGGTCTGGTATTACGTTACAGGCTAGAGGCCTCGACATAGCGCGCCAGACGGGCGGTTCGGACAAACATCCGGGCCGCCCGTTTTCATGCGAATGGGACCGGGCCGCCCGGTCTCTCGGCAAACAAAAAACCGGTTGGAATGGGAATTCCAACCGGTTATACATTCAAGCAAATAGCGAATCGACTACGACCGTGCGCCCTCGAGGAAGAAGCGACGGCTGAAGTAGTTGTACCAGGTGACGAGGAATGTGGCGATGGCCTTCATGGCCTGGTAGCCGATGCTCAAAAACGTGACGCCCACAAACATGTATAGGTCGTTGAGGCCCAGGCCGATCACCGACAGGATGGTGAAGATCGTGAACTCGCGCTTGCGGCTCATGCCCTCGCGGTGGTCGAACACATACTTCATGCTGAGCCAGTAGTTGACCACGACGGACGTGGTAAACGAGACCGTGGTGCTCATCAAAAAGTCGAGGTGAAACAGCTCGACGAGCGCAATGAGCATACCCCAGTCGATGCCAAAGGAGATAAGACCCACGACAGCGAACTTGAGGAACTGCTTGGTATGAGGTTGTGCCAGTGCCTTGCGCACGTAATCACATCCAATGCGTTGATGAATCGAGCAGAGGATACTTTAGAGCTTTTGCAAGGGAAACGTAAGGTCTTTGCCAAGAACTATACGAACTCGCCAAATTATCAAGTGCTAATCCGCAAACGTTGAATATTTGCCCGTAAACGAGCAATGCCCACGAACAACACAGCGCTCGACGCGCGTCATCTGTGGGCATTGTAAAGCTGTAAGGTTGCGAGTTACTTGGTCTCGTCGCCTTCCAGGAAGATCTTTCGGGTCACAAAGTTGTAGACCATGACAAGCGCGGGGGCGCAAATCTTGGCGATATTGGCCTCGAGCCCCGGGCCGGCGTTGAGCGCCAGCACGATGCCGTCGTT
>ENA-UESC01001892-UESC01001892.1-human-gut-metagenome-genome-assembly--contig:-NODE-1892-length-14302-cov-11.176169_pt1 | contig 14302 bp, 5 predicted proteins | sample MGYA00242998_ERZ507999 | MGnify/ENA primary metagenome ERZ507999 (study PRJEB26167, sample SAMN06115465) | human gut metagenome | host: Homo sapiens | place: China:Hubei | collected 2016-04-27... | reverse complement strand
TGGCACGCCCCCAAGCAACGAATGGGACAGGATACTGGACAAGAACGACGGATATATCAAAAACTGGTTCGGGATGTATTCCTGGGGGCAAGATACGTTAAGCACTTCGGCGTCGGACCGTGCGGCTCGCGGTTATTTCCCGCCCGGCGGCTGGAGTTCCGCACCTGCTTCGCACCAGGACGCTGTTGCCGGTTTCCGTCCCGTCCTTGAAGTCCTGAACCCCGGCTCACTGGGCTCTGACGGGCTGAAAGCCGTTACCCTGGACCTTGGCGGCGGCAAACTGGGCGATGAGAGCAGCATCCAGATTATCGTGGAAACCGGCAGCGTATTTACCGCACCTGCCTCCGACGGCCTGACCCGCCCCGACGGAAATACAGGGAATTACTTTATGTGGCGTGACAACGACGGCCAGCTCTACGCACCGGGCGATTATGTTCCGGCGGACGTCACCAAGCTCACGGCACAGTTTAATCTCCCAGAGCAGTTCACCCTCGCCCCCGGCGGCACCTATTACTTTGACCTCTCGGCAATGGGCATCCCCGGCACGGTGAACGATGCTCTGCCGGACAAAACAATGGGCTATGTCCCCTTTACCTATGCTGGGACAGTGGACTCCTACAAGCTCACGTCGGAGATGGCAACCACAGAGGAGGATGCAGAGCAAAACCAATATCCCCACAGCCTGTTCGTGGCGGACTATGCCGTAACGCATACGATTAGCTGGGATGAGCTGAACACCGCAAATCTGATTTTCGGCAAAAATTATGCCAGCGGCGGCGTGGACTATACCCTGCGCGCACCGTCTGTGGGAAGTAACGCTACAGGTTTGGGCGATTCCGATCCCGGCGAGCCCCAAAGCAACGAATGGGACACGATGCTGAATAAGGACAGCGGATATATCCAAAACTGGAATGAAATGTATTCGTGGGGACAGGATACTGTTTCTTTCGACGCGTCGGGCCGTGCGGTTCGCGGGTACGGTTCGGCCCGCCGCTGGTACTACTACTATGCTTCGTACTCCTTTCCGTTCGTCGGTTTCCGCCCCGTCCTTGAAGTCCTGAACCCTGGTACGATGGGTTCTGACAGGCTGAAAGCCGTTACCCTTGACCTTGGCGGCGGCAAATTGGGCGGCAGCTCGGAGGCTATCCAGATCGTTGTGAAAAACGGCGAGAGCTTTGCTGCGCCTGCGTCCGAAGGTCTGACCCGCCCCGACGGAAATACCGGCAGCTACTTCGAGTGGCTTGGCAGCGATGGCGAGCTCTACGCTCCGGACGATAATGTTCCGGCGGACGTAACCAAACTGACGGCGCAGTTTGTTCCCCCAGAGCAGTTCAACCTTGCTCCCGGCGGAGTCTATTACTTTGACCTCTCCGGCGTGGGCATTCCCGACACGGTGAACGACGCTCTGCCGGATAATACGCTGCACTATGTGCCCTTTACCTATGCCGGGACAGTGGACGCCTACAAGCTCACGTCGGAGATGGCAACCACTGAGGAGTATGCAGAGACGTACAAATATGCCCACAGCCTGTTCGTGGCGGACTATGCCGTAACGTACGCGGCAAGCTGGGATCATTTGAATGCCATAGACATGATTTTTGGCAAAGACTACGCCGCCGGCGGCGTGGATTATACGCTGCGCGCGCCGTCCGAGGGAAGTGATTATACAGGCTCAGGTGATTCAGAACGCGGCACGCCCCAAAGCAACGAATGGGACAGGCTGCTGGACAAGGACGACGGATATATCAAAAACTGGAACGGGATTTTTTCGTGTGGACAAGATTCTGTGATCAGATTGTCGTGGCGCCGTACGGTTCGCGGGCACTATTCGAGCCGCTTCTGTGGCCACCGCGACGCTGCGGGCCAAAACCCGCAGGTCGGTTTCCGCCCCGTCCTTGAGGTTTTGAACCATGGCACGATAGGTCCTGACGGACTGAAGGACGTTACCCTTGACCTTGGCGGCGGCAAGCTGGGCGATGAAAGCAGCATTCGGATCATCGTGAAAAACGGCAGCGAATTTACCGCGCCTGCGTCCGACGGTCTGACCCGCCCGGAGGGAGCTACAGGCAATTACTTTAAGTGGCTTGGCAGCGACGGCAAGCTCTACGCGCCCGGTGCAAGCGTTCCGGAGGATGTAACCACGCTCACGGCGCGGTTTGTGCCAGACACCTATACCGTCATCGTGACCACGGACAGTCTGCCGGATGGCAAGACAGGCAAGGCTTACAGCCATACCCTGACCGCCATCGGCGCAGCGCCCATCACATGGAGCATTGATGAAGGCGCTCTGCCTGCCGGTTTACGTCTGAACGAAAAAACCGGAGAAATCAGCGGCATACCCACTGCGGCGGGAACCGCCACCTTCACCGTCAAGGCAGAAAACAGCGAGGGCAGCGACACAAGGGCGCTGAGCATTACCGTGAACAACGCTGTCGAGCAAACCCCCGTGCGCTATCTGGACGCGGACGGCAAGGAGCGCTTCTGCACCGAATACACGGTGCTGAAAAGCGTTATTATCGAGGATTTTTTCAATAGCGACAACAAGTGGTACGATATGCCCGCAGGCTGGTATGTGGTGGAGGGCGACGTGACCATCACGCCCCGCTTGGACACCCACGGCGCGGTCAATCTGATTTTGAAGGACGACTGCCACCTCACGGTACCGTGGGGCATCAACGTGAAGGAGGGCGACACCTTCACCATATACGCCCAGAGCACCGCTGAGGCATCCATGGGCAAGCTGACGGCGTGCCTCCCGGAGCTGTCTGATCATGAAAAGAGTGTGTGGCCTGTGGCTGGACTGTCCGGCATCGGCGCCGGTGTGCGCGTGTGGGCTGCCAACGACAACTACTATGAAAACGAGGGTACGATCATCATCAACGGCGGCAATATCCACGCCAAAGGACAGCAGGCCTCCTCCGCCATCGGCGGATCGGATTATGAACACAACACTTCCTACGACGGAGATACGCCCGGCAATCTCAGGCAAGGCGGCAGCATCACCATCAACGGCGGTATCGTCTGTACCGAGCTTAGGACGAGCGGCGGCGCTCATCTTTCAGACAGCTTTGGGATCGGCACATGCGGCGGTAATGGCGGCAGCGTCACCATCAACGGCGGCACGATCATCGCCGAGGCCTCCAGCAGCGCGATCAGTAGCGGCCGGGGCGGCAGCATCACCATCAACGGCGGCAATGTGACCGCTCACGGTGGTATCAATCGCTATGAAAACCAGCCGCTATACGCGATTCCCGGAAACGGGATCGGCTCGCTTGAGGGCGGCAGCATCACCATCAACGGCGGTACTGTCAAGGCATCTTCCGAGGGAGATGGCTTTGGCATCGGCGGAGCCGGAGTTCACCACACGGCGGAAATGCACATTACCATCAATGGCGGAACGATAGAAACCACGGCAAATCGCAATAACGCCGCCATTGGCGACAAAAGCAAACACAAGAGCAGCGTCACCATCAACGGCGGCGTCATCCATGCGGTCGGAAAAGGCAGCGCGGCAGGCATCGGCAGCACCGGCGACATCCGCATCACCGGCGGTGAGATCTCCGTTTTCGCCGAGGGCGGCGGCGCAGCCATCGGCAGCATTGGGGGAGTGGATTGCAAAAGCATCACCATCAACGGCAATGCGATCAAATCCATTTCCAGTAAAGACGGTGCCTGCATCGGCGGAGCCGCCGGCGGAAGCGTCGGAAGCATCACCATTTCGGACGCAGAGCTTCCGCTTCTCAGCGCAGAAAAGATTCTGATCGGCTGGGACGCAGACTCACCGGGCGGGAAGCTCACCATCCGAAACTGCCGCGTTGAATCCACGGACGAACTCACCGGTCGTACCGACGGGATCCGCGTGGGCAGCAATAGCGAGCTCGTCATTGAAAACAGCGAGATCAAGCTGCCGCATTTTAGAAGCATTCGCGTCGGCGGCAATGGGAGCATCGCCGTCCGGGATTCCGATCTGCGCACCTACGGCATTTTCATGGACGAAACCGCGCAATCACCGAATGACGCAAAGACGCTGAAAAGGCTGGAGATCACGAACAGCACCGTGTTGACGGGCGATATCATCGGCGCTCGTGGAGGATATTCTTCCGTTGAAGAGGTCGTGATCCACGACAGCAGCATCCGCCTGAACGATGAGTACACCTATAATTACTGCACGATTGGCGGCGGCACCAATGGTTCCTTTGGCAGCATCGACATTCAGAACAGCCAAATCCATATTCCGTCTTCAGGCGGAAACACGGCCATCGGCAACGGTTGGCAAGTCTATTACAATCGTGAGAGCCGTATCCGCATTGCGAACAGTGAGGTGTCCGTTCGTTGTGCTTCGCTCGGACCCGCCATCGGCGCAGCGTGGGACTCCGGCAGCGGTCGAATAAATATCATCATTGAAAACAGCACCGTGACCGCAAAGGGCGGCAATTTGAGGACTGACGGAAACTATGTTCCCGGCATCGGGAAAAATGCGCTCGGCAGGGCTCCGGAGATTGGGATCCAGATCCTGAACAGCACGGTGGACTCCTTCCGGCTTACGGAAAAGGGGGGCACAGACTATGTCTATGACGACCTGCACACAAAGGAGCTGCCCGGTATTCCGGCGGAAAACATCTCCATCTGCGGCAGCACCGTCAACAGAAAGACCATTGACCATAGCTTTGACAAATACGGGAAATGCACGCTCTGCGGCAAGTATGATATTGGATATTGCTATAAGAACGGGCTTCTGACGATGGAGGGGCTGACGGACTGCGTCTATGACGGCAGCGAAAAGAAGCTGACGAGACTTTCCCATCAGACGGGCGATAACGAAACGAAGCAGCTTGCGGAGAACACGGACTACACCGCCAGCTATTCCAACAACGTCGCTCCCTACACGCTTACGCCGGAGGACGAGGGCTTCGATCCGGCAAAAGCCCCCAAGGTGACGCTGTACGGCACGGGGAACTACTGCGGCAAGGCGGAGCACTATTTCACCATCAGCGAAAACGCTGCCGCCGCGCCCAGCATCACCACGTCCAGCCTGCCGGGCGGCAAGGTGGGCGAGGCGTACAGCCAGACCCTGAGCGCCACCGGCACTATGCCCATCACATGGGGCATTGACAGTGGCAATCTCCCTGCCGGCCTGACGCTGGACGAAGCCACCGGCGAGATCAGCGGCACGCCTACCGCAGCGGGAACCGCCAGCTTCACCGTTAAGGCGGAAAACAGTGCGGGCAGCGATACGAAGGAGCTGTCTATTGCGATAGCCAAGGCCGCGCCCACCGAGCATACCGTCACCGTGACCAGCGGCGGCAACGGAACGGCTTCCGCCTCTCCCTCAAAGGCTGTTGCCGGTGCGGAGATCACTCTGACCGCTACGCCCGACAAGGGCTATCACCTCAAGGAGTGGCAGGTCGAATCTCCGACAGGACTTGTAATCACCAACAACAAGTTCACCATGCCGGACAGCAATGTAGAGGTCAAGGCAATCTTCGAGGAGGATGCACCACCTGCGCCTACCGATCCCGCCAAGCCCAGCATCAGCGTCACCGGAACCTACACCTACAATGGCTCCGAGCATACAGCAACCGTGAGCGGCTATGATCCAGCCACTATGGACATCTCCGGCAATACCGCCACGGATGCGGGCGACTACACCGTTAGCGTCACATCTCAAACGGGAAAATGGGCGGATGGCAGCACTGAGGCCGTGACCGCAGTGTGGAGCATCGGCAAAGCCACGCAGGAAGCGCCTGACGGCTTGAGCAGTGTCGCGCCTGCCACTGAGGGCGGCAGCGACGGCAAAATCACCGGTGTGACCGATAAGATGGAATACCGTATGGCAGGCGAAAGCATCTATACGGCGTGCAGCGGCACGGAGATTGAGAACCTGTCCGCTGGTAATTACTTCGTTCGCTATGCGGAGGATCACAACCACTTTGCCAGCCCCGATGCAGAGGTCACAGTGGGTGAGGGCGCGTCGCTTGCGGATTGTACGATCACCTTCAACGCAGGCGGCGGCAGCGGCAGCATGGAGCCTGTTACCGTCAAGGCAGGGGCAAATTACATCCTGCCCGAGTGCGGCTTCACCGCTCCCGCCGATCAGGAGTTCAAGGCTTGGGAGATTAGCGGCACAGAGTACAAGGTGGGAGATTCCTGCACCGTGCTCGGGGATACCGAGATCAAGGCGCTGTGGGAAAACAGCGTTATTACCCCCACCACCTACACCGTCACCGTCAGTAATGACGGAAACGGCACCGGCACCGCAACTCCTTCCACCGCCGTGGCCGGCACGGAGATCATCCTGACCGCAACGCCAAACACCGGCTACCACCTCAAGGAGTGGAAGGTCATCAGCGGCGGCGTGACCATCAAGGACGACAAGTTCCTCATGCCGAACGATAACGTGGAGGTCAGGGCAATCTTCGAGGAGGACGCGCCTCCTGTGCCCACCGAGTTCACCATTACCGTGAAAACGGACGGCAACGGCACGGTTTCCGCCTCTCATGCAAAGGCTGTTGTCGGCACTGAGATCACCCTGATCGCTACGCCCAAAACCGGCTACCACTTCAAGGAGTGGCAGGTCATGAGCGGCGGCGTGACCATCAAGGACAATAAGTTCCTCATGCCGAGCGCCAACGTGGAGGTCAAAGCAATCTTTGAGAAGGACGCGCCTCCCGTGCCCACCGATCCCGCAAAGCCCAACATCAGCGTAACGGGAACATATACCTATAACGGCTCTGTGCATACCGCGACCGTGAACGGCTATGATCCCGCCACAATGGACATCTCCGGCAACACCGCCACGGACGCGGGCGATTACACCGTTCGCGTCACATCCAAGACCGGCAAATGGGCGGACGGCAGCACCGACGCCGTGACCGCGGCGTGGAGCATCAGCAAAGCCACGCAGGAAGCACCTAACGGCTTGATCGGTGTCGCGCCCACCACCGAGGGCAGCAGCGACGGAAAAATCACTGGCGTGGATGCAACGATGGAATACCGTGCAGAGAGCGAAACTATCTACACCGCCTGCACCGGTATCGAGATTGAAAACCTGCCTGCCGGCAATTACTTCGTCCGCTATGCGGAGGATCACAACCACTTTGCCAGCCCCGATACTGTGGTCACCGTGGGCGATGGTGCGCAGCTTGCGGATTGCACAATCACCTTCAACGGCAACGGCGGCAGCGGCAGCATGGGTCCCGTGATCGTCAAGGCAGAGACAAATTACATCCTGCCCGCCTGCGGCTTCACCGCTCCCGCCGATCAGAAGTTCAAGGCATGGCAAATAGGCGGCACAGAGTACAAGGTGGGAGATTCCTACACCGTGCGCGGGGATACCGAAATCAAGGCGCTGTGGGAAAACAGCGTTATTACCCCCACCACCTACACCGTCACCGTCAGCAATGACGGAAAAGGCACCGGCACCGCAACTCCTTCCACCGCTGCGGCCGGTACGATGATCTCCCTGACCGCTACGCCCAACAAGGGCTATCACTTCAAGGAGTGGCAGGTCATCAGCGGCGGCGTGACCATCAAGGACGACAAGTTCACCATGCCGAGTGCCAACGTGGAGGTCAAGGCCATCTTCGAGAAGGACACCGGCGGCGGTGGCGGCGGCTACAATCCGCCCGTCACCTACTACACGCTGCGCTTTGAAACCGGCGGCGGCAGTGATATTCCCAGCGTGCGGGAATCGTACAATACCTACATTGACCTGACAAAGTACGTCCCGACCTGGCGCGGGCATACCTTTATCGGCTGGTACACCGAACGCAGCCTGACAAACAAGGTTTCCGGTGTTTATCTGACGAAGGATATGACCGTGTATGCAGGCTGGCGCGTGGACGAAAATCCGGGTACAGGCGCGAATCCCTTTACCGATGTTTCTGAAAAGGACTGGTTCTACGGCGATGTGATGTTCGTCTACGAAAACGGCCTGATGCTCGGCACGAGCAAGACCCTGTTCAGTCCGTATGGGACGGCGACGCGCGGCATGATGGCGACCATTCTCTGGCGCATGGAGGGCAGCCCCGCGCCGAAGGGCAAAAACAGCTTTACCGATGTGGAGGCCGGAAAGTGGTACGCTGACGCGATCACATGGACGGCGGAGAACGGCATTTTCGCGGGCTACGGCAAAGACAAATTCGGCCCGGACGATCCCATCACCCGCGAACAGCTTGCAGCCATCTTCTACCGCTACGCGGACTACAAGGGCTACGATCTGACCGTCAAGGGAAATCTGGACAAATTTAAGGACGCGGACAAGATCACGGATTACGCAAAGACGGCGATGCAATGGGCGGTCGGCAGCAGTCTTGTGAAGGGAAAATCCGGCAATCTGCTTGACCCGCAGGGTACGGCAACCCGCGCTGAGATCGCCGCCATGCTCCACCGCTTCATTGAGAAGTATGAGCTGGTGCAGGGCAAGGCTCCCGGCGGCCTGATGGGCTGGATCGACCCGAAGCGGCTGCAAATCCCAAAGACCGGCGACAGCAGCGTGTTAGGCTTGTGGGGGATCTCCCTCTGTACATCTCTTGCCGGATGCCTTGCGCTGACCACATGGCAGATCAGGCGGCGGCGTGAAGAAGAATCGCTGCAAATCATCGAAAAGTAAACAGGCTCACCTTTAGGGGCGCGGGCAAATAGCCCCGCGCCCCTTTTCGGTTTCATTCGTCAGGAAAGGCGGTTGCTCTTTTGAACAACCGCCTTTCGTCACATCTATCCGATTTGAGCAGAAAGGAAATCAGTCTATGACAAAAGAGTACGGGAGGTGTCGCTGATGCGGCTTGCCGCCGCACAAATCGCATAACCGGACCAATACGGAATGAAAGCAGTTTTCTGCACCCGCCTGCCCTTTCTGCTGTTTCATTGCGCCTATTGAGCACCTATGAAGGCTTTGAAGCCTTTATAGGTGCTTTTTGTCGTTCACGGCACTTTTTCGCCGTGGGCTGCCGCTCCCCGCCGCCCTCCGTTTGGATTCAACCGCAACCACGAACACAAACATCCAAACGGAGGAATACAACATGACAACGATCAATCTGCGGGAGCTTTACCCGTGGTACACCGAGGATGCCTTTATCGAGGTTTCCGATGAAGTAGCTGCGTTTCTTGAAGAAGATAAGCGGCTTCAGATCAACTACGCGCAGTACATCCGCGACAACCGGGCGTTCTACTCGCTGGACGCAGGCGACGGCATCGAGGCTGAGGCGCTGAATCTGCCGGAGCAGCCGGACGAGGCGCTGGAGCGCATGGAACTGGAGCGGCTGCTGAAAGAGGGACTGGCGCAGCTCACGCCCGCGCAGCGGCGGCGTGTCATTGCGTACATAGTTGGCGGACTGTCTCAGTTGCAGATCGCTGCAAGAGAAAACACCACTCAACCTGCCGTGCATCATTCCGTTCGCAAAGGGCTTTCCCATTTGAAGAGAATTTTGAAAAATTTCGACTAAGGGGGTTATAAAAAGCCCGATTTTTCTTGAGGTATATGAGAGGGATATTATTCTCGCTCGCCTCTGCTCCTTGACAACCGCATAGACACCGGTATCAGCACAGACCCCGCGCGGCTGAAAAGCCAAGCGACAAAAGGCGCGCCGCCATGACGACAGACCTCCCGCCCTTCGGGACGGGCGGCTGTCCGAGCGATCTACGCAGCCTTTGACCCGATGCGTGGCAGCATCGGGCGCGATGACAGCGCGGGCGATACGCAACCCCAGCTACGGCCTCCCACTGACTTGAGGGGGATTCCTGCGGCGTTCGTGAGCCTTACAAGCCACGGCGCTGGCGGGAATGGGACAGCCTTGCCAAAGGCGGCTGATACCGGTCCCAGAGGCGATATACGCCTCGCGCCGGGGGCTGTGACAAATACGGCGGAACAAAACTACATGACACAACATACGCGGACAGCCGCGCCGGTGCAGCATCATGCAGCATGACGGCAATCCTCCCGGCGCGGCTGCTCTGCCGGAACGAATACGAACAAGTCCCGCTGTCATATTGTGGCAGCGGGACTTACATGATAAATCGGAGGTGCGTTTATGCAGAAGCAAGCCATCCCCAAAGAGCCGGTCGCCTCTTATAAGGAGGTCAGGATCGGCAAGACCCTCTACCGCGTGACAAGCGTGTTTTCCGGCGAAAAGGACCTTGGCAGGACGCTGGAGCAGCTTGCGGTGCGCCGCGCCATGACGGAGCTGGACGCTCCCGCGGCCGCGCAGCCCTGTCACGCATCTTAACAGACAATCAGCCTCCCTGCGGCGGCATCCTTGCGCGAAGATGGTATCCCCGGTATCATATTCTTGCAGGGAAAACCTGCGAGAGCCATCACGCCGCACGGATGTATGAATCGCAGAGAATCGGGAGGTAAAATACAGATGATCGAAAAGACATACAACGTAGGCATCTATTGCAGGCTCAGCAACGACGATGAGCGCGACGGGGAGTCCGTATCCATCGAAAATCAAAAGCTCCTGCTGCAAAGCTATGTGCGTCAGCGGGGCTGGAACGAGATCGCGGTATACTGTGACGACGGGTACTCAGGTACGAATTTCGACCGGCCCGGCGTCAAAAGCCTCATCGAAGATGCAAAAGCCAAGAAAATCAACCTCATTCTGGTCAAGGACCTATCACGCTTTGGGCGTAACTACATCGAGTTCGGACAGTACACGGACTACCTGTTTCCCTCGCTGGGCTGCCGTTTTATCGCGCTGAACAACGGCATCGACACCATGAGTGACAACGGCAGCACCGACGTTATGTGCTTTTTGAACTTATTTAACGAGTTTTACAGCCGGGACACCTCCAAGAAGGTCAAGGCGGTCAAAAGAGCCTGCGCGGAAAGCGGCAAGTTCATGGGAACCTACCCCGCCTACGGCTACAAGCGCGACCCGGAGGATAAGCACCACCTTGTCATCGACGAGGAAACCGCGCCCACCGTGCGCCGCATCTTCGCCATGCGCGCCGCCGGCACAGGCTTCCGTGCCATCGCCGTCACGCTCAACGAGGAGGGCGTTCTGCCGCCCGGTGCGCTCTACTACCAGCGCAAGGGGCGCAGCGACCCGCGCAACGTCAACCACAAGTGGGCGGAAACCACCGTCAAAGCCCTCATCCGCAGCGAGGTCTACATCGGGAACATGGTGCAGGGCAAAACCGGCACGCTGTCCTATAAGTCCCGCAAGCTCGTGGGCAAGCCGGAGGAGGAATGGATACGGGTGGAGGGGACCCACGAACCCATCATCTCCCGCGAGGTATGGGATACCGTGGTCAGCATCGACAAAAAGAAGGTGCGCAAGACGCCGCCCACAGACGGCATCCGCAGCATCTTCACCGGCCTTGTCTACTGCGCAGACTGCGGCTTCAAGATGCGCAACCACATCGAGCGCTTCACCTACAAGGACGGTACGCCGGGGCGGTACAGCTCCTTTATCTGCGGCAACTATGCCAGAAGCGGCAAAAGCGCCTGCACCATCCACTCCATCTATGAGAATGTGCTGGAGGAGCTGGTGCTGACGGACATCCGGGAAAAGGCGCGCTTCGTCGAGTGCGACGGCGAGCGCCTTGCCGAGCAGATCAGCCGCATGAAGGAAAAGGAAAGCCGCAGCCGCGTTCTCTCCTATGAACAGGAGCTGAAAGCGGCAGCAGCGCGTATGATCGAGCTGGAACGGCTGATGCAGAATCTCTATGAGGACAAATGCACCGGCACCATCCCCCAGACGGTCTTTCAGACGCTCATGCGGAAATACGAAACGGAACGGGCGGAAAAAGCCGCCGCCATCCCGGAGCTGGAGCAGAAGGTCAGAGCGCAGCTTGAAAACCGGCAGGACGCAAACCGCTGGATGGAGGTCATCCGCCGCTACACCGAGATCACGGCGCTGGACGAGAGCATCCTCTTTGAACTGGTGGACCGCATCGAGGTAGGCGAGGCGCGGAAGGTCAACGGACAGCGCATCTGCGACGTCAAGGTGGTCTACCGCTACGTCGGCAGTGTGGACGACGCGCTGGCGCAGGAGAGGCAGGAAGCGTATGAAAAAGCTATATAAGGTCGGCATCTACTGCCGGTTGAGCGTGGACGACGCCTCCAACTCCGCCAAGGCGAAAAACTATATCCCCGCTGATGAATCCGTCAGCATCGAGAATCAATATGAACTGCTTTCCAAATTCGTAATGCTCAACGGCTGGACGGAGGTCAAGTCTTACCGGGACGACGGTTATAGCGGGGGGAATTTCCAGCGTCCCGGATTTCTGGAGATGCTGGAGGATGCGCGGCACGGCCTCATCAACCTGATCCTTGTGAAAGACCTATCACGGCTGGGTCGTGATTTTGTGGAGGTCGGACGCTATACCGACGTTGTTTTCCCCTCGTTGGGCTGCCGCTTCGTATCCGTCCTTGACTGCCTCGACACCGAGGGTGACAACACGGATATGCTGCACTTCCGCAGTCTGATGAACGACTACCACTTGAAAGACCTCTCCAATAAGGTAAAATCTGTCCTTCACGCCAAAATGCGCAGCGGCCAGTATATCGCCGCCTACGCGCCCTACGGCTACCGCAAGAGCGATGAGGACAGACATCGGCTGGTGATCGACGAGGAAGCTGCTGCCGTAGTGCGCCGGATGTTCGAGCTACGGCGCGGCGGCATGGCCTACGGCAAGATCGCCGCCGTGCTGAACAGCGAGGGCATCCTGTCCCCGCGCTGGTATTGGGCAAAGCGGTACGGAAACGGCTCCTGCAAGTACGCGAACCTTTGGATGTACGCCACGGTGAAGAATGTATTGACAAACGAGGCCTACACCGGAAATCTCATTCAGAACCAGACCGGCTCGCGCTCCTATAAGGACGACACCATGATCTATAAGCCGGAATCCGAGTGGATACGGCATGAGGCTCTGCATGAAGCCATCATCTCGCCGGAGTTATGGGATGAAGTGCAGGCCATCAACCGGGAAAGGACGCTGCTCTCGGCGGACAACGCGCCGCCGAAGCCCTTTCTGTTCACCGGCAAGCTCGTCTGCGCCGACTGTAAAGCACCCCTTCAGGGCAACCGGGAGACGCAGCGCCGCAAGAACGGCACGTCCAAAAAGTACGTTTCCTATTTCTGCTCCCGTTATACGGCCTCCGGCTACGGCGCGTGTTCCAGGCACACCATCTATGAGATGACGCTGACGGAGCTTGTATTGAGCGAGATCCGCGCCCATGCCGAGGCACTGGAGCTGGACGAAGCTGCCGTGCTGGACAGGCTGCAAGCGCAGCGCACCGCCGCAGACGCCGAGTGTCTGGAAAGCGTCCGGCAGGAGATCGGGAAGCTGCGCCGCCGCGTCTATGAGCTGGAACAAATGACCGCAAAGCTCTATGAGGACAAGGTTTGCGGCAGCATCAGCGCAGCGTCCTTCGCCGTGCTGCTTGAAAAGACCGAGCAGGAGCGCCGCCAGCGAACCGACCGGCTGGATACGCTTCTTGCGGAAATCAGGGAGTATGAGCAGAGCGCCGCCGACATTCAGAGCTGGGCGGCAGTCGTCCGAAAGCACCTGCATATACGGGAGCTTGACCGTGAAACGGTGGACGAGCTGATCGACCGCATTGAGGTCGGAGAAAAGACCGTCATTGATGGGAAAAACGTCCGGGACATCAAAATCTATTACCGCTTTGTCGGCAATATCTGAATGGAGGTCAAATCATGGATAGCAACAAAAGCAAGCGTGTGGTATTATATTGCCGGGTAGCAACGCAGGCGCAGCTTGACGGCGATCACGCGCTGGAAGCACAAAGCGCCCGGCTGCATGAGCAGGCCGAGCGGCTGGGTTATGAAATCGTGGGAGAAGTCAGCGAGTATGAAAAAGGAACTACGCTTGACCGTGACGGCTGGAAAAGGGCTTGTCAGGAGGCGGTGGAGCAAAAGGCGGACATTCTCCTTGTTGCCGAGCTTACACGGATAGCGCGCGACCCAATCCTTTGGATGCAGGCTTTGCGCGAGTTGAGCGGCAAGGGCGTCTGGATTCAGTCCGCGGCTGAACCGGATGCGTTTCAGGTAAATCCCCTTTTTCACCTATGGCTGCCGCCCGGAATCCAATGGCAGCTTGCACTCCATGAACTATGGAAAACTTACCGCAGGAACAACGAAAACAGCGATTGATACAGTCAAAACCGTCCGAAAAGAGAGAAATCATTACTTACCTTTCCCGAATGGGAGATGTTCTTCATAATGTTGCGGAAAGGGGTAAAATCATCATCACCTCTGGCACTGTCCACGCCGTCATTGATGGCGATAAGGCGAACGCCACGCTGACGCAGGATTTCCATAATCTGACCGACTTTCAG
>ENA-UESC01001872-UESC01001872.1-human-gut-metagenome-genome-assembly--contig:-NODE-1872-length-14421-cov-12.721417_pt1 | contig 14421 bp, 10 predicted proteins | sample MGYA00242998_ERZ507999 | MGnify/ENA primary metagenome ERZ507999 (study PRJEB26167, sample SAMN06115465) | human gut metagenome | host: Homo sapiens | place: China:Hubei | collected 2016-04-27... | reverse complement strand
GAAGAACTGAATCTGTCCGCCCCGCTTCTGCGCGCTGTGCAGGAGGCAGGCTATGAGACCCCGTCGCCCATTCAGGCAGCGGCCATCCCGCCGGTGCTGTCCGGCCGGGATCTGATGGGCTGTGCCCAGACCGGCACCGGCAAGACGGCCGCCTTTGCGCTGCCCATGCTGGATCGCCTCACCGCCAACCCGCCCCGCCGCAAGGGGGCTATCCGCGCGCTGATCCTGACCCCCACCCGGGAGCTTGCCTTGCAGATCGGCGAGAGCTTTGACGCCTACGGCAAGTACCTGAACCTGCGCAGCACCGTGATCTTTGGCGGTGTGGGCCAGGCCCCGCAGGTGGAGGCCCTGAAAAAGGGCGTGGACATCCTTGTGGCCTGCCCGGGCCGCTTGAACGACCTGATCGGGCAGGGCTTTATCGACCTGTCGGATCTGGAGATCTTTGTGCTGGACGAAGCCGACCGTATGCTGGATATGGGCTTCGTGCACGATGTGAAGAAGGTGATCGCCAAGCTGCCCAAGGTGCGCCAGAACCTGATGTTCAGCGCCACCATGCCCGCCGAGATCGAGCAGCTGGCTGCCGGCATCCTGCGGGACCCGGCCTTTGTCAAGGTGGACCCGGTGTCCAGCACCGTGGACCGCATCCAGCAGAGCCTGTACCATGTGGAGAAGGGAAACAAGAAATTTCTGCTGCCCTGGCTCATCAAGAACCTGCAGCCCCCGGTGGTCAACGCGCTGGTGTTCAGCCGCACCAAGCACGGGGCCGACAAGATCGCAAGAGACCTCACCAAACAGGGCATCCCGGCGGCGGCCATCCACGGCAACAAGAGCCAGACCGCCCGCGTGACCGCACTGGAGGACTTCAAGGCCGGTAAGACCAGGGTACTGGTGGCCACCGACATCGCCGCCCGCGGCATCGACATCAGCGAGCTGTCCCATGTGTTCAACTACGACCTGCCCGAGGTGCCGGAGACCTATGTGCACCGCATTGGCCGTACGGCCCGTGCCGGAGCCGACGGCACCGCCGTCAGCTTCTGCGCCCCGGAGGAGCAGGAGTATCTGGCCGGCATCGAAAAGCTGAACCGTCGGAAGATCCCAGTGGTGTCCGGCCACCCGTGGGACGGCGTGCCCGCCCCGGTGCGCCCGGAGCCGCCCGTGCGCGGCAAAAAGCCCAAAGCTGCCCCCGAACAGGCCGGGAAGCAGCCGGAACAGCAGGCAAAGCCCGCGAAGGCGGCCGCCCCTGCAAAGCCTGAAAAAAAGGCTGCTGCCATGCCCAAAGCGCAGGCAAAGCAGCCCGTAAAACTGGAAAAAGAGGAACGAACCATGGATGATCCCAAGCGTACTTCCGGCGGGCGCAGCAATGACCGCCGTTCCAACAATAACAACAACAGCCGCCCCCGCCGGGAGCAGAACGCCCCGGCCCGCGGCAGCAATGCCCAGCCCAAATTTGACCCGCACTTTGTGAGCGCCCCGGAGGCAACGCCGCTGCGCTCGGCCAGAAAGGCCCCGGCTGCTCCCGCTGCCCCGGCCATCAAGACCGCGCAGGGTGCTCAGGCCGTGCAGGGCCAGAATGCCCCGAACGGCGACCGCCGCAATGCAGGCCGCCGCAGCGACCGGAACACCCCGAACGACCGCAATGCCCGCCCGGCTGCAGCCGGTGGTGCAGGCCGTGCCCCGCGCAGTGAGCGCAACGAGCGCAATGAGCGCACCGGCAGCCCCCGCAGTGCCGCCGGCGGCGCAGGCCGCGCCCCCAAGGCCGACACCGGCCGCCGCAGCCGTCAGCCCGCTGCAAAGGACGAGGACCCGGGCCTTGTGCTCATCAGCCGCCGCCCGCCGCAGCAGAAGTTCACGAACTTTGAGGAGTACATGAACGCCCACGGCGGTGCCACCGCCCCCATTGAGGACCACAGCGACGAGGTATGAACCTGAACGAATTTGCCCCCTGGCAGTGCCCCCTGTGCGGCGCGCCGCTTGCCGGGGATGTGTCCCTGAAATGTGCCCGGAACCACAGCTTTGACCGTGCAAAAGAGGGCTACTGGCATCTGCTGCCGGTGCAGAGCATGCGCACCAAAGCCCCCGGAGACAGCAAAGAGATGGTGGCGGCTCGCCGCGCTTTCCTGAACGCCGGATATTACGGTATCTTCGGGCAGGCGGCGGGGGAGCTGTGCCTGGAATACGGCCAGCCTGCCGCCCCGGGTGCCGCACTGCATCTGCTGGATGCGGGCTGCGGCGAGGGCTGGTATGACCGCTGCATCGCGCAGCAGTTTGCCAAGGCGGGCAGGCCGCTGCAGATGGCCGGGTTCGACATTGCCAAGCCTGCCGTGCGTCTGGCCGCCAAAGCACTGCCTGCCGCCCGGTACGCGGTGGCCTCCAGCTTCAGCCAGCCGGTGCGCACCGGCTGGGCCGACCTGCTGCTGAACTGCTTCTCGCCCTTTGCGCAGGAAGAGTTCCAGCGGGTATTGCGCCCCGGCGGACGCATGATCTATGTGGTGCCCGGCGCGGAACACCTCTACCAGATGAAGGCCGTGCTCTACGATACGCCCTACAAGAACCCGGTGCAGGAAGTTGCCTACCCGGGCTTCCGGGCCATCGGCGAGCGGGAAGTACAGGGCACCATCACGGTGCCCCACGACCAGCTGGAAGCGCTGTTCGCCATGACCCCCTATTACTGGAAAACGCCCCGCGATGGTGCGGCCCGTCTGGCCGCCCTGCCGGAGCTGACCACCGACATCGCATTCCGGTTTTTGCTGTTTGAGAAGCTGTGACCCAAAAGCTCCCCTGACCACAGGTCAGGGGAGCTTTTTTCATGCGTGATATTCCATCCACTTGCCCTTCCAGGCGTAGAGGATCATGAGCCCGGCACCCAGTGCCCAGGACACCGGGTAGAGGATGAACACCCCTTCGATGCCGGAGAAGAGGGGCAGCACCCACTGGATCCACACGATGCGGAACAGGCACAGCGACACCAGCAGTACCACCATGGGCGGTACGCTGGCACCGGTGCCTCGCACCGCACCGGCCAGCCCGTGCAGGATGCTGAGCAGGAAATAGAAGGGGCAGAACCAGTGCATGGCGGCTTCGCCGAAGAATACCACGGTCTCGTCGTTGGTGAACAGGTGCATGATGGCGTCCTGCCCGAGCAGCAGCAAGGCACCGGTGGCCAGCGTGTACACGAGGCCCATGGCCAGGGTGACCCAGGTGCCTTTTTTTACCCGGTCCAGTCGGCCTGCGCCGTAGTTCTGGCCCACAAAGGTGGTGGCGGCCATGCTGATGCTGCTCACCGGCAGGATGTTGAAGCCGTCGATCTTCATGTAGGCGGCAAACCCGGCCATGGCGGCGGCACCGTAGCTGTTCACGCTGGCCTGCACCAGCACGTTGGAAAAGGAGATGACCATGTTCTGGATGCCGGTGGGCAGGCCCACCCGGATGATGCGGGCGGCCATCTTTTTGTGCAGGCGGATCTCGCGGGGGATCACCCGGCAGTCATCGGTGGATTTTATCAGAAACCGCAGGCTCAGCACGCAGGACACCAGCTGGCTGATATCGGTGGCGATGGCGGCCCCCGCCACGCCCATGCGGAAGATCACGATGAACACCAGATCCAGCACGATGTTGGTCACCGAGGCCCATGCCAGATAGATGAGGGAGCGGCGGGAGTTTCCGGCGGCGTTCAGGATGCCGGCGGTCATGTTGTACACTACACTGAACAGCACACCGCCAAAATAGATGCGGATGTAGGTCACGGCATCCCCCAGCACCTCGGCGGGAGTATTCATGGCCACCAGCAGGGCCCGGCCGCAGGCGATGCCGCCCACAGTGAGCAGCAGGCCCATGATCACGGCGATGGCCAGCGAGGTGTGCACGGCCTCCTGGGCTTCCCGGTGGTCCTTGGCCCCCAGGAACTGCGACACCACCACGCCCGCGCCCACGGCCAGGCCCTGGCTGAAGCCGATGAGCAGATAGATGGGGGAACCGCTGGAGCCCACGGCGGCCAGCGCGTTCGCACCGACAAAGTTGCCCACGATGATGCTGTCGGCGGTGTTGTACAGCTGCTGCAGCAGGTTGCCGAAGATCAGCGGCAGGGCGAACAGCAGCAGGCTCTTGACGATGCTGCCCTCGGTCATCAGATTGTTTTGGGAGGGGGTTTCAACGGCGTTTGCCACGGGAGATCTCCTTTCGATGCAGTGGATGAAAACTATCTTTTACCATAACACAAAACCGGGCCGGACACAAGAGCAAAGGCCGCGTGCTGCATAATTGCGGCACAGCGGCCCATACTCCCTGCAGAAAGGCAGGGGAGCAGGATGCATGCACAGCACGACCAGCACCGGGGGTGGAACCCCTTCTGGGCGGCACTGGGGGCGGCGCTTCTGGTGCTGGTGCCGCTGGTGGGCGGCACGGTCTTGCTCAGTCGGCAGCAGCTCAGTCGCCAGCTGCGGCAGGCGGCCCGGAGCCAGCAGGGCGTGACGGTACAGCTCCCGCGGGAGAGCGACCGCTTGACCGTGCTGGTGTGCACGGCGGGGGAGCAGCCGGGCTTTGTGCTGGCCTACCTGAACGCCAGCCAGAACGGTGTGCATCTGCTGGCGGTGCCCGCCGGGTTACAGGTGACCTTTGCGGACGAGGACGCGGCGCTGGCCGACTGTTACACGGCGGCGGGGCCGGCCCGCTGCCGACAGGCACTGATGGAGTGTCTGCCCCTGCCGGAAGATACCCGATACCTGGCGTTGTCGGAGGCCGTACTGGAGCGCATCACGGCCCGGTACGGGCCGGTGCGGGTGGGTTTTTCCGGGGCGATGACCGCCGGGGAGCTGGCCCGCTATGGCCGCGACAGCCGGGTGCAGGGACTTTCGGCGGCAGAAGCCCACGGCTTTCTGACCGGAATGGACGCGGACGCCGTTGTGCCGCAGGCCCACCGGGCCGCGGCGCGGGGCGCGGTGTGGGATGCTTTCTTCCGCCAGAACCTCGACCTGCTGCCCGGGGCCCTGCCGCAGGCACTGCGGTCGGTGAGTGCTTCGCTGCTGACCGACCTGACCGCACTGGACCTTGACACACTGGACCGTACGCTGGAATTTCTGGCCAACAACGAAGCGCAGATCGAGACGCAGGTCCTGCCGGGCGACGAGCAGGCCGGGCGTTACACCCTCAACGAGGAGTCCCTTGCGGCGGTGCAGAGCTTTTTCAACGTTTCGCCCACCGATGGGCAGGCGTCATCCGCCAGCGAGCCGTAACCCAGCACAAAGGTGCCGGGGGCGGTGCTGCCGCTGCCGGTCAGGTCGTAGTCGCTGAGCAGGCTCAGCCGCACCCCCTGCGCCCTTGCTGCCGCGTGCAGGGCTGCATCCGGCGGGGCATTGCGCAGGTGTGCCAGCAGATGCAGGCCGGTGTGCAGGCCGGTGAGGGTGAGTTCGCCAGGGGCAAAGGCAGCGTTCAGGGCAGCAGTCAGAGCGTCGCGGCGGGCCTTGTAGGCCACCCGCTCCCGGGCCAGATGCCGGGTGAAATAGCCCCCGGTGATGAAGCGGGCCAGCGTCTGCTGCTCAAAGCGGCTCACGGTGCCGGAGTACAGCCGGTATTTGGCGTGCCAGGCAGGCAGCAGGTGTTCCGGCAGCACCATGTAGGCAATGCGGATGCCGGGGGCAAGGCTGCGGGAACAGGTGGACAGATACACCACCGGGCCGTCGGCTCCGGCCATGCCCTGCAGGCTGGGCAGGGGGCGGGTGTCAAAGCGGAACTCGGAGTCGTAGTCATCCTCAATGATGTAGCGCTGGCCGGGGCGGCGGGCGGCCCAGTGCAGCAGCTCGGCCCGGCGGCCGGCCGGCATGGTGACCCCGGTGGGGAACTGGTGGCTGGGGGTAACGTAACACACGGCGGCCCCGGAGCGGTCCAGTGCATCCAGCGAAAGGCCGCCCTCGTCCACGGGCAGGCAGCAGCAGCGCATGCCGGTGTTTTCCAGCACCTGCAAAGCGCGGGGGTAGCCGGGGGTCTCCACGGCGGCGGTGCCGTGCAGCAGCGGGGCCAGCAGGCCCAGCAGATATTCCAGACCGGCACCCACCACCACCTGATGGGCACCGCACTGCACGCCGCGGTATTCGGCCAGATAATCCGCCAGCGCCTGCCGCAGGGCAAGGTCACCCTGGGCGTCGCCGTTGGTCAGCAGCTCCGGGGAGGAGTACAGCAGTTCCTTCTGCAGCCGCGCCCAGGTGCGGAAGGGAAACAGCCCCGGGTCCACGCCCCGGGTGGACAGGTCGTACCGCACCGGCGGTTCCGGCGCGGCGGGCTCCGGCACGGCCGGGGCGGGCGACGGGCCCCGTGCATCCGGCCCGACCTGCGGCAGCGCCAGATATTCCTGTACATAAAAGCCGCTGCGCTCCCGGGCGGCAAGGTAGCCCTCGGCAGCCAGCATCTGGTAGGCGGTGTCCACAGTGTTTACCGAGACCGACAGCTCGGCCGCCAGCCGCCGCTTGCCGGGCATCCGGGTGCCGGCGGGCAGGGCTCCGGTGCGCATCTCTCCGGCCAGACTGCGGTACAGCTGTTCGTACAGCGGCACCCCGGAGCCCGGCTCCAGTGCGGTGGTCAAATGGACCATGATCGTGTCCTCCTCTTTTTGCAGAATGCCAAACTGGCCCCATAAAAAAACTTTATTCTGGGTATTTTCATGAGGTCAGTTCCGCGTATAATAGGAGCATACCCGCCGGACACCCAAATGTCAAGTAGGATGGTGGGTAAGCGGCTGCGTGAGCAATCAAAGCCCCGGTGGGGCTTTGAAACGGAAAAGTCCGGCGATGTTGAAATTTGGAGGGAAAGCAATCATGTCTACTACTGCAATGTGGCTGCTGCTGGCAGTCGTTGTCGTTGCCATCGTGTTTGGCAGTGTGCTGTACAAGCGCACCTTTACCACCAAGGAACTGGCCCTTACCGGCGTCATGGCCGCGCTGAGCCTGGTGGCCTACCTGTTTTTCCGGGTGCCGTTCTACGGCGGCTCCTCGTTCCATCTGGGCAACACCTTCACGGCCCTGACCGCCCTGCTGCTGGACGGTGTGTCCGGCGGTCTGGCCGGTGCCATCGGTCTGGCTCTGGCCGACATCCTGGCCGGTGACCCGGGCTACGCCATCACCACCTTTGTGCTCAAGTTCATCATCGGCATCACCTGCGGCGCGGTGGCCCATAAGGCCTTCAAGCTGCGGGAGCTGGACAAGCACAGCAGCGGTTACCTCGTCAAGGTGATCGTGGCCGCGGCCTCCGGCCTGCTGCTGAACGTGTTTACGGACCCGTTCCTGGGCTACTTCCGCAATGTGTACATCTTTGGCCAGGAATACACCGTGGCACAGGCCCTGACCAAGATCGCAGGCGGCGTCACCTTTGTGAACAGCGTGGCCTCCACCGTGTGCGTGGTGGTGCTGTACCTGGCCCTGCGCCCGGCACTGGAGCGTGCCGGGCTGCTGCCCAAGGGCGAAACCCACTAAGCCATCTCTCTACCCTGATACAAGCACTGCCGCCCCCGTCTGCCGGACCCTATCCCCCGGCGGCCGGGGGCGGTGGTGTTTTTTGGTGTGTGGCCTGTGGGGCGGGAGCTTTCTCCGCGGACGTTCGGGGCTTCCAGCTCCCGCCCTATTGCCTGCGGCAACAGGGTCCCACCCTCGGATCATCCGCCGGAGAAACTCCCGTCCCACAGAGTCGCTTCCACCCGTCCCGCTTTGCATTCTGGCGGTGCGTGCGGCATAAGATGGAAAAAGAGCTTGCACATGGGGGCAAAATATGGTATAGTCTTTCTGTCGTGCACAGCTGTGCACAGAGAAAGAACTGGAAAGACGTGTGGGGAAGCATTGCCCTGCACTCTGGAGAAGCCCGCAGTAGCGGGTGCCGAAGGTGTAAGGCCGCAGGGAAAGGCGGCTGTATCTCTCAGGCAAAAGGACAGAGCCATCGTCTGATACGCACAAGGGCACCGCCGGGAATGCGGCGTGCCCGGCAGCGGAAAATGAATGCGCCTGAATTTTGCAGACAGAGCCTTTGGTGGGTTCTGTCTGCTTTTTTTGTTTTGTGTAAGAGGGGGAAATTTACCATGCTGGAATGGATCACGCAGATCAACAATGCAGTTAACGGAGTGGTCTGGGGCCCGGCGGGTCTGGCGCTGCTGTTCGGCACCGGCCTGATCATGTCGGTGCGCACCGGATTTTTCCAGTTCCGCAAAATGGGCTACTGGCTCCGGCACACCATCGGAGCCATCTTTACCAACAAGGACGTCACCGCCCACACCAGCAAGGAGGACATGGCCATCAGCCAGTTCCAGAGCATGTGTACAGCGCTGGCGGGCACCATCGGCACCGGCAACATCGTGGGCGTGGCCACGGCCATCGTCTCCGGCGGGCCGGGGGCCATCTTCTGGATGTGGGTCATGGCGTTGCTGGGCATGATGACCAGCTTTTCGGAAAACGTGCTGGGGGTGTACTACCGCCGCAAAAATGAAAAAGGCGAGTGGAGCGGCGGTGCCATGTACTACCTCACCGACGGTCTGGGCGCAAAGAAGGGCTGCAAGCAGCTGGGCAAGGTGCTGGCCGTGCTGTTTGCCTGCTTCTGCATTCTGGCGTCCTTCGGCATCGGCAACATGAGCCAGCTCAACTCCATTGCCGGCAACATGAATGCTGCCTTCGGGGTGCCCACCATCGTCACCGGTCTGGCCCTCATGGTGGTCACGGCGCTCATCGTCATCGGCGGCCTGAAGCGTGTGGCGGCGGTCACCGAAAAGCTGGTGCCGCTCATGGCGCTGTTCTACATTGCCGGTGCGTTGATCATCGTGGTGATGCACGCAGGCAACATCCCGGCAGCCTTCGGGGCCATTTTCAAGGGCGCCTTCAACCTGCAGGCTGCCGGCGGCGGTGCGCTGGGCTACGGCATCAGCCAGACCATCACCTGGGGCTTCAAGCGCGGTGCCTTCTCCAATGAGGCGGGCCTTGGCTCGGCGGTCATGGTCAATTCGGCTTCCAACGTCAAGGAGCCGGTGCATCAGGGCATGTGGGGTGTGTTTGAGGTGTTTGCCGATACCATCGTGGTGTGCACCCTCACCGCCCTGGTCATCCTGACCACCGGCGTGGTGGACCTGCAGAGTGGCGCGGTGCTGGCCAACGTGCAGGACAACGCCTTGGTGGGGCAGGCCTTCACCGCTGCCTTTGGCAGCCTTGGCCCCAAGTTCATCGCCATTTCCATCCTGCTGTTTGCCTACTCCACCACGCTGGGCTGGAGCCACTATGGCACGAAAGCGGTGGAGTACCTGTTCGGCACCACGGGCAGCCGCATCTATAAAGTGGTGTTCGTGGGCATGACCGTGGTGGGCTCCACCATGAAGCTGGGCCTTGCCTGGGACCTGTCCGATACCTTCAACGGCCTGATGATGATCCCGAACCTCATCGGCGTGCTGGCACTGTCCGGTACGGTGGTGGCCATTACGAAAAACTATCTGGACCGCCGGGTGAAGGGGTTGGATATCGAGCCCATGTGGTCGGCCTTTGAGGAGTACCAGAAACAGGAAGAAGCCGAAGCGGCCGCCGAGGAAGCGGCGCAGCGCGGCCAGTAAGACCGGATAAAACGCGGCCGGGCCGTTCCACGATGCGTGGAACGGCCCGGCTTTTTTTGTCAATGTTTCTTTTTGCGGGGAGGCTTCTGGGACGGTACAGCCCGGCGCGGTTTTGCCGCACTGCGCCCGGCGGCAAGGCCGCTGCCAAAGGCCCAGTGCAGATTGAAGCCGCCGCAGCGGCCCACGCAGTCCAGCGTTTCGCCCACAAAGTAAAGGCCGGGACAGCCCTTGAACTGGAAATCCGGTTCCAGCTCGGTGAGGGCAAGGCCGCCGCCGGTGACCTGCGCCTGCTTCCAGCCGCAGGGGGTCAGGCCGTCGAACCGCCAGTGCTTGGCGATGTGGGCCAGCTTCTGCCACTGGGCGGCGGAGAGCCGGTGCACATCGGCGTCCGGCAGGCCGGCGGCCTGCCACAGGGCACGGCCCAACTTGGCGTTCAGCAGGCCCAGCCAGAAGTCTGCCGCCGTATCGCCCGGCAGCAGGGGTACGCGGGCGGCGAACAGCACGGAAAGTGCGTCCTCAGCAACGTCCGGGAAGAGGTCCAGCTCCACGGCAGGGCTTTTCACCGCCGGGGTCAGGTGGCGGGTCAGGTCCATGATGCAGATGCCGGACAGGCCGTAGTCGGTGAACTGCACCTCGCCCCGGTAATCTGCCAGCAGGGTGCTGCCGCTGTACAGGGCGGCGTGGGCCTTGGCCCGGATGCCGGCCAGGCGCTTGTCCGGCTTTGCACACTGCAAAGCGGTCAGGCAGGGGTACAGCGGGGCCAGTGCACCGCCGCACTGGGCGGCGAACCGGGGACCGAAGCCGTCGGTGCCGAACTGCGGCCCGGCACTGCCGCCCATGGCACAGACCACGGCATCGGCTCGTAAGCTCTCGTCGGCACCGTCCGCGTTGGAGAACAGCACCACATAGCCGCCCCGGCTCTGGCTCAGGGTCTGCACAGTGCAGCCGGTACGCACCTCCACGCTGCAGCGGGCCAGATGATGCTCCAGCAGGGCCAGCACGTCGGCGGCCTGATTGGAGTAGGGGTATACCCGGCCGGTCTCATCGGTGCGGGTGTAAAGGCCCAGCGCACGGAACCAGCCCAGTGGGTCGGCGGCGTTCACCGTGCGCAGCAGCGCGTCCAGCGCGGCGCGGTCAGCAGAAGAGTAGCTTTCCGGTGTGATGCCCTCGTTGTCGAGGTTGCAGCGGCCGTTGCCGGTGGCCAGCAGCTTTTTGCCCGGGCGGGGGCTGCGCTCCAGCACCGTGACGCGGGCTGTGGGGTCTGTCTGCGCGGCAGCCAGAGCGGCCGCCAGCCCGGCGGCCCCGCCGCCCAGAATGAGGATGTGTGCCATGCCGGCACCTGCCTTTCGTGGTTGGATTTGTGTTTATTGTAGCAGAAGCCCGCCCAAAACACAATGAAGAGGCAAAGAAAAACGGGGCGCGCCCGGCGGGATTTTTTACACCGTGCATGGCAGGTATAAATTCCCTTGGCTGACAGATACTATGGACACAGCCAATTGCAAGCAAAACCGGAAACAGGGAGGAAACACCGCATGAAAGCAACCGGAATCGTCCGCCGCATTGATGAACTGGGCCGGGTGGTCATCCCCAAGGAGATCCGCCGCACCCAGCGCATCCGGCGCGGGGACCCACTGGAGATCTTTACCACCGGGGACGGGGAAGTGATCTTCAAAAAGTATTCGCCCATCGGGGAGATGAGCACCGTAGCCGCCCAGTACACCGAGGTGCTCAGCAAGAGCTTTGCCCTCACCGCCTTTGTGGCCGACCGGGACCACATTCTGGCCGTGAGCGGGGCAGGTCGGCGGGAACTGGCCGACCGCAGCATCAGCCAGCCGCTGGAAAAGCTCATGGATGCCCGCCGCCCCTACCGGAACGAGGGCGAGCCGGACCGGGCCCTGATGCCCTGCGAAGGGGCCGCCCGGGTGCTGCTGTGCGCGGTGCCCATCATCGCGGCGGGGGACGTGGCCGGTGCGGTGGGGCTGCTGACCGAGGACCGCACCGCCACGCCGGACGAAGCCCAGTGCAAGGCCGTGAGCGTGGCGGCGGCCTTTCTGGCAAAGCAGATGGAAGAGTAAAAGAAAACGAAAACTCCCTCAGTCGCCTGCGGCGGAAGCTCCTCCCTTGGGGGCTGGCATCGCGGCAGCGATGACTGGGGGAGTTTTGCTGGGTTTATGACAGAATTATGAATCTTTCAAAACATTTTTGCAAAGCCCTTGACAGCACCGGAAAATTGGCTATAATGGTCTTAGCACTCAGGAACAAGGAGTGCTAAACAAGAAAAGCCAAGCAAAAAGGAGGCAGGCGCTATGACGATGGATGCACGCAAACAACGCGTTTTGCAGGCGATCGTGGCGCTGTATGGTCTCGAAGGTGAGCCCGTGGGCAGCAGTGTGCTGGCCAACTACTTTGACATGGCTGTGTCCAGCGCCACCCTTCGCAATGAAATGGCGGCGCTGACAAAGCTGGGCCTGCTGGAACAGCCCCATACCAGTGCGGGCCGCGTGCCCAGCGCCAAGGGCTACCGTTATTATCTCGACAACCTGCTGACGGACGATCAGCCGCTGGACCGCGTGACCCGCGCCCGGGTGGATGCCGTGTTCGCCAGCCTGGATCATGAACCGGAAAAGCTGGCACAGGGTGCCGCCAGAGCGCTGGCCGCCATCAGCGGCTGTACCGCCGCGGTCAGCACCCCCTGCGCCGAGGACCTGTGCATCGCCCATTACGAGGTGGTGCAGGTGGGCCGCAGCGCAGCCGCTGTGCTGGCGGTGACCACCGCCGGTTACGTCCGCACCCGGGTGGCGCGGGTGCGCAGCGGCCTCTCCCGTGAGAAAGCCGCTGCCCTGGCCGCACTGCTGAACCACAGCCTGACCTTTGTGGCGCCGGTGGATCTGTCCGGCCGGATGCTGGCCGAGCTGTGCAGTCAGATCGACCCGGAACTGGTGCCCGTCATCAGCGCCGCCGCCGCCATCCTGCAGGACTCGGTCAAACCCCACGTCTTTCTGGGCGGCGAGCAGCACCTGCTGGACTGGCCGCAGCTGGACGGCAAGGTGGGCGACATCCTCACCCTGCTGAACGACGAGGAACAGGCCGCTGGCCTCATCGCACCCCCCGCAGACCGCAATGAGAGCGTGCTGCTGGGCGAGGATCTGGAGCCGCAGATCCCCGGCATGTGCATCGTGAGCGACCGGTATCTGGTGGGCGGAGGCCTGTGGGGCTCCATTGCCCTGATCGGCCCCACCCGGATGCCCTTCCAGAAGCTGATGCCGCTGCTGCATTACTTTGCAGACCAGCTGGGCGAGGGCATGAGCGGCAAACGAAAAGACACCCCGCAGGCTGCCGCACCCCGGCGGACTGTGATCTATAAGGAGGATCTGGAATGAGCGAAGAAACCAAAAAGACTGCTCCCGCTGCGGAAGCGGAGCAGCAGCCCGCCGCCGCTCCGGAGGCAACGGCAGAGCAGGCAGCTCCCGCACAGGAGCCCGCCGCAGAAGAAGCTGCCGACCCGAAGGACGACAAGAAAAAGGACGGCGGCTGGTTCAACAAGAAGGCCCGCGAGATGGAAGCCGTCAAGGCTAAGCTGGACGCGGCCGAGCAGAACGCCGCACAGGCCAAGGAACAGCTGCTGCGCATGGCTGCCGAGTACGACAACTACCGCAAGCGCAGCCAGAAGGAGAAGGAATCTGCATGGGCCGATGCCCGGGCGGAAACGGTCGTAGCCTTTCTCCCCGTGTATGACAACCTGGAACGGGCGCTCAAGCAGGAGACTGCCGACGACGCCTACAAAAAAGGCGTTGAGATGACCATGACCGGTCTCAAGGAGATCCTCTCCAAGCTGGGAGTCGAGGAGATCCCCGCTCTGGGTGAGACCTTTGACCCCAACCTGCACAATGCGGTCATGCACGTGGAGGATGATGATGCCAGCGAGAATACCATCGTGGAGGTTTTTCAGACCGGATTTCAGTCCGGCGGCAAAGTCATTCGATTTGCCATGGTAAAGGTGGCAAATTAGCGCCCGGCAGGTTAACATGATAAAAAACCAATTCTTTTATATTGGAGGAATAGATTATGTCTAAGATTATCGGTATTGACCTTGGTACTACCAATTCCTGTGTGGCCGTCATGGAGGGCGGCGAGGCTGTTGTTATTCCCAACGCAGAAGGCAACCGCACCACCCCGTCTGTTGTCGCCTTCTCCAAGGACGGCGAGCGGATGGTGGGACAGGTGGCCAAGCGCCAGGCCATCACCAACCCCGATCGCACCATCATGTCCATTAAGCGTGAAATGGGCTCCAACTATAAGGTGACGATTGACGGAAAGAGTTACACCCCCCAGGAGATCTCCGCCATGGTGCTCCAGAAGCTGAAGGCGGACGCCGAGGCCTACCTGGGCCAGACCGTCACCGAAGCGGTCATCACCGTCCCTGCCTACTTCACCGACGCCCAGCGTCAGGCCACCAAGGATGCCGGCCGCATTGCCGGCTTGGACGTGAAGCGGATCATCAACGAGCCCACCGCGGCGGCTCTGGCCTATGGTGCCGACAAGGAGTCCGATCAGAAGATCATGGTCTACGATTTGGGCGGCGGAACTTTCGACGTGTCCATTCTGGAGGTTGGAGACGGCGTAATCGAGGTACTGGCCACCGCCGGAAACAACCGTCTGGGCGGCGACGACTTCGACAAGTGCATTATGGACTGGATGGCTGCCGAGTTTAAAAAGGATACCGGCATCGATCTCACCAGCGACAAGGTGGCTATGCAGCGCTTGAAGGAGGCCGCTGAGAAAGCCAAGATCGAGCTCTCCGGCGTTACTTCTTCCAACATCAATCTGCCCTATATCACCGCCGATGCCCCAGGCCCCAA
>ENA-UESC01001870-UESC01001870.1-human-gut-metagenome-genome-assembly--contig:-NODE-1870-length-14432-cov-5.655521_pt1 | contig 14432 bp, 9 predicted proteins | sample MGYA00242998_ERZ507999 | MGnify/ENA primary metagenome ERZ507999 (study PRJEB26167, sample SAMN06115465) | human gut metagenome | host: Homo sapiens | place: China:Hubei | collected 2016-04-27 | study... | reverse complement strand
GTTAATTGTGAAAGATGCCTCGCTGCCCATCACGCGCTCCGCCGCCCTCTTCTGGGAGCGCGCCGAGAAAGCACCAACGAATGCCCGCACAGACGCCGAGGCCGAGATCGTCGCGTCCCTCTGCCGGAACCTACTGGCCCAGTCCGTCCAATTCACGCTCTGCTGGAACGAAAACAGCCAACTGGTGCGCCATTTGGTACGCGATCTCGACGAACTCATCGCCTTGCTTCCGCGTCTGCTCACGGCCAAGGCCGAACCCGGCCTCTCCGGTGCGCAGCTCCTGCTCCAAACCACCCCCGCCGGAGCCTATTCGCACCTCATCTACATCAGCGGTGAACTGCCCGCCGACCCGAACCTGCAAACCCTCGGTCATCTCACGGCCCTCGTCTGCGGCGCGGATTACAGTGAAACCGATTATATGAATCAGCTCTCCGAGCTGACCATCTAAGGAGGCCCCATGAAGCAACGAAATACCGGCCTTCACGTTGGAAAATACCGTAAAAACCGAACATTTTCAAGCAGACTGACCGAAACCATCCTCCCGTCAGCCCTGATCTTCTGCGCCCTCGCGGGCCTGCTCACCACCGTCACCGGCCTGACCGCCATCCTGTCGCTCTTCGCCTCCGGCCTGATTTTTCTTGCCCTGTTCACGACGGTCAAGCATTTCCGCAAAGAGGCCATCCTGCTGCCCGCCGCGCTCGTGATACTTATTGTAATAGTAATTTTTGCGCGAGCAACGCTCCTGAACGGCTTCGCCGCGCTCTGGAATGAGACGCGCGACCTCTGGGCCGCCGAAAAAGAAATTCTCCTTCCCCTCGCACAGACCGACAACTCCGGCCTTTGGCTGGCCAGCGTACTTTGCGGCCTGTTTTTAGCGGCGTTGTCGCTTCTTCTTTCCAAAATCCCGGCGCTGACTTCGGCCCTGCTTATTTGCTGCACCGTTGCTGCGGGGCTTATCCACATCACGCCGTGGCTTTTTGTAGTGGCGGGGATCGCGCTGTTGCTGTTGGCGTGGCAGAAAAATACCGTTTCCGCAGCCAACTTTCTGCTGCTCGGCGCGCTCGTGCTCGGAATCGCCGCATTGGTGCTGCAAACCGGCACGGTGCAAAGCTTTTCGCGAACCGCCAAGGACGCCTTGCACCGCTGGCGCTACGAAACTTCCGAACGTGTTCTGCCAGAAGGAAAACTGAGCGATCCTGTCCCGGAAGCAGGCGGAACAGAAACCATTCTGTCCGTTACTTCGGACAAATCAGACACGCTCTATTTGCGCGGCTTCGTCGGCGATACTTACGAAAACGGCGCATGGTCTGCCTTGGATGCCGAAACCGCAGCAAATGAAAAAGATTTATTCTACTGGCTGCATGAAAACGGCTTCTTCCCGCAATCTCAATTTGCACTTTCCGCTGCAGAATACGAAACAGCAACCATAACAGTTTCCAATTTTTCCGCCTGCTCGCTTTATCGATATGAACCGTTCTCCGTCCTCCCCACGAGCGCCGGAACGGCCAAGAACCGTCTTGCGCCCTCCGCTGTAAAAACCTCCGGCTGGAACGGCGAACGCGAATATTCCTACACAGTAATTGCATACACCAGCACCATCCTCCCGCAAATTCTGGACGATTTGCAGCAAAACGAAGCAAACAGTGCTTACCTCCAAATGGAGAGCGCCTACCGCGACTTCGTCGACTCCTACGCCCTCGCCGTTCCGCAAGAATTTACGGACGAACTCGGCGCTTTGCTCGAAGAAACTAGGAAGAATCTCAACTTTTCCGGTGAGTTATCCAAGGAACAGGCGCAGCTCTGCGCCCTCTCCTTCTTGGAGACCTGCTTCGGCGGCAATACGTCCCTTCCCTTGGACAGCACCGCCAAAGGTACAACCTACCAATACGCCACCGTCGCCGCGCTTGCCCTCCGCTATTACGGCATCCCTGCCCGCTATGCCGAGGGCTTTACCGTCCGGACGACGGAAAACGAAACGGCTTCCGTCACTGCGGAAAATGCCGGTGCCTGGGTCGAGGTGTATCAGGACGGCGTCGGCTGGCTGCCGTTGGCCCTGACACCCGGCCTCGAGAGTCTCGCGCCGGAGCAGACCGAGAGCGGCATCAAGCCCGTGGGTTCCGGCGAGGGCGAAGGAAACGGTCCGCGCATCACCGAGGGGCAGGAACCGGAACAGCAGGACGCGGAACCGGACAATTCGGAGGACAACACCCCCGATGGCGGCCAGCGCACCGGCCTGCTCGCAAAGCCCGCGTTCTGGATTTTACTCATAGCGGGAATTTTGCTCCTGTTCGTTCTGTTTATCCTCATTCGCCACCATATCATCCTCAAAAACAGGCAGAAAACCTTTGAAAATCCGGACAATTCCGAGTCCATTTCCAGCCTGTTCTCCGATGCAGCAAAGCTCCTGTCCGCCCTCGGCTTCGACCGAAATGGAGGCTCGATGCTGACGCTGTATGGCCCAATTTCCGGACGCTTTGGCGAAGAGACCGCAAACGCGTTCCGCGCCATGGTCTTCCTGAACGAACAGGCGCTCTTTTCCTCGAAAGCGCCGGACGATCCGGAGCGCGAAGCGATGCGGAATTTCCACGGAACAGTCCTGAATCTGCTCAAAACCAACACAAAATGGCCCAAAAGGCTGCGCCTCAAGTGGCTGAATTGTCTCTGCTGATGGGAGGTACCTTATGAAACTCAAACGAATCATCTCGGCATTGCTTTTACTCGCAATGCTCCTCTCCTGCCTCCCATTCACCGCGATGGCTGTGGAAGGCGAAAATGATTTCTATTTCTCGGCAGAAACGTCCGAAGCGCTCCTTGTTTCTCCGCGAAAAATTCCCTATTCCGACGGGCAGACGATCTCCGAGGCACTGGCCGATGCCGGGATCTCTCTGACCTTCGACAGCGGCAGCAGCTTCGTCACCGCCATCAACGGCGTCTCCGGCAAATACCTCTATTGCGGAGATTTTTCGACTGAACAGGGGCTGGCTCTGCCCGCAGGCTCGGTGCATTATCTGTTTTTTACCGAAGATCTCACTGCGGCACTGACGGATGGGCGAAAAGCGCTGATGCGCGCCATGGCGGACTATCTTGCCGAAGATCCCGACGTGCAGAACGCCGCAAAAACGCCCTATCAGGCAGCATCCGCCGCCTACCCCGGCATCTCAGACGCAGACGCGCAGCGCTGCGCGGACGCGATCACCGCGGCGATCGCGGAATACCGCGCCACGCTGACCGATGGCTATGAGATCACCTTTTCCGCCTATACGGACGGAAATTATGAGGTTTACGCTGAAAACAAATTCGGAAAACGCTTTACGGACACGGGCCATCCCGGCGTTCTTACGCTCCCGATGGGCGACGGCTACACCTTCTGCATCCGTCAGGGCATCCGCCAGGTCTCCGGCACACTGAACGTCAGCGACGAGGCGACGATCCAGGCCGCGCTTCCGGCCTCGGATGACTGGTTCAACGAAGCGGCGTTCCAGATCTCCGCCGAAAGCGGCAATGATTTCAAGGCGATGGCCTGTACGATCCGTGACCACACAGTGGCGGTCCTCGTTCCAGACGTTCTCTCCGGCGATCTGTACCCCTATATCGAGCTGAACAAGCCGTATACGAAGGCCGCGACGGTCACGGCCCTCTATTCCGACGCCAGCGGAAAGCCGCAGGAGAAGATCATCCCGGAATTCGTCAAAACAACCAGCCTTCCGAACGTGCTTTCCCGCGGCGCGGCGGGCAATACTGTCATCCTCCGCGCAAGCATGACGGGGACAGACGGCTATGACCAGAGCGTCGACCTGACCCTGCGGCTCGACCGGATGCCGACGCTGGCCTCTCTCCGCGTGACGAACGCAGCCGAGACCGCGCAGGCCGCAGACAAGGCGTTCTCCCCGACGGATACGGAATACACCTACCAGATCGTCGACACCGCCAAAGAGCTGCGAATCTATCCCACGGCGACGCTTACGGGCAGCAGCATAACCATCTCCTCCAACGAAACAGATTACCCGCTCGACGAAAAGGGCGGCGCAGCCGTGCCGGTCAACGGGAACACCGACGTCACCGTCTCGGTGAAAAACGGCGCATATGAGACGGCCTATACCCTGCACATCCAGCCCGTCAAGGGGCAAAGCGTCAAGCTCATCCTGAAGGACGCGGACGAGCTTGAGGTACGGAACAAAAACGGTGAGGTTCTGGCCTATACCTCGGTTCTGGAGCTTGGGAAACCGGTCTATACCTACACACTGGTCCCGAACGAAACCTACAGCTACGTGGCAACGAAGAACACCTGGTATCACGCGAAAAAGGACTTTACGCTCAGCGACGTGGGCAGCGGCCTGACCATGGCCGTCGAGGTGACGGCCGGAGACTGGCTGACCGAGCTGACGCTTGACGTGCCGTTTGACGGCGGCACGAGCTTCACGCCAGCGCAGCACACCTATTCCGCCACATACTGGGACGCCACGGTGACGCCCTCTGCGCAGGCCGCGCAGCAGAACGAGGACGGAGATTCCCTCGGCCCTGTCTGTGTGATTTACCCCACACAGAGCACAAAGCAGCCCGAGACGCCGCAGCAGATCGATTTAAGCTCCGGGGAAAGCACCCATCTGAACTGGGCCGTGCTGAACGGCAGCGCCCACGAGAATACGCTCACCTTCCGTGCCTCGCGCTATGACGCGGCAACGAAGATCACCAGCTATACGGACTATCAGGTGACGCTGAAACGGTCGCTCAGCCTCGAGAGCCTGTCCGCCTCGGCAAACGGCGTATCCGTGCCGCTCCGCTATCAAACCGCCTCCGGCACGCAGGCAGAGGGCTATAAAGCCACGCAATCAGACTATACCGTGCTCGTCCCGGCGGCAGCACGCTCGCTGGATCTGAAGCTCCAGGCGCACGGAAAACTGCCAAAATACGGCGACGAAGACGTGGGCTATCTCGTGGACGGGACGCCGCTCCCAGAGGATCAAACCTCGTCCACAAGGCCGGTATACGAGCTGTCTCTGCCGCTGAACGGCAGCGGCAGCACCGAGACGCTCCGCTTCACGCTGACGAACCGGCACAACGAGACCGCGAAAACGGTCTATACCATCACCGTCCAGAAGGCGGCGGCAACCAGCGTCCGCTTCCAAACCACGCCGAAGGACGCGCTGATCTGCGTCATAGAATCGGGCAGCAATCAGCGCGTCTGGCCGGAGGACGGCGTCTTCGCGCTCTCCGAGGGCTTTACCTATCTCTATTCGATCACCAGTCCGGGCTATATCGGGCAGGGCGGCGAGATGACGCTCAGCACGGAAAACGGCGTGCAGAAGCTGACCATGGGCGGCAAAACATACTCCGATCTCAGCAACGTCGCCATTTCCTTGCAGACAGCGCAGAAAAACACAACGCTGGACACCACACTGAGCGCCGAATGGGCAGATTTCCGTGGAACGGCCTATGTAAAAGGCCAGATGGCCGCGGGCGGCAACCGCAACAACGCCGTCACAGACGCGCCCACGCCCATCTCCGCGGCGGAAGGCACGCTCTACTGGGCCGTCCATCTCGGCTCCTCGGCCACCGGCAGCGGCAGCATGGGCGGCGGCTCGGTCAGCAATCCGATCCTCGTGAACGACGAGCTGATTGTCTACGCCGGAAGTACGCTCTACCGCATCAACAAGGACACGGGCGAAACGATCAAAACCGGGAAAATGGCCGGTTCGTCCAGCTTCTCCATCAACGGCCCGACCTATGCGGACGGCATGATCTTCGTCGCACTGACGAACGGCGTGGTGCAGGCGTTCGACGCCGACTCGCTGGAATCCCTCTGGATCTACCATGACCCGCTCAAGGGCCAGCCGAACTGCCCCATTACCGTCTCAAACGGCTATGCCTATACCGGCTTCTGGAACAGTGAGACCCGCGACGCCAGCTTCGTCTGCCTCCCCATCGCGGACGAGCGGCCAACTGCCAGCAATGAAGAAAAATATGCCGCCTGGCGGCACGTGCAGACCGGCGGCTTCTACTGGGCGGGCGCATGCGTCCAAAACGGCGTCCTCCTCGTGGGCACGGACGACGGCCAGGACTCGACCTCGCCGGTGCTGTCGACCGGCCGCGTGCTGCTGTTCGACGCGGCCACGGGTGCGCTGCTGGACGAAGTGGGCGGCATCTGCGGCGACGTGCGCAGCACCATCTGCTATGACAGCGGCAGCAAGGCCTACTATGCGACCAGCAAGGGCGGCGAATTCATCCGGATCAAGCTGAACGCGACGGGGCGGAAGATCGACTCGAAGCAGACGCTCAAGCTGCAAAACGGCACAACCAGTGTCGCCATGAGCACCTCGACGCCCGTCGTCTACAAGGGGCGGGCCTATGTCGGCGTCTCCGGCAGCAGCCAATTTTATGCGTATTCCGGCCATAACATCACGGTGATCGACCTTGACGGCGCAATGTCCATCGCCTACCGCGTACCCACAAAGGGCTATCCGCAGGCGTCCGGTCTGCTCACAACGGCGTATGAAAACGACGAGAACGGCGGCGTCTACGTATACTTCGCAGAGAACACCATCCCCGGCACGATCCGCCTCCTGTACGACCGGAAGGGGCAGACGAGCCCGGCGCTGACCACGATGGAATCCGGAAAGAAGGTGGCCTATGCCCTGTTCTCCCCGAGCAGCGGCCACGCGGAGCATTGCATTTGCAGCCTGATCGCGGACGCAGAGGGCACGATCTACTTCAAAAACGACTCCGGCCATCTTATGGCCTATGGCCGTATGCTGGAGGGCATGGAGATCAAAACGCAGCCCACAAAGACGGCCTATGCGCCGGGCGAGACGTTCGACACGGCGGGTCTGACCGTGGTGGGCGATTTCGGGCGCGGCGTGAAGCGCAACGTGACGGCATATCTGATCCCCCCGGCAGACGCCATTCAGGCGGGCGATACCTCCGTCACGCTCAAATACGGCAAGGGCCTGACCATGTACCAGAATCAGCCCGACGGAAACGGCGGCATGGTGAGCAACCTGACAACATCCCCGACGCTGAAGGTGGACATCCGCGTAGACAGCGGGCAGACGGACGGCAAGATCGGTGACATCACATGGCACTGGAAGTCCACCACTGGCGTTCTGACCGTGGACACGATCCCGGACGGACAGACGCTGATCGCGGCGTGCTATGACGCGAACGGCCGGGTAACAAAGGCACTGCCGCTGACGGCAGGCACGAATGATCTGGCCAAGGACAGCGCGCAGATCAAGCTCTTCCTGCTGGACAGCAAGCTCGCGCCGCTCTGCGATGCAAAACTGGTGATAAAGGAGTAAGCGATGATAAAAATACGATTTGTTGCACTGCTCCTCGCGCTCGCGCTGCTGCTCTGTGCATGCGGCGCAGCGAAAACGCCGCTGGAACAGGCGGCGGCCTATCTCAAAAAGGCCGCGCCGAATCCGGGCTATGGTTCGTTGAACGGCGACTGGACGGTGTTCGGCCTCGCGCGCTCCGGCGTGCAGGTCGCGGGCAAATACTATGAGACATATTATGGAAATGTCGAGGCCGCAGTCGCGGAGGCAGGCGGCAAGCTCAGCGAGACGAAGTACACCGAGTATTCCCGCCTCGTGCTCGCGCTGACGGCCATCGGGCGTGACCCGCGCGACGTGGGCGGCTATGACCTGCTCGTGCCGTTAGCGGATCTTGAGCGCGTCGCGATGCAGGGCGTCAACGGGTCGATCTACGCATTGTTAGCGCTGGATTCTGCGGGCTATGAGATCCCGCAAAACCCGGACGCCGCCGTGCAGGCCACGCGCGAGGGCTACGTGGATGAGATCCTCTCCCGCCAGAATCCGGACGGCGGCTGGGGCCTCGCCGGCGGCGGCTCCGACGTCGATCTGACGGCAATGGCCTTGCAGGCGCTCGCAAAATACCGTGATAATTCAACGGTTTCCGCCGCGGTGGACGCGGGGCTGGACTGGCTGGTCTGGCAGCAGGAGCCGGACGGGACGTTCGTCTCCTGGGGCACGGTGAGCAGCGAGTCGGTCTGTCAGGTGCTCGTGGCGCTGACAGAGCTTGGGATCTCCCTCGAGGATGAACGTTTTTATAAGAATCACGCCACATTAGAGGATGTTCTCCTGCGTTTTCAGCAGGAAAACGGCGGTTTCTCCCACACGCTGGACGGCGGCAGCGACCTGACCGCGACGACGCAGGCGCTCTACGCCCTCGCCGCCGTGCAGCGGCAGCGGGACGGCAAAACGACGCTCTATGATATGACAGACACCGCGCAGTAACATACAGAAAACACAAACCCGGACGGCTGTTTCCAGCCGTCCGGGTCGTTTTATGTTCAAAAATCAAAGGTCTTTGCAGAGCGTCGCAGCCATAACGGCCTTGATCGTGTGCATCCGGTTTTCGGCCTCGTCAAAGACGATGGAGGCCGGGCTTTCAAAGACCTCGTCAGTCACTTCCATGGCCTCGAGACCATACTTTTCATGGATCTTCTGGCCGATGCCGGTGCCAAGGTCGTGGAACGCGGGCAGGCAGTGCATGAACTTGCACTGCGCTCCGGCCAGCGCCATCGCCTTCGCGTTGACCTGATAGGGCAGCAGGTCGTCGATGCGCTGCTGCCAGACCTCGTCCGGCTCGCCCATCGACACCCAGACGTCGGTATAGAGGACATGCGCGCCCTTGACCGCGCTGGCAACATCGGAGTTGAACTCGAGCGTCGCGCCGGTCTCGGCGGCAATGGCTTCACAAGTGGCAACCAGCGCCTTGTCCGGGAAGTAGGCTTCCGGCGCACAGGCGACAAAGTGCATGCCCATCTTCGCGCAGCCGACCATCAGCGAGTTGCCCATGTTATAGCGCGCATCGCCCATGTAGACGAGCTTTTTGCCCTTCAGCTCGCCAAAATGTTCCTGGATCGTCAGGAAATCAGCCAGGATCTGCGTCGGATGGAACTCGTTTGTCAGGCCGTTCCAGACCGGGACGCCCGCGTATTTCGCGAGATCCTCCACGATCTCCTGCCCAAAGCCGCGATATTCAATGCCGTCGAACATCCGGCCGAGGACGCGGGCCGTGTCGGCGATGGATTCCTTCTTGCCGATCTGCGAGCCGGAGGGATCGAGGTAGACCGGGTGCATCCCGAGGTCGGCAGCGGCCACCTCAAACGCGCAGCGCGTCCGCGTGGAGGTCTTCTCAAAGATCAACGCGACATTTTTGCCCGTGCAGAGCTTGTGCGGCGTGCCGGCCTTTTTCTCGGCCTTCAGCTTCGCCGCCAGCGCAAGCAGGTCAGAAATTTCTGCCGGCGTAAAGTCCAGCAGCTTCAGAAAATTCTTTTGATAGAACAAATTCATGGTATTCTCCCCTATTACAATACTTTGGCAAGGAACGATTGCAGGCGTTCGCCCTTCGGCGCGCCGAAAATTTCATCGGGCGTTCCCTCTTCGGCGATCACGCCGTTGTCTAGGAACAGCACCCGGCTGGCGACCTCGCGGGCGAAGCCCATCTCGTGCGTGACGACGACCATTGTCATGCCGCTCTTGGCCAGCTCCTTCATCACGTCGAGCACCTCGCCGACCATCTCAGGGTCGAGCGCGGACGTCGGCTCATCGAAGAGCATCACATCCGGCTCCATGCAGAGCGCACGCACGATGGCGACGCGCTGCTTCTGTCCGCCGGAGAGCTGATTGGGCCATGCGTCCGCCCGGTCGGCCAGACCTACGCGGGCCAGCAGCTCCATTGCTTTTTTCTCGGCCTCGGCCTTCGGCGTTTTTTTCAGCATGATGGGCGCACAGGTCAGATTGTCGAGCACGGTCATGTGCGGGAACAGGTTGAACTGCTGGAAGACCATGCCCATCTTCTGGCGGTGGCGGTTGAGGTCGATCTTCTTGTCAGTCAGCTCATCGCCCTCAAAGAGGATGCTGCCAGACGTCGGCGTCTCGAGCAGGTTCAAACAGCGCAGGAACGTGGACTTGCCGGAGCCGGACGGCCCGATGACGCAGATGACGTCGCCCTTGTCGATCTCGACGTTCACGCCCTTGAGCACTTCGAGGCCGCCAAAGGATTTGCAGAGATTACTTACGGTGATCACGGTTCGACAGCCTCCTTTCAAAGACCCACAGCAGCTTTGTCAGCGCCACAACGAGGATCAGATACGTCGCCGCAACGATGAGCAGCGGGTTGACCGCGTCGTAGGTATTGTTCCGGACGAGGTTGCCCGCGCGGGTCAGGTCGACGACGGCGACATAGCCCGCGACGGCAGTCTCCTTCAAAAGGGCGATCAGCTCGTTGCCGATGGCGGGCAGGATGTAGCGCAGCGCCTGAGGGAAAATGATCTTGCGCATGGCTTGCAGCTTCGACATGCCGAGGCTCCGCCCGGCCTCCATCTGGCCGCGGTCGACCGAGTTGATGCCGCCGCGAATCAGCTCCGCCATATACGCGCCGGAGTTGATGCCGAACGTCAGGATGCCGACCGTGATGCCCTCGGCGCTGGTCATAATGATGAAGTAGAAAATCAGCAGCAGCACGACGACCGGCACGCCGCGGATGACCGTGACATAGAGGTCACAGATCCACGCGAGCGGCTTCAGCGCTTTCGTGCCCTCGGCGCAGTATTTGATGACGGCAATCAGCGTGCCGATGAGCACGCCGATGAGCAGTGCGCCGAGCGTGATGACGATGGTGTTGCCGAAGCCCTCCAGCATCAGCTTCCAATATTGCGTTTCAATGAACGTCTCGTGCAGCTTTTGCAGCCAAGTGCTGAAAAATCCCATCGGGACGCCTCCTCTCTCAGGTACAGGGCCAGAAGCAGAGCTTCTGACCCTGATTGCATTTTGTTTGCAGTGTTACGAATTTGCGGGGGACGTATAGGGCGCGTCGTACTTCTCGAAGATGGAAGCGATCGTGCCGTCGGCCACGAGGCCGTTCAGGATCGTGTTGATCTCGGCCACGAGGTCCTCGCTGCCGAAGGCAAAGGCGAAGGCGTATGGCTCGGTGGTCATGGCCTCGTCCAGGATGACGAGCTGGTCGCCGCCCGCCGCGTTGTAGACCTTGACCATGTCGGCCGCCGTCAGGTCGTCGATGACCCAGGCGTCGACCTTGCCGCTGGTCAGTGCGGTCTGCGCGTCGCTGTTGGCCGCGAAGGAGCTGACGTCGTAGCCATTGTCCATGCAGAAGCTCTCGGCGGTCGTGCCGGTCTGGACAGAGACTTTCTTGCCCTCGAGATCGGCCTTGCAGGTGATGGAGCTGCCCTCAGTCACGACGATGGCCTGCGCCGCGAGGCAGTAGGGGTCGGTGAACAGGACGTTCTTCTGGCGCTTTTCGGTCACGGAGATGCCGGACACACCGACGTCAAACTTGCCGGCCTGTACGCCGGGGAGGACGGAGTCGAAGTCCATCTGGTTGATCTCGAGCGTCACGCCGAGCTGTTCGCAGATGAGGTTCAGGACGTCGATCTCAATGCCGACGACCTCGTTGTTGTCGCCGAGGGATTCGAACGGGGGGAAGTCGGGGCTGGTCGCGATAGTGAGCTTCCCGGCCTTCTGGACGCTCTTGAGCGTCGTGCCCTTTTCGCCGCAGCCGGTGAACATCGCGCAGATCATGAGCGCTGCAAGCAGCAATGCGATCATCTTTTTCATCGTTAAAAGTCTCCTTTCGCAAGACACGCTGTCACGTAGTCGATCTGTTCCTGAACCTTCGCCGGGCCGCCCGCGCTCGTGCGCTTTTCCACGCACGCCGTCAGGTCGATGGCCTCGTAGACGTCGGAATCGAACAGGTCGCTGTATTGTTGATAGGTTTCGAGCGGCAGTTCCTCGAGCACCGCGCCGGACTTCACGCAGTCGCCGACAATCGCGCCGGAGATTTTATAAGCACTCCGGAACGGGAGGCCCTTTCGCACGAGATAGTCGGCGAGATCCGTTGCGTTGATGAAGCCGCGCTGCGCGGCCTTTTTCATCGCCTCGGGCTTGGCCGTCATCGTCTCGATCATCCCGGTCATCACCGGCAGGCACATCGACACGGTGTCGCACGCATCAAACACGCCCTCCTTGTCCTCCTGCATGTCCTTGTTATAGGCCATCGGGAGGCCCTTCAGCATCGTCAGCAGGCCGACGAGATCGCCGTAGACGCGGCCGGTCTTGCCGCGGATCAGCTCCGCCATGTCGGAGTTTTTCTTCTGCGGCATGATGGAAGAGCCGGTCGTGTAGGCGTCTGACAGCTCCACAAAGCCAAATTCCCAGCTCGTCCAGAGGATGAGTTCTTCGGACAGGCGCGACAGGTGCATCATCAGGATGGACAACGCACTGAGAAACTCCGCACAGAAATCGCGGTCGGACACGCCGTCAAGCGAGTTCATGCAGATCCCGTCAAAGCCGAGCTGCGCGGCCTCCATGGCGCGATCGGTCGGATAGGTCGTTCCGGCGAGGGCGCAGCAGCCGATGGGGCTGCGGTTCATGCGCTTGCGGCAGTCGGCCAGGCGGCTGCGGTCGCGCAGGAGCATCATCGCGTAGGCCATCAGGTGGTGGCCAAAGGTGATGGGCTGGGCGCGCTGTAGATGCGTATAGCCCGGCATGATGGCCGATTTGTATTCCGCCGCGCGATCTACAAGCGCCTCGATCAGCGTTTTCACCTGCCCGGAAATGGCGTCGCACTGCTCGCGCAGATACATCCGCAGGTCGAGCGCAACCTGATCGTTCCGGCTGCGCGCGGTGTGCAGCTTTTTGCCCACGTCACCGAGCCGTTCAGTCAGAACCTGCTCGACGAACATGTGGATGTCCTCGCACGTGGGGTCGAATTGCAGCTTGCCGGAGCCGAGATCGTCCAGAATGGTTTGCAGCCCGTCGATCAGGGTATCGGCGTCCGCCTTTGGCAGAATACCGGTCGCGCCGAGCATGGCGGCGTGCGCCATGCTGCCGGTGATGTCCTGCCGGTACATCCGGCAGTCAAAGCCGATGGACGAGTTGAAATCGTCCGCCAGACGGTCGGTCTGCCCGTCGGTGCGCCCGGCCCACATCTTCGCCATGCTCGCTCACTTCCTTTTCCGGGAAACCTCTGAAGAGTTCCTTTTCGGCCTTCGCCGGATCTTTTGCCCCAATGCTGCGGTTTGAAAAACTTGAAATCCACAAAGGATGTCTGCGTTTTTCAAATCTTGCCTTGAGACAAAATCTCTCGGCAAATGCTCTCAAGGATCTCATCAGAGCTTTCCCTGTGTTCTATCATTAAAGTTTGCCTTGTTCTCTCAAAGCCTCGACCTGCGTCGGCAGGCCCCAGATGTTGATGAAGCCGGCAGCCTGTGCCTGGTCATAGTCGCTCTCGCCGAAGGTAACCAGTTCTTCGCTGTAGAGCGAATAAGGGCTTGTCGTTCCGGCGGGGGTGATGTTGCCCTTGTAGAGCTTCAGCTTGACCGAGCCGGTCACGAGCTTGTTGGACTCGTTCGCGAACGCGACCAGCGCGTTCGTCAGCGCGGAGTACCACTTGCCGTTGTAGATCTGGTCGGCCAGGTCGACGGCCAGCTTCTTCTTCTCGTGCAGCGTGTCCTTGTCGACGGTCAGCATTTCGAGCTGCTCATGCGCGAAGTAGAGGATGGAGCCGCCCGGCGTCTCATAGACGCCCCGGTCTTTCATGCCGATCAGCCGGTTCTCGACGATGTCGATGATGCCGATGCCGTTCGCGCCGCCGATGGCGTTCAGCTTCTTGATGATCTGGCTGGCCTTCATCTTCTCGCCGTCGAGCGCGACGGGCGCGCCGGCCTCAAAGTCGATGGTGACGTAGGTGGGCTTGTCCGGCGCCTGGAACGGCGAAACGCCCATCTCGAGGAAGCCGGGCTTGTCGTAATCCGGCTCGTTCGCGGGATCTTCAAGGTCGAGTCCTTCATGGCTCAGATGCCACAGGTTCTTGTCCTTGGAATAGTTCGTCTCGCGGCTGATCTTCAGCGGCACATTGTGCGCCTCTGCATAGTCGATCTCTTCCTCTCTGGACTTGATGTCCCACTCGCGCCACGGCGCGATGATCTTCATATCCGGGGCGAAGCGCTTGATCGCCAGCTCAAACCGGACCTGATCGTTGCCCTTGCCGGTCGCGCCGTGCGCGATGGCATCCGCGCCCTCGGCGATGGCGATCTCGGCGAGCTTCTTGCCGATGACCGGTCTTGCAAAGGCCGTGCCCAGCAGGTAGGTCTCATACTTGGCGTCCATCTTCATCGCCGGAACGATGACCTCATCGACCATCTCGTCGACCAGATCGGCGATGATCAGCTTGCTTGCGCCGGTCTTGAGGGCCTTTTCTTCGAGTCCATCCAGCTCGTCGCCCTGGCCGACGTCCGCGGCCACCGCGATGATCTCCGGATCGTTGTAGTTTTCCTTCAACCACGGGATGATGATTGACGTGTCCAGTCCGCCCGAGTAAGCCAGCACGATCTTCTTGATTTCATTCTTATTCATATCCATTTTCCTCCGTTACACGTGAGTGGTGTGTTT
>ENA-UESC01001853-UESC01001853.1-human-gut-metagenome-genome-assembly--contig:-NODE-1853-length-14559-cov-13.579685_pt1 | contig 14559 bp, 17 predicted proteins | sample MGYA00242998_ERZ507999 | MGnify/ENA primary metagenome ERZ507999 (study PRJEB26167, sample SAMN06115465) | human gut metagenome | host: Homo sapiens | place: China:Hubei | collected 2016-04-27... | reverse complement strand
GCATGAAAAAGACAAAATAAACTTCACATTCTGGTAAAAGCTAACATTCCTTCCGCCGCCAACAACCATATTAGGGGTATTAGTTTTGATCACGGTTTCTTGTGCAGATGACAAGGAATGGTGCTTTGCCGCTACTTGTTTGACATTGGCTATTTCACTACCATCTTCGTTCTGTATGAGAAAAGAAATGAAGCTAATATTCGATGCAAAAATCGAAGAAACATTTTTAAGGCATAGTTCCAAGTTTGCATAGTTGCCATTATAGCTATGCAACGAGATTTCAAATCTGGGAACGGTATTTGCAGATGTTTTGTTTTGGGCATACTGGGCTTCAGCCATAGCCATGCTCTTTTTTTGCAGTTCAAGTTGAAGGCGATTTACTTCATCGGATTTTTCTTGTGCTTTTTTATTTTGGAGTAATGTCAAAATACCAAGGATTGTTGCACCCGCAAAACTAAGCACACTTCCATAGTAAGACAAAAAGTCTTTTGCTTCATAACTCACCTCAAAAAACTTGAGCGGTGCCTTGGTATAGTAGAGCTTTTCAACAATAAACGGCAAGAATACTACTATTATGCCTACAAGAATAGCTGACAGGATGAACACGATCCTCTTTTTGTTCAGTCGCTTTTTAGGCTTCATCTCTGCACCCCTACAATTAAACAGTCTACAAACATAGTATAACAGATAATGAGGTAAAGGTAAATCAAAATTGAGAACAACGCCGCCCAACAGGACAACGGGCGGCGTTTTCATATATAAAACCATGAAGGGAGGTCACTTCCACCCGGCCAGTCTGCGGACTGGCCTTTTTCATGCCACAAAAAGGAGGTTTGCAAATGGCAGATGATAAGAAAAACATTCCCGAGGCAACCCCGCCCGCCGAGGCTCCCGCTCCCACGGTAGAAAATGCCGTTGTGCCGGAGCAGCCTGCGCCCGAGCCTGCGCTGACCGATGCAGAGGTGGTCATGCTGGAGCATGAGGGGCAGGCGGCACTCTTTGAGATGGGCGAGGCCGTGCCTGATCCCGCCGACGCTGTTACTCACACCGAGGTGGAGGAGCCTGCCGCTCCCGAAGCTCCCAAGGCTGAAAAGGAACAGGAGCAGCCGCCCACTCTCGGCAAGGACGATCCCGCCCCGGCACATTCCGGCAAGGTAGTGGATTTTTCCGCCGCCCGTGACGAGGCGGCCAAGGAGGAGAAAAAGGCGGTCAAGCAGAAGCCGCCCACGGAAAAGGACAAGCCTGCCAAGCCCGGCAGAGGCCGTCCGCCCAAGGATGGTAAGGCCGTTCCCGATAAGGCAAAGCCGCCCAAACCTCGGGACAAAAAGTCCCAAAGCAAGCCCGCCCCGGAGAAGCCTGCCGTGGATAAGGGTGGCGCTCCCGCTGGTGCGGAGGTCACGCCGGAGCCGTCTGCGCCCCGTGACGCCACCCGCGCTGAAAAAGAGGAGATCGTCTATCTCAACCTGTCTGACCTGCATCCGTTCAAAAATCATCCCTTTGGTGTCCGGGACGATGCGGAGATGCAGGGGCTTGTGGAGTCGGTCAAGGCAGCGGGCGTCAATCAGCCTGCGCTGGTGCGTCCCCGTGAGGATGGCGGCTATGAGATCATCGCAGGCCACCGCCGCCAGCGGGCAAGCGAGCTTGCCGGATTTGCGAATATGCCGTGTATCGTCCGTAACATGACGGACGATGAAGCCATCCTCGCCATGACGGATGACAACCTCCGCCACCGTGAGTGCATTTTGCCCACGGAAAAGGCACAGTCGCTCAAAATGCAGGTGGAGGCCATCAAGCACCAAGGCTCCCGCCCCGGTGAGGAGGACAAGGACGCCGGAAAACGCTCCACGCAGGTCGTGGGAGATCGCAACGGCATGAACTACAAGCAGGTGCAGCGGTATATCCGCCTGACCGAGCTTGTGCCGGATTTGCAGAAAATGGTGGACGAGAAAAAGCTGGCGTTCACCCCAGCGGTGGAAATTTCATTCATCCGCCAAAAAAATCAGAGGTATATCGCCGTATCCATCGAGGGGCAGCAGTCCTCGCCCTCGCTGTCGCAGGCGCAGAAAATGCGGGAGCTGGACAAGGAAGGCAAGCTCAACGGCGATGTGATCGACGGTATTCTGTCACAGGAGAAAAAGGAGGTAGACAAGGTGATCATCAATAGTGCGGAACTGGAAAAGTATTTTGGCAAGGACAAGTCCCCGAGAGAAATGAAAGACAAAATCATTTCTCTGCTGGATGACTGGAAGGCCAAGCAGCCGCCCGAGCTGGGCAAGCCTGAGAAGAAAACGGATCTTGAAAAGTGACCTTGGGACTTTTTGTCCCGAGGTCTTTCGTTTATGAATGGAGGTTTTTACAATGAAACGACCCCTTGCGTACATTACCGCCGCATGGTGCGGCAGCGATCACGAAAACACGAAGCTGGCGGCGCAGTATTGCCGCACGGTGTATGAGGCGGGCTTTTCGCCTATCTGCCCGACGCTCTATCAGCCCCTTTTCCTCAATGACGCCGTTCCCGAGGAGCATAAGAGCGGCATCGACATGGGGCGCGACCTGCTCCGCCGCTCTCATGTGCTGGTGGTGTGCGGTCATACCGTCACCGAGGCCATGAAGAACGACATCGCCGTTGCCCAGCGGCTCGGGATCACCGCCACCACCCTTGAGGGCATATTGACCGTCAAGGGACAGGGACGCAGATAAGATGACAGCGCTCCGGCTGGGGAGCCTGTTCGACGGGATCGGCGTGTTCCCGCTGGCGGCGGTGCGCTGCGGCATTGAGCCGATATGGGCAAGCGAGATCGAAAAAGCCCCTATCTCCATCACCAAGCGCCACTTTCCCGATATGGTTCACTTGGGGGATGTGACAAAGCTGGACGGGCGGGATCTCCCGCCCGTCCATATCATCACCTTTGGCTCACCGTGTCAAAATCTCTCGCAGATCGGCAACCGCAAGGGACTTGCGGGAGAAAAGTCCAGCCTGTTCTTTCAAGCTATCCGCATTATCCGTGAAATGAGGGAGGCGACAAATGGTCTATTTCCAGCAATCGCTGTTTGGGAAAATGTCATGGGAGCGTTTTCATCAAATGACCGGATGGATTTTAGAGCCGTCCTATCCGCTTCACAGACGCCGATGTTTCAATGCCTGCTTCTGGAAGATGGGCAGGAGCCGGAATGGTGCGAGGGCGAACGCCTGACCTCTGCTGGCGGCTCATGGACGCCCAGCATTGGGCAAGCCCCCGGCTGGCACGACGGCAGCGCATCTTTCTTGTGGCAGACTTTGGAGGACGACGTTCCCACGAAATACTTTTTAAGCCCCGCACAATGCAGTCACTTCCTGCGCTTGGCGGAGATCGCGGGCTGCCCGCCGCCTGCGGAGATCGAGGCTCTTTTATTGAAGCAGGGCGGCGTGTACCAATTACCCGACCCTTTCAATGCTTCCGTATGCGGGCGTCCGCCAAGGAGCGGACGGAAACAGCGTTCCGAAACAGCTTCGGACTGCCAACTGACCCTTTTCCCACTCTGTTAGCGGGCGGCATTTCACCCTTTGCCTTTTGGTATGAGGACGATCCCGCCGGGGGCTGTGTCCGCTTTCCCACGGAAACGGAATGTGAGCGGCTCATGGGGCTGCCGGATGGCTGGACAAGGTACGGTGCGGACGGCGAGGAAATCCTATCCTCCCACCGCTACCGAGCATTGGGAAACGCCATCGCGCTGCCCTGCGCCGAGTATATCATGGAGGGGATCGCGGAGGCGCTGACAAAAGGAGGTGCAAATGACGGTATTTGAAGCCTACATCACCAACCTCGGCAAATACGCCGAGGGGCAGCTTGTGGGCGAAATGCTGAAATTTCCGGCCACCACGGAGGAGGTGCAATCGCTCTTAAAGAACATCGGCGTGGATGGTGTGCGGTATGAGGAGTTTTTCATCACCGCCTTTGACGGCGATGTGATGGGCTTATATGACTATCTCATCGAGTATGAAAACTTGGACGAGCTGAACCATCTGGCGCACCTCATTTCCGAACTGGACAGCGACGAGATCGAAACGCTGGAGGCTGCGCTCAACAAGGGCGACCATACTTCCAGCGTGGCGGACATCATCAACCTTGTTCACAATCTGGACTGCTATGAGCTGCACCCCGGCGTGACCGACGATGAAACGCTGGGGCGCATCTATGTGGAGGACATGGAGCTGCTGGATGTGCCGGACAATGTGCTGCCCTACTTCGATTTTGAAGCCTATGGGCGAGATATGCGGATCAACGAGGGCGGCCACTTCGCCCCCACGGGCTATCTGACCCGCAGCGGCGATTTCAAGGAGGTGTACCACGGCATCGAGGACATTCCCGCCGAACACCGCATTTTTGCGTACCCCAAGTTGAATATCCGGGAGCAGATGGCGGCCTACAAGGAGGTCATAGACCGTTCCTCCTTGGAGGGCGAACGCCTGCACCCGAGAAAGGAGCATGATGACCGCTGATCTTGGGACATTTTGTCCCGAGGTCATATTTCTATCAGAGAGGAGGCGATGAGGGCTGGTAGACGAGGATATTTCCCGGCGCACGATTGCCGTATCGGTGAAGGCGTCAAAGCTGACCGCCCGGGGGCTTGCCTATGTTGTCCGGGCGGTGGGACGCAAGATCGCCAAGGCACACCGGGCAAAGCAGACACCTCACGGCAAGCAGACCGTGAAAAAGCTCATGGCGCACGGCACATCCACTAACAGCCTTGAACTGTCCGGGGATACAAAGCTCTTTGACCGGGTAGCCCGGAAATGGAATGTGGACTATGCCTTTTATCAGACTGAACCGGGGAAATACCTGCTGTTCTTCAAATCCGGGCAGGCGGACGCTATGACCGCCTGCTTTTCGGAATACTCCCGCAAGGTGCTGGACAAAAACAAGACCCGGCAGCCCACCATCCCCGAACAGATGAAGCAGGCGGAACAGCAGCTTGCCAAGGAAAAGCCGCCCAAGGAGCATATCAAGGAGGTTACGCATGGTGACAGATAAGCTCCGAAAATATGTGCTGCCCAACATTCCCTATGTGTTCATCGGGTGGGTGTTTCTCAAGCTGGGGACGGCCTACCGTCTGGCCGCTGGCGCAGGCTTCGGGGAAAAGCTGCTGGGGCTGGGACAGACCATCGGCGCGGCCTTTGCCGACTTTGCCCCCGGCCTTGCCCTCTTTGACTGGCTGGTGGGCATTGTGGGGGCGGTGGCGTTCCGCCTGCTGATCTATTTCAAAAGCAAAAACGCCAAGAAGTTTCGCCGGGATGCGGAGTACGGCAGCGCCCGCTGGGGAACGGAAAAGGACATCAAGCCCTTTGTCGATCCCAAGTTTGAAAACAATATGCTGCTGACCGCAACAGAACGGCTCACCATGAATACCCGCCCCAAAAATCCAGCCAACGCCCGCAACCTCAATTTCTGCGGCATCGGCTCGTCCGGCTCGGGCAAGACCCGCTTTTGGCTCACGCCGCAGCTCCTGCAAGCTCATTCTTCCTATGTGGTGGTAGACCCCAAAGGCGGTGTGCTGGGGCAGGTGGGCGCATTTTTGCAAAAGCGGGGCTACAAAATTAAGGTGTTCAACAGCATTGATTTTTCAAAATCCATGCACTATAACCCACTGGCGTATATCAAGACCGAAGCTGACATTCTAAAGTTTGTCAACGCCCTCATTTCCAACACCAAGGGCGAGGGCAAGGAGGGCGACCCGTTCTGGACGAAGGCGGAAACGCTTTTGTACTGCGCCCTGCTGGGCTACATCATTTTTGAGGGAGCCGAGGAGGATCGCAACATGAATACGCTGGTGGACATGATCTCCGGCATGGAGGTCAAGGAGGATGACGAGGACTTTCTCAACGCCGTGGACTATATGTTCAAGGGGCTGGAACAGCGCAAGCCGAATTGCTTTGCGGTGAAGCAGTATAAAAAATACAAGCTCAGCAGCGGCAAGACGGCCAAAAGCATCCTGATTTCCTGCGGCGCTCGGCTTGCCCCCTTCGACATTCCCCAGCTTCGGGAGATCATGTCCTATGACGAACTGGAGCTTGACCGCATGGGAGATCGCCGGACGGCAACATTTTTCTGCATCAGCGATACCGACAGCACCTACAATTTTTTGGTCGCCCTCGCTTTTTCGCAGATGTTCAACCTCCTGTGCGAACGGGCGGACAATGTTCACGGCGGCAGGCTGCCCCATCATGTGCGGGTGCTGTGGGACGAGGCGGCCAACACCGGGCAGGTGCCAAACTTGGAAAAGCTGGTGGCGGTCATCCGCTCCCGTGAGATCAGCCTGTGCCTGCTGTATCAGCAGCTTGCCCAATGCAAGGCCATCTACGATAAGAACGCGGAAACCATTCTCGGCAACATGGATAGCGTTCTGTTCCTCGGCGGCCGTGAGGCCAGCACCATCAAGGAAATTTCCGAGAACTGGCTGGGCAAGGCTACGATCTCCATGCAGACCGAGGGGCGCTCCCGTGGGCAGTCCGAAAGCTACAGCCAGAACACCCAGCGGCTCGGGCGGGAGCTGATGACCCCAAGTGAGCTTGCCACCATGCCCGGAGATCGGTGCATTTTGCAGCTCCGGGGGCTGCCGCCATTCTATTCCCAAAAGTACGATTTGAAGCAGCATCCCAATTATCGCTTTACGGCGGAGGCCGATAAAGTGAAAAACGCCTTTGACCTCGACAGGCTCATTGACCGCCGCAGGCGGCCGGGCATGAACGAGGAATGTGAGGTGTACGAAGTGTCCGTGCCGGACGAGGCGCTCACAGACGAGGACGAGGACATCCTCAACTATGACGACCTCGACGACCCGGACGCTTTTGTATAGAGCTTTGGGACATTTTGTCCCGAAGTAACAGGCTGCCGCCCGCAAGGGCGGCTTTTTTCATGGCCGGGGCTTTGTCCCCGGAGAATAGGAGGCTATATGCAGTTTTTCGCTTCTGCCATCACCACTTTGCAGACCCTTGTGATTGCCCTCGGCGCTGGCCTTGGCGTGTGGGGCGTGGTCAATCTGCTGGAGGGCTATGGCTCGGACAACCCCGGCGCTAATGCTCATGTACGGTAGAGAAGCACAAGACATGGATAGCCAGCCCTGCCACTATTCCGAAGTCAGGGGAACGCAATAGAAAAATTCATAGCTGTATGCTATACTTAATTAGCATTTGAACATATCAAGCTGACACAGCAATCTCTTTACTTGCCGTTAATGCGCGTCTACCAATAGTCCGCAGAAAGCAAGAGTAGCGTAAAGGTATAAAAATTTCAAACTTCTTTGTAACGAAATTCCGATTTCTCCGTCTAACCTATGAAGCTGAAGGAGGTGATGACAAGTATGGACTATGAAAAGCTCTATAAAGCCTACTATTTACAGGTATACTCGTATACTATTTCTCTTGCCAAAAATCGTGAGATAGCAGAGGAAATCACGCAGAACACATTCTATAAGGCTGTTTCTACAACATCACAATTCAAAGGTAAGTCAGATGAATTGACATGGCTCTGCTCCATAGCAAAAAATCTTTACCATGATGAAATGCGAAGCCGTCAGCGAGTAGCTGATGTGAGTGAAATCAATGACTTGCCATCAAATGAAAATGTTGAGAACTCAGTTGCAGATTCTGACATGGCGTTCCGCATACACCTCGTTCTTCACCGTTTGGAAGAACCATACAAAGAAGTCTTTCAGCTTCGCGTATTCGGGGAACTATCTTTTTCACAAATCGCTGCAATTTTTGGAAAAACAGAATCATGGGCGAGAGTTACTTATCATCGTGCAAAGCTAAAAATTCAAGAAAGGATGGATGAAAAGCATGAGTAAACAATGCGATATTGTTCGAGATATTCTTCCGCTGTATGTTGACGGTGCTTGCAGCGAAGCAAGCGCAGAGATGGTAAAAGAGCATTTGAACGCCTGTGCTGACTGTAACGCAATTTATCAGAAATTGCTTTCTCACACGAACGAAGATGTTCTTCACGAAGAAAGCGAAAGCGTTATTATGCGCCATGAGGCAAAAGAAAAGCAGAGAGGCAGAAAAAAGATAACGATTGCTGTTCTCGTTTCCATCGCTCTTTGTATCATTGCAATTTTTACAGCTCTCTTTCTGTTACCTATAAACATTGCTTATGAGCCTGTCAAAATCGACTTCCCATTTGAGGTTGAAGATGTCGAAAGCGTTGAAATGTACCACTATGACGGAGTGCCTGCATCAGCAGAAAAGAAAGTAGTTGTTGCTGAAAATGATATAAAGACCCTGTATGATAAGTTCAAGGGCTTATCCCTAAAAGACAAAACGACTGAGGAAACTGCCGGAGCAGATGTGACCAGCTTTAGATTTAACCTCTCAGATGGAACAAGCTACGATTTGATTTACGCCTGCTATGGAGTTAAAAACGGCGAATTGAAGTCAGAAGCAGGCGGTTTTAAGTATTTCACAAGTGCGGATATTGGCTCTTATTGGAACAATTTGAATACGGAACTTGAAGCAATTCCTATCAATGAGAGTGAATTGCCGTGAGCAGATAGCAAACCCAGCCGAGCCTGTCAACGGTCAAGATGAACGGCGCAAATGCGCCGCCGTTGACAGCCCCGCCCGTCTTTGCTGTTCGGTAATCAAGAGGGCGACAGCACAAGATGCTGCCGCCCTCTGCCATTATTCAGAAAGGGGGATTTTCCATGACCGAACACGAAAAGTATCAAGAACATATCCGGCATACACACGATGCCTTTTGCAAGACTGTTATTCGCCACGCTGCCATAGACGCAGCCCGGAGCATACGGAGCCGCCGCAAGCGGGAAATCTCGCTTGAATATCTGATAGAAGAAAAACACTATCCATTCAGTACCACAGATAAATACTTTGCGGAGCAATCCGGCATGACCAGCTATCCGCTTTTCGTCTGTGGTCAGATGGTGCTTTTGGAAAGTCCAGAGCTTGCCGCAGCCCTGTCCGCACTATCACAGATGGAACAGGAAATCATTTTCTTGTACTACTTCCAACGATTGACGCATAGGGAGATTGGACGGAGATATGGACGGGCTGGCAACACAACCGGGCGGCGTATTCAGATGATTTTACGGCGGCTACGGGCAGAGTTGGAGGGTTTGTCCTATGAGCCAGCTACTTCCCTATGAGACAATCGTTAAGGCAAGCGAGGGCGACCCGGAAGCTGTTGCCGCCGTCCTATCCCATTATGCAGGATATATCCGCTCTTGTGCGAAAATGGACGGACAGATTAACACGGATATGCAGGAGCATATCGTCAGGCAACTGATAGAAAGCCTGTTGAAGTTCCGCTTTGACCGCTAAACAGAAAAGTTGTATAATTAGAGCCTGACAAATTAAACTTCAATGAGGGTAGAGCAAATGGAACAGATTATCAATTATAGAGACATACCCACAGATAAAAGGATTGACATATTAAATGCTCTTGAGCGAATAGGTTTTTTTCCGGCATACGGCGGCGTGAGAACAATGCAGCAAATTATGGAAAAGTCAGTTCCAGGTTCAGGCCCACAATTCTATTTCGTTTTCCGTGAAAATGAGTTGATAGGGTACAATTTTCTCATTGGGGACACTAAGAAATATAAAGCGTTCCCATGGCTTGCTATTAGCAATATGGATGAGCAGAAGTTGACTGTTTGTGAAGAACTGATGAAAATACAAATTGCCTTTTTTGAAGAACTCGGAATGCAAAAGATAGCAGATCATTGCGTTAGGATTATGGAAGATTACAGAAAAGGAATTGGAAAGCAGAAAGAAAGCGATTGCAGATAAATTCCATTTGAAAAACGGCTGACAATTTAATACCGCCGCCCATCACAGCGGCAGATAAGCAGTAAATCTTGAAAAGGTTTACTGCTTTTTTTGCGCCCATTTTCAAAAATCTTTGGCAAACCACACCGCCGGATTGTTGTAGGGAGCAGACAGGGAAAACAAAAAAAATTCCGCTGCGTTTGCCAAAACGACCCCTTTTCACCGTTGTAGTGGTGAACAGCGGGCAGAACACGCCGCCGCAATCGCTATATTGGTGGAGCAAGCCAGTATATCCGCAAACCAGAGCCGCCGAGGAAAGCGGTAGTTTTTTAGAGCAAGATTCTACCACGGTGCCAAAATCCGCATATCTGCGGTTTTGCCCCCTTTGGTAAATCTTGTTGGGGAGTGCCTTCCCCAAACCCTGCTCATGCGCCCTGTCGGGCGAGAAAGGAGGTCAACGCTTGAAGAAAAAATACAACACACCCCACCGCTGCCATGTGGTCAAAACCCGCATGACCGAGGAAGAATACGCCGACTTTACCGAGCGGCTGAAACACTATGACATGAGCCAATCCGAATTTATCCGGCAAGCCATTACACGGGCGACCATTCGCCCCATCGTTACCGTTTCCCCGGTCAATGATGAACTGTTGTCCGCCGTTGGCAGGCTGACCGCCGAATACGGAAAAATCGGTGGCAACCTCAATCAGATTGCCCGCGCCCTCAACGAGTACGGCACACCATACAACGCCCTGTCCGTTGAAGTCCGCGCCGCCATTTCTGACCTTGCTGCCTTGAAGTTTGAAGTCCTGCGAAAGGTAGGTGACGCTGTTGGCAACATTCAAACATATCAGCTCTAAAAATGCGGATTATGGCGCAGCCGAGCAGTACCTCACCTTTGAACATGACGAGTTTACCATGAAGCCCACCCTTGATGAAAACGGGCGGCTCATGCTCAGGGAGGACTATCGAATAGCCACGCTGAACTGCGGCGACGAGGATTTTGCCGTTGCCTGTATGCGCTCCAATCTCCGCTATGGGAAGAACCAGAAGCGGGAAGATGTAAAAAGCCACCACTACATTATCAGCTTTGACCCACGGGACGCGGTGGACAACGGTTTGACCGTAGACCGGGCGCAGGCGTTGGGCGAGGAATTTTGCCGGAAGCAGTTTCCCGGACACCAAGCCATTGTCTGCACCCACCCGGACGGACACAACCACAGCGGCAATATCCATGTGCATATCGTTATCAATTCTCTGCGTATTGAGGAAGTACCCTTGCTGCCCTACATGGACAGACCGGCAGATACCCGTGCCGGGTGCAAACATCGCTGCACGGACGCTGCTATGGAATACTTCAAAGCCGAGGTCATGGAGATGTGCCACCGGGAAAATCTCTATCAAATCGACCTTTTGCATGGCAGCAAAAACCGCATTACCGAGCGTGAGTATTGGGCGCAGCGGAAAGGGCAGGCAAAGCTGGACAAGGAAGCTGCCGCCTTGCCAGCCGAGGAGCAGCCAGCCAAGCCCACGAAGTTTGAAACAGACAAGGAAAAATTGCGGCAGGCCATACGCACCGCGCTGTCCTCTGCCGCAAGCTATGGCGAGTTCGCCGCCGTTCTCTTGCAACAGGGCGTGACTGTCAAGGAGAGCCGAGGGCGGCTATCCTACCTCACGCCGGACAGGACAAAGCCCATTACCGCCCGCAAGCTGGGAGATGATTTTGACCGCGCTGCCGTTCTTGCCCTTTTGGAACAGAACGCCCACAGAGCCGCCGAGCAGACCGCAACCGTACCCGAATACCCCCGCAACATAAGGGAGCGTTTGCAGGGCAAAAAAGCTGTCCAAACCACCCCGGAAAAGGACGGTATTCAGCGCATGGTTGACCGGGCAGCGAAGCGAGCGGAGGGAAAGGGCGCGGGCTATGACCGCTGGGCGGCAGTCCACAATCTGAAACAAATGGCGGCTACCGTTGCCGCCTACGGGCAGTACGGCTATTCGCCGGAGGAGCTGGACGCAGCCCTTGTATCCGCCAATGCGGATTTACAGGACAGCACCGCCAAGCTGAAAGCCCTGGACGCTGCTATCCGGGAGAAAAAGGAACTTCAGACACAGGCGCTTGCCTATGCCAAGACCAAGCCTGCCCGTGACGGTCTGAAAGCGCAGAAAACGGAAAAAGCCCGCAGCGCCTACCGGGAACGGCACGAAAGCGATTTTATCATAGCGGACGCAGCCACCCGTTATTTTCGGGCGCATGGCGTTTCCAAGCTGCCAAGCCATAAAGCCCTGCAAGCGGAAATCGAGCAGCTTACCGCCGAAAAGAACGCCCATTACAACGAATACCGGGAGAAAAAAGCCCGTGTCAAGGAGCTGCATACCGTGAAAAGCAATCTTTCTCAAATCCTGCAAGGCGAGAAAGACAGAGAGAAAAAGCACGAACATGAGCGTTAAAAACCGCCCCGAAACGATACCAAAACGGGGATATGCCCTGCACCCTATCCGCAATACTGCCCACCTTTGAAACGGGGCGCACAGCGCAGGAAATCCCCGAAAATGACACCGAGAAACCACATTTTTACCGACCTATCCGCTTATACCAGCGGAAACGGCAGAAAGGAGCGAGAAATGCCACGCATGAGCAAAAAGCGGCGGTTGGAATGGAGCTTTTTCCTCAACCACCGAAACCGTATTACCTACAATGACCTTTGCCGGAGCTGCACACGCGGCTGCAAGCAGAGCTTCCGGGCGATTATCGTCCTCTGCCCCCGGTATTTCTCTAAGAGATGGAAACACAGGGAGGACACCGCCAATGGCAGATAACCGCAAATATTACTACCTCAAACTGAAAGAAAACTTCTTCGACAGCGATTCCATTGTGCTGTTGGAGGACATGAAAGACGGGATTTTGTATTCCAATATCCTCTTGAAGCTGTACTTAAAATCGCTGAAAAATGGCGGCAGATTGCAGCTTGACGAGCATATCCCCTATACCGCCCAGATGATAGCCACGCTGACCCGTCACCAAATCGGGACGGTGGAACGGGCATTAGCCATCTTCCAGCAGTTAGGGCTTGTGGAGCAGCTTGACTGCGGGTTGCTTTATATGACCGACATCGAGCTGATGATCGGTCAATCCTCTACCGAAGCGGAACGGAAACGCGCCGCAAGGCTTGAAAATAAGGCACTTTTGCCGCCGCGGACAAATGGCGGACATTTGTCCGACATTCGTCCACCAGAGATAGAGATAAAGAAAGAGATAGATATAGAGTTAGAAAAAGAGGGAGAGTTAAAGGGACAAGCCCTCGCCCGCAGCTATGGCAGATATGAGAATGTATTTCTGACTGATACGGAGCTTTCCGAACTGCAAGCGGAGCTGCCCGAAAAATGGGCGTACTACATTGAGCGGCTTTCCGGCTATATCGCGTCCACGGGCAAGAAATATAAAAACCACGCCGCCACTATCCGCAGATGGGCGGCAGACGATACCGCAAAGGCTGCCCCGAAACAGGGCATACCCGAATACACCTGCAAGGAGGGCGAGAGCTTATGAGTAATCTGTTTACAGAACGAGTTTTGAATATGGCGGCTGTTACCCCACAGCCGGAGGACTACACGGGCGAGGACGGACTGCTTTACTGCGGCAAGTGTCACACTCCGAAAGAAGCCTACTTCCCGGAAAAGCAAGCCGCCCTGTTTGGGCGTGACCGCCACCCGGCAGAATGTGACTGCCAGAAAGCCCAGCGTTTGGAGCGTGAAGCCGCCGAACAGCGCAGAAAGCACCTTGACACCGTGGAGGACTTGAAACGCCGGGGATTTACCAATCCTACCATGCAGGAATGGACTTTCGCCAACGACAACGGGAAATGCCCGCAAATGGAGATTGCACACTTCTATGTGGAGCATTGGGAAATCATGCGCGAGGAAAATATCGGCTATCTGCTATGGGGCAAGGTCGGCACAGGAAAAAGCTATTTTGCCGGGTGTATCGCTAATGCCCTCATGGAGCAGGAAGTCGCTGTCCGCATGACGAACTTCTCTGCGATTTTGAATGACCTGACCGCCAGCTTTGAGGGGCGCAACGAGTATATCGAGCGTCTTTGCCGTTTTCCTCTGCTTATCATTGATGATTTTGGAATGGAGCGCGGCACAGAGTACGGTTTAGAACAGGTCTACAATGTGATTGACAGCCGCTACCGCAGCCGCAAGCCCTTAATCGTTACCACCAATCTGACATTGGACAGCCTGCAAAATCCGCTGGACACCGCCCATGCCCGGATTTATGACCGCCTTTTGGAAATGTGCGCCCCTATCCTCTTTACGGGAGAGAACTTCCGCCGTGAAACGGCGCAAGCCAAGCTGAACAGACTAAAAGAATTGATGAAATGAAAGGAGTTGCCTATGGCAGAGAACAAGCAGAACACCACCCCGGAACGCCGCCCGGACTGCGTGACAGAGATCCGCATGGGCAACACCGTCCTTGTCGTTTCCGGCTTTTTCAAAAAAGATACCACCGACACCGCAGCCGATAAGATGATGAAAGTGCTGGAGGCGGAAGCCGCCGCAGGACACAAAGCCCAGCTTTCGCCCTAACGCTACAAGCCGCACAGTAAAAAATCGTCATTTTGACAGGCGGTAAAGAAGCAGAAGCCACTATACAGACAGCCGCCCCATGTGGTATAATCGAAATACGGAATAGTGGGGCTGGCTGTCGGAAACGGAGGAATTTATGTTAAGACAGACCACCCAGAAAATCACTGCCCTTTATCCAAGACTATCCCATGAGGACGAGCTGCAAGGCG
>ENA-UESC01001846-UESC01001846.1-human-gut-metagenome-genome-assembly--contig:-NODE-1846-length-14619-cov-3.890524_pt1 | contig 14619 bp, 7 predicted proteins | sample MGYA00242998_ERZ507999 | MGnify/ENA primary metagenome ERZ507999 (study PRJEB26167, sample SAMN06115465) | human gut metagenome | host: Homo sapiens | place: China:Hubei | collected 2016-04-27 | study... | reverse complement strand
AGCGCAACACCTTGCTGTTCTCCGCTACCATGAGCCCGGAAATCGCACGCATCTCCAAGAAGTACCTGCGCGATGCCGAGGAATTCGTGGTCGGAACCCGCAACGAAGGAGCCGCCAATGTGCGCCACATATATTATATGGTGAACGCCCGCGACAAATACCTCGCTCTGAAACGCATCGCCGACGATAACCCCAACATCTACGCCATCATCTTCTGCCGCACCCGCCGCGACACCCAGGAAGTGGCCGAAAACCTCATCCGCGACGGATACAACGCCGACTCGCTCCACGGCGACCTCTCGCAGCAGCAGCGCGACATGGTGATGCAGAAATTCCGCGACCGCGTGATCACAATGCTCGTTGCCACCGATGTGGCGGCACGCGGTCTCGACGTCGACGACCTCTCGCATGTAATCAACTACGGTCTGCCCGACGACGCTGCCGTCTACACCCACCGGTCGGGCCGCACAGGCCGCGCGGGCAAATCGGGCGTGTCCATCGCCATAATCCACTCGCGCGAAAAAGGCCGTCTGCGCGAGATCGAGCGCATCATCGGCAAGACATTCGAGCGCAAGGAGGTGCCCACTCCCCGGCATATCATCGAGAAACAGCTCTTCTCTCTGGCCGACCGCATCGAGCGCGCCCGTGTCGACGATGCCGAGATGGAGAAATATATCCCCGGAGTGCTCAAGAAACTCGGCTGGCTTTCGTCGGAAGACCTCATCAAACGTGTGCTCTCGCTCGAGTTCCACCGCCTGCTCGAATATTACAAAGACGCCCCCACGATCGACTTCATCGACGAGAAGCCATCAAAAGAGAAAAAGAGCCGTCATGCCGACGAAAACAAGCCCGGTGGCAAGTTCGACAAGGATCGCCGAACCGCTTCGAAAGGGATGGAGCGAATTTTCATAAATGCAGGCAAACGCGACGGATTCTATGCCGGCAACCTCATAGAGCTGCTCAACAAAAACATCGACGGTCCGCGCGTCGACGTGGGTCGCATCGACCTCATGCCCTCCTATTCGCTTTTCGATGTCAAGAAAGCCGACGCACACCGGGTGGTCGGCGCACTCAAAGGCGCTGACTTCCTCGGCAAACGCATCTACAGCGAAATCGCCGAAGCCGACAAAGACTATGCCCGCGCCGCCGACCGACGCACCAAAGAGAAAAAAGCGGCTCAGGCCGATGATCATTTCGCTACTTTTAAGAAAAAATCTCGCAAAAAGAAGTAATTTCTCGTCAAATTGCACTTCGCTCCTATATTAGAGGTGTATTTTAAGACTGATTATTTGTATTAATCATCAAAATAAGCTAACTTCGTGGCATGGAATCGGAACTACGTCCGGTTTCATGCCATGATTTTACACAGCTACCGAAATTCAAACAAAATAATCATTCATAACCAATTCAACCATGCGATCAACCCTAATCACAGCCACACTGCTGGCTCTTTCGACAGCCACCGTCAGCGCAGCCTCGGTAACGACATTTGCCGGCGCCAAGAATGCCGACATGAGCAAAATCATCATTGCCAACCTCCCCACCGACGGCTCCGACGCCAGCGCCAGACTTCAGGAAATCATCGACAGCAACCCCAATCGCACCATCTATATTCCCGACGGCACCTACATCATGGCAAACCCCGTCAGGACATGCGGCAAAACCGACCGCACAGTGGCTCTGCAGCTAAGCGACAAGACTGTGCTCAAAGCCGCGCCCTCGTGGAACAGCGACAAAGCCATGATCACCCTCGGCACCCCCAAGGAGGAAAACACCACAGCCCGTCAGGGTTATTTCTACTTCCTTGACGGCGGCACCGTCGACTGCTCAGGCGTGGCCAAAGGCGTGGCCGTGGAGTGCGGCCGCAACATCCAGGTGCGCAACATGAACATCGTCGACACCCCCCTCGGCTTCGCCATCAACAACGGCACCAACGGCGGCTCGTCCGATGCCGACATCTTCAACCTCACGATCAAAGGCAACAACCAGCCCGGGAGCACCGGCGTATATATCCATGGATGGGACAACACCATCAGCAATATCACCGTCACCGACGTGCAGATCGGCATCTACTCTCATGGCGGCGGCGGCGTCTTCCGCGACATCAACCTCACCTGCGGCAACAATCCCGCCATCCAGAACGAATCATGCGGCTTGCTCGACCTTTGCTCTGACAACTGGATTGTCAATTTCGACGTGAAAGGGTTCGCCCGGGCGTTCAGCTTTGAGAACGCGGCTTTCCTCCGTCCGCTGGTCGACAACACCACCGTAAGCTTCAAGGGTTGCAAGGCACCCCGCCACACCGTGTTCGCCAATCCCAACGGCGGTTTCCACGCATTCGTGCGCAATCTCAACGTGAAAACCGCAGGCAAGCCTGTCGACATCGTCACCGAGAAATCGCACGACGGCAAGGGCCGTATCGCCGCTCAGGACACCAAAATCTCCAACCCCGCCGACATCGCCGGCCGTGACCACATCCGCTACATGCGCGCCTACGACGACCGCGACCTCGCCGCCTGCCGCATGACCAAAACGGGCGACGTAATGGCCTCTTCTTTCCGCAAACTCCCCTCCAAGACCGTCATAGCCAACGTCAACGCCGACGGCCGCACCGACGTAGCCGACCAGCTCCAGAATATCATCGATGCCAATCCCGGCGCCACCATCTACCTCCCCGACGGCAAATATGCCTTAGGCAAAACTCTCCGCACATCCTCCAAAAACGGCAAGAACGTGGCTCTGCGTCTGGCCAACTTCGCCATTATCTTCCCCCTCGACGGATTCCAGGGTGAATATCTCATGGATCTCGGCGCCGACTGCGCCGGCAACGCACCCACACTGCTCGAAGGAGGCACAGTCGACTGCCTCGGCAAGACAAAAGGTGTCAACATGGCATCGGGTAAAAACGGTATGATCCGCTACACCACATTCCTCCACGCTCCCGAAGCAATCCACATCGGCAAAGATGCCGTCGCCACCGACATCTTCGCTGCCAACACCGAAGGCCAGTACACCCCCGAATGCGTAGGCGTGGTTGTCGACGGTCCCGACACCAATGTCAACCTCATGCGCATCAACGACGTGCGCCACGGCATGATCTTCCGCTCCAGCGGCAACATCGCCCGCAACATCCACCCGCTCACCTATAACCACAAAGAATCGTGGGAAGGCACATGCGGCGTCATCGACGAGGCAGGCGGCAACTACTACGACTATTACTATCCCGACCACTTCTCGATCGGCTTCTACCTCAAGAACGAATCCAACCCCAGCGTGCTCAACAACTGCTTCTGCTATCACTACACCAACGTGCTCGGCCTCCCCTACAGCTACTATGCCATCAAGACCGACGGACCCTTCAACAGCTATTTCAGCAACTCGCGCACCGATTTCACCAACCACTGCGACATCAACGGTCTGGTCAACGCCGGTCAGAAGGGTGGCAAGGGAACCGTATCCAACGAATTCATAAATACGGAGCAGAACATCACCGACCACTCCTACCGCGATTACTTCCCCTCACCTAACAAATGAGCGCAAATAAAATCTGATTCCATATGAAAAAAATAATCCTGTCCTTCATGTTGCTCTGCGGCATGGTCGCCCAGGCTTCCACCGGGTTAACCGACTACTCGGGAATGCTTGTGGCCGACCTCCCCACTCATGGTGACGCCAGCGAGGCCCTGCAGGCTCTCATCGACGAGTGTCCCAACATGACCATCTACATTCCTGCGGGCACTTACACCCTCTACAATCCGATACGCACATCGGCTGTACCAACCCGCACGGTAGCCCTTCAGCTCGACGACAACGCCGTGCTCAAAGCCGCCGGAGGGTGGAACCACAGCGCACCCATGATCACCCTCGGCACAAGCTGGGAATACAACACCACGGCTGAGGCCGGCTACTTCTACTACTTCGACGGAGGCACCGTCGACTGTTCGGGCGTGGCCGAAGGCATCGCCATCGAGTGCGGCCGAAACCTGCAGGTGCGCAACACCTCCATCATCAACACCCAGCTCGGCTTCAACATCAAGAACGGCACAAACGGCGGTTCGTCCGACGCCGACATCTTCAATCTCAACATCGTCGGCAACGGAAAGGCCGGCAGCGTGGGCATGAAATGCGCAGGCTACGACAACATCTTCGCCAGCATCAAGATCTCGAACTGCCAGACCGGTATATACCTCACCGGAGGCGGCCTCTTCTGCCGCGACTTCGACATCAGCCTCGACAATCCCGCCATCATGGACGGATCAGTGGCCGTGCGTTGCAACTCAACCGACAACTGGTATGTGAACTTCAACATCACCGACTATCAGCAGGCTTTCCGCATGACTCCCAACTGGAACGCCCGTCCCGTCTTTGACAACATCACCGTAAACTGGACCCGCTCGGGCGAAGCCCGCCACGAGGTGTTCTCCTACCCCAACGGCAGCTTCAACGGCGAGGTGCGCAACATGGTTGTCAAATTCAACAACAGTAACAAAGCAACCTACAACCGCATCCTCGTGGAGAAGACCCACGACGGCGACGGCGTCATGTCCAACCTCATCATCGAGGATCCCTCGCTGGTGACAGGCAACCACCATGAAAGGTATATAACGGAAGCCAACCCGATTCACCTCGACATGGCGCGCCAGCACGGCCGCCTGAGCACCCACGCCGCCAGCGTGCCATTCCCCGGTAAGACCGTCGTGGCCGAACTGGGTTCTTCGGACTATGTCGACGTAGCCGCCCAGCTGCAGAAGATCATCGACGAAAATCCGGGCGCAACAATTTATATACCCGACGGCGAATACCAGATCAAACGCACCATCCGCACCTCCTCCGAACCTGGCAAGAACGTGGCTATCCGCCTGGCCAACTTCGCCTTCTTCTCTCCCCACCGCAGCTTCACCGGCGATTATCTCTTCGACCTCGGCTCCAAAGGAAATGTCATGGGGTCAGCACCGAGCTATTTCGAAGGGGGCACCCTCATCGGCAACGGCAAGGTCAGCGCCATGCAGATTTCATCGGGTCACAACTCAGTGCTGCGCTACACTGTAATGCTTTCCTGCACCAAGGCTCTCCACATCGCAGAAAACGCCGACGGCACCGAAGTGCTCGGCGTGAATATCGAGGGTCTGTACTCCCCCGAATGCGTCGGCGCCGTGATCGACGGCCCCAACAGCACATTCAATATGATGCGTATCAACGATGTGCACCACGGCATGCACTTCCGCTCCTCAGGCAATATAGCCCGCAACATCCACCCCCTGACCTACAACCGGCAGGAAACATGGGAAGGCACCTGCGGCGTCATTGACGAAATCGGCGGCAACTATTACGACTACTATTATCCCGACCACTTCTCCATCGGCTTCTATCTTAAAAACGGCCGCAATCTGCTCAACAATTGCTTCAGCTATCACTATACCAATGTGCTCGGCCGACCCTACAGCTACTTTATGGTAAAGACCGACGGCCCGTTTGACAGCTACGTCAGCAGTCTACGCGCCGACTTCGGCGGTTACTGCGACATCAACGGCATCCTCAACGAGGGCGCGGCAGGCGGTTCGGGTCTCTTCTTCAACACCTTCATCGTGAGGCCCGAACGCCTCACCGATTACACCCACAGCGACTACGACGGCACCGAAGTCACCTCCGGCAGCACCCCCTACAAGGGCGAGAAACCGGTGCTCGGCGGCAAGTATTATCTCTACAATGTCAACACCGGCCTGTTTGTCGACGCAAACAGCGTCAACCGCGACCAGAAGAGCTCGGCAGCCATCCTCTCACCCGAAGGCATCGAATTTGAGGTACGTCGCCCCGACGGCATCAAGGGTGTGGAACTCTATGGCGCGTTTGAGAATCTCGGCTCCATAAATGTTAAAGATGGCGCCATGCTTATGGACCTTACCGAGGGTGATGCCGCGCGCACCGATTTCGCACTGACAAGCATCCGCACTTCCAAAAACCAGAATGTATACACCCTCAGCGTCCGTGCAGCCAACAATGCCGGCTGCGGCGTAACCTCCGACAGCTACCTTGTGGCCGGGGGCGCCGACAAAGATCTCTTCGGCCGCTACCTCAGTCTCAATGCCAAGGCGACCGGCGGTTCATGGCAGTTTGTATCGCGCGAGGAACGTCTGGCCCACATGCAGGCCGAGGCGAAACTCAACCCCGGCGGCGTGGATGCCTCATGGCTCATCCCCGGCCGCGGCATGAACGAGAACGACACCCGTCTCGACGAATGCTGGTCGGGCGAATCGGACTGGAGCAGCATTTCGGGCTATAACGGCTGGCGCGTGATGGAATGGTGGAACTCCGATCTGGTTCACCGCGAGACCACCCTCACCGGCCTCCCCGCCGGCACCTATGAATATTACATCGAAGGCTACAACCGCGACGGCAATGTATGGGCCAGCGGCAACACCACCGGTCCCTACGAGAATCTCGGCTGGTACTATGCCGGCAAGAACGGTCGTCAGGCCCTCAACGTTTTTGAGGACGCACGTCCCTTCAAGGAGACGGGATGGGAAGAGCAGATCAACAACCTCTGGTTCCCCGCCGGGCATAACTTCGCCGCAAACGCCTTCCACAAAGAGGGCTATCGCAACGCTCCCGTTGCCGCCAACGTAGGCGCCGACGGCAATCTCACCGTGGGTATCTGCAAATACGCCGGCATCCCCGAAGACTCGTTCGAACTGGGCCGCATGTATCTCCGCTACCGCAGCTCCACCACCCCCGTCGACCTCTCCCCCCTTAAGAAATGGGCGCAGACCGCAATCAACAATGCCAAGCCCTATAAGTCCGACTCACAGGTGGCCGAACTCATGGGCAAGCTCACAGCCTACTTCGGCAACGCCTCCACTGACAACTTCAACGTGCTGGCAAAAGCCATCTATGCGCTCAACCAGCGCGTCGACGATCTGATCACCGGCGGCGTCGACGGTGTCATAGCCGATGCCGAAGAACCGGGCGAAACCCGCATCTACAACCTCCAGGGCATCCGTCTCGACCGTGCCGACACCCCCGGTATCTACATCATCAACGGACGCAAAGTGGTCGTAAGATAACGTCAATCCCGTCAAACCAACTCATAGTTCAGGAAGTCATAGACTTATGAGATTCCATTCCCTCCTTGTCTCCGCCATCATGCTGATGCCATTCAGCATGGTGGCGGATGATTTGCTTAAGGCAATACCTCTACGAAGCGCACACTACAGGAGTGTCGGCACAGCATGAGCACTGGGGAGGAGGAGGCATGGGCGACCGGCCATATTCATGGGTGGTGCACAGCCACGAACTCTACAACATGGGGCACATGTATGAGGGTGCGGTGGCCTACTACCGTGCAACCGGCAAAGACAAATGGCTCAGAATTGCAGAAAAGAGCGCACGCCATATCAATCACGTGTTCTTCGAGGGTGACCCCGCCTACAACGGCGGGAAGCCTGTGATGCAGGCTCCCGGCCACGAGGAAATCGAACTGGCACTGGTGAAACTGTATCAATCCACCGGCGACACGCTCTACCTCAATATGGCCAAACGGTTCATCGACATCCGCGGCATCACTTTCAAGCCCGAGGGAGAGGGCGTGCTGGCCCCCTCCTATGCTCAGCAGCATCAGCCCGTAAGAGAGCAGAGTAAGGCTGTGGGGCATGCCGTGCGCGCCGCCTACCTTTACTCGGGCATGGCCGACGTGATGGCCCAGACGGGCGACACATCGCTCCGACCGGCTCTCGACAGCATCTGGGGCAACATCGTCGACACCCGCATGCACATCACCGGCGGACTGGGCGCCATTCATGGCATCGAAGGTTTCGGACCGGAATATGAATTGCCCAATATGGGAGCCTATGACGAAACATGTGCCGCAGTCGGCAACGTGCTGTTCAACTACCGCATGTTCATGGCCGAAAAAGATGGAAAGTATATCGACGTGGCCGAAGTGGCACTCTACAACAACGTACTGGCCGGCGTGAACCTCGAAGGCAACAGATTTTTCTATGTAAATCCGCTGGAAGTCGACGGACGGAGAGCTTTCAACCAAGGCCTCAAAGGGCGGGCGCCATGGTTCGGCACAGCCTGCTGTCCGTCGAATCTGGCACGTCTCATACCGCAGATACCGGGCATGATGTATGCCCACACCGATGACGACATCTACTGCACTTTCTACGGCGGCACCTCCGCCACCATCCCTCTCGGGCGCGGGAACGTAGGTATCAGGCAGGAAACCGGCTACCCCTTTGACGAGACTGTTAGCCTGACGGTCTCGCCGGAAAAAGCTTCACAGAAATTCGCCCTGCACCTGCGCATCCCCACCTGGGCAGGCGATCGGTTTGTACCCGGAAAACTCTACAGCTACGTCAACCGTCAGCCCGGCACATGGTCTCTGACCGTCAACGGCAAACCGGCGAAAGTGAAAGTCGACAAAGGTTTTGCCGTGATTGACCGTAAATGGGAAAAAGGCGATTGTGTGGCTGGCCGCAACCGACGAGGTGGCTCATGCCGCGATGCCGTCGATGCCCGACTACATATCCGATATCACAGCCACCTACACCTGCGACATCGACGACGTGAATCCCATCGTCACCAACAAATTCCCCTCAAGTTCGCACGACACATCCATGCTCCGCTGGACCAGCTGGCCCAGAAAGGGAGAAAAACAATCGATAGAACTGAAGCTGAAACATCCCGTGAGCCTTGAGAGCCTCTCGGTGTACTGGTACGACGACGCCGGCGACGTGCAGGTCCCCGAGGCATGGAATGTGGAATACCTGCAGGATGGTGCCTGGCACGAATTCCCCGTCTATGTGACCGACGAATACCGCATGCTGAAAGACCAATACAACATGATCCATCCCGGCCGCGACATTATGCCCGAGGCACTGCGCATCAACATCACACCCCGGCAAGACGCGTCGGCAGGCATTCTCGGCATTCAGCTCGAAGTGGCTAAAAACGCCTCGGCAGACTGACACCGTTGCGGAAACAAGAAATTATACGTAACTTTGTCCGGAATAAGCAATATACCCGGAATAAGCAAATATAAAACGTAACCATATTCTGATTTCTTTAACCTGCAATTTATGAGAAAACTTTACTCGTTTATCGCCGCCATAATGCTGGTATCGCTCAGCTGCATGGCCAAGGACGATTCCTCTCTGTTTGCCAAAGCGCAGGCTCTTGCCGCTCCGCTGCCCGAGATGTCGGCCGCCGCGCCTGCAACCGCAGTCGCCGACGGATTCATTTCGGCTCCGCTGCGCCGCGTCACCGCCACCGCGTCGGCCACTGCCCCGGTGCTCCACGGTTTCCTGTCGCACAACTCCACCTGGAACAAGAATGTATCGAACTACGGCATCTACTCCTTCCCCGCAGCTGCCGATCTCACATTCAACAAAGAGTGGTCGACACGCAACATCTCATCGGGAGCATGGGCCGACGGCCTGCTCTGCGGATATTATGTGATAAACTACGGCGGCGCCATCGTCATATCTTATTATGCCTACGACGGCGACACCGGCAAAACCGTAACCTCCAAGAGCTTCAACACCAGCAACACCACGAGCGTATACTCTTACTACGCCCTCGGTCTGGCCTACAACTATAAGAATGCCACCCTCTACGGTGAGTTCATGACCGCCGACGGCCAGAAGATCGCATTCAGCCGTGTCGATCCCGTAACCGGTGTTCCCACCCAGGTGACATCGGTCGAGGGCGACATCATCTATCTGACCATGGCGTTCGATGCCGACGGCCGTCTCTTTGCCATCGGCGACAACGGTGTGCTCTACAACATCGACCTCAACAAAGGCACCACTAAAGCGATCGGCAACACCGGTCTGCAGCCCCAGTATTATCAGAGTGCCACAATCGACCAGGCCACAGGCAAAATGTACTGGGCCTACATGGGCAAGGATCTCAGCTCGGGACTCTATGAGGTGAATCTCTCTACCGGCAAGGCCACTCTCGTGAGCGACTATGCCGGCGCCACAGTGGAAATAACAGGTCTCTACAGCGCCCACAAGCCTATGGGCGGCGTGCCCGCACCTATCGAAGACCTCGATGTCACTTTCCCCACATCCACCGACCTCAACGGCACCATCTCGTTCACAGCTCCCTCGAAGTGCGCCGACGGCTCGGCCGCCGATAGCGGCGACCTCTTCGTAAACCTCTATATCGACCACGTTGAGGCTACCGACGCGCCGCAGACTGTGGCTCCCGGTGCGAAATACACCATCTCCCGCGCATTCACCGAAGGCGCACACAAAGTTGAAGTGCTCCTCTCCAACGGTCGCGGTTACAGCGATCGCGCCCGCAAACCGTTCTATGCCGGTGCCGACGCACCCGGCGCAGTGGAAAATCTCGCATTCAGCCTTGACGGACGCAACGCATCGCTCCGATGGGACGCCCCCTCAAAGGGTGCCGAGGGCGGATGGTACGACCGTTCAGCCCTCACCTACACCGTCACCCGTCAGCCCGACAATGTGAAAGTGGCCGAGGGAGTCACCCTCACCACCCTCACCGACATGATTCCCGACCGCATGGGCAACTACTTCTATCAGGTGACCACCAGCACCTCGCGCCCCGGCGTCACCGCCGAGTCTAACCGCATCCTATACGGCACTGCATTCGATATCCCCTACAAGGAGACATTCGACACCGAAGCTCCGCTCGACCTTTATGCCTTTGACGATGTTAACGGCGACGGATATTTCTGGAAATGGAGAGGCGGCGCCATGGTCGATGTCAAGGGCGACGCCGAGACGGCCAACGACTGGATGTTCACACCTCCCCTGCGTCTCTCCGACAAGTGGATCTACAAACTCAGCTTCAAGGCCAACAGCGTCAATGAATATTACACCGAGTCGTTCAACACCGGCATCGGCACCAAGCCCACCGCCGAAGGCATGAAACTGCTCGACTACTTCACCGTTACATCCGGTAAAGCCTCCACATTCGAGAGCATCGTGCGGGTTGATGCCGACGGCATCTACCGCCTGGGCATTCAGCACACATCCGACGGCATGTTCGCCGACCTCACCGTTGACAACATCGAGGTTACAGCCTACGTCTCCACCGCCGCTCCCGCGGCTGCCGACAATCTTGTAATCACTGCCGACCCTGCCGACGCGCTGAAAGGCACACTGTCGTTCACCGCTCCCTTAAAAGCCATCAACGGCGCCACTCTCACAGCCATCAGCAAAATCGAGATTTACCGCGGCAAGACTCTCGTCAAGACAATCGACCAGGTCGCTCCCGCACAGGATTTCAGCTTCCCCGTCGATGTGCCTCAGGGTCTGCATAAATTCTCTGTTGTCTGCTACAACGAAGCCGGTCGCGGCTACGATGCCGAAATCAGCGGCTTCGGCGGTGTCGACATTCCCAAACCTGTCACCGGCCTGCGCTACATATGGGATCCCGAAAACAACACCAAGGTCACCCTCCTCTGGGACGGCGTCGAGGAGACCGGCGAATATGGCCACCCCATCAATCCCTCCGACGTCACCTACAATATCGCGCAGCCCATGTTCGGCTCTATGATCGAAATGACTACCGGTCTCACGGAGTGCAGGCATGAAGTCTCCGTAACCGCCACCGAGCAGACACTCGCGCAGCGCAATGTGATAGCCGTAACCTCCGGCGGAAAGAGCAAGGCACAGCCCGTCTACTTCAACGTCGGTCCATCCTACCCCTGCGTGGCCAAGGAGTCGTTTGCCAAGGGTGCCACCAAGCACACCACATGGTCGATCACCAACCTCGCCGGCAAAGCCCAGTGGTTCATGTCGAACTCCACCGGCACCCTGGCCGCCCAGGACAATGACAACGGTCTGGCCATGTGCATCGCCGGCGCATCCTCAAGCAAAGGGCGTCTGGTGACCCCCGCTCTCGATTTCTCGGGCGCCGACAGCTATTATCTGCACCTTTGGGTATTCCACTCCACTTCGGAGGATCCCGCCACCACCATCTCGGTTGAGTACACCACCGACGCATGCAACTATAAGGCTCTCGGCACACCCATCGCCATAAACGACGGCTCCAACGGATGGAAAGAGCACCACATCGCTCTGTCGCCTCTGGCACGCAGCAAACGCGCCATGCTCGGCATCGTGGCCGACCTTGCCACCGCCGATTCCTTCGCCGCCATCGACAATCTCGCCATTGACACCGAGGCGGGCATCGACGGCATTGAAGCCGACGCACCCGAAGCAGGCGAAACCCGCATCTACAACCTTCAGGGCATACGTCTCGACCGCGCCGACATCCCCGGCATCTACATCATCAACGGCCAGAAGACCGTGATCCGCTGACATTCCAACTCCAATCTCTAAAACTTCCCGGAGCCGCTTTCACACGAAGCAACTCCGGGAAGTTGTTTGTTTATATTATTGACCGATGTGTAAGTAACTGGTCGAAATTCTTTTAATGTTTATTCGAGGAAAATTTTTAGAAGATTTTACTCGATGAAGAAGGAGTGTAGCGAGCTACACGACTGATGAAGAGAGAAAAAGATTCAAAAATTTTTCCGAAGAAACATTGAAATAAATTGACCGGTTAGTATAAAATAATTTTGAACAGTTACTTATTATTTTCCGGAGGAGTAGCGGCGGGCCTGGTCGGCGATAAGGGCGGCGTCGTCGAAATAGTTGATTTTCATGGCGGCGCGCACTTTGTCGAGGGTGTCGGCGGCTTCAAGGCGGGCTGCCTCCGAACCCTTGCGCAGGATGTCGTAAACCGCGGGAATGTGCTGCTCCCAGTAGTGCCGGCGCTCTCGGATGGGCGCCAAGTATTCTTCGAGCACGCTGATGAGCAGTTTCTTCACGGTGCCGTCGCCCACACCTCCGCGGGTGTAGTGGTCCTTAAGCTCCTGTAGATTCTTGTAATCGGGGAGATATTTGGCGAAATGGCCGTCGTTGGCGAAGGCGTCGAGATAGTAGAAGGGGCAGTTTCCCTCAAGATGTCCCGGGGAGTCGACGGTGAGATGCTCGGGGTCGGTGTACATGCTCTTCACCTTCTTCGCCACCTCCTTGGGGGTGTCGCTCAGATAGATGCAGTTGCCCAGCGACTTGCTCATCTTGGCCTTGCCGTCGGTGCCCGGAAGACGCATGCAGGCGGCATTTTCGGGCAGGAGGATTTCGGGAGTTACGAGCGTGTCGCCGTAAGTGTTGTTGAAACGGTCCACAATCTCGCGTGTCAGCTCAATCATGGGCGCCTGATCCTCGCCTACGGGCACTGTGGTGGCCTTGAAAGCGGTGATGTCCGAGGCCTGGCTCACGGGGTAGCAGAAGAATCCCACGGGGATGCTCTGCTCGAAGTTGCGCATCTTTATTTCGGTCTTCACCGTGGGGTTGCGCTGCACGCGCGACACCGTCACGAGATTCATATAATAGAATGCCAGCTCGGTAAGCTCGGGCACATGAGTCTGCACGAAGATGGTGGATTTTTCGGGGTCGAGACCAGCCGAGAGATAGTCCAGGGCAACCTCAATCACATTCTGACGGATCTTCTCGGGGTTGTCGGCATTGTCGGTGAGCGCCTGGGCGTCGGCGATCATGATGAAAATCTTGTCGAACTCGCCGGAATCCTGCAACTCCACGCGGCGGCGCAGCGAACCCACGTAATGCCCTAAATGGAGGCGCCCGGTGGGACGGTCGCCCGTAAGTATCACTTTCTGCTTATTCTGCATATATTCTGTGTTTAGAGAGGGCAAAGTTAGGCATTTTTTACTAAATTTATAAGGCGGGATAAAGAAAATTTCGTAAATTTGCCCCCAGAAACCCCAACAAAATCAAACCGGTTTATTTATTATGGTAAACTACAAAGACTTAGGTCTGGTCAACACCCGCGAGATGTTCGCCAAGGCCGTCCATGGCGGTTACGCTATCCCCGCCTTCAACTTCAACAACATGGAGCAGCTCCAGGCCATCGTCAAGGCCGCTGCCGAGGAGAAATAGCCCGTAATCCTTCAGGTATCGAAGGGTGCCCGCAACTATGCCAACAGCACACTGCTGCGCTACATGGCTCAGGGCGCTGTGGCCTACGCCAAGGAACTTGGCTGGGAGAATCCCCAGATCGTGCTGCACCTCGACCACGGCGACAGCTTCGAGCTTTGCAAAGACTGCGTTGACAACGGCTTCTCATCCGTGATGATCGACGGCAGCCACCTCCCCTACGAGGAGAATGTGGCTCTGACCAAGAAAGTTGTCGACTACGCACACAAATACGACGTTACCGTTGAGGGTGAATTAGGCGTGCTCGCCGGCGTAGAGGACGAAGTTTCCTCCGACCACCACACCTATACCGACCCCAACGAGGTTATCGACTTCGTCACCCGCACCGGCTGCGACTCGCTGGCCATCTCGATCGGCACCTCGCACGGAGCCTACAAGTTCACCCCCGAGCAGTGCACCCGCGACCCGAAGACCGGCCGCCTCGTTCCTCCCCCCCTGGCATTCGACGTGCTCGAGGGCGTAGAGGCCAAGCTGCCCGACTTCCCCATTGTGCTCCACGGCTCATCCTCCGTGCCTCAGGAATATGTCGACATGATCAACGAACATGGCGGCAAACTCCCCGACGCAATCGGTATCCCCGAAGAGGAACTCCGCAAGGCTGCCAAGATGGATGTCTGCA
>ENA-UESC01001825-UESC01001825.1-human-gut-metagenome-genome-assembly--contig:-NODE-1825-length-14852-cov-6.535228_pt1 | contig 14852 bp, 10 predicted proteins | sample MGYA00242998_ERZ507999 | MGnify/ENA primary metagenome ERZ507999 (study PRJEB26167, sample SAMN06115465) | human gut metagenome | host: Homo sapiens | place: China:Hubei | collected 2016-04-27... | reverse complement strand
AGAACTGTAAGGAATGCGGCAGCCCCACGTGTATGGCGTTCTGCATGAAGGTCGCGCAGGGCGCGCTCCCGATCACGAAGTGCCCGTACATGTCCGAAGAGGCGATCGCCCTCCTCTCCGAGGCCACCGCACCCCCCATGAAGACCATCGAGTTCGCCGGCCACAAGCTGGGCGGCGAGACCGTCATGTTCCGTCATGAGAAGACCCTCGTGTCCCGCAACCTCTTTGCGCAGTATCTGTGCACCTGCATGGACGACGCCGAGGTCGACGCGAAGCTCGACATCATGAAGAAGACCGACTACGAGCGCATCGGTGAGCGCGAGTACGTCGAATCCATTTTCGTCCACGACGCTGGCGATGCCGACAAGTTCGTCGCGCTGGCCAAGAAGGCCGCCACGTTTGAGCGCGGCGTCATCCTCGACGCCGAAAACGTCGACGCCGCGAAGGCCGCCGTCGAGGCGATCAAGGACATCAAGCCCATTCTGAACGGCGCCAACAAGGACAACTACGCCGACATGAACGCCATCGCGACTGCTGCGGGCATCGTCCTCGGCGTCAAGGGCGCTTCCCTCGAAGAGCTGCACGACACCGTCGAAGCCCTCGAGAAGGCCGGCAACAAGAACCTCGTCATCGACGTCACCGGCGCGACCGTGAAGGAGACCTTCGCGAACGCCGTCATCGTCCGCCGCTCCGCCATCAAGGACAACGACCGTACCTTCGGTTATCCGTCCATCGTCAACCTCGCAAAGCTCTGCCACGGTGACATCCACCTGCAGACCGCTCTGGCGTCCGTGTTCACGCTGAAATACGGCTCGATCATCGTCATGGAGCGCATGAGCTACGCCGAGGCGCTGCCGCTGTACGGCCTGCGCCAGAACATCTACACCGACCCGCAGAAGCCCATGAAGGTCGCCCCCGGCATCTACCCGATCAACGGCGCCACGCCCGACGATCCCTGCTGCCTGACGGTCGACTTCGCGCTGACCTACTTCCTGGTCTCCGGCGAGCTCGAGCGGTCCAAGGTGCCCATCAACCTGCTCATCACCGACGCGTCCGGCATGTCCGTTCTGACCGCGTGGGCCGCCGGCAAGTTCTCCTCGACCTCCGTCAAGAAGTTCTTCGACGAGTTCGATCTGGCTTCCAAGATCAACAACCGCACCCTCATCATCCCCGGCAAGGTTGCCGTCATGAAGGGCGAGATTCAGGACAAGCTGCCTGAGTGGAACGTCGTCGTCGGCACCCGCGAGGCTGTCGAACTGGTCAAGTACCTCAAGGACGGCGAGTACAAGGCTGCTGCCGAGGCTGCCGCCGCCGCGAAGGCTCCCGCCGGCGAGAAGAAGGAGACCGTCGACGCCAACGCGCCGCTGGACTTCGAGAAGATCGCTGCCTCCATCCCGGCCATCAAGATCCGCGACGATCTGGGTGCCCACTACAAGCAGAGAGATCCGGAATCCCCGAAGTTCGTCACCATCGGCGAGCGCATCCACTGCATCTCCCCGGTCATCCGCGAGGCCATGGCCACGTTCAACCCCGATCCCATCCTCGAGCGTGCCGCGCAGCAGATCAAGGCCGGCGCGACCTACCTCGACGTCAACATCGGCCCGGCCGAGTCCAATGGTCCGGAACTGATGACCTGGGCGGTCAAGCTGCTGCAGGAGAACTTCAACAACGTGCCTCTGGCGCTCGATACCGCCAACAAGCGCGCCATCGAAGCCGGCATCAAGGTCTACAACCGCACGAACGGCAAGCCCATCGTCAACTCTGCTGACGCCGGCTCCCGTATCTCCTACATCGACCTGGCCGCGGCCAACGATGCGATCTGCGTCGCGCTCTGCTCCGCCGACGGCATCGCCAAGGACAACGAAGAGCGCATGATGCACTGCCATCACATGCTCGAGCGCGGCCTGTCCCTCGGCATGGAAGCGACCGACCTCTGGTTCGACCCGCTGTTCCTCGTCGTCAAGGGCATGCAGGACAAGCAGATGGACGTTCTGAACGCCATCAAGCTGTTCGCCGACGAGGGCCTGAAGTCCACCGGCGGCCTGTCCAACAACTCCAACGGCGCGCCGAAGAATGTCCGCCCGATCATGGACTCCGCGCTGGTCGCCATGGCGATGATGCAGGGCCTGACCTCTGCCATCGTCAACCCGAACGACCTGCGGCTGATGGAGACCATCAAGTCCTGCGACATCTTCAAGAACAACGAGCTGTACTCCGACTCCTATCTGGACGCCTGATTTTACAAAACCCGTTCCCTGCCGGAAAATTTCTGGCAGGGAATCGGCGCTTTATCCGTTCGCAATCAAATTCGGGAAATTGGCCGGTTTTTCGGACATGAAACCGAAAGACCGGCTTTTTCATATCACAAAGTATGAAATGGGAGGATTTTATGAGCGTATTAACTGATCTCATCTACAGCGGTTCGAATGCCGTTGCGGGCCTGACCGAAGGCGCCGTCAACGATGCCATTGCCAAATACGGCCCGGAGAAGGAGCTCGCCTTCCCCGATACCGCATATTTCTTCCCCACGATCTACGCCGCCACCGGCGTCAAGGTCAAGACGCTGGGCGATCTGCCCGCCTGCGTCGGCGTGCTCAAGAGCCTCATCACCAATCAGGAGGATCTGGGTCAGGCGCTGAACGCGGGCCTCGCCACTGCCGTCGGCGCGGAGATCCTGGAGGGCCTGAAGTTCGTCGAGCCGAAGGACGCCTACGAGCAGGCGACCGTCCCCGGCATCGGCTTCGTGCCCGATCCCATCATCCGTTCCCTCGGTGTCCCGCTGGTCACCGGCGATATCCCCGGCGTAGCCGTCGTGCTGGGCAAGGCCGAGAAGGCGGAGGACGTGGCCGCCGTCGTCAAGGGCTATCAGTCCAAGGGCATCATGACCTTCATGATCGGCGACGTCATCGAGCAGTGCGCCGAGCAGGGCGTCAAGATGGGCCTCGAGCTGCGCGTCATCCCGCTGGGCCATGACGTCACCGCCGTTATCCACGTCGTCACCGTCGCCATCCGCGCGGCGCTGATCTTCGGCAATGTGCAGCCGGGCGATCTGGCCGGGCTGCTGGCCTACACGAAGGAGCGCGTCCCCGCGTTCGTCAATACCTTCGGCGACATCGATCCGGTCGTCGTCTCCGCCGGCGCAGGCGCAATCGCGCTGGGCTTCCCGGTCGTGGTCGACGTCGACCTCGGCGAAAATCAGGTTCCGGGCGCGCTCGAATCCTGCACTGATCACAGCGAGACCGTCAAGAAGTCGCTCGAGCTGCGCGGTATCAAGATCAAGTCCAAGGAACTGCCGATCCCGGTCGCATTCGCTGCGGCGTTCGAAGGCGAAATCATCCGCAAGGCCGATATGCAGGTCGAGTTCTGGTCCGCCAAGAACACCACCTGTGAGCTTGTCCAGATGAAGGATGCTTCGGAAGTCGAGGATCACAAGATCACCGTGGACGGCCCGGATATCGATTCCGGAGAACTCGAATACGCCCTTGCCACCTGCATTTACGTCGCGGGCAAGAAGATGCAGGCCGACTTCGAGTCTGTCATCGAGCGTAAAATCCACGCCTGGTTCAACTATATGGAAGGTGTCATGCACACCGGCCAGCGCAACCAGTTCCGCATCCGTATTTCCAAGGACGCCTATGAGCACGGCCTGCGCCTGCATCACTTCGGCGAAGTCCTGTACCACATGATCATGGACGAATTTGACGCCGTCGTCGACAAGTGTGAGGTCCGCCTCATCACCGACCCGGAGAAGGCCACGAAGTTCCTGAACGAAGTCGCCATGCCGCGCTACAACGCACGTGACGACCGTCTGGCCTCCATGACCGACGAATCTGTCGACCGCTTCTTCACCTGCATCCTCTGTCAGTCGTTCGCCCCGGCGCACTGCTGCGTCGTCACACCGGAGCGGCTCGGCCTCTGCGGCGCCGTTTCGTGGCTCGACGCGAAGGCGACCTACGAGCTGAACCCGAACGGCCCGTCCCAGCCCATCCTGAAGGAAGGCTGCCTCGACGAGCGCACCGGCCGCTACACCACGGTCAACGAGGCCATCAAGGACGCGACGCACGGCGCGGTCGAAGAGGTCACGCTGTACTCCATCATGGAAGACCCGATGACCTCCTGCGGCTGCTTCGAGTGCATCTCCGGCATCGAGCCGATGTCCAACGGCTTCATCGTCGTCAACCGCGAATACGCGGGCATGACCCCCGCCGGCATGACGTTCGGCGAGCTGGCGTCCTGCACGGGCGGCGGCGTCCAGACCCCGGGCTATATGGGCCATGGCCGTCACTTCATCTCCTCCAAGAAGTTCATCCATGCCGAGGGCGGCATCGAGCGCATCGTCTGGATGCCGAAGGAACTGAAGGACGACGTCGGCGAGCGCCTGAACAAGACCGCGAAGGAACTCTACGGCATCGACAACTTCACCGACATGATCGCCGACGAGACCATCTGCACCGACTGCGACGCGCTGTATGAATTCCTTCAGGAAAAGAACCATCCGGTGCTTGCAATGGAGCCTTTGATGTAATATAATCATTGCATCAGCACAGTGATAGCTTTCTGTCCTCCGGCGGCGCGCGGGCTTTCCCAACCCGCAGATGACCCCAAACACGCCGCCGCGCGCAGAACGTGAGATCCAGGGGGAGGGCTTTGCCCTCCCCTTTTTACGCATCTGTACGCCCACCGCGGACAAATATGCAGAAACGTCCGCAAAAGTCTCTGCGTGTACGGGCGGACGCCGCCCGCAGACGCAAGGACTTTGAATATGAACTTACACCGAAAGGAGATCCCATCCGATGTATCAGGTTACCTTCCAATTTGAAAACGGCGACAAGCCGGTCGTCTTTTCCGCGTCTCCGAATATCACGCTGCTTGAGGCCGCGCGGAGCGCGAACGTCGCCATCGACGCGCCCTGCTCCGGCAACGGCTCATGCGGCAAGTGCCGCGTGAAGATCCTCAGCGGCGAGGTCGAGAGCTATCCGTCGAGCCATATCTCCGAGGAAGAATATGCCGCAGGCTGGCGGCTGAGCTGCGCGAGCAAGGTCATCGGCGACGTGACCGTCGAGGTGCCGGACATCGCATCGGCCTACCAGAGCCGGATGAAGACCGCCGACCTCTCAACCGGCAAGGAGGTCGAGATCTTTGAAAAGCTCCAGGCCGATCTGCAAGCCGCCGGGATCGACTTTACGAACGATTCCTTTGTCCAGTTCCGCCTGACGCTGGACGAGCCGACGCTCGACGACACCATGCCCGACACCGAGCGTCTTGCGCGCGCCGTCGAGGCCGAGAGCGGCTGTGAGCCGGTAAAGCTGAGCTACCACGTGGTGCATAAGCTGGCCAAAACGCTCCGCGACGCCGACTTCAAGGTGACGGCTTCCGCCGTCCGTCAGGGTGACGGGCTGCTGGTCGTCGACGTGACCGCGAAGGAGGATGCGCCCATCTACGGCTGCGCCATTGACATCGGCACGACCACCGTCACCGGCGTCCTGATGGACATGGCCAGCGGCAAACTCACCGCAAAGGCGTCCGCCGGCAACGGTCAGATCCGCTACGGCGCGGACGTCATCAACCGCATCATCGAGCAGGGCAAGCCCGGCGGCGTGAAGCGGCTTCAGGACGCGATCCTGAAAGAGACGCTGCGCCCGATGGTGGGCCTGATGTGCAAGACCGCCGGCATCACGGCCGACCGCATCTTCCGCGTCGCCATCGCCAGCAACACCACCATGAACCATCTGCTCCTCGGCGTGGACGCGAACCCCGTCCGCATGGAGCCGTATATCCCGACGTTCTTCCAGTGGCGCGGCCTGGTCGCCAAGGATCTCTCCTTCCCCGCGAACCCGGACGCCGAGGTGCTCATCTCCCCGAACATCGGCTCCTACGTCGGCGGCGATATCACCGCGGGCGCGCTGACGAGCCTGATCTGGGACAAGGACGAATTCTCCCTTTTCATCGACCTCGGCACGAACGGCGAGCTGGTTTTCGGCAACCGCGACTTCATGATGTCCTGCGCCTGCTCGGCCGGCCCGGCCTTTGAGGGCGGCGACATCTCCTGCGGCATGCGCGCGACCGACGGCGCAGTCGAGGCCGTGGTCATCGATAAGGACACCATGGAGCCGACGCTCAGCATCGTCGGCGATGCCGGGCAGAAGCCGGTCGGCATCTGCGGCTCCGGCATCATCGACGTCATCGCCGAGCTGTACCGCACGTCCATCATCTCCGCCAAGGGCCAGTTCGTCCGCGAGGGCAAGCGCGTCGCGCACGACGAGCACGGCATGGGCCGATACATCCTCGCCACGAAGGACGAGAGCGAAACGGGCCGCGAAATTTCCATCACCGAGGTCGACATCGACTCCTTCATCCGTGCCAAGGCCGCCATCTTCTCCGCCATCAACATCATGCTCTCCTCGCTCGACATGGACGTCACCGTTTTGGAGCATGTCTACGTTGCGGGCGGCATCGGCTCCGGCATCAACATGGAAAATGCCGTCCGCATCGGCATGTTCCCGGACGTCGACCGCAGCCTTTTCGAGTACATCGGCAACTCGTCCCTCGCGGGCGCGTATGCGATGGCCCGCTCGGACAACGCCGTCGACAAGGTCGACGAGCTGGCCTCCAATATGACCTACATGGAGCTTTCCACCAACCCGCGCTATATGGACGAATTCGTCGCGGCCTGCTTCCTCCCGCACACCAACCGCGAGCTGTTCCCGTCCAGCGTACAGGAGTAAACGATGCAGGTACAGAACAACAAAGAAGAAGTGCCGTTTGCGCACTACGAAGAAAAATTCCGCGCGCTCGACCCCATTGAGTCCGCGAAGCGCTGCGGCGTGCCGTTCGCGGACGGGAAATTTTCCGTCCGCCTGCTCGGCGTGACCTATCAGATCACGTGGCCGGACTATGCCATCACCGCGGATCGGGATGGTGCGTTTGGCCTCAGCAGCCTCCCGTGCCAGACGTTTCTGCTGCGCTTCCTGCTGGAGGGCAGGCAGGCCGCACCGTCAAGCCAGTTCAAGACCTTCCGCGAAATGCCCTGGGGCGAGATGTACATCCAGCCCTACACGGGCCGTGTCCTGACCCGCGCGGCGTTCACCTTCGGCACAAAGGTCGCCAAATTCGCCGCAGCCTGCGAGAAGATGGGCGCGATCCGCCTCCCGCACGGCGACGCGGGCTATCAATTCGATTTCCTCGGCGGCTACCGCATGCAGATCATGGTCTACGCCGGGGACGATGAGTTCCCGCCGAGCGCGCAGGTGCTCTATTCCGACAATTTTGAGTCCGGCTTCGCCGCAGAAGACCGCGTCGTCGCAGGTGATCTGCTCATCACAAGTATTAAGAAAGAACTGTAATTAAGGAGAAACTATGGAATTTCAATATCGCGGCCTGAAAGGCACGCTGGAACACGTGGAAGTTACCGAAAAAGAGCTGGACGCGCGCCTGATGCAGCTCCAGCAGCAGCATCCCTGCGTCAAAACCGTCACCGACCGCGCCGCCAAGGCTGGCGACGAGCTGGTGCTCGATTACGCGGGCTATGCCGACGGCGTGCAGTTCCCCGGCGGCACTGCCGAGAACCAGACGCTCACGCTCGGCAGCGGCGCGTTCATCCCCGGCTTTGAAGACCAGCTCGTGGGCAGCCGCCCCGGCGACGAGGTGCGCGTGCATGTGACGTTCCCCGCACAGTATCACGCCCCGGAACTGGCCGGCAAGGACGCCGAGTTTGTCTGCAAGGTGCATGAGATCCGCGAGAGTGGTGAATACGGTTCGCAGGACGAGTTCGCCAAGGCCGTCGGCTGCGGCAGCTATGACGATCTGCGCGCACAGGTGCGCGAAAATCTCCGCCGCTACTACGACCAGCGCGCCGAGATGGAGCTGCAGGACAAGCTGATGCGGCAGGCCGCCGCCACGCTCGACTATACGCCCTCCGAGGCGGAGCTGCACGAGGCCGTCGAGCAGCAGATCCAGACGATGGAGGCTCAGCTGGCCCAGCGCGGTCTGCGGCTGGAGGACTACTGCAAGTTCGCCGGCGCGACGCCGGAGTCGCTGCGGGAGGATGCCCGCGCCGACGCCGAGCAGGCCCTGCGGATGCAGAAGGCCGTCGACAGAATTGCCATACTGGAGGGGCTGCGCGCCTCGCAGAAGGATCTGGACGACGCGATGCAGGTCATCGCGCGGGAGAACGGCCTCTCGCTCGATCAGCTCAAGGGCTACTGCGACGACAACTTCAACCGCGCCGTGGAAAACAGCGTCCTCTCCACGAAGGCGTACGCCCTCGTCCGCGCGCTGGCCGACGTCACCGAGATCACCGTCGGCGGCCAAAAATAAGCATTGATAACTTTTCACAACCGGCAGCTCGATATGAGCTGCCGGTTGCGTGATTTTGTACAAAATTTTGGTAGTAGTATACAGTTTCTGATACGTAGGTATATCAATTATGTAAAATTTCTAAGGAAAATGATATTCCGTCTTGACTTCTCGAAATGAAGATGTTAAACTGTGCCTGTAACCGATAAAAGATTATCGATTAGGCGCCGAGGTACGTGGATTTGGGAAGCGCGGCGTCAAAAAAATTTTGCCTCCGGGGATGTTAAGGCCCCTGAGGATTCCTTAAGGAGGAAACACAATGGCAATCGAATTCAAAGACGGCAAGTACGTACACGAGGACGGCCACGTCACCCTCGACCCGACCGTGTACAAGGACTGGCAGATCGCTGAGGAAGCAGAAAAGGCGCTGCCTTCCGTGGATTATTTCCGTGAGAAGCTTGGCCTGCTCCCCGAGGAGATCATCCCCTACGGCAAGACCCCGAAGATCGACTTCATCAAGGTCATGAACCGCCTGAAGGATAAGCCCGACGGCAAGTTCATCGAGGTCACCGCCATCACCCCGACCCCCTTCGGCGAAGGCAAGTCCACCGTTTCCCTCGGCCTGATCGAAGGCCTCGGCAAGCTCGGCAAGAACGTTGGCGGCGCCCTGCGTCAGCCCTCCGGCGGCCCGACGATGAACGTCAAGGGCACTGCGGCCGGCGGCGGCAACGCGCTGCTCATGCCGATGACCGAGTTCTCCCTGGGTCTGACCGGTGATATTAACGACATCATGAACGCCCACAACCTCGCCATGGTCGCGCTGACTGCCCGTATGCAGCACGAGCGCAACAACAACGACGAGTGGCTGGCCAAGAAGGGCCTGAAGCGCCTCGACATCGACCCGAAGCGCGTCGAGATGGGCTGGGTCATCGACTTCTGCGCGCAGTCCATGCGCAACATCATCATCGGCCTCGGCGGCCGTCTGGACGGCTTCCTGATGGAGTCCAAGTTCGGCATCGCCGTCGGCTCCGAGCTGATGGCCATTCTCGCCGTCGCCCGCGATCTGAAGGATCTGCGTGAGCGCATCGGCAAGATCGTTGTCGCCTACTCCAAGAGCGGCGAGCCCGTCACCTGCGAAGATCTCGAGGTCGCCGGCGCCATGACCGCCTGGATGCGCAACACCATCAACCCCACCATGTGCTACACCGTCGAGCATCAGCCGGTCCTCATCCATGCCGGCCCGTTCGCCAACATCGCCATCGGCCAGTCCTCTGTCATCGCCGACCGTCTGGCCCTCAAGCTGTTCGATTACCATGTTACCGAGTCCGGCTTCGCTGCCGACATCGGCTTTGAGAAGTTCTGGAACGTCAAGACCCGCCTGTCCGGCCTGACCCCGAACGTCTCCGTCCTGGTCGCGACCGTCCGCGCGCTCAAGATGCACGGCGGCGGCCCGAAGGTCACCCCGGGCGCCCCGCTCGCCAAGGAGTACACCGAGGAGAACCTTGAGCTTCTGGAAAAGGGCACCTGCAACCTGTTCCACCATGTCAACACCATCAAGAAGTCCGGCATCAACCCGGTCGTCTGCATCAACCGTTTCTACACCGATACCGACGCGGAGATCGCTCTGCTGAAGAAGCTCTGCAAGGAGCACGGTGTCCGCTGCGCCGAGTCCAACCACTGGCGCTTCGGCGGCGAAGGCGCGCTGGAGCTGGCCCAGGCTGTTGTCGAAGCCTGTGAAGAGCCGGTCAAGGTCAAGTTCCTGTACGACCTCGAGATGCCGCTGCGTCAGCGCGTTGAGCTGATCGCGAAGGAAGTCTACGGCGCTGACGGCGTCGACTGGGCGCCTCTGGCCGTTCAGAAGGCCGAGCGCTTCGAGTCCGACCCGAAGTACGCCGACTACTGCACCATGATGGTCAAGACCCACCTGTCCCTCTCCGACGACCCCACCAAGAAGGGCGAGCCGAAGGGCTGGCGCCTCGCCATCCGCGACATCCTCGAGTACGGCGGCGCGAAGTTCCTCTGCCCGATGGCCGGCACCATCTCCATGATGCCCGGCACGGCGGCTGACCCGGCTTACCGCCGCGTCGACGTCGACGTCGAGACCGGCAAGGTTTCCGGCCTCTTCTAAAATCACATAGCAGCAACCACTTCGGGAGGCGGCGGTCATCCGCTGCCTCCCGATTCGGCTAAGACCCTCTTTCGATAAGAGAGCCTTTTTGCTGTCAAACAGATCAATTTCAAATCAGGAGAATATTTTATGGATATGACCACCAAGTCCTGCCGTGAATTTGTCACGGTTCTGGCTTCGAACGAGCCGGCCCCCGGCGGCGGCGGCGCATCCGCGCTCGTGGCCGCGCTCGGCACGGCGCTCGGCAACATGGTCGGCGCGCTGACCGTCGGCAAGAAGAAATACGCAGACGTCGAAGAAGAGATCAAGGCCCTGATGAAAAAGTGCGACGATCTCCAGACCCAGCTGCTTGATCAGGTCCCGGCAGACGCCGAGGGCTTTGTCCCGCTGGCAAAGGCTTACGGCATCCCGAAGGACGACCCCAGCCGCCCCGAGATCCTGGAACAGGCCACAATCACGGCCTGCCAGGTCCCGATGCACATTATGGAGCTGTGCTGCGAGTCGCTCGACTGCATCGCGACGTTTGCCGCGAAGGGTTCCCGCCTCGCCGTGTCCGACGCGGGCTGCGGCGCAACGATCGTCAAGGCCGCGCTTCAGGCAGCGTCGCTGAACGTGTTCATCAACACGAAGACGCTCCAGAACCGCGCCGTCGCTGAGGAAATGAACGCAAAGTGCCTCGGCATGCTCGACAAATACGGCAAACTGGCCGACGAGATCTTCGAGACCGTCAAGGCCGGATTCTTCAAATAATCGGAGGAAACAACAATGGCAAAACATCTGCTTGGCAAAGAAGTCACCGCTGCGATGAACGAAAAGCTTCAGGCTCGCGTCGCGGCATTGAAGGAAAAGGGCGTCAGCCCGAAGCTCGCCATCGTCCGCTGCGGCGAGAACCCGTCCGACCTCTCCTATGAAAAGGGCGCGACGAGCCGTGCGGAGCTGATCGGCGTCGAAGTCGTGAAGTTCGTCCTCCCCGAGGACGTCACCAAGGAAGCGCTGCTCGCGCAGATCGACGCGATCAACGCCGATGATTCCATCCACGGCTGCCTGATGTTCCGGCCGCTGCCGAAGCACCTGAAGGCTGACCAGGACGAGATCTGCAACCGCCTCGCCGCCGCCAAGGACGTCGACTGCATGACGGATCTCTCCAATGCGGGGGTGTTCACCGGCAAGAAGCTGGGCTTCGCGCCCTGCACGCCGCAGGCCTGCATGGAGATCCTCGACTACTACGGCATCGACTGCAAGGGCAAGAACGCCGTCGTCATCGGCCGCAGCCTCGTCGTCGGCAAGCCCGCCGCGATGATGCTCATGGCCAAGAACGCCACCGTCACCGTCTGCCACACGAAGACCGTCGACGTCGCCGGTATCGCGCGCAAGGCCGACATCCTCGTCTCCGCCGCGGGCGTGCTGAACAGCCTGACGAAGGACTACGTCTCCGAGGGCCAGATCGTCATCGACGTTTCCATCAACTGGGATCCCGAGAAGATCAACGCCAAGGGCGGCAAGGGCGCCATCGCGGGCGACGCGGTGTATGCCGAGGTCGAGCCGATCGTCGGCGCCATCACGCCGGTTCCCGGCGGTGTCGGCTCCGTGACGACGTCCGTCCTCATCGGCCACGTGGTCGAGGCGGCCGAGCGGACGCTGGGCTAAGGTTTTGTTCCGCCGGTCGCAGAAACGACCGGCGGATTCTTTTTTAAGGCAGCACCACATCATTGCGTCTGCGGCTTTCGCCGGATCTTTTGCCCCAATGCTGCGGTTTGAAAAGCTTGAAATCCACAAAGGATGTCGGCGCTTTTCAAATCTTGCCTTGAAACAAAATCTCCCGCCGAATGCTCTTGCCGAATGATGCGGTGTTGCCCACGAGTTCCGTTTATTTTAGATGTTTGAGATGTTGTAAAGCGAAGAGATAGGAGTTATTTGAATATGGAAAAAAGCAAACGGTTTGCCGCCCCGGAGGCGGCGATCCGGCTGTGGTTCTGGCTGTTCGCGGCGGCGGCGCTGATCGCCGCGATCTGCATGCCGGATCGGGGGCAGATGTTCGCGGGCCTTGGCCGCCTCTGCGTCCTGCCCTATCAGTCGGCAAATCCGTATTTCGCGGCAGAAAACGGCGGATTTGCAGGTACGTTCTTAAATGTTGCGCTCGTCTGCGCGATCTGCGCGGCGGTCTATTCCCTGCCGGGCAGCAAGCCGGACGGCGTGTCCGTGCTGGCGTTCTTCCTGACGGCGGGCTTCGCCTTCTGGGGTATCACGGTGCTGAACATCTGGTTCTGCTTTGCGGGCACGCTGATCGTCTGCCTGATCCGGAAGGTCAACCCCTGCACGCAGGGCAACGTCTTCCTGTTCTCGACGGGCATTGCCCCGCTGATGACCGATCTGCTCATCCGCTATCCGGGCGCAGACGCCCACGGCGTGACCTTCTTCGGCTGCGTGCTGGCGCTGCTGGCCTGCTGCCTGATTGGGCTGATCCTGCCCGCCGGGCTGACCCACGGCCCGAAGATGCACAAGGGCTATGACCTGTATAACGCCGCCGTGCCGATCGGGCTTGTGGCGTTCTTCCTGCGCGCGGTGCTCTACCGCGTCCTCGGCGGGACACTGGCAGACGGCGTCGGCGTTGGCGCGGGCGAGGGATACCCGCTCGTGACAAACGTGTTCTGCATCGTGGTCTTTGTGCTGGCCATCGTGCTGGGCCTGTCGCTCGGCGGCAGCTTCAAGACCTATGGCAAGCTGCTTCGCGACTCCGGCTTCGGCGCGGATTACGGCGCAGGCTACGGCGTGGGCACGGGTATTCTGAACTTCGGCATCTATGGCCTGTTCATCGTGCTCTACTACAACCTGATCGGCGCAAACTGGAACGCCGCGACGATCGGCTGCGTGTTCTGCATGGTCTGCTGCTGCTTCAAGGGCAGCCACCCGGGCAACGTCTGGCCGATCATGGTCGGCTATGTGGCCGCGTCGTTCGCGACGAAGGGTCTCTGCGCCGCCCTCGGCACCGACTTCACCACCGCCATCAATGCCCAGGCCATCGTCATTGGACTTTGCTTTGCCAACGGCCTTTCCCCGGTCGCGGGCAAATACGGCTGGTGGGCCGGGATCGTGTTCGGCGTGCTGCATTACGCGCTGGTCACAAGCGTGCCGTTCACGCACGGCGGCTTCCTGCTCTATAACGGCGGCTTCACCGCGGCGCTGATCTGCTTCCTGTTCATCCCGGTCATGGAAATGTTCTTCAAGACCAGGGACGAAAAGGCGGCCCTCCGCGCAAAAAAATAAGAGCAGCACTACACAATTCCCGGAAAAGCATCCGCTTTTCCGGGAATTTTTACTTGTTCTGTCCGGTTTTTTCAAAATAGGAATTGACAAAACAATTTCTTTTTACTATAATATTCTGGTCTGCGGAGGTCGCAGACATGATCCTTGCCGCAAACGCGATTTGCGGCCATAAGTCCAGAAGGAGGTGCAACAACAATGGCAAAACTTTCCGCTAAGTATGAGATCCTTTATATCATCGATCCCGCACAGGGTGAAGAGGGTATCGCGGCTCTCGTGGAAAAATTCAAGGGCCTTGCAGAAGGCTACGGCGAAGTGACCAGCGTTGATGAGTGGGGCAAGCGTCGTCTTGCGTACCCGATCAACGACCTGGTGGAAGGCTACTACGTCTACATGACCTGTGACGCCAAGCCCGAGATGCCGGCAGAGCTTGACCGTGTCTTCAAGATCACGGAAGGCATCCTGCGTTCCATCATCGTCGCCGTCGAAGAGTAAGGAGGCTTTTTCATGCTGAACCACATCGTTCTCATGGGCCGTCTGACTCGCGATCCGGAGCTGCGCCGTACCGGCAGCGGCATCGCGGTCGCCTCGTTCACGCTCGCCGTCGACCGCGATTTCGCATCGCAGGGCGGCGAAAAGGAAACGGATTTCGTCGACATCGTCGCATGGCGTTCCACCGCAGAGTTCGTCAGCAAATACTTCACGAAGGGCCGCATGGCTGTCGTCTCCGGCCGGCTGCAAATTCGCAACTGGCAGGACAAAGAGGGCAACAAGCGCCGCAGCGCTGAAGTCGTGGCTGACAACGTCTACTTCGGAGAGTCCAAGCGCGACAGCATGGTTTCGTCCGGTTTCGACCAGACGCCGCCGCCCGTCTCGTATCAGGCCCCGGCCAATCCGGCCGCCTCGTCTGATTTCTCAACGCTGATGGACGACGATCCCGACCTTCCGTTCTGAGCTCGCTTTTCCACAAGACCAAGATAGGAGGATTCATTATGGCAATGGCTAATGATCGTGTCCATCCTCGCAAGCGCAAGAAGGTCTGCTCCTTCTGCGTCGATAAGGTTGCGCACATCGATTTCAAAGACACTGCGAAGCTCCGCCGTTACCTGTCCGAGCGCGGCAAGATCCTGCCCCGCCGTACCACCGGTACCTGCGCTGCTCATCAGCG
>ENA-UESC01001814-UESC01001814.1-human-gut-metagenome-genome-assembly--contig:-NODE-1814-length-14921-cov-4.653800_pt1 | contig 14921 bp, 9 predicted proteins | sample MGYA00242998_ERZ507999 | MGnify/ENA primary metagenome ERZ507999 (study PRJEB26167, sample SAMN06115465) | human gut metagenome | host: Homo sapiens | place: China:Hubei | collected 2016-04-27 | study... | reverse complement strand
AATAGTCACCAACTACGATTTCGATGCCTACGCGCTCGACTACTGCCGTTTTCCGGACTATCAGAGCGATTTCTCGGAAGCATCCAAAGAGGCGTTCGAAAAGTACATTGGCGGACTCGTCGAGACGTGGCCGGGCGATGTCTTCACCTACAACGCTTCCGGCGAAAGAGTCCCCGGCAAATACTACAAAGAGTGGTGGGAGTTCCGCTCGATGATAATCCACGACTTCGTAGCCCGCGTTCGCAAGGAGATCAAGGCAATCAAACCGGACGTAAAATTGGAATATTGGGCCGCTTCGTGGTGGGGCGCACTCTATGCCAACGGACAGAACTGGGCCAGCAAGGCGTTCCGTCCGCTAACGGATCAGGATGCGTGGTCGTTCAACTCTTGGTGTTCGATCAATTACCACCAGACCGGTTTCGCCGATCAGCTCGACACGTTCCTGCTGGGGACCTACCTGCCCCGCGTGTACGGACCCGACGACGGCGAGTCGATCGAATACGGTATCAACCGTGCCGAGCGCTTCCTGCTCAACGCCTGTACCTATTACGCGACGGTGGATTGCTCGCAGAAGACATTCGACATCGAGGAAGCCTGCTATTACTCCCTCAAACGCACGGCCGGGCTGATGGTCTTCGACATCGTTCATGTCATCAACAACGATATGTGGGCCGCCATCAAGCGGGGCATCGACCGTTACGAAGCGGAGGCGGCAACCGAATAAGTAAAACAGTTGCACCATGAAAAAACTCCTTCTTATCGCCGCAGCCGTGCTGGCCGGGGCTTCGGGGCTCCGGGCCGAAGAGTACACGGCGATATCTCCCGACGGAAAAATCACGGTGACGGTATCGACCGCGCCCGAACTGCGCTGGAGCGTCACGCGCGAGGGCGAACGGCTGCTCGACGCAAGCCGCATCGGCATGAAGATCGCCGGGGCCGAGCCGTTCGGCGCGGCGCCCGTCGTGCGGCGGGCCGAACGGCGGCGCATCGACGAGCGCAGCACGGCGCCCGTTCCGACCAAGTTCCGCACGCTGCACGATCGCTGCGAAGAGCTTCTGCTTACGTTCCGCGGCGGCTGGGCCGTCCGCTTCCGGGTCTACGACAACGGCGCGGTCTACCGTTTTGAAACGGCGCGAAAGGGGACCGTCGACATCGAGTCGGAGACCGCCGAGCTGAATTTCGCCGCCGATTTCGAGACCCTCTGGCCCCGCGAGGAGAACCCCGATTTCATCTCCCACTGCGAAGCGTTCTTCGACCGCAAGCACCTCTCGGAGCTCGACGCGAAGCGGTACGCCTACCTGCCCGTGTGGTTCTCCTCGCCGCGCGGCACGCGCATGGTCGTGACGGAAACCGATCTGGAGGACTATCCCTGCCTGTTCCTGTTCGGCGGCGAGGGACACAGCCTCCGCGCGCAGTTCCCGCCCGTGGTGCTCGAAGCCCGGCTCAGGGAGGGTTCGGACCGCAACGAGGAGCTGGTGAAAAAAGCGCCCTACATCGCCCGGACCCGAGGCACGCGCACGTTTCCGTGGCGCGTGGTGACCATCGACCCCGACGACCGCGCGCTGCTGGAGAACAACCTCGCCTACCAGCTCGCGTCGAAACCCGTCGAAGGCGACGCCTCGTGGGTGCGGCCGGGCAAGATTTCGTGGGAGTGGTGGCATTCGCTCAATATCTACGGGGTCGATTTCCGCTCGGGGGTCAACACCGCGACCTACAAGTATTACATCGATTTCGCGGCCAAATACGGCATCGACTACATCCTGCTGGACGAAGGGTGGTCCGTGAGCACGCTCAATATCAAGGAGCCGCGCCGGGAGATCGACCTCGGGGAGCTGATCCGCCACGGCCGCGAAAAGGGCGTCGGCGTGGTGCTCTGGACGCTCTGGAACCCCATGAAGAAGGACCTGGAAGGCATCCTGGACACCTACCGCGACTGGGGCGTGAAGGGCATCAAGATCGACTTCATGCAGCGGTCCGATCAGGAGATGGTCCGATTTTACGATGAGATCGCCCGCGCGGCGTTCGACCGCGGTCTGATCGTGGATTTCCACGGGTCGTTCAAACCCGCGGGGCTCCAGCGCAAATACCCCAACGTCCTCTCGTTCGAAGGAGTTTACGGCATGGAGCACGACAAATGCTCGACCGACATTTCGCCCGTCCACGACTGCACGCTGCCCTTCACGCGCATGGTCGCCGGACCGATGGACTACACGCCCGGCGCCACGCGCAACGCCACCCGGGCCGATTTCGCCATCAGCTGGGACAACCCGATGAGCCAGGGCACGCGCGCCCATCAGGCGGCGCTGTACGTCGTCTTCGAAAGTCCGCTTCAGATGCTCTGCGACTCGCCGTCGCACTACCTGCGCGAAGCGGAGTTCACGGCCTTCATCGCCGCCGTGCCGACCGTGTGGGACGAAACGGTGGGGCTCGCCGCCTCGGTGGGCGAGTACGCCGCCGTGGCGCGCCGCAGCGGTGAGAAGTGGTACATCGGAGCCATCACCGACTGGACGGCCCGCACGCTGGAGGCCCCGCTGAAGTTCCTCGACGGTGGCCGCTACCGCATGAAGGTCTTCGCCGACGGGGTGAATGCCGACCGCATCGCGCGGGATTACCGCACCGAAACCCGTGAAGTCACGCGCGACGACGCGATCGCCCTGCGGATGGCCCCCGGAGGCGGTTGGGCCGCCGTTCTCGAACCCGTGAAATGAAAACCAGCGCGTTCATCCTCTTTGCGGCGCTGCTCGCCGCCTCGTCTCTTTCCGTCACGGGGCGGGCGGCCACGCGCACGATCGATCTGTGCGGCCGCGTGACGGCTTCCGGCAGGGGCGTGACGGGAGTTTGCGTCACGGACGGCCGCACGATCGTGCGCACCGACGCCAAAGGGCGCTACCGCCTGCCGTCGGACACGGAGGCGGAGTTCGTCTACCTGACGCTGCCCGACGGGTACGAAATCCCCCTGCGCGACGGCACGCCCTGCATCTACCGGCGCATCGCTCCCGGCAGACGGCGCTACGATTTCGCGCTGGAGCCCGCGGCGCAGGACATGACGCGCCACCGCCTGCTGGCGGTCGCCGATCCGCAGGTCTACTTCGAGTGCGAGCTGGACAGCGTGCGCCGGGCCGCGGACGACATGCGGCTGACGGCCGCCGACGGAGTGCCGACGCTGGGGGTGGTCTGCGGCGACATCATCGGCGACATCGACCGCAGGCCCCCGCTTTTCGAACCGGTTAGCGAGGCCCTCGCCGCGAGCGGGGTCGCGTTCTTCTACGTCGCGGGCAACCACGACATGGACCTCGGCGTGCGGACGAGCGACCGGGCGAAACGCTCGTTCAAGGAGCACTTCGGCCCGACCTACTACGCTTTCGACCGCGGCCGCGTGCACTACGTGGTGCTCGACGACTGCTTCTACATCGGCCGCAGCTACCTCTATGTGGGGTATCTCGACGAGCGGCAGCTCCGCTGGCTGGAGCAGGACCTCGCCACCGTCCCGGCGGGCCGCACGGTGGTCGTCTGCCTGCACATCCCGACCTGGTCGCGCGCGGCGCGGAGCGGTGAATGGAGCCGCGAGGAGTCGCACAAGGTGCTCAACAATCGCCGGGCGCTCTACCGGATGCTCGAACCCTACAACGCCCATATCCTCTCCGCGCACGAACATTACAACGAAAACTACACCCCCGAGCCGCACCTCTTCGAGCACGTCCACGCTCCGCTGAGCACCCTCTTCTGGCAGGCCCCGTGGAGCATGGACGGCATTCCGGCCGGGTACGGGGTCTACGAGTTCGACGGCGACGGCCTCACGTGGTACTACAAGGCCGCGGACCACCCCCGCAGCCGGCAGTTCACGGCCTACGGCGTCGGCGAGGACCGCCGCCGCCCCGACGCCGTGACGGTCAACGTCTGGAACTGGGACCCCGCCTGGCAGGTCGTCTGGTACGAGAACGGCGAGCCGCGCGGACCGATGACCCGTTACACGGGGTACGACGCGTCGATCTACGACTACGTGGCGCGTTACAGCGAGCATTTCAAGCACAAAAACATCGGCGCGGACCGCACCGAACACCTCTTCCACGCCCTGCCCGCGTCGCCCGATGCGCATATCCGCGTCGAAGTCCGCGACCGATTCGGCCGGCTCTCGGTCTGGGAGAGCGGCACGGGCTATTCGACACCGAAAAAACCATGACAGCACGATGAAAAAACCTCTTTCGATCCTCTTCGCGGCGCTCGCCGCACTCCTCTGCACCGCCTGCGGCAGCTCAGGCCGCGTCTGCTCGCCCGACGGCACGCTTTGTCTCGAGGTGGCCGAACGCGGCGGCCGCATCGGCTACTCCGTGACGCGCCGCAGCGCGCCCCTTTTGGATTTCTCGACGCTGGGATTCGAACTGCTCGATGCCCCGGCGCTGCGCGAAGGGCTCGAAATCACGGGCACGTCGCGCGACAGCCGTGACGAGACGTGGGAGACCGTCTGGGGCGAACAGCGCACCGTGCGCAGCCATTACAACGAACTGAGGGTCAGCGTGCGCGAAAGCGACGCACCCCGCCGCCGCTTCGACGTGGTGTTCCGCCTGTTCGACGACGGCTATGGCTTCCGCTTCGAATTTCCCGAACAGCCCCATCTGGGCGAGTTCGCGATCACGGACGAGCTGACCGAATACCGCTTTCCGTCCGACCACAACGCCTGGTGGATGCCCGCGCGCGAACCCTACTACGAGAGCCTCGCCCGCCACACCCCCATCTCGCGGATGGACACGGTCAACACGCCGCTCACGCTGGAATGCGCCGGCGGAGGGTATCTCGCCCTGCACGAGGCCGATCTGACGGACTACGCCAAAATGAGCCTCTACCCCGACGGAACCACCCTGCGCTGCCACCTCACCCCGTGGTCCACGGGGGTGAAGGTCTACGCACGGACGCCTTTCCGCACGCCGTGGCGCACGATGATCGTCGCCGACACGCCGGGCGGTCTGGTAACTTCGCGGCTCATGCTCAACCTCAACGAGCCGTGCCGCATCGAGGACACCTCGTGGATCCGCCCCGCCAAATATGTCGGCATCTGGTGGTCGATGCATCTCTTTCAGGAGACCTGGGCGCAGGGACCCCGCCACGGCGCCACGACCGAAAACGCGAAACGTTACATCGACTTCGCCGCGGAACACGGCATCGAGGGCGTGCTGGTCGAGGGGTGGAACGTCGGCTGGGACGGCGAGTGGACCAAAAACACGGACCGGATCCGCTTCACGGAGCCCTATCCGGACTTCGACATCGAAGCCGTTGCCGGCTACGCCGCCCAAAAGGGCGTGGAACTGATCGGCCACCACGAAACGGGGGCCGATACAAAGAATTACGAGGCCCAGCTGGAGGAGGCTTTCGCGTTCTATAAAAAGTACGGCGTCGATTACGTCAAAACGGGCTACGTCAATGTGCTGATGGACGGAAAGGAGCTGCACGACAGCCAGTACGGCGTGCGGCACTACCGCCGCGTGATCGAGACGGCAGCCCGCTGCGGCATGATGATCGACAACCACGAGCCGGTCATGCCCACGGGGATAGAACGCACGTGGCCCAACCTGATGACGCAGGAGGGCGTCCGCGGTCAGGAGTACAACGCCTGGTCGCCCGACGGCGGAAATCCGCCCGAGCACACCACCGTGGTGCCGTTCCTGCGCGGACTGGCCGGGCCGATGGACTACACGTTCGGGACGTTCCGTTTCGACAACCCCGTCTCGCCCTTCGCGCGGGTGCAGTCGACCATCGCGCGCGAGCTGGCGCACTACGTGGTGATTTACAGCCCGCTCCAGATGGCCTCGGACCTGCCCGAAAACTACCGCGGACACAAGGCCTTCGACTTCATCCGCGACGTGCCCACCGACTGGGAGCGGACGCTCGTGCCCCAGGCCGCGATCGGCGACTATGCCGTATTCGTGCGGCAGGACCGCAGCTCGGAGGACTGGTACCTCGGCGCCGTCACCGACGAGGAGCCCCGCACGGTCGGCGTGCCCCTCACGTTCCTCGCGCCCGGGGTGACCTACACGGCGCAGATTTACGCCGACGGCGAGGGCGCCGACTGGAAAACCAATCCCTATGCCGTTGACTACGAAGAGCGTCCCGTAACGGCCGCCGATACGCTGACCGTGAGCATGGCTTCGGGCGGCGGATGCGCCGTTAGGTTCGCCGCACCTGAAAAAACACCGATCCGATGAAAAAAATCCTGATTCCGGCCCTGCTGTGTCTGACGTTCGCCGCGGGCTGCACCTGTGAAAACACCATCCGCCGCCGGGCCGACGTGCTCGTCATCGGCGGCACGACCTCCGGCACGACGGCCGCCATCGCCGCGGCGCGGCAGGGCGTGCAGACGCTCGTCGTCGAGGAGACTCCCATGCTGGGAGGCATGCTCACGGCCCAGGGCGTATGCGCCACGGACGGCAATTTCGACCTGCCGTCGGGTCTGTGGAACGAGTTCCGCGACCACCTGCGGAAGCGTTACGGCGGTATCGGCGCGCTGTGGACGGGCTGGGTGAGCACCACCCTGTTCGAACCGCACGTGGCCGACAGCATCTTTCACACGATGGCCGCGGCCGAGCCGACGCTCGAGGTGGTGCACGGCTACCGCCTGACGGGCATCCTGCGCCGCGGAAAGCGGATCACGGGCGCCGAGTTCACCGACGCGCGCGGGGGCCGCATGCTGGTGCGGGCCCGCATCACCGTCGACGCCACCGATCTGGGCGACGCGCTGCCGTTGAGCGGCACCTCATACCGTCTTGGCATGGACGCCCGCGCCGACACGGGCGAAGAGCTGGCTCCGGCCGAGGCCAACGACGCGGTGCAGGACCTCACGGTGGTGGCCATCCTCAAGGACTACGGGCCCGGCGCGGACCGAACCATCGAGCGGCCTGCGGGCTACGACCCCGCGGAGTTCGCCGGGTGTTACGACCTCTCGTCGGAAGGGGTGCGCAGCGCCGACCGGATGCTCGAATACGGCCGTATGCCGGGAGGCAAATACATGATCAACTGGCCCAAGGAGGGCAACGACATCAACCTCGACGTGGTGGAACTTCCCCATGCCGAGCGCACAGCGGCCCTCGAAGCGGCGCGGCAGAAGACCCTGCGCTTCGTCTACCACATCCAGCACGAGCTGGGATACCGCCGCCTCGGCATCGCTGACGACGAATTCGACACGCCGGACGGGCTGGCCTACCTGCCCTACCACCGCGAGGGGCGGCGCATGGACGGCGTGGTGCGCATGACGCTCGACGACGTGACCGATCGTTACGCGAGGCCGCTCTACCGCACGGGCATCTCCGTCGGCGACTACCCCGTCGACCACCACCGCAACTGCCGGACCGATCTGCCGAAGATCCTCTTCCCGCCCGTGCCGTCGTTCAGCGTGCCGCTGGGGGCGCTGATTCCCGACCGGACCGAGAACTTCATCGTCTCGGACAAAGCCATTTCCGTCTCGAACCTCGTCAACGGCTCGACGCGCCTGCAACCGGTCGTGATGCTTACCGGACAGGCCGCGGGAACCCTCGCGGCGCTGGCCGCCGAACGCCGCTGCCCGCCGCGGGAGGTTCCCGTGCGCGAGGTGCAGGAGGCCCTGCTGGCCCAGAAAGCCTACATCGCGCCGCTCTACGACGTAAAGCCCGACGATCCCGACTTCGCGACCCTGCAGCGCATCGCCGCGACGGGCATCCTGCGCATGACGGGCGAGCCGTTCCACTGGGCGAACCGTTCGTGGTTCTACCCCGAGCGGACGATCCCGGTCGGGGAATTCACCCGCGGACTGCACGACTTCGCCCCTCGAATCCCCGTCCGGACCGACACGACCGCCCTCACCGCCGCACGCGCCGCGAAGCTCATCGCCGAGGCGGGCGGCAAAGCCCCGCGGATCCGCCCCGCGGATGCGGATAGGCCCCTCACGCGCCGGAAACTGGCGTTGCTTCTCGAGGAGTGTCTCGATCCCTTCGCCCGCCCGGTCGATCTTCACGGAGAATACCGCTAACTGCTTATGAAACGACTGATTCTGACCCTTCTGTCGACCGCCGCGGCGGTCACGCTCGCTGCACAGCCCGACTCGCTCGACTACCGCGGCGACTACTACTTCTCGAAACGCAGTCAGCAGGAGTCCCTCCCCGTGCGGCCGCACCACACGGTGATGCTCGGCAACAGCCTCACCGAGCGGGGCGCCTGGGCCGAATACTTCCCCGAAGCGCACGTGATTAACCGCGGCATAGGCGGGGACTGCGTTGCCGGCATGGCCGCGCGGCTGGACAGCATCGTGGCGGGACGGCCGCGGGCGATATTCCTCATGGCGGGCGTCAACGACCTGATATTCTCGACCATCGCGCCCGAGGCGCTGCTCCGGCAGTACGAACGTCTGCTGGACCGCATCGCCGCCGAATCGCCTGCGACGCAGGTCTTTATCCAAAGTCCGCTGCCCCTCGACGAGGCGCGCAACGAACCATATTTCACGGGAAAGAACGCCCGCATCGAGGCTTTCGACCGCCTGCTGCGGCGGATGGCCGCCCGGCGCGGACTGAAATTCATCGACATCCGCAGCCGCATGCTCCGCGACGGAAAACTCCCCGCGGAGTATACCGTGGACGGCATCCACCTCACACCGGCGGGCTACGCCGTCTGGGTCGAGGCACTGCGCCCTTACGTCACGCCGGCCGGGGCGCGTATCGGCACGGTGACCTGCGCGGGCCGAGGTCTGGCGGGGGTTGTGGTGAGCGACGGCGACAACTGCGCCGCCACCGACTCGGCGGGCCGCTTCGTGCTTCCGGCGAACGACCGGGCGCGCTTCGTCTTCGTCTCGACCCCCGCGGGCTATGCGTCGCCCTCGGAGGAGGGGGTCGTGCGCCATTACCTTCCGGCGAAGTCCGACGGCAGTTCCCACGACTTCCGTCTCCGGCGCAAACCATCCGGCGAAACCCGCCACGGCTTCGTCGTCGTCGCCGATCCGCAGCTCTTCGCCCGCAAGGAGTTCCGCCTGCTGGAGCGTGCGGCGGAGGACATCCGCCAAACCGCTGCCGCCGCCGAGCGCTCCGGACGCCCGATGCACGGCATCTGCGCGGGCGACATCACCTCGGGCGACCACACGTTCTACACCTCCTACAACGAGGTTATGTCGGCGACGGGAATCGAGTTCCGCAACGCGATGGGCAACCACGACATGAAGCTCTGGGGCCGCTCGCACGAAACGTCGGCCGCGGCGTTCGAAGCAATGTACGGCCCCGCGTACTACTCCTACAACGTGGGTGAGGTACACTACGCGGTGCTGAACGACAACTACTACATCGGCCGCGACTGGTACTACATCGGCTATCTCGAGGAGCGGCAGCTGGCGTGGCTCGAACGGGACCTGTCGTTCGTTCCCGCGGGAACGACGGTGGTCGTGGCGCTCCATATCCCGACCGCGTTCGCCGGAAAGGACGAAAAACCCTTCGACTATCCGCAGGCCGAGCGGTCGCTCTGCAACCACCGGGCCCTGCACCGGCTGCTGGAGCCCTATGACGCGCACGTCGTCTCGGGACACATGCACACGACGACGAACTGCCCCGTCCGCGAGGGGCTCTACGAACACAACGTCGCGGCCCTGAGCGGCGCGTGGTGGCAGGGCGCGATCTGCACCGACGGCACGCCGGCCGGCTACGCCGTCTTCGAGGTCGACGGCGGCGAGGTGACGTGGTACTACAAATCCGTCGGGCATCCGCGCTCCTTCCAGCTGAAAATCTACGATTCCAAGGACGACGAAGCCTTCGCCGGACGCGTCGTGGCCAACGTCTGGAACTGCGACCCCGCCTGGACGGTCGAAATGCACGCCGACGGCGGCCGCCCCGTGCGGATGGAACGCACCACGGCGGTCGATCCCCAGGCACGGAGGCTCTACGCCGATGCGTCGAAGCTCGACCACAAATGGATCACGGTCACCCCCTCGGACCACTACTACGCGGCGCCGCTGCCCGCCGGAACGCGGCGCGTCGAGGTCACGGCCCGCGACCGCTTCGGAAACACGTACCGCGCTGAAAAAAGAATAAACCGATGAAAAAACTGATTTTCGCCCTGCTGCTCTTCGCCTGCGGGGCCGCTTCGGGCCGCGGCAGGGGCCCGGTGTTCACCCCCGCCGACTCGCCCGAAATCCGCTTCACGGGCCGCGCCGCAAAGGGCCCCGGCGGAGCGTTGTCGTTCGACTGGAGCGGCAGCCAATTCACGTTCCGATTCGAGGGCACGCGCTGCGCCATGCGGGCCGCGGACACGGGCCGCAACTACTACAACGTTTTCGTCGACGGCCGTCACACCGGCGTCGCCGCCACTTCCGGGGCCGATACGACCGTCGTGCTGGCCGAGGGGCTCGAACGCGGCCCGCATACCATACTGGTGCAGAAACGCACCGAGGGCGAGCAGGGCCGCACGACGCTCCGCGGCGTCGAAACCGACGGGGCGCTGCTCCCGCTCCCCGCACCCCGCACACGCCACATCGAATTCATCGGCGACTCGCACACCTGCGGCTACGGCACCGAGGGCAAATCGGTCGAGGAGCCCTTTACGCCCGAGACCGAGAACTGCGATCTGGCGTGGGGATGCGTCATCGCCCGCTATTTCGACGCCGAATACACCCTCATCGCCCACTCGGGACAGGGCATCGTCCGCAACTGGGGCGACGAAAAGGAGGTCTCCGACTGCACCATGCGCGAACGCATGCTGCGCACCTTCGACATGGACCCGGCGTCGCGCTGGGATTTCCGCGGCTGCACGCCCGACATCGTCGTCATCAAGCTCGGCTCGAACGACTTCAGCACCGGTGTGACCCCTTCGGAGCAGGCCTTCAACGCCTCCTACGCGCAGGCGCTGGATCAGCTGCGCGCGGCCTACGGCGAGGTTCCCGTGCTGTGCGTAGCCCCGAGCGACAACACAGTGATCCTGCGCTATCTGGAGAATTTCCTCCGCGAGCGGCAGGACGCGCATCTCCACCTCACGGCCATGCTTCCCGGCATCACCGACTGGGATCGCGACATGGGCGCCAACTACCACCCCAACCACCGGGGACACCGCAAGATGGCCATGGCCGTCATTCCCTACATCGCCACGATCACGGGGTGGGAAATGCCCGACCGGAATGTCGAATAATTAGCCGCAAATAATTATCTTTGGTGTCGTAACGGCACTTTTATCGGTCGGAGGGTTTTGCCGAACCGCCGGGAATCCGGTTTTGCACCCTTCCGCCTTTTTCGTATCTTTGTATAAAATAAGCCGAAACCGGAGGGGGAGGGCCGCCGCAGGGTCGTTTTCAACCGCTCCCGCCTCCGTCCGTAATGTCCGTGCCTAACTACTAAACGCAAAAACGCATGAAACCCGAAACCGTCCGGCGCCGCTCGCCGCTATCCTGGGTTCCGACCGTCTACTTCGCCACGGGACTGCCGTTCATCCTCGTGAACATGGTCTCCACGCTGATGTTCCGCGGTCTGGGCATCGACGATGCGCGCATCGCGCTGTGGACCTCGCTCATCATCCTGCCGTGGTCGCTCAAACCGATCTGGAGCCCCCTGATGGAGATGTTCCGCACCAAGAAATTCTGGGTCGTGTCGACCCAGCTCATCTCCGGGCTGGGGCTGGCGCTGACGGCGCTGACGCTGCCCCTGCCCGACTTCTTTCCCTACGCCGTGGCGCTGATGGGCGTCATCGCCTTCAGCGGCGCCACGCACGACATCGCCACCGACGGGGTGTATATCACCGAACTCTCGAAGGACCAGCAGGCGCGGTTCATCGGCTGGCAGGGGGCGTTCTACAACATCGCCAAGGTGTTCGCCATGGGCGGGCTGGTCTATCTGGCCGGAGCGCTCAAGGAGCGGGTCGGGATCGTCGAGGCGTGGATGATCGTCATGGCGCTCTGCGGCGCGCTGCTCTTCCTGCTGGGAATTTACCACCTGCGGATGCTGCCTTCGGGCGGCGAAGCCACGGCCCATGCGGGGAGCGTCGGCGAGGCGCTGCGCGAGACGGGCGCCATCTTCCGCGGATTCTTCCGGAAAAGGTACATCGGCATCTACATCGCCTTCATCGTCTTCTACCGCTTCGCCGAGGGGCTGGTCATCAAGATCGTTCCGCTGTTTCTCAACGCCCCGCTCGACAATCAGGGTCTCGGCCTGACCGAACAGCAGATCGGCCTCTACTACGGCACGTTCGGCGTGATCGCATTCGTCGTGGGTTCGATCCTGGGCGGCTACTTCATCGCGTGGCTCAAACTGCGGCGGGCGCTGTTTCCGCTCATCACGATCTTCAACATCCCGTTCGTGGTCTACGCCCTGCTGGCCTGGTTCCAGCCCGCATCGCCCCTGCTGATCTGCGGCGGCATCGTCTTCGAATATTTCAGCTACGGATTCGGGTTCGTGGGCCTCACGCTCTTCATCATGCAGCAGGTGGCGCCCGGACCGCACAAAATGGCCCACTACGCCTTCGGTTCGTCGCTGGCCAATCTGGGCGTGATGCTGCCGGGCATGGCGAGCGGCTGGCTCTGCGACCAGGTCGGCTACCACCGCTTCTTCCTCTGGGCCCTCATGGCCACCATCCCCATATTCCTCATCGCCTGGCGCATCCCCTTCGCCCATCCGGACACGGAGGAGGGAGCGGCCCAGGCCGTGGAAAAGGAACTGACCGACGAATAAATCACCGATAAACACCGTTAGACATGCTGAAAAATCTTATCATCACCCTCGCCGCCGCCCTCACCGCCGCGACGGCCGCCGCACAGGCCCCGGCCGACTGGGCCAACTTCGGACGTTTCGAAAAGGAGAACGCCGCGCTGGCGGAGCATCCGAAAGTCGTTCTGATGGGCAACTCGATCACCGAAGGGTGGATCGCCAAGCGTCCCGACTTCTTCGCCGAAAACGGCTACGCGAGCCGCGCGATCAGCGGACAGACCACTTCGCAGATGCTCGTGCGCTTCCGCGCCGACGTCGTGGAACTGCATCCGCAGGTCGCGGTGATCTGCGGCGGCACGAACGACCTGGCGCAAAACACGGGCTACATCTCGCTCGAGCACATTCTGGACAACATCCAGTCGATGGCCGAGCTGGCGCGCGCCAACGGCATCCGGCCCGTCCTCTGCTCGGTGCTCCCGGCCGGTGACTTCCCCTGGCGTCCGGGTTTGGAACCGGCGCAGAAGATCGTCCGGCTCAATGCGATGATCCGCGCCTACGCCGAACGGGAGGGCATCCCCTATGTGGATTACCATACGCCGATGGCGGCCGCGGACGGTTCGATGATCGCCGAATACACCTACGACGGCGTGCATCCCACCGAAGCGGGGTATCGGGTGATGGAGCGGATTCTGCCGCCCGTCGTCGAACGGGCGCTCTCCGACAAGTGACAGAACGGGGCTTCGGCCCCGTTTTTTTGGTCAGGTGCGCCAGAAGATTTTGCTCCGCGTGAAGGCCGCCGTGAAGAGCATCATCAACAGGGTGACGATCACCCCGCGCCCGACTCCCATCACACAGCCGCACTGACCCCACAGCCACGGGAGCGCCACGGCCCGGTCCGCGAAGACGAGCAGCGGCACGACGACGTAACCCGCCGCCGTGTAAGCGATCATGGGGTTCTGCCCGCAAAGGACGAGCAGACCGCCCCGCGAACGGCCCTTTCGGAGCAGGACCGACGTGACCAGCAGCACGTGCGAAGCCATTCCGGCCGTGATGAAAAAGTAGCTCACCGTGGCGGGGTCCTTCTTCACGCCCTCTTCGAGCGATTCGAACGCAAGACCCAGCAGGAGCCAGAAAAATCCGGTCGTGAACAGTCGATAAAGCAGGGATTCGATCCCAGTGCGGGGCTTGCGCAGCAACATCCACGCCGCCGTGCCCAGCGCGAGCGTCAGCACCAGATTGAGCGTCAGCGTACGGGTGAAAAGCCCCCACATATTGACCGCAAGGAGCAGCGCTGTGAGCCCTGCGGCGGCGATCTGTCCGGAAAGCGCCGGACGCTCCTCCTGCTGCCCGCGCGCCAGCCAGCGGGCGAACAGATCGCCGGCCACGCTTCCCGGCAACACGATGCAGAGGTATTGCAGAAACTCCGTGCGGAAGAGCCACGGCACAGGCGAGAAGTTCCACACCGCCTCGTTCCACGACCCCGGAACCGCCGCGCCCAGCTTCAGGGCGGCAATCAGGGCGACGATGCCCATCCGCAGCCAGAGGTTGCGGCGCGTCAGCCACCAGATCAGCGAACCCGCGACGACCACGTCGGCGAGAATCAGGATGATGATGTCCGACCGCACGACGCTCACCCCGACGCCCAGCCACCGGTACACGCCCATAAGGACCGCGAGGACCGCAATGCCGCCGGCGTTGAGCCACCCGTTCTGCCGCGGGATGAAGCCGGGAATCCGCACGAACATCGCGAAAAAGGCGCCCCAGACCGTCATCGTCACAAGGGCGCTCACGACGGGACGCTGCAACACGGCGTCGAGCGTCCACAGCCCCGTGTTGCCGAGCGCAACGGCGAAAAAGGCGAGCAGCAGGCCCCGTTTGAGGATCGAGACGACGATCCGCCGGGGCGGGTCGCCGCGGTTCAGCCTGCGGCCCAGCGAGAGCGGAAAGGCCGCGCCCATCGAAAAGAGGAAAAAGGGGAAGACGAGGTCCACCCACGTAATTCCCGCCACCGACGCATCGAAGACGAACGACGGCGGCGGCAGCTGCGCGTGGAACAGCCACGCCGGCAGGTCGGGATTCCAGGCGATGTAACCCGAGAGGACCATCCCCACGATGGCAAGTCCCCGCAGGATGTCCACGGCATAGGCACGATTATTCATTCAGGCAGTTTCAGTTTAATAATTTTAACTCCAAACGCCTGTAAAAATAAGAAAAATCAACACCAACACCCACAAAAGCAAAAACTTTTACACTGTTAGTCCCCCAAATAAGGGCATATCTGAAAATTACACA
>ENA-UESC01001807-UESC01001807.1-human-gut-metagenome-genome-assembly--contig:-NODE-1807-length-15002-cov-7.421441_pt1 | contig 15002 bp, 10 predicted proteins | sample MGYA00242998_ERZ507999 | MGnify/ENA primary metagenome ERZ507999 (study PRJEB26167, sample SAMN06115465) | human gut metagenome | host: Homo sapiens | place: China:Hubei | collected 2016-04-27... | reverse complement strand
GTATTTAATCCGGCTCTTTGCTCCTGGGTAGGGGAGAAGTTATTTCTGTGCCGCTATACTTTCATTCCCGTAACGGTCTACGGCTGTAACGGCAAAATGTTTTTTGGCATTCCAAGGCAGGATAGGGGCGTAGATATAACTTGTCTCTCTGATATTCTGTGCAACGATATTTTCCGGCCGACTGGTGTCTACCGGATATTCATTCGATGCATAAATAATGTACATCGGATTATTACGTGGATCATTGTCGGTAGCGGCCTGCCATTTCAATTCCGTATATCCACTGTCGATAGTCCTTACTTTCAGTTCGGACGGAGCTGTGGGCGGAACATTGTCCAACCAGGGCATCGGTGGCTGTAAAGCCGGGTATGCGTAGAAGTTCTCGATTAGTTCATCATAGATGCCTTGAGTGTTCTCCATGAGATATTTTACCCGGTAGTGGCCTTCACCCGCCATTTTATGATTCCGGATGAAGTTTATTTGACGGTCTATCTCGTCCCGTGTCCATTTACCTTCGTCGGGATGAAGGAAATAGATGCCGAGCCCCGGAATAACTTGTCGTCCGTTGCTTTGCTCCTGCCAGTCAAGGGCAAAAGGATAGAAGCTGTTTCCCTGAAAATACATCATTGGATATATCTGGTCCATAATACCTTCGTCAAGCCAGCCTTGCGGGTCTTGATAAACAGTGAAGAAAGCGTTCCACCCACGGGAAGGATAACGCGAAGTGTCCCGGTATTTCCCAACCGGACTGGCGCTGAGCTTCACCCAAGGCTTCATTGCTTTTACACCTTTATATATATAACGTACAATTTCAGAAATATTATCCCGCCGCCATTGGTCCAGTGTACGCCCTTTTCCGTATCGGCGGAAATCATATTTGTCGGGAAAGAGAGGGGCATTCTCCGGATAACGCAGATAATCGAAATGTACCCCGTCTATATCATAATGGCTCACGACTTCCCGTACCAGTTTCATCAAATATTCTTTAGTTCCCGGATGTCCAGGATTAAGGAAATATTCGTTCTTGTAAGGTACGCAAATATCTTTCATCCGCTTGGTGACGGACCGGTTGCCGAGCGAGGCAACGTGTTTCCTGTTTCCCAACGGAATAGTTACCATCCAGGCGTGGCATTCCATACCCCGCTTGTGGCATTCTTCAATGGCAAAAGCGAGCGGATCATAACCGGGATTTCCGCCGGATTTCCCTGTCAGGATAGAATTGAAAGGTTCGATAGACGAAGGATATAACACATCCCCGCGTGTGCGTGTCTGAAACAGGACAGTATTGAAATTGGCAGCCTTCAGTTTATCGAGGATATCCACCAATTCTTCCTTTTGCTTGCGGATACTTTGAGGACTGACAGCACGTGTGCGGGGCCAGTCGAGACCATACAACGCTGTGAGCCATGCGGCGCGGACTTCATGTTTGGGCTGCGCTGCCACGGAGAGGAAAGGAAACAAAAGTGAAAGAATGAGAATAGATAGGCGCATATTCTTTATTTTTTGTTTTAAATCCCTGCAAAGTTAGTAAAAGTGTCGGTAATGTTGGGCTGTTTCGTGAGATTATGTTACATTTGCCAAGCTAAAAAAACGACACACTATGATAACATTTACTCTATGCCTACTGGCGTTGATAGTAGGCTATTTTACGTATGGACGTTTGATGGAACGCGTCTTTGGTCCCGACGACCGTAAAACACCGGCTCTGACCAAGGCTGATGGAGTAGACTATATTCCATTGCCGACCTGGAAGATTTTTATGATTCAGTTCCTTAATATTGCCGGACTAGGTCCGATATTCGGTGCAATAATGGGAGCTAAATTCGGTAGTTCTTCTTATTTATGGATTGTGTTGGGAAGTATTTTTGCCGGGGCGGTGCACGATTATTTTGCCGGAATGCTTTCCTTGCGTCATGAGGGCGAGAGTTTGCCGGAAATTATCGGACGCTATTTGGGACTTACGACGAAACAGATAATGAGAGGTTTCACCGTTATCCTGATGATTTTGGTCGGTTCGGTTTTTGTGGCCGGTCCTGCGGGATTGCTGGCGAAGCTGACGCCGGAAAGTCTGGATGCTACGTTCTGGATTATCGTTGTGTTTGCGTATTATATTTTGGCTACATTGTTGCCTGTAGATAAGATTATAGGTAAGATATATCCGTTGTTTGCAATTGCCTTGTTGTTTATGGCTGTGGGGATTCTCGTCATGCTTTATGTGAATCATCCCGCTTTGCCGGAACTGTGGGACGGACTGCAAAATACGAACCCGGAGGCGAGTGAACTTCCTATCTTTCCGATAATGTTTGTGAGTATTGCCTGTGGTGCAATTTCCGGTTTCCATGCTACACAAAGTCCTTTAATGGCTCGTTGCATGACTTCGGAACGTCATGGGCGTCCGGTGTTCTACGGTGCAATGATAACCGAAGGCATCGTTGCACTGATTTGGGCTGCCGCCGCTACTTACTTTTTCCATGAGAATGGGATGGAAGAGAGTAATGCTTCCGTCATAGTAGATGCAATCACAAAAGAGTGGCTGGGAACAATCGGGGGTGTGCTTGCTATCTTGGGAGTGATTGCTGCTCCGATTACTTCGGGCGATACGGCTTTCCGTTCTGCCCGTCTGATTGTGGCGGATTTCCTGGGCTTGGAACAAAAGAGTATGCGTCGTCGTTTATACATCTGTATTCCGATGTTCGTGGCGGCTATCGGTTTACTTCTGTATAGCCTGCGTGATGCGAACGGATTTAATATGATCTGGCGTTATTTTGCCTGGGCCAACCAGACATTGGCTGTGTTTACCCTCTGGGCAATAACGGTTTATCTGGCGGTATCCAAGAAACCGTATGTCATTACTTTGATACCTGCCTTGTTTATGACAAGTGTGTGTTCTACTTATATATGTATTGCTCCTGAAGGTTTGGGACTGTCGCACGCAATCTCTTATTACATCGGTGTAGGATGTGTGGTGGTTGCTATTGTGTGGTTCTTTGTCTGGCTGAGCAAGCAGAAAACAAGAAAATTATCAGAATGAAGAAAATAAAAAGATCAACGGGAGTTGCACTTGCATTCCTTATTTATGTATCCGTGACGGCGGCTTATCTGTTACCCCGTAATACGGAAGTGAGCCAGACGGAAAAGTATCTGACGGTGGCGGGTTCTTATGTCATTGTCCTGCTTCTTTGGCTTGTCCTCCGCAAAAAGGAACAGATGCGTGAACGCCGTAAAAAAGACGAACAATCTATTCACTTAAAAAAGTAAGTTTATGAAGAAATTAGCTTTAGCTATTTGTCTGCTGTTGGCATCAATAGCTGCACAGGCACAATTTGAGAAAGGAACTATGATTCTAAATCCTTCCGTTACAGGGTTGGACTTTTCTTACAGTAAAAATGATGATGCTAAATTTGGGATCGGCGCGCAAGCCGGTACATTTCTGGCAGACGGTTTTGCATTAATGGTAAATGCAGGAGCTGACTGGTCACAACCGGTAGATATATATACATTAGGTACGGGAGCACGTTGTTATTTTAATACTACAGGTGTTTATATCGGTGGTGGCCTCGATTGGGAACGCAGACGTTATAAAGGTGGCGGTCATAACAACGATTGGGGATTGGGTATCGAAGCCGGATATGCTTATTTCCTGTCGCGGACAGTAACTATCGAACCGGCTGTTTATTATAAATGGCGTTTTGATGACTCCGATAATTCACGTTTCGGCATTAAAGTAGGATTCGGATTCTACTTTTAAATAATTTGAGAATGGAGAGTGGAGAGTTATTGCGCTATATTTGCTGCAAAACATCTCTCAACTCTCCATTTCTGACTCTTGACTTATTTCAGCTTTTCTTTCAGGAACTGACCCGTATAGCTTGCTCCGCAAGCGGCTACTTCTTCCGGAGTACCTACCGCTACAATGTTCCCACCTTTATCTCCACCTTCCGGGCCGAGGTCAATCACATAATCGGCACATTTGATAACATCCATATTATGCTCGATGATTACGATGCTATGTCCACGGCGGATCAAGGCGTCAAAAGCATCCAGAAGTTTACGGATGTCGTGGAAATGTAAACCTGTCGTCGGTTCGTCAAAGATAAACAGAGTCGGGTCGGCTTTCTCCTGACTCAGATAGAATGCTAGTTTCACACGCTGGTTCTCACCACCGGAAAGAGTGGAAGAAGATTGGCCTAGTTTGATATACCCGAGTCCTACATCCTGCAACGGGAGTAGCTTTTTTACAATTTTCTTCTGTCCGTGTTCATTGAAGAATTCAATCGCCTGGTTCACGGTCATTTCCAGTACATCAAAGATGTTCTTGTCGTGGAATTTCACTTCCAGTGTGTCGGATTTGAAACGTTTCCCGTGGCAGGATTCACATTCCAGAACGAGGTCTGCCATGAACTGCATTTCTACGGTAATGGTGCCTTCACCCTTACATTCTTCGCAACGTCCGCCTTCACTGTTGAAACTGAAGAAACCGGCGGTATATCCCATTTGTTTGGCGAGTGGCTGCTCCGACCATAGCTTGCGGATTTCGTCATAAGCCTTGATATATGTCACGGGATTGGAACGGGATGATTTGCCGATCGGATTCTGGTCTACAAATTCTACATTCCGTAAGTCGCGCAGACTGCCTCCGATAGATGAAAATTCTCCCGGACGGTCACTGCATTCGTCCAACTCACGCTTCAATGCCCGGAAGAAAATATCACGTACCAGCGTACTTTTCCCGGAACCGGAAACGCCGGTAACCACTGTCATTACATTCAGCGGGAAGCGGACGTCTACTCCTTTCAGGTTATTCTCGCGTGCACCTTTCAGTTCAATATAATTATTCCACGGACGGCGATGTTGGGGGACGGGAATTTCTTCTTCTCCCAAAAGATAGCGGACGGTATAACTGTTGCTTCCTTTTTTGAGGTCTTTCATGTCACCCTGATAGACGACTTCTCCTCCCAGACGTCCGGCGTTGGGACCGATGTCAATAATATAATCTGCCGCACGAATGATTTCCTCGTCATGTTCTACAACTACTACCGTGTTACCGAGTTGTTGCAGTTGGCGCAGCACATTAATCAGGCGGTCGGTGTCACGGCTGTGCAGACCGATACTGGGTTCGTCGAGGATATAGAGGCTACCTACAAGACTGCTTCCCAGTGATGTCGCCAGATTGATACGCTGGCTTTCTCCACCCGACAGGGAGTTACTGAGCCGGTTCAGTGTCAGATACCCCAGACCTACATCAATCAGGAAACGGATACGGCTGTTTATTTCCATCAGAATCCGGCGGGCTACATTACTGTCGTGCTCGTTCAGTTCCAAGTGATCGAAGAACTGCTTTAATTCGGAAATAGGCAGGTCTACCAGTTCGGAAATATTCTTTCCGCCTACGCGTACATAGCCGGCTTCCGGTTTCAGACGGGTACCGTGGCATTTCGGGCAAAGTGTTTTTCCGCGATACCGGGCAAGCATCACACGATATTGTATCTTATATTGATTTTCTTCAAGCATCTTGAAGAAGTCATTAATACCGTGGAAATATTGGTTTCCTTCCCAAAGCAACCGGCGCTGTTTGTCCGTCAGTTCATAATAAGGAGTGAAAATCGGGAAGTCGAATTTCTCCGCATTGTGGATCAGCTCTTCTTTCCATTCTCCCATTTTTTCACCGCGCCAACATACGATCGCTCCTTCATAAACAGATAAAGAACGGTCGGGAACCACCAAATGCTCATCTATACCGATAACTTTGCCGAAGCCCTCACAGGTGGGGCAGGCACCGATCGGGGAGTTGAATGAAAACATCTGGTCATTGGGTTCTTCAAAAGTGATACCGTCTGCTTCGAACTTTGTGCTGAAGGAGAACAGTTGTGTTGTTCCGTCCGGCAGGTAAAAGCGTAGCATACAGGTTCCGTCGCCTTCGTACATGGCTGTTTCGGCAGAGTCGGTGAGGCGGCTGATAGCATCTTTGGTGTCGGCTACTGCCATACGGTCTACCAGCAGATAAACTTCGTCGCCTGCTACGGGCTTGTATTCATCAATACGTTTCATCTCACCGTTCACTTCGATACGGTTGAATCCCTGTTTGAGGTCTATTTCCAGTTGCTGTTGCAGGCTGCGGTCTTCACGCAGGTGGATAGGGGTCAGTACGGTGTATCTTGTCCCTTCCGGGTGTGATAGCATACAGTTGATGATGTCTTCCGTCGAATGTTTCTTCACTTCCTGTCCGCTTACAGGGCTGTATGTCCTCCCTACACGGGAGTACAGCAAACGGAGATATTCATAAATTTCTGTGGAAGTTCCTACGGTGGAACGGGGATTGCGGCTGTTTACTTTCTGTTCTATGGCAATCGCAGGCGGGATGCCTTTGATAAAATCGCATTCCGGTTTGCTCATTCGTCCGAGAAACTGGCGTGCGTAGCTACTTAGGCTTTCTACGTAGCGGCGTTGTCCTTCTGCGTAGAGGGTGTCAAAAGCGAGAGATGATTTTCCTGAACCTGATAATCCGGTGATGACAACAAGTTTGTTGCGTGGAATATCTACATCGATGTTTTTTAGGTTGTTTACTCGTGCGCCTTTGATCGAAATATAGTTATTTTCTGACATAAAATGCTCCTTGTTTTATGGTAGTCGGCAAAGTTAGCGAATTTATCGGGAGTTTGTATTATCTTTGCGTCACATTATTACGATTTAAGAATATTATGAAGCTGAAAAACTATCTTTTACTTTTGGCTCTTCTTCTGGCTGTGGGAGTGAGGGCACAGGTGCCGACGGGCGACAAATATCCCAAACGTGAGTTTCGTGCTGCATGGATACAGGCTGTCAACGGACAGTTTCGCGGTGTTCCCACAGAACGACTGAAACAAACACTGATTAGCCAGTTGAACTCGCTTCAAGGGGCAGGTATTAATGCGATTATCTTTCAAGTGCGTCCCGAAGCGGATGCGTTGTATGCTTCGCAACATGAACCGTGGAGCCGTTTTCTGACAGGGACACAAGGACAAATGCCTTCGCCTATGTGGGACCCGATGCAGTTTATGATTGAGGAATGCCGGAAACGGAATATGGAGTTTCATGCCTGGATTAATCCTTATCGGGTGAAAACCTCCCTGAAGAACCAGTTGGCGCCGGAACATATATATAATCAGCATCCGGAATGGTTTGTTACTTATGGAGACCAATTGTACTTCGACCCGGCACTTCCCGAGAGTCGTGAATATATCTGTAAGATCGTGACGGATATTGTGTCCCGCTATGATGTGGACGCTATCCACATGGATGACTATTTCTATCCTTATCCTATTAAGGGAGTCGATTTTCCCGATAACGCAAGTTTTGCCCGTTATGGCGGAGGCTTTACTAACAAGGCGGACTGGAGACGTAGTAATGTGAATGTGTTGATTAAGAAATTGCACGAAACCATTCGGGGGGTGAAGCCGTGGGTAAAGTTCGGAATCAGTCCGTTCGGAATCTATCGTAATCAGAAAAGTGACCCGTTGGGAAGTAATACCAATGGCTTGCAGAATTATGACGATCTGTATGCTGATGTTCTGCTTTGGGCGCGTGAAGGCTGGATTGATTATAATATTCCGCAGATTTACTGGGAAATCGGTCATAAGGCGGCCGACTATGAGACATTGGTGAAGTGGTGGGCTACGCATTCGGAGAACCGTCCGTTATTTATCGGCCAGTCAGTGACAAATACGATTCAGCACGCTGACCCGCAGAATCCTTCTATGAATCAGCTTCCCCGGAAAATGGCTTTACAGCGTGCTTATCAGACGATTGGCGGTAGCTGTCAATGGTATGCGGCAGCTGTTGTTGAAAATCAGGGAAGATATCGCGATGCGCTGGTTTCGGAATATCACAAATATCCGGCATTAATCCCCGTATTCGACTTTATGGATGATAAGGCTCCGGACAAGGTGCGCAAGATGAAGAAAATATGGACTGAAGACGGCTATGTGCTTTTCTGGACTGCTCCGAAAGCTGAAACGGAAATGGATAAGGCTGTGCAATATGTGGTCTATCGTTTTGGCAGAAAAGAAAAGGTGAATCTTGACGACCCTTCACATATTGTTGCTATCACCCGTAATCCTTTCTACAAACTTCCATACGAAACAGGAAAAACAAAGTACCGCTATGTGGTGACTGCGTTAGACCGTCTTCATAATGAATCGAAGTCGGTTAGCAAGAAAGTAAAACTGTGATAAAAGTAAAACTGTAATAAGTGAAGAATAGAAAAAGAGGCTGACTAACAATTCAGTAGTATCTTCAATTCTCCTCCTTCGGGAAGGAGGAGTCCCCGTAGGGGGAGGTGGTAGGAAAATACATAAGTCGTTTATTTTCAATATTGTGTATCCGCCTACCACCCCAGCAATTAATAAAGCAATAATCCTGCAATGCCGCAGGCTATAATCATTAATATAGGATTAGCTTTATATTTTCTGGTTCCGATGAAAGCGACTAGAAAGATGATAATACTGATAACGAATGAGTAAGTGTCAGTTGTCGGTGAACCGAAATTTTCTACATTCATCAATACCAGTGCGGCGGAAGCCAACAGGCCGACAACTGCGGGACGCAGTCCGCTAAATATGGATTCTACTACCGGATGTTTCTGATATTTCAGGAAGAATTTGCTAATGGTCAGCATCAAGATGAAGGAGGGGAGGACTACAGCAAAGGTAGCAATGACCGATCCCACGACACTCCCCGTAGAGGTGAATCCGACGTACGTAGCCGCATTAATCCCGATAGGTCCCGGTGTCATTTGGCTGATTGCAACAATATCCGTGAACTCCTGCGAGCTCACCCAACCATAACGGGTTACTACTTCCCCTTGAATCATGGAGAGCATCGCATAACCTCCTCCAAATCCAAAGAGCCCGATCTTAAAAAACGTATAGAATAACTGAAGATAGATCATCTCTTTTTAATTTTTTACCATGAATCTTGAATAATGAACAGGGAACGATAACTCTCGACTCTCCATTCTCAACTTTCTACTTTTCTAAATTTTCCCCAGAGGAAGCCTCCCACTCCCGCAGCAATAATAATCCAGATAGGCGAGAACCCCAATAGCCAGATCAGCAGTGCCGAAACAACAGGAATCCACAGGTTGTGGCGGTTGATTTTAGCGGACCGGCCCATTGTGAAAGTCGGGGCGGCAATAAGTGCCACTACCGCCGGTCGGATTCCTTTGAAGATGCGTTCCACAATCGGGTTGTCTTTAAAACTATGGAAAAATAGAGCAATCGCCAATATAATGATGAAGGAAGGCAAAATTGTTCCTAATGCTGTGATAATACTTCCTCGGATACCACGCAACTTGTATCCTATAAAGATAGAAATATTGACTGCCAAAATGCCCGGAGCAGATTGGGAGATAGCCAGCAGGTCGATAAAATCTTCCTGCGCAATCCATTTCCGCTTCGTAACAATTTCATTCTCAATAAGCGGCACCATTGCGTACCCTCCTCCGATAGTAAAGGCGCCTATTTTAAAAAAAATTCCAAATGATTCGAGATAGATGTTCATTCTTTCTTTTCTCCTCCTTTCTTGTTTGTTCTCTTTTCTTTGCCGTATTGGCTCGGACTTACGTTAAAATGCTTCTTGAATACTTCACGGAAGTATTTCGCATCACTGAATCCTGTCATTTCTGCTATTTCTGTTATGCTATGTGTGTTCTCTTTCAATAATTGCACGGCATACTTCAACCGGATCAGACGGATATAATCTCCCGGAGCCTGGTCGGTCAATGCCCTGAGTTTGTTGTAGAAACTTGTACGGCTCATGCCTACCAGGTTGCAAAGTACATCTACGGTAAGGGCCGGGTTATCTATATTGTCTTTTATATGCTTTTTGACGTTGGCAATAAACTTCCAGTCAATGTCCTGTGAGCAGTTGATGCATTCGTCATCTTCTTCCTCATCATCCAGCTCCAGATTGGCATACTTACTGCGCAAAAGAGCACGGTTAGTCAGCAGATTGTCGACAGTCGCTTTTAATATACCTATATTAAACGGTTTCAAGATGTATTCGTCGGCACCGATTTTAAGTCCGGACAAGATATCTTTCTCATTATTCAGAGCTGTCAGCAGGATAACCGGAATGTGCGATGTCTCTATGTTGTTTTTGAGTTCCTTGCATAATTCGTCTCCCCGCATTTCCGGCATCATAATATCAGAGATAACCAACTCCGGTTTGTATTCGGGGATGATCGTCAACGCTTCTTTTCCGTTGGAACACGTTTGTACAGTATATTCTTCTGATAATGTCTGCAACAGATAGTTGCGTAATTCATCGTTATCCTCCACAATCAGAATCCGCCGGTGTTCGCCGTTCAACTTCTTATGTGCGTTTTCGTATATTTCGGGTGAGGGAGCAGGTACATTGCTTAGGGTTCTGTTTTCCTGACGTTGTTTGCTCAGTGTTGCCAGATGTGCCTTACGGAAACGCTTGCTGTCTTTCGGGAAAGATACCTTGATAACCGAACCTTGATTTTCCACACTCGACAAATTAATCTTACCTTTATGCAGCCGCACTAATTTCCAGACAAGCATCAGTCCGATCCCGCTACCCGTCACTTTGGAGTTGATTGCATTGCTGCCACGGAAATGCAGCTTGAACAGTTTTTTCTGTTCGCTGGCCGGAATTCCGATTCCTGTATCCCTAACTTCGACGCTCCACGAGTCTGTATTGTCGGACACGAAAATCTGTACATTACCGTTTTCCGGAGTGTACTTCAAGGCGTTCGAGATTATGTTTTTCAGGATTGATTCCATTTTTTCCTTATCAAACCATACATTCATATACCTGAAATTACTTTCGTGGGTGAAGTTGATATGTTTGATATTGGCGTACTGCTGGAAAGCATTGTATATTTCGGTTGTAAATGTGTTCAGTTCATGTTCCGAAATATATAGTTCGGAGGAATATACGTCCGCCCTCTCGAAGTTTATTAGATTGGTGGTGAGACGTAGCAGGGCATTTACATTCCGTAATGCAGTATTCATATTGGATATTCCTTCCTTGCTTAGTTCTTCTTTTTCACGAAGATCTTCCAGTGGCGCTTTGATAAGCGTCAACGGAGTACGGATGTCGTGTGCAGTGTTGATAAAGAAATGAATCTTTTCGTCGGACACTTTACGTTGTTTCCTTAGGATCAGAATACGTAATGAGACAGCAGCGATAAAGACAAGGATAACGATATAGAGCAACATTGCCCAAACGGTCAGCCAAAAAGGCTGGGCGATGATAATATCTATACTCCTTTCTTCGAGCATAATACGCTGGTCCTCATTGGAGATAGCACGTACCCTTAACGTATATTTTCCCGGTGTCGAAAGTTCCGGTATCTTCTGAGTAAGAGCCCTCCGAACCCAAAAATCCATTGTCTCCATCTTGCGATTCAATCTCCGAGTCTTCGGTTGTATAAGTACTCCATGAAGCATAGTCTTCGGGGTAAATACCGAAGATGTGGGATGCTTTCCCTTCTGCGAATGATTCGTGATAGGGGGTGGAATAAGCCGGTCCGATGGGTAAAAGGGGAGAATAGACGTAGTTTGAGATTCCTCCTTTGGTCTCGGCGACTACCGAATATTGGACAAAGGTTTGAACGGAGGTGTCATCGAGAGCTTTGAATGTTTTGGAAGTCCCGCTGATGTTTGAGAACAAAAGATTCGACTGGGAGCCTTCGCTGTAAATTCGGTAAGTTACAAATTCGGGATCGAGATTATTTCCTCGAATGTCGGTGGTAACGGGAGTCCGGCCGATAGTTACTTCTCCGGGAGTAGATGTTTCTACGAGCGTGATTCCGGTAGGATCCGAAGGTTCGAGTGTGCCTACGAATGCTTTCGTTTCGACGGCAGGGCTTTCTCCCGAAGCATTTACAGCAATGGCAGAATAAGTGTAACGGGAGCACTCGGGAACTTCGTCCACGAATGTCAGTTCCGAACCGGGTTTAGGGGTAGAGAATGTTTTTATCAGGTTGCCGTCTCGCATGAGTTTCACGCTTTCGAGTTCTGTTAGGTCTTGTCCGTTCAGATCAAGAGTAGGAGCCGTAAGGGATATATCGGCTTTCAGCTCGCCGTTGGTACGAGTGTTAACCACGAGATTCGATGGGGCGGAAGGAGTAGAGGCTCCGGCAGCAGCGCCAATCTTCAAATTCTTAACACTTAGGCTCAGCATGTCTTTTTGGCTGCAACCGTGAATTCCAACGTAGAACGTGCCACTTTCTGCCGGAGAGATTGTCCCGGTGTAAGCCTTGTAAACCGTATGTGCTATCGAAGTTTTTTCTATAATGGGGTTGACCAGAGCTTCGGGTGTTTTATCCTTACCGAACATGACTTCAAATGTTTCATTGAAAGAGCCTCCGGTCATTATCTCTATGGAGAAGCTGTACATTTTACCGCCTTCGAGGTTCAGTGCCGGGGTAATCAACCAATCGTCCATATCTAATTCGGAGTTGTAGGAGATTTGAGCTGACCCTAAATAAGGCTCCCATTTTGTTCTGTCTTGATTACTGTCGATGATTGTATAGCTTTCTAAAAAGCTTTCATCGGCAAATGTTTCGGAATAGGGTGGCGTTAAAGGCTCCGCTTGGGCGTTTTGTGTGTTTGTGACAGATTGACTGACTTGTGATGTCGCACTTAGTCCTAATGACATAGCGGCGCATAGAGATAAAGCCGCCCTTTTAATGTAATGAATTCTCATAATTGTGAAAATTTAATTAATGGTTGGTACTATGATAGATTAACTCATGTATATATTTTCCCTGTCTCTCTCAAACCTTTAAAACAAATTTATAGACAAAAGAAAAATGTATGAATATGTTGAAGTTAAAAATGTATAAAATCTGTCTAGAATAATACAGTTTGGAGTATTTCTTTTCAATTGGAATAAAATCGATATTAGACTTATTTGTTTGATAAGATGGATAAAAATCGTATCTTGCCAAGAAAACAAAAGCGATTGTTTTTGTGTTTACTATTATAATACAGTTATAAACTAAATAAAGACCAATATGAAAATAGAAACGATCAAAGCTCGTGAAATTCTCGACTCTCGGGGAAATCCCACGGTAGAAGTAGATGTGATACTCGATTCTGGTATTATGGGGCGAGCTGCGGTTCCTTCTGGCGCTTCGACAGGAGTGCATGAAGCCCTTGAATTGAGAGATGGTGATAAGAACCGATATGGTGGAAAGGGCGTGGAAAAAGCAGTCTGTCATGTTAATGACGTTATTGCCAAAGCTTTGAAAGGGGCTAATCCATTTGAGCAAAGTCGCATAGATTCGGCTTTGATAGCCCTCGACGGTACTGCTACGAAATCGAAATTGGGGGCGAATGCTATATTGGGTGTCTCTTTGGCGGTTGCCAAAGCTGCGGCAGCACAATTGGGAATGCCGTTATATCGATATGTAGGAGGTGTCGATACTTATGTGATGCCTGTTCCTATGATGAATATCATCAATGGCGGTTCGCATTCCGATGCGCCTATTGCGTTTCAAGAATTTATGATTCGTCCTGTCGGGGCCGCTTCGTTCAAAGAGGCGCTTCGCATGGGAGCCGAAGTTTTTCATGCGCTGAAAAGCGTTTTACACGCTAAGGGATTGAGTACCGCTGTCGGTGATGAAGGCGGTTTTGCACCTGCATTGCCGGGAACGGAGGCAGCGATAGAGACGATTCTCGAAGCCATTAGCAAAGCCGGATATATGCCCGGCAGAGATGTGAGAATTGCTTTGGATTGTGCTTCGTCGGAATTTTATATCGATGGAGTGTACGACTATACTAAGTTTGAAGGAGCTAACGGTGTGAAGCGGACGACACAGCAACAAGCCGAATATTTGCAAGATCTCATTTTGCGTTATCCGATAGATTCGATTGAAGATGGTATGAGTGAAGAAGATTGGGACGGTTGGCGGTTATTAACCGATTTGATTGGAGATAAATGTCAGCTTGTGGGGGACGACCTTTTTGTCACCAATGTCGAATATCTTACAAAAGGTATACGCCAACATTGTGCTAATTCCATTTTGGTAAAGCTGAATCAGATAGGTACGTTGACCGAGACGTTGAGGGCTGTCCAATTAGCACAGCGCAATGGATATACGGCTGTTATATCGCATCGTTCTGGGGAAACCGAAGATGCCACTATTGCCGATATTGCGGTAGCCACTAATGCTGGGCAAATAAAAACAGGTTCACTGAGCCGCTCCGATCGTATGGCCAAATACAACCAACTTTTACGGATCGAGGAACAATTAGGAGATATTGCCCAATATGGATATAAGCAGGTAAACTAGTCAAAAGTTAGGAAAAAGAAAGGAAAATCCCAATACCCATATCGAGTATTGGGATTTTTTTGGAAAAAATGTTTAATTATAAAATCGTGAGGTACAGTCTATTGCAAGAAAGTTATGTTATACAGCATAAAAAAGGGGGTAAAATATTTGGAGCGAAAAGGGAAAATGTATTAACTTTGCAACCGCAAAAGAGGAAACGGGGTACGCCCCGGGGAACTTTTGCCAAGTTCATTGAAGGAATTGAAGAAGCAAGTGTAGTACAGTAAAATAAGAGAGAAAGAAGTCAATTCGGTCAGGTAACGCTTCGAAGGTATAATAAAGAAAAAGAAAAGATACAACGAAGAGTTTGATCCTGGCTCAGGATGAACGCTAGCGACAGGCCTAACACATGCAAGTCGAGGGGCAGCGGGGAGGTAGCAATACCTTTGCCGGCGACCGGCGCACGGGTGAGTAACACGTATGCAATCCACCTGTAACAGGGGGATAACCCGGAGAAATCCGGACTAATACCCCATAATATGGGCGCTCCGCATGGAGAGTCCATTAAAGAGAGCAATCTTGGTTACAGACGAGCATGCGCTCCATTAGCCAGTTGGCGGGGTGACGGCCCACCAAGGCGACGATGGATAGGGGTTCTGAGAGGAAGGTCCCCCACATTGGAACTGAGACACGGTCCAAACTCCTACGGGAGGCAGCA
>ENA-UESC01001803-UESC01001803.1-human-gut-metagenome-genome-assembly--contig:-NODE-1803-length-15013-cov-3.869644_pt1 | contig 15013 bp, 14 predicted proteins | sample MGYA00242998_ERZ507999 | MGnify/ENA primary metagenome ERZ507999 (study PRJEB26167, sample SAMN06115465) | human gut metagenome | host: Homo sapiens | place: China:Hubei | collected 2016-04-27... | reverse complement strand
AAAGGATTTGAACCCCTGAATTTCCAGTGCCTTCAGGTACACGCACTTCACCTCATTCCATACGATAACTAATTTAGTATAGCAGGCAAGCTGCGTTTTTTCAAGCGCAAACCGGCCTAAACCGCGGCTTTTCGCCGTTCATAGTTTGTTCATAGGCACGGAATTGACAGAACGTCCGCACTGTGTTACAATTTGGTTACATATTTAAATTGTAAAGGAGAGTTTTTTCATGGCAGAAACGAAAAAAGGCGAAGGCCTTGTATATAAAAACCACCCCTTGCGCCGCGTCGACAATCTGATCTACTACGGCACGATGGCTGAGAAATATATCATCATGATGCAGATCCTCAACACCAAGAAGGAGCAGGACATGGAGGTGGCCACCAAGGTCTCCATCCAGCTGCAGCTGACGGACCCGGAGCTGAAGTCCCGGGACCGTGTGGTCGAGAAGGACAGCCTCTACGCGGCGATGGACATCGCCACCGTCTGGCTGGATCGTGCTCTTGCTGGCAAGCTGTAAGAAACAGGACCTTTTCCCCGCGCTACAAAAGACTGACGAAAGGAACGTACACCTATGACGCACTTCGCAGGCAGAGCAGGCAAGGTCCTGTTCCTCTCCGTTCTCACCGCAATGCTGCTGGCGGCCACCGCCCTGGCAGCGGACATCGCCACCGGCGCCGGCTGCACCACAGGTTCTTCCCTGCGGCTGCGGGCCGAGCCCTCTACCTCCGCCTCCGTGGTCACCACGCTGGACAAGAGTGTGGCGGTGGCGCTCTTGGATGACTCCGTGGACCGCTGGTACAAGATCGCCTACAACGGCAGCACCGGCTATGTGTCTGCTGACTACCTGAACGTAGATCAGGACAATGTCTTCACTACATACGGCCGCGTCAATTCCGACGGCGTGAACGTCCGCTCCGACGCCTCTACCGACAGCTCTGTGCTGGCCACCATTGAGGAGGACGCCATCGTCACGGTCAACGGCTTGGTGGACGGCTGGTACGACGTCACCTGTGAGTACGGCACCGAGGGTTACATCCGCAGCGACTTCCTGGACCTGACGGAGTCTTCCTCCTCCAACAGCGACATCGCGGCCACCGCCAAGCAGTACCTGGGCACGGGTTATGTGTACGGCGGCGCCTCTCCCCGCGGCTTTGACTGCTCCGGCTTCACCATGTACGTATTCAAGCAGGCGGGCTACTCCCTGCCCCACTCCGCCACCAGCCAGTGGCAGAGTGGCCTGGGCGCCCGGGTATACTCTATCTCCGAGCTGCAGCCCGGCGATCTGGTGTTCTTCAACGATCCCAGCCGCAACGCCGGCAAGGCATGTTCCCATGCCGGTATCTACACGGGAGATGGGCAGTTCATCCACTCCTCCTCTTCCCGCAGCGGCGGTGTCATCGTCAGCAGCCTGACCAGCGGGTACTACAATACCTATTTTGTGGGCGGTATCCAGGTGTAAGTTTTAAGAGTAAATATCCAACCGGGCGGCACAGTTGTGTGCCGCCCGGTTTTTGTGTGGATTAGAATTTCTCCGCGGCCCGCTCCAGTGCCGTGAGGTCACCCCGGCGGAGCAGGGGCAGCAGCAGCTGGAGCTTCTCCCGTGGCCAGTCCCACCACCGGAGCCGCTCCAGACGGTGGATGGTCTCCGGTGTGAACCGCTTCCGGATGGGCTTCGCCGGTACGCCGCCTACGATGGTGTAGGGCTCCACGTCCCCCGTCACCACCGCCCGGGCGGCCACGATGGCGCCGTCACCGATCCGCACGCCGGAGAGGATGACGGCCTCATAGCCGATCCAGACATCGCTGCCGATGACAATGTCCCCCCGGTTGTCCCAGGCCTCCGTGATCTCCGAGACGGACGTGTCCCACGCCTCGTAGAAGATGGGAAAGGGATAGGTGGACAGGGACTTCAGCGTGTGGTTGGCGCTGGTGAACAGGAATTTCGCGCCGCAGGCGATGGAGCAGAATTTTCCGATCACCAGCCGGTCGCCGTTGATGGGGTAGTGATAGAGCACATTGTTGCGCGCGAATTCCGTGGGGTCCCGGAGGAAATCGTTGTAGATCGTGTAATCCCCCACAGAAATATTGGGGTCTGACACCACTGCATTCAGATAGACGGTCTCCCGGTCGCCTGTGCGGGGATAGATGGTATTCGCCGGAATCTGCATGAGGAAATTCTCCTTTCAAATTTGATTCATGCGATCCCGGCCACCACAATGCAGCGCCTCACCTGCCGCTCTCTCCTTTCCTGATTCAGTACTCTGTTTTCTCCCCGCCGCAGAGGGCGGCCAGCTCCCGGTCCAGATTCTCATAGAACCGGGCGATGTGGATGCCGTCCACCAAAGCATGGTTGGCCAGCAGCGTCATAGGCAACAGAGTCCGGCCCTCCTGTCGGTGCCAGCGGCCCCAGGTGATGCGGGGATTGCTGTCCGCCGGCGTTGGGGTTGGCTGGGTCAGGGCCGTGTAGGACAGCCACGGGACACAGGAGACAAAGAACAGGCTCTCCCCGTCCTCTCCGTCCTCCAGGGTGGGCGCCGCCTTCACCCGCTCCTGCTCCGCCGCCGCGTAGGGCAGGAACTCCCGGAAGGGCCGGTCCACCTCCAGGCTGCAGTAGCAGTAGGTCCCGTCCGGCAGAGCCACCGTATGGGAGGAGGGGCAGCGGTCGTACTCCACCACCTGATCGCCCCGGATGCGCCGCCGCAGCTCCGGCACGCCGTTGGCCGCTCGGACCGCAGCGTACAGCATCGCCAGAAAGAAGCTCGTTCCTCTCTCCCGGCACCAGACTGCCAGCTCCGTCACATCCACCTGCACCGTCACCCCCACATAGGGGTTGGACAGGGTCTGAAAATACGCAAATTGGTCCCGCCGGGACTCCCGGGACATGTCCACCGTCCGCCAATTCATAGGTGCTCCTCCTCATTTTGATCTTTGGAGGTATGATAACACACTCCAAAGCATTTTGCACCATTTTCCGTTTTGAAAAATTTCCTCTTGCCAAGTTCTTCCGGTTGTGCTATGATTCACACTTGTGTGAAAAGTATGATTTCAAGGAGGTAGCTCCATGCCTGGAGGCAAACACATGCTGGGCATGTCCAAAAACCGGGTCTTTGGCACTGCCAAAGTGGGCGACCGGGGACAGATCGTCATCCCGCAGGAGGCCCGCCGGTTCTTTGGCATCTCTCCCGGAGACACCCTGCTGATTTTCGGCAATGAGGTCAGCGGCCTGGTGGTGACAAAGCCCCAGGTCCTCAGCGACCTGGCAGATGAAATTTTGGGAACAACGGAGGAAGACCATGGAAATTGTGACCATGTATGAACAGCTCGGCGTCAGCCGGGCGGTCTATGAATACGGCGAGGCGGTGCTCCGGGACTTGCGGCCCCGGTTCGACGTCATTGATCAGACGGCAGAGTACAACCAAGGCAAGGTCCTGGCCGCCATGCAGAAAAACCGGGTAAACGCCACCCACTTTGCCGCCACCACCGGCTACGGCTACAACGACGACGGCCGGGACAACCTGGAGCGAGTGTACGCCGATGTGTTCCACACGGAGGCGGCTCTGGTCCGTCCCCAGATCACCTGCGGCACCCATGCCCTGGCAGTGGCCCTCTCCGCCAACCTGCTGCCGGGGGACGAGCTGCTGTCCCCGGTGGGAGCCCCCTATGACACCCTGGAGGAGGTCATCGGCATCCGGGAGAGCAAATGCTCCCTGAAGGAGTATGGCGTCACCTATGCCCAGGCGGACCTGAAGCCCGACGGAACCTTCGACTACGACGCCATCCGAGAGAAGATCAACGGCCGCACCAAGCTCATCACCATCCAGCGGTCTAAGGGGTACGCCACCCGCCCCTCTTTCTCGGTCCGGCAGATCGGGGAACTGATCGCCTTCTGCAAGGGGATCAAGCCGGACGTGAAAATCATGGTGGACAACTGCTACGGCGAGTTCGTGGAGACCATCGAGCCCTCGGACCTGGGGGCCGACATGGTGGTAGGCAGCCTCATCAAGAACCCCGGCGGAGGACTTGCCCCCATCGGCGGCTACATCTGCGGCACCAAGGAGTGCGTGGACCGGTGTGCCTACCGGCTCTCCGCCCCGGGACTGGGCCAAGAGGTGGGTGCCAACCTGGGTCTGATGCCCGCCCTCTACCAGGGGCTGTTCCTGTCCCCCACGGTGGTGTCCGGCGCTTTGAAGGGCGCTGTCTTTGCCGCCAACATCTATGAGAAGCTGGGCTTCGCCTGCGTCCCCAACGCCACGGAGAGCCGCCATGACATCATCCAGGCGGTGACCCTGGGCAGTGCCGAGGCCATGGTGGCCTTCTGCAAGGGGATCCAGGCCGCCGCCCCGGTAGACAGCTACGTGACCCCGGAGCCCTGGGCCATGCCGGGCTATGACTCCGACGTCATCATGGCCGCCGGCGCTTTTGTCCAGGGCAGTTCCATCGAGCTCTCCGCCGACGGGCCCATCCGCCCCCCTTACGCCGTCTACTTCCAGGGCGGCCTCACTTGGTACCACGCCAAGTTGGGAATCCTCATGTCCCTGCAGAAGCTGGTGGAGGCGGGTCTGGTAACTCTGCCGGAAAGTAAATAACGCTTTGAATACAGTGATTTAGGAGAAAAACGTAATATGTGGTTTTGGCTCTCTCTGATCGCGCTGCTCTGCTGGAGCGGCTCCGACCTCTTTTCCAAAATCGGCTGCCGCGATGCCCGGGACAAGTACAGCCACCTGAAAATGGTGATGGCCGTGGGCGTTGTCATGGGCCTTCACGCGGCCTACGAGGTCTTTGTGGGCGGTACGGTCATCAATCTGGACATCATCCTGACATACCTGCCCGTCTCGATCCTGTACATTCTCTCTATGGCCATGGGCTATGTGGGCCTGCGGTACATTGAGCTGTCCATCTCCTCCCCTATCTGCAACTCCTCCGGCGCCCTGGTAGCTGTGCTGGCTATCCTCTTTGACGGCATCGCCGGATACTCCCCCCTGGCCCTGTTCGCCGTGGCGCTGGTGTGTGTGGGCGCCGTGGGCCTGGGTGTGGTGGAGGCCCGGGAGGATGACGAACTGCGCATCGAGCGGCAGAAGGCAAGCAACTACAAGTACACCAAGAGCTTCATGGCCCTGGCCATGCCTGCGGCTTACTGCGTGCTGGACGCTGCCGGCACCTTTGCCGACAGCCGGGTGCTGGAGATCATCAGCCGCACCGTGGAGGACTACGAGGCCAGCGCCAACGTGGCCTATGAGCTGACGTTCCTGCTGGCCGCCGTGGTGTGCTTCGTCTATGTGGTGCTCATCAAGCGGGACCGGCTGGTGCCGAAGATGGAGGCCCCCAAGTATCTGGGCGCCGTCTGCGAGACCGCCGGACAGTTCGCCTACATCTACGCCATCGCGGACACGGAGCATCTGGCCATGTCCGCGCCCATCATCGCCTCCTACTGCGCGGCCTCCGTGCTGTGGAGCCGGATCTTCCTGAAGGAGAAGCTCTCCTGGAAGCACTACGCCATGATCGCGCTGATCGTGGCGGGCATTGCCATCATGGGCGTGTTCGATCTGTAATGAAAAAGTCCCCCCTGTGCCGGAACACAGAGGGGACTTTTTTCATGTTTCAGGCCCTGCCGTTCTCCTGGATCCGCCGGTCCAGCCGGGCCATGAAGTAGGCCAGCAAAAAGCCGCCGATGCAGCAGACCGCCGACAGCACAATCTCCCACGCGCCCACATAACTGGTGGGGATGATAACCAATGTGGAGGCCAGCACGATGCCGAAGATCCCGTGGAAAGCGATGGAGTAGTGCTTCCGGAAGAACCAGCTCACCAGCCTTGCCAGCAGCAGGATTGTCAGCACCATCCCCGGCAGGCAGGCGGAGAGCACCAGGAAGTCCAGCCGGGCCAGCCCTTCCAGCATGGGCTGGTACAGCCCCAGGGCCATCATTACCGAGGAGGAGGTCAGCCCTGGAATCACCAGACTCATGCCCCAAAGGGCGCCGCAGAAGTTATACCACCAGAAATTGGGTTCCACGGTGACGCAAATCACTTTTCCTACGTAAAACAGACTGAAGAAGATGGCGCCGGCGCACACCGCCATGCTGACCCAAGAGCCGATGCTGCGTCCCTCCTTCCCCGCCTCCCGGAAGAGAGATGGGACCGTGCCCACGATCAGGCCGATGAACAGCCAGGTAGTGACGGTGCTGGACACGTCGATGGCCGCGGCGATGCCCTTGGCAAAGCCCAGAAAGCCGATGGCGCACCCCAGCCCGATGGGCAGAAACCACCGCCAGTATTTGGGGATGGCCTCCCGGGGATGGGTCAGCACCTCCATAAAGGGACGGTAGATGTCGAACACCACCGCCAGCACCCCGCCGGAAACCCCCGGCAGGATGGCGCCGGCCCCGATCAGGACGCCGCACAGCAGGTCCCGCAGCCAGCGTATGCCAAAATTCCGATCCCGCTTCCGCCTCAACGCCGTTCCTCCATCCTCCTGGGTCTTGTGGATTTTATGATAGCAGTTTTGCCCAGCAGTTGCAATCCGATACTGCCTCTTCTCTTGAAAAAATTCCCGGTTTCGACAGCGCCCGACGCCGCTTTGTGGAAACTCACAGAACCACATGTCTTTTGCCTGGATTTCTATGCAGGTTGCCCTGTTGACTTTTCCGGTGTTATCAGATAAACTATGAGACAGTTATTGAATAACCTGATAGCAAAAGACGATGAAGAGAAGAGTACCCAGGCAGATACAGCGCAGAGAGCCTCGTGTGGTGAGAAGAGGTCTGGAAGGGCTTGGAGAACATGGTCTCGGAGTTGCGTGGCCGACCGCCGTCCCGGCATAGGTCACGACGTGGGCGCACGTCACAGCGCAGGAGTGTGTTTGCACTCCCCAAGGCCGCTTTCGTGAGGAAGCGTGCGAATCAAGGTGGTACCACGGCGAATTCCGTCGTCCTTGAGACTTTTGTCTCAAGGACTTTTTTATTGCCAGAATTCACCGGAAAGGAGCGTTATCCCGTGTCTATCATTCAAATTCAGCACCTGTACAAGACCTTTGGAACGGGTGAAAACGCCGTCCATGCCCTGGAGGACATCAGCCTGGACATCCAGAAGGGGGAGATCTTCGGAATTATCGGTCTCTCCGGCGCCGGCAAGAGCACCCTGGTGCGGTGCATGAACCTGCTGGAGCGTCCCACCTCCGGCACCGTGATCGTGGACGGGAAGGATATGACGGCCCTTAGCGAAAAAGAGCTGCGGCTGGCCCGTCGGAACGTCACTATGATCTTCCAAAGCTTCAACCTGCTAATGCAGCGGACGGTGCTGAAAAACGTCTGCTTCCCCATGGAGCTCAGCGGTACCCCCGCTGCCCAGGCCAGAAAGCGGGCCCTGGAGCTGCTGGACCTGGTGGGCCTGCGGGAGAAAGCGGATGCCTATCCCTCCCAGCTCTCCGGCGGCCAGAAGCAGCGGGTGGCCATCGCCCGGGCCCTGGCCACGGACCCCAAGGTCCTGCTGTGTGACGAAGCCACCTCCGCCTTGGATCCCACCACCACCGCCTCCATCCTGGCCTTGCTGAAGGACCTGAACGAGAAGCTTGGGGTCACCGTGGTGGTCATCACCCACCAGATGAGCGTCATCGAAGAGATCTGCTCCCGGGTGGCGATCCTGGACGGCGGTGTGGTGGCTGAACAGGGCAAGGTGGAGGACATCTTCTCCAATCCCCATACGGATGCGGCCCGGCGGCTGGTGTACCCCGGTGGCGTCAGCCTGGAACAGTATCCGGCAGGTACTCACGCCGTCCGCGTGGCCTTCAACGGCGGTACGGCGTATCAGCCCCTGATCGCGTCTCTCGCCATCGACCTGGGGGTGAAGGTCAATATTCTGGGTGCCGACACCCGCAACATCGAGGGCAGGGCCTTCGGCACCATGCTGCTTGGGCTGCCGGACAACCCCAATGAGGCCGCCAAAGCCCTCAGCTATATCCGGGCGCAGCCCAATGTCTCTGCGGAGGAGGTGGAATACCATGTTTGAGTCTATTGCAGCCTTCTGGGCCGAATACGGTAATGTGTTGACAGATGGTGTCTGGGATACCCTGGTAATGGTGGTGATCTCCACCGCATTCGCCTATCTGATCGGCCTCCCTCTGGGGGTGGCCCTGATCCTGACCCAGCCCCACGGCATCCGGCCCCACCGGGGCGTCTACCGGGTGCTGGACTGGATCGTCAACATCGGCCGGTCCGTCCCCTTCATCATTCTGATGGTGGCCATTATGCCCTTCACCCGGATGGTGGTGGGCACCACCATCGGCGTCAAAGGCGCCATCGTACCTCTGGTGGTGTCCGCCGCCCCCTTCATCGCCCGGATGGTGGAGACCTCCCTGAACGAGGTAGACGCCGGTGTGGTCGAGGCCGCCCAGTCCATGGGCGCCTCCACCCTCCAGATCGTCTGGAAGGTGTACCTGCCGGAGGCGAAGCCCTCTTTGATCCTGGGGGGCGCCATCTCCCTGGTGACGATTCTGGCCTATACCGCCATCGCTGGCACAGTGGGCGCCGGCGGCCTGGGCGACATCGCCGTCCGGTACGGCCATCAGCGGGGCATCACCTCCGTTATGTGGGTGACGGTGGTGTTCCTGATTATCCTGGTGCAGGTGGTCCAGCTGATTTTCAACTGGCTGTCCCGGCGCATCGATAAGCGGCTGGACCAGCCGTCCGGCGCCAAAAAATCCGGCCCCCTCGATCTCCTGGCCCGCTTTGCCCATACCAAGTGACCCCCGGCGTTTTCATCGTTTGTCTCTTGAAAATCCGGCAAGCGTTTGAAATACATCATAAACGATATTTTATTGGAGGAACGAAACATGAAAAAGAAGCTGCTGGCCCTGCTGCTGGGCCTGACCCTGTGCCTGTCCCTGGCCGCCTGCGGCAGCGATGCCGCTGAGACCGTCACCCTGACGGTGGCCGCCTCTCCCACCCCCCACGCCGAGATTCTGAACCAGTGCGTGCCCATCCTGGCGGAGCAGGGCATCGAGCTGGTGGTCAACGAGTACAGCGACTACGTGGTGCCCAACACCGCCGTGGAGGACGGCGACGAGGACGCCAACTACTTCCAGCACCTGCCCTATCTGGAGGAGTTCAACGAGACCCGCGGCACCCATCTGGTGAGCGTGGCCGGCGTCCACATCGAGCCCATGGGCATCTATGCGGGCCGGGTCTCCTCCCTGGAGGATCTGCCCGACGGCGCCGTCATTGCCGTTCCCAACGATGCCACCAATGAGGGCCGCGCCCTCCTGCTGCTGGAGGCCCAGGGCCTGATTACCCTGGACGACAGCTCCAACCTGACCGCCACTCCCAACAACATTGTGGACAATCCCAAGAATCTGGAGTTCCAGGAGCTGGAGGCCGCCACCATCCCCAGCGTGCTTGCGGACGTGGATCTGGCCGTCATCAACTCCAACTACGCCCTGGGCGCCGGCCTGAACCCCACCACAGACGCTCTGGCCATCGAGTCCAGCGACTCCCCCTATGTCAACGTACTGGTGGTGAAGGAGGGCAATGAGAACAACGAGGCTATTCAGGCCCTGGTGGATGCTCTCCACTCCGACACCATCCGGGACTACATCACCGAGACCTTCGACGGCGCCGTGGTACCTGCCTTCTAAGATCATTTCCTTTCAATTCAGCTGTGCCGGAGAGGCTTTGTCTCTCCGGCACAGCTTTTTGAGAATTTCCAATGTTAAAATCGTGTAAAATTTTTCGTGGAAACCAGTAGCATTTCCAGACGCTCCGTGCTAGAATATGGCTTGCGTCATACAGCGCAAATTCTGGGACATATACGAGGTTTTCTGACATGGCAGGCAAGCAGCAGACTCATTATGAGATCGATATGTGCAACGGCCCTATTCTCTCCAAGATGCTGCGGTTCTCCATCCCGCTAATGTGCTCCAGCGTACTGCAGCTACTGTTCAACGCGGCGGATATCGTGGTGGTGGGCCGCTGGGCCGGGGACAACTCCCTGGCGGCAGTGGGGTCCAACACCGCGCTGATCGGCCTGCTGACCAACCTGTTTGTAGGTCTGGCCGTGGGTGCCAATACCCTGGCGGCCAAATACTACGGCGCCCGAGACAGAGACGCGCTCCACCGGGTAGTCCACACCTCCATCCTACTGAGCATCATCAGCGGCCTGGTGTTGACAGTGGTGGGCGTCTTCGGTGCCCGGACCATTCTGATCTGGATGCAGACCCCGGAGAACGTGTTGGATCTGGCCACGCTGTATCTGCGGATCTACTTCCTGGGCATGACGGCCACCATGGTCTACAACTTCGGCGCCGCCCTGCTGCGGGCGGAGGGCGATACCCAGCGGCCGCTGTACTTCCTCTCCCTGGCGGGAGTCGTCAACATCGTGCTGAATCTCTTCTTCGTCATCGTCTGCAAGCTGGACGTGGCAGGTGTGGCCATCGCCACCGTGATCTCCCAGTGCATCTCCGCCTCCCTGGTGCTCCGCTGCATGGTGAAGGATACCGGCCCGCTGCACCTGGATCTCAAGAAGATGCGGCTCCACCCCCAGGCCATGCGGCAGATCCTCCGCATCGGCCTGCCCGCCGGATTCCAGGGGATTCTCTTCTCCCTGTCCAACGTGGTGATCCAGTCCTCCGTCAATACCTTCGGTGAGGTCATCATGGCCGGCAACTCCGCTGCGGCCAACATTGAGCAGTTCGTATACGTGTCTATGAACGCCATGTATCAGGCCACCATTTCCTTCACCAGCCAGAACTACGGCGCCGGTAACTACCACCGCATCCGCAAGATCATGATCCGCGCCCAGGGCTGCGTGCTGGTGGTGGGGCTGGTGCTGGGCAACGCCGCCACGCTGGCAGGTCGGGTACTGCTGTCCATCTACACCACCAGTCCCCCGGTCATTGAGGCCGGATTGGTGCGGATGGGCATCGTCTGCACCACCTATGCCCTCTGCGGCATGATGGACGTGATGGTGGGCGGCCTGCGCGGCATCGGCTACTCCATCATGCCCATGCTGGTGTCCCTGGTGGGCGCCTGCGGCCTGCGGCTGCTGTGGATCGCCACCATTTTTCAGCTGCCCCAGTTCCACACCATCCAGACGATCTACTGGTCCTATCCCATCAGCTGGGCTATTACCTTCGGCGTCCACGTGATCTGTTTCCTGTGGGCCATGAAAAAGGTCAAGCGCCAGCTGCTGCCGGAGGGCGCGCCCGCGCCGGTGGAAGTGCCCCCCACTTTGGAAGAGGAGACCGTTTCGGAATAAGAAAAAAGCGGCGGGAATCCGATGGATTCCCGCCGCTTTTCCTTTTACAGCCCTAGCCGCTGCTTGACGGCCAGCACCGCGCAGGCCACCAGGAAGATGGTCAGCGCCAGCTGTCCCCACAGCAGATTGTAGGAGATATTCTCCTTGTCCTTGCGCCGCCCCTCCAGCACGGAGAGGGAGTTGAAAATTCCCACCACGCCGAAGGCAACGGCCACCAAGTCCGCCGGCAGCTCCAGCCCCATCGCCAGCAGGGCCAGGTACAGCACGAATCCCAACCCCGTGGCGATAGCTCCGTTGTTCATCTGTTTCTTGGTCTGAAACAGCAGACCCTTTCTCTTGTCGTTCATCTTGCTCCCGCTTTCGTATCAATATCCGTTGACGATGACATCCAGAACCTTGGCGGCCACGCCGCCCGCCACAGAGGACCCGCCGCCGCCGTTCTCCACCAGCACCACAAAGGCGTAAGGCGTCTCCTCCCCCCGGAGGAAGCCGGCGAACCAGGCGTGGGGCGTCTGGCCCTCCCCCACCTCAGCGGTGCCGGACTTGGCGCAGATGTCCATATTGGGAAAGCGGCTGGCGCCGTAAGTCTGGGTCACGTTGTTGGCCATCAGGTCCGCCAGCGCAGCCGCCGTATCGGCAGAAATCAGCGTGCCGGTCCTGGTGGTGAAGTGTGGCAGGGACGGCAGACCCAGGGCGCTCTCGGTCCGGAGGATCAGATACGGCTCCGCCGCCTTGCCGCCGTTTGCGATGGCGCCCATGTAGATCATCAGCGCCGCCGGGTTCACCTGGTCGTGGTACTGCCCCACGCCGGCCCAGCCCAGCTGACCGTCGGTGATGTTGTCAAAGTCAAAGGAGCCCTTTGCCGTAGGCAGGCCGCTGATGGAATAGCTGCCGGTCAGGCCCGCCTGCTCCGTGTACTTCTCCAGAGTGCCCGGCCCCAGCTCCTGGGCGATCTGGGCGAAGGCCACGTTGCAGCTGTTGGCGAAGGCGGAGGCGATGTCCTGCTCCCCGTGGGTGCCGGAGCAGATGATGGTCTCGTCCCCCATCTGGACGCTGCCGGAGCAGGTCCAGGTCCGATCCGCCAGGTCTGGGATATCCTCCAGAGCCGCCGCCAGGGTCACGGTCTTGTACACGGATCCCGGCGTGAAAGTAGAGGACAGGAAGCGGTTCAGATAGGCGCCCTTGTACCGGTCGTTGGTGGTGATGTCCTCCGGCACGTTCAGGGGGTCGTAGCTGGGGGCTGAGACCATACACAGAATCTCTCCGGTTTCGTAGTTGTAGACCGCCACGGTGCCCGACTTGCCGCCAAGCGCCTCATAGGCGGTATAGTTATACCGGGCGTCAATGGTCAGATACAGGTCGTTCCCCCGCTGGGCGCCGAAGGCGCCGTTCAGCAGGCTGTACCCGGTCAGCTTGTCGGCAAAGGCGTTCAGGGCCCCGGTGCCGATATTGCCCTGCAGGTCCCCCACCGCATGGAGAGTGGCCTTGCGGACGGTGGCATTGTCGTAATAGGTGCGCTGTCCGTCCACCACCTCGGAGAGCACGTCCCCGTCCCGGTCCAGCACCGTGCCGCTGGCAAGCTGGCCGCTGCTATTGTACAGGTGGCGGTTGAAGGCGGAGGACGCCCAGCTGCCGCCGTCCAGGAAGTATTTCACCAGGAAGAATCCCAGGCCCGCCGCCAGCAGCAGCGCCAGCGCCAGACAGACAAAGGCCCGCCGCTCAATTTTCTTCATGGCGTTCCTCCTTTTCCGTGCCGAAGGGGTCCCCTATCGGCTCCGCCCGCCGGCGGGCCGCCTGGGTCAGGCGCCGCTGGTGCTTGCGGGCGATGGCAAAGCTGGCGTTCTCCCGGGTATCTGTGGCCTTCAGATAGGCTAGGAGCCCCCACGCGGACATCATAGCGGAGCCGCCGTTGGAGACAAAGGGGAACGTGACGCCGGTGAGGGGCAGCAGGTCCACGGAACCGAACACGTTCAGGCAGGTCTGAAACACCAGCAGGGACGATGCCGCGCAGGCTGCGATGGTGTAAAAGCTGGACCTCCCCACCCGGCAGGCCCGTGCGGCGAAAAACGCCAACGTGATGATGGCGCCCACTGCCAGCACGGCGATCAGCAGCCCCCACTCCTCGCACAGCATACCGAACACCAGGTCTGTGTCCGCCGCCGCCACGTTATGGAGCCAGCCGTTGCCGGCCCCCATACCCAAAAGGCCCCCGGAGGCGGCGGCGGACATGGTGCGGGTCTGCTGATAGCCGGTGGTGGAGGCGGCCTCCCAGGCGTGGCCCCAGGAGGCGAAGCGGCTGAGGATATAGGGCTTGAACTTCAAAATGATGCCCGCTCCGAACACAGCGCCGCCGCAGATCAAAGACAGTGTGGCGAAATCCCCGGACCGCATATAGGCGATCACCAGGAAGGTGACGAAGAAAATGGCCGCGGTGCCGAAGTCGCTCATCAGGCCCAGCAGGCCGATACACACGCCTGTCAACACGATGAAGAGGGTCAGGTTCCGCTTATGGAACAGCCGCTCCAGTGTGGCGGCGCCGGCGAAGATATAGCAGATCTTGGCGATCTCCGACGGCTGGAAGGACATGCCGCCGATGGAGATCCAGTTGACGGCGCCGTATTTGGAGTTGCCGATCACCAGGGTGATGCCCAGCAGGCCGATGGCGGCGGCCGCCATGAGCCAGCGGTTCTTCTGCACCCGGCTGAGGTCCCGCAGGAACAGTCCCAGCACCAAAAACAGCGCCAGCCCCAGCAAAATAGCCAGGAACTGCTTGAACAGACTGCTCTGGGCACTGGAGGCAGTGATGGACAGTGACAGCGTGGAGAGGAAGAAGGCGATGGTCTCCATCTCAAAGCCCACGCAGCGAGTGGCCCGCAGGGCCGCGTAATAGAGCCACATCAGCACCGTCAGCCCCAGGAAGGCCAGGGGGATGGCGATGGTGGCCTCAGTCCCGGCGGCCACGAGCAGCTGCAGACAGGCCAGCACCTGAAACACCGTCAGCCACAGGAAAGACGGCCAGATGGCGGCGGGGCGCTCCGCCCGGCGCTTCGCCTCCTGCTCCTCCCGCTCCGCCACGGTCTGAGGCAGGAAGATCAACGGCACGCCCCCTAAAGTGATGGTATCCCCCAGCTTCACGGGAACGGAGGACGCCACCTTCTCCCCATTCACCGCCGTGCCGCCCTTGGACCCCAGGTCGTACAGCGTCCAGTTCTCATCTTCGCCCCGGCAGAGGGCGGCATGCTGCCGGGAGATGCTGGGATAGTTCAGATAGATGTCCGCCGTCTTGCTCCGGCCCAGGATGTTCTCCCAGTGGGTCAGGGGCAGGGACGTGCCGTTTGGCAGGCTCAGCTGGCCCCAGTTCTCCGGCGTGTGGGGAATCCGCAGCAGAGAGCGGACCGCCCGGTACAGGATCAGCACGGCCAGAGCCGGAAACAGAAAGCGCACAAAGGCCATATACCACTCCCCCGCCAGCGGATGTGCCGCCAGCAGGGCCGTCAGGTTGTCCAGCAGCCCCTGCAGAATCTCCATGGGTCCGCCTCCTCTCTTGAAACACAATTGCATAGTTTGTTATTATAGCATTTTCTCCGGGAAATGTACAGCCCTGCCTTCACCGGCATCTTTCCACTGGGGCGGCGCTGCAGGCGGGATTTGTGCAGGTTTTCCAGAAGTGTCAGCGTTTTTTCGGAGTTTCTCACGGGGAATTTCCCTTTTACTCTTGACCTCTGTTGAAAAATCCTTTAAAATATAACATTGTCTGCAAGACCTTC
>ENA-UESC01001801-UESC01001801.1-human-gut-metagenome-genome-assembly--contig:-NODE-1801-length-15015-cov-5.958763_pt1 | contig 15015 bp, 15 predicted proteins | sample MGYA00242998_ERZ507999 | MGnify/ENA primary metagenome ERZ507999 (study PRJEB26167, sample SAMN06115465) | human gut metagenome | host: Homo sapiens | place: China:Hubei | collected 2016-04-27... | reverse complement strand
GCTCGGTGGGGCCGCCGTTCTCTATGAAGGGAGGGATTTTCTCTGGCAACGACCACCTTACTGCAACGCCACGCCAACGAGGGCGAGAGCATAGCAGAGGCCATCCGTGACTGTCTGGACTACGGGAAAAATCCTGAAAAGACAGAGAGCGGGAAATACATATCCGCTTATGAGTGCGACCCGGCCACGGTGGCCGCCGAGTTCCTTTTGGCAAAGGCCAGCTACAAGGCCATGACAGGCCGGGAACAAAAGAAGGGTTCTGATGTGCTATGCTATCAGATCCGTCAATCCTTCTATCCCGGAGAGATTACGCCAGAAGAAGCAAATCGGATAAGCTATGAGCTGGCTATGCGCTGGACGAAGGGCCGCCATGCCTTCATCGTCACGACCCATACGGACAAAGAGCACATTCACTCACACATCTACTACAACTCCACAACCCTTGACTGTTCCCGAAAATTCCGCAACTTCTGGGGCTCGTCCTTCGCTCTGCGGCGACTCTCTGACCGCCTGTGTCTGGAAAATGGATTGTCTATTGTGGAAAATCCAAAGCCCCGGAGCAAGGGCAAGTTTCGCAATTATGGGGAATGGCTGGCTGGGCGGAAAAGGCCGCTGACCTATCAGGACAGGCTGCGGGCCGCCATTGATACCGCCCTTGCCAAGAGGCCCGCCGACTTCCCGGAATTTCTTTCCCTGATGGAGCAGGCGGGATATGAGGTCAAGCAGCGTCGGGGAGCAGTCAGTTTCCGGGCTCCCGGTCAGGAACGGTTTACCCGTCTGCGTTCTGATACCCTCGGAGACGGCTACGGCGAAGCGGATATACGGGCTGTCCTATCCGGCTCCCGCCAGCGGCCCGGCCAGTCTCGCCAGAAGGTCAGTCTTGCTATTGATATTCAATCCCGGCTTCAAGGGAAAGGCCCCGGCTATGAACGGTGGGCCAAGGTGTTCAATCTCAAACAGATGGCCGCCTCCCTTGCTTACTTGCAGGACAACGGCCTGACGGACTATGAACAGTTGGAGCAGAAGGCCACAGCAGCCACGGAGCGTTTTCACAAGCTGTCTGACGAAATCAAAAGCACCGAAGCGGCCCTCCATACCAACATGGAATTGAAGGCGGCAACGGTGCAGTATGCCAAGACCCGGCCTGTCTTTGAGAAGTACAAGGCCAGTAAATACAGCAAAAAGTTTCTTGCGGAGCATGAGGCGGATATTGAGCTTTATCGGGCGGCTTGTGCTGACTTCAAGCGCATTTTGGACGGCGGCAAGCTCCCCAAGATAGACACACTCAAAGAGGAAGGCCGCAAGCTGGGCGAGCAGAAAAAGAAGCTCTACGCCGAGTACCGTAAGGCCAAGGCGGATATGCAGGAGGTCACAACCATCAAGGCCAACATTGACTATCTGCTGGGCTACTCGGAGCCGGGCAGAAAGAAGGAACAGGAGCGTTAGGGACTGTGACACATAAGGAGCGAAGCGACGCTACCACTTCGGGACAAGTTGGCCCGAAGCGCCGGGTTTGGGGAGGCTCCCCAACAAGCAAATTTTTGCGTTCTGGCCGCAAGGCCGGAATGTCAAAAATAGCTTCTGTGGCCACAGAAGCATTGCTTGCCATTTAGCGGCACCCTTGAAAAGCCCCTTAAAAACGAGAAAAACGAAGGCCCTTTTTACTTGACCTCCGTTTCTCTGGCTTTTTGTAGTCCCTCTGCTGTGGCCTCCATGACCGTCAATTCCTTTTCGTCCATTGTATTGAGCAGCCTGTCAATATGTTGGCGGCAGTCGCTTTCGCCGTTCTGCCTGTCAGGATAAAAGAACTGGTCTACGGAAATATCCAACAGGGTGACGATTTGGTAAAAGGTGTTCAGGCTTGGATGCTGGCCCCGGTTCTCAAAATACATGATGGAACGAGGGGTACGGTCTACGAGCTGTGCAAGGTATTCCTGTGTCCAGCCTTTCGCCTCTCTCTTGCGCTTGATCTCCCGGCCTAATGCGTGGAAGTCAAGCCGTCTGGTGTCTTGGTACATTCTCATATCACCCCTATATTATTTTACATTTCGGGTTTGACTATGAGAACGAAACACAATTTTATGTTTTGGTAGTATTTTATTGCCCGTCGGCAAGGTTGCCGATGTTACACGGACAAGGTATAATAACAGAAAGAAAATTTGAAAACTACACTTTAATCACAAAAATCTATGATACGCTATCTTTGGAGGTGTTATTATGCAAAGGATTTTAGTCGTTGAGGACGATTTTGATATTCAAGAACTTTTACAGAATTTTTTGCAAGAAGCAGGATATGAAGTGGCTACTGCAAATGATGGCATCGAGGCACTATCTTTGTTTTCGGGGCAACGATATGACTTGATTATATTGGACATTTTGCTTCCCAAAATTGACGGTTATGGTGTCTGTGAGTTGATACGAAAGCAATCGGATGTTCCCATTATTATGCTGACTGCATTGAGCGGTGAGGAAGATCAAATCAGGGGATTGGATTTGCAGGTGGATGACTATATTACAAAGCCTTTTTCTATGCCAATCTTACTTCGCAAAATTGCAGCTGTACTTCGGCGTAGCAAGCGGGGAGAAGATGAAAAGCCTCAAATCATCACTTATGGCAATTTACTTTTGAACTGTGATAGTTATGCCGCCACCGTGGATGGATCTGATTTTGAACTGACGCAAAAAGAGTTTGAAATATTGCGGGAACTGCTGACCCATCAAGGCCGGATATTGACCCGCCAGAACTTATTAGATAAGCTGTGGCGATTTGATTTTTATGGGGATGAGCGAGTTGTTGATACCCATATCAAAAACTTACGCAAGAAGCTGGGGATAGATTTCATTCAAACGATCAGAGGGGTGGGATATAAAGTTGATAAAGAAAATTAAAGGCAGTCTGTTTATAAAAGTTTTTATCACTACTGCTATCCTATTGACAGGGGTGAGCTTTCTGGTTTACTTGATTTTAGCTTGGTACACCCCGAAAACATATTCTAATACCCTTAATGCAACATTAGATGAACAAACAAAAATATTCATTTCAGAAATATCGCAAATGCCCATGGAAGAAACAGGGGGTATTTTTGATAACTTTCTTGATTATCAGAATGTAGACCGAATGGAACTGTTTGAAGAAAATGGTAATAGAATAAATCTTCCAACGGAACGAAGTGCTGATAATGATGTTGTTATAGAAACAAAGGCTTGGGGAAATGAAGATAATAATGCACCTATTATATCCAATAGTTATACGGTTTCATTTCTTGGCAAAAATACAAACTACACTTTAGTTGTTTATGGAGCGGCGGGGCAAGTAGCAGAACTGCAAAGAGCATTTCAAAAAGTGTTTCCGTTACTTGCATTTATAGTGTTTTGCGTATCACTGGTTACTGGTTGGATTTTTTCACACCTTATTACTAAACCCGTACTGAAAATAAGCCGTATTTCTAAAGAAATGTCCGAATTACAATTTGAATGGCAATTAGATGAACAACGGACTGACGAACTGGGAATATTGGCAAAGAGCCTTAACTATTTATCGCAGAAGCTCAATGTAACTTTGAATGACTTACAGGCAGCAAATAGAAAACTGGAACTTGATATAGAACATGAAAAGGCATTAGAACAAGCTCGCACGAATTTCTTTTCAGCGGTGTCTCACGAATTGAAAACGCCTATCACGATTATCAAAGGGCAATTAGAGGGCATGCTCCTTGGTATTGGACCCTATAAAGACCATGAAAGATACTTGACAAGGTCGCTGGAAATTACAAACACGCTTGAAACAATGGTGCAAGATATATTGACAATTTCGCGGTTAGAAACTGCGGGGGCCGATTTCAAGAAAGACCACTTGGATTGTGTGCAAATTATCAAAGCCTATTTGAACGAAACAGCGGATTTGATTGCAGAAAAAGATTTACAAATACACCTTGATATACTGCCATCTGCTTTCATAAACGGAAATAAGATGTTGGTAGAAAAGGTTTTTTCAAATCTAATTGGAAACGCAATCAAGTATTCCCCACAAAGAGCGGATATTTGGATTTCCGTACTTATGAAACATGAGCAGATAGTATTTTCTGTTGAAAATGCAGGGGTGCATATACCAGAAAATAGTATTCCCAGATTGTTTGATGCGTTCTATCGCGTGGAGCAGTCAAGAAGCCGAAAGACTGGAGGAAGTGGACTTGGACTGTATATTGTGCAGGAAATACTACACCAGTATGGAAGTGAATGTACGGTTTGCAATACGCAAGCTGGGGTAAAGTTCTCTTTTATAATTTGAAAGATATGGAAAAGCGGTGGGTAATCAACCCGCCGCTTTTCAACTACACATAAATCACAAACTAATCCCAAATGTATCACAAAAGGTAGTGGTATCCTTTATATATATTCAAAGAAAGGATGGTGTTTATTTTATGAGCACAAAAAAACTACTTACATTAGCTCTCGGAAGTGCATTGCTTGTGGGGTGGGTAGCTGGGTGTAGTTCATCAGTGAATATTCCTTCCGATAACAACACTACGAAAAATGTTTCCTATCAGGCACAAACCGTTTCTGATACGGAAAATGCGGCGAACGATTCTACTACAGCAGAACTGCCTGGTGGAAGTGTGGACTACTCCATATATGAACCTTACGGCTTGAGCTATGATCAGGAGAATTATTATTTTACCTATAATGGGAATGTAGTGAGATTTTTTAATGACCCCATAGCTGGAGCGAGTTTCACGAATTTCTTTTCTGGAACGGTGGATATTGAGGCAGACCGGGACGAAGAAAATAACCTTGTTGGTATTAAAGAGTGTTCCAAAGAAAATTATGACCGTCATACCCAAAAGCATAATAACTTTAATCCCACTGATACATCATTGAGTACTGTACAAAAGGGAGAATCTACTCCCCAACTTTGGCTTAAAGACTATGCAGACTATGGCATTACCTACAACGAGCAGAGCGGCGGTTGGTATTATAATAATCAGAGAATTAAGATATTATTGGACAGTGAACAGGCTGTTGTTTACACTGATGAAGAAAATGGAGTATGTGTTACTATTTCAAGGGATGGCAACCATCAAATTTCAGAAATTAAAGAAATATCTGAAACAGATGCACAATCACTCATGCTAAAGAATAATCCTATTGGAGAAGATTACACCTCGCAGGAATAATTTCTGCTTTCATAATCAGCCGAGCGATGGCAAAAGACGGAGGTGACCTGTATGAAAAAGATTCTATCACTCATTTTAACATTGTTTTGTGTATTAAGTCTTGTTGGCTGTGGGCGTTCTATGGACGACATCATAAAGAATGAGTCCAGCATTACCGGCGTTGTGGAAGAAGTTTATAACAACTCCATACTTATTTCCATCCAGACAGACGCTTACCCTTACGGAGCATATTGCGATGTTTCTTTGGATGCAGAGAACAAAGATGACATGGTTGATTTCAACATTGGTGATGAAGTCATTGTCTATTACGATGGTAACATTGCAGAGAGCTATCCATTACAGATCAATACGGTGTATGCGATTTCTTTGAAAGATCCAGCTAACTGAAGTAAAAATAAGCGTTTTCCAGTTCTGGTACTTGTAGCGTAATTCAAGAGTAAAGACTGCCGCACGACGGCAAAAGAAAAAAAGCCGTCGTACAGCAGCCTATCAATACGCCTATTTGAAACGGCGGCTCAATTTTCAGAGCCGCCGTTTCTCTTTGGATATTCAGTAACCCCACGGCGGCCCATAGGAGGGTGTCGCCGTGTCCATCTTACTTTCTCACAATTCCCATGACCTTCACCAGCTAAAAAAAGCATAGCTCCCCCTCCGGGACAGTCTGGCTATGAAGGTACAATATATCAGTACAATTATGATAATGCAATTTCATGCGTCTGCATAGCGTCTTGCTGTGCGGGCGCTTTTTTGTACTTCGAGACAAATTGTCCCGAGGTGCGGGGCGGCTCCCCGGGGTGCCGCTCCCCGCCGAGCCCCGTTTCGGTCACTCATCCACCCAACACCGAAACGGAGGTTTATTTATGACTACAATCAATCTGAAGGATTTTTATTATTGGTACACACAGGATCAGTTTATCGAGGTTTCTGACGAGGTAGCCGAAGTATTTGTGTCCGATGCCCGGCACGAAATGGCCTACCAGCGGCGGCTCTCCCGGCATAAGGCGCAGTATTCTCTGGACTGCGATGACGGGATCGAATATTCCGCCTGCCTGCATGAGCCAACGCCCCAGGAGCTTCTGGAGCGCATGGAGCTGTTCATCCGTCTGTGGAACGCACTCAACTCTTTACCGGAGATCCAGGGCCGCAGGATTGATGCCCACATCATTCTCGGAAAGAGCATCAAGGAAATTGCCGAGGCCGAGGGCGTACACGAGGAGTCTGTCCGCCAGTCGATCAAGCGTGGCCTTGAGCGCATGAAAAAAACTTTTTGATTTTTTCATTTTCCCCACTTGGAAATGATGAAAAAATGTCTCGGTTTATGAAAGAAGATATTCTTCTTTCCGCAGATAAACAGCGGCGGCCCCGGGCATAGTCCGAGGAGCCGGACGGCGGGTGCGCTGTGACTTTTTCTTTGGAAGAATGAGCGAACAACGCCAACGCCGCAACTGGGCTGGGCCAAGCCACGGCCACGATCCGGCATAGGACAGGCTGGCCGCCTGTCTCCCCAGCTGCCCTCTTATCTGCGAGGGAACGCTGCTCTGAGTATGGTTGTCTTTGGACAGGGCAAGAAAATGGGAGCGGCGTTCTCTATTTTATACTTACATGGAGTGAGACAAGAGGGCAGCATCGTTTAGGTGCTGCCCTCTTGCGTTTCCCCACGATATGCGGGAGGCGTATCCTATTTTTGATAAGGAGGTTTTACCGTGAGATTAACGGCAAAGGAACTGGAACAAATGAAAAGCGTTGACATCGGCGCAGTGGCTCCCGAGTCCCTGCCGGATGTGAGCGGTATGGCCTTTGACACCTCTCTCCCCCGGGAGGAGCGGATCGCTCTGTTTTTGCAGGCGGTAGAAAATCCATACTGCTTTTGCATCGGTGGGATCGGTGTAAAGATTGAATTTGCGGAAAGCGGGCCGTCCTTGCAGGACACACTGACGGACTTCCTGCTCCGGCAAAAAAGCGGGCTGTAACTTCGGTTACAGCTCGTTTTGCTTCTTCGAGACAAAGTGTCCCGAAGTGGAGGCATCCTTGTTGTCCTCCCCGGACAGAGTTATAATATAAGTGTAATGTGATAGGGAAGGAGGAACAATGGCACGAGCAAAAAACAGAGGGTATCAGCAGAGTTTCTCTCCCTCTTACACAATCCGCCGCTGGCGGCTGGGCGCATACATCCGGCTCTCCAAGGAGGACTTGAAAAAGGGAAAGGATGACAGCAACAGCGTCATCAACCAGCGTGATCTGCTCAATGACTTTTACCAGAAGCATATCGGAGAATTTGAAAGTGTTTCCGAATATGTAGACGATGGACACACAGGAACGGACGCCAACCGGGAGAACTTCCAGCGGCTCCTTTCCGATGTAATGAGCGGAAAAATTAACTGCGTGGTAGTAAAAGACCTTTCCCGTTTTGCGAGAAATTACAGTGATGCGGGAAGTCTGATTGATAACCTGTTTGTTCAGATGGGTGTCCGTTTTATCAGTCTTGCTGAAAATGTGGACAGCTATCTCAACCCGGACAGCGTTTCCAGTATTATCGTCCCGATTACGAATGTAATGAACGATCAATACTGCTACCAGACCTCAAAGAAGATCCGCCAGGTCTTTGACTACAAGCGGCGCAACGGGCAGTACATCGGCGCATTTGCCCCTTATGGATATGTAAAGCACCCAAAGGACAAGCACCAGTTGATCATCGATCCCGATGCCGCTGAAATCGTCAAACTTATTTTCTCTTTGTTTCTAAAAGGGACATCGAAACGGGCCATCGCTTTGTATCTGAATGAACACGGCGTACCCAGCCCCTCGGCTTATAAACTGCAAAAGGGCATACCTGTTTCAACAAGAGGATATGACGATCCTATGTGGGGAGCCCGCATGATCCACTCCATTCTTACGAACCCCACCTATACCGGGGATTTGGCGCAGGGCCGCAGTCGGGTAAAAAGCTATAAGGTACACGAGGTTGAAAGCGTCCCCCGTGAAGAATGGGTGGAAGTAGCTGGTACGCATGAGTCAATCATTGATTATGAAACCTTTGATAAGGTACAGGCTCTTTTACAGCGTGATACCCGTACTTCTCCAAAAGGCCGGGAAGTCCACCTGTTCAGCGGTTTTCTGAAATGTGCTGACTGCGGGCGGGCAATTACCCGGAGCGTAGGCAACAACAATAATGTGTACTATGCCTGTTCCACCTACAAGAACCGCTCTCGGACAGCCTGCACAATGCACTCGATCAAGCATAACCGTCTGGAGGCCGCTGTCCTCTTTGCGGTACAACAGCAAGTCCATCTGGCTGTTTCATACTCGGAAATGATTGCCCGCATTAACACCGCCCCAGTCAAAAAGAGCCAGTCCATCCGTTTGGAAGAACTGATTGCTGCGAAAGAGCGGGAACTGGCAAAAATCAGCCGCTACAAGCAGTCCCTTTATCAAGACTGGAAAGACGGGGAAATTACCCAGCAGGACTACCGGGATATGAAAGCCGATTATGAACGACAGATTATCGCTCTTACGGATGTGCTGGCCCGGCTGAACGCTGAACGGGCGGAACTGGCAAACGGTGTAAAGAGTGAACATCCCGCATTGGTGGCATTTACAAAACATCAAAATATCGACCAGCTTTCCCGGGAACTTCTCGTTGAGCTGATCGACCATATCAAGGTTTATGAGAATGGAAACATTAGTGTGAGATTTAAGTTTGCGGATGAATTTAGACGCATAGCAGAATACATTGAAATCAACACCACAAAACCCGCAGTAGCGGGCTAACCCCCGCTACATACCCCTTTGACAGTGTGTTTTCCTAATAGGAGCTAATCATACGGAAACGGTCATACAAAGGTGGTCATCCAAACGCCCAAAACACGCACCTCCCGCCGGGAAATTCCAATCCCGAATCAGCTGTTTATTATGCTGAAAAAGCTGCGCGGAAAAGCCAGCAATGCTGCATGGTTCCTGTCCGGCAGCGAGTCCAAGCCAACCGAACCTCGCTGCTATCGGAAAAGCATCAAAGCGTATCTGAAGCAGGCGACTGTCCGTCAAGTGCGCCCGCACGCACTGCGCCACACCTTTGCAACGACCTGCCTGCAGGCTGGGTGCGATGTAAAGACCCTCAGCGAATTGTTGGGACACGCCAACGCCAACATCACCTTGCAGCGCTATGTGCACTCTGACCTGACCCGGAAGCGCCGGGAGATGAATCGGATATTTTCCCATCAGGTGTCTATGAGGGGCAGGAAGGCGCAAAATCTGATAGAATAGCGCCATATTTTGTCCATGGCCCTCCATTTTTCATGTGAAGGATACCCCTGAATTGCGGAAAGGGGTGAACAAGGTGGCATTGCGTCTGTTTGAGCACAACGAGAAAGCATATCATGCGGCTGTCCGGATGATGGAGCAGTATGGCAAGGCCGCCATTGTCCACCCCACCGGCACCGGAAAGAGCTACATTGCGTTCAAGCTGATCGAGGACAACCCGGAGAAGGTCGTGATCTGGCTTTCTCCCAGTGAATATATCTTCAAGACACAGCTGGAGAGCCTGAAAAGGAACGACCCGGACTTTCCGCTGGCGAACGTCCATTTTTACACCTATGCGAAGCTGATGTGCTGTACCGAAGGCCAGCTTGCAGAAATCGCAGGAGTTCAGCCATCTTATATTATATTGGACGAATTCCACCGTGCCGGTGCGGAATGCTGGGGCGAAAGCACGGTGGCTTTATTAAAGTTATGCCCGGACGCAGGACTGCTGGGCTTGACAGCGACAAACGTCCGGTATCTGGATAATAACCGTGACATGGCCGAAGAGCTTTTTGATGGCCGTGTTGCGAGCGACATGACCCTTGGCGAAGCAATCGTCAGGGGTATTTTGCCTACTCCGAACTATGTGACCACCGTCTATCAGTACCAGAAAGACTTGGCACGCTATCAGACAAGAGTGGATAATCTGCGTTCTCCCGGCATTCAGGATGTGAATCAAAAATATCTGGATGCCCTGCGCCGCGCCTTGGAACAAGCAGATGGATTAGACAAGGTTTTCGCTCATCATATCACGAACAAGTCTGGAAAGTACATCGTGTTCTGCGCCAACAAGGAGCACATGGACGAAATGATCTCTCATGTGCCGGAGTGGTTTGCAAAGGTGAATGCGGAAGTGGCGGTGTACGAAGCTTATTCCGATGACCCTGGTACAGACAAGGCTTTTGCCGATTTCAAGGCCGATGAAAGTGGCCGCCTGAAGCTGCTGTTTTGCATCGACATGCTCAACGAGGGAGTTCATGTAGAAGGCATTTCAGGTGTCATCCTGTTCCGGCCCACCATTTCACCCACCATCTACAAGCAGCAGATTGGACGCGCTTTGACCGCTGGGGAAAATTCTACACCGCTTATCCTCGATGTAGTCAACAACTTCGAGGGTCTATGCAGCATTGCGGGGTTACAGGGCGAGATGCAGGAGGCCGTTCACCGGCTCTATGCCAACGGCGAGGGTGATAAGATCGTCACCGAGCGATTTGAGGTCATCGAGCAGGTGCATGACTGCCGGGTACTGTTTGAGCAGTTGCAGGCAAGCCTTTCTTCCAGTTGGGATCATTATTTTTCGGAAGCAAGCATTTACTATGCGGAGCATGGCAGCCTGAATATTCCAAAACGTTATACCACACCGGCGGGATTGAGCCTTGGCGAATGGCTGACGACCCAGCGCCGTGTCCGTGCAGGACAGATTTCTGGTAACCTGACCGAACAGCAAATCGCACGGCTGGATAGCATCGGGATGGAGTGGGGCAACCGCAACGATGCCGCATGGGAACGTGGTCTGGAAGAAGCGAGAAAATTTCGGGAACAGTTTGGGAATTTGCAGGTCCCGGCGAAATACAAAACGAAAAATGACTATCCTCTGGGAAAGTGGATTAACAATGCACGGAAACGCCGAAGCGATGGAAAGCTGACGGAAGAACGCATTCGACAACTGGATCAGATGGGAATGATATGGAGCGTATTTGATGCCAAATGGGAACAGGGATATGCACTTGCTATGAATTATGCCGCCAAGCACGGCGACTTGAATGTTCCTGTCAATTACACGACTGAAGAGGGCAAAAAGCTGGGTGCGTGGATTTTGAATCAGAGGACGGCATATGCAAAAGAAATGCTTTCCCAAGACCAAATCGGCCGTCTGGAAAAAATAGGAATCTATTGGGGAAACCGTAATGACCGCCAGTGGAACGAGGTCTATGGTGCCGCCAAGCGTTATTTTGAGGCAAATGGAGACCTTGATGTCCCAGTGGCCTATGTTTCGCCGGAGGGCTATGCCCTTGGAAAATGGGTGCGGCGGCAGCAGTATGCATATCGGAATCCGGAGAAGAGCAATGCGATTTTATCACAAGAGCGCATTGAGTTGTTGGATGACGTTGGAATGCAGTGGGAGAAACCGGACTCGTGGCAGCACCGGTACGAACTGGCGCAGGAATATAAAAAGCAATATGGAAATCTGGAGATTCCGGCGAAATATAAGACTGCGGATGGCATTTGGCTGAGCCGATGGGTGTACAACCAGAAACGGCTGCTGCAAAGCGGGTCGAAAAAGTTGAGCGAAGAGCAAAAGAAAAAGCTAAAGGAGTTATTGGGGTATTATGTCAAAATTTCAGCATGATGTGATGTTGAAGATCGTAAAAATCATCGATTTGGTAATGATCACAATTCCGTTTGCACTTTGTTGGGAGCTGTATTATTCGTATCAGGTCTATGCAAAGTTTGGTTGGAAGGGCAACTGGGCCATGATCGGTCTGTTTGCGGTGTTGTTCTTTCTATTAGGTAAAGTCTACGATGCGTTCTGGATGTCTTTGCAGCGCATCTCAGAGCTGATCTACGGACAGGTACTGGCAGCCATGGCAACCGATGGCATCCTGTACATTGTCATCTGCCTGATGGCCCGGCGGCTCTGCAATCTTCTGCCGGGCATCGCAGCGATTGCCGGACAGGTCATGATGGCAACCCTGTGGGCAAGATGCGCCCATACCTGGTATTTCCGGACTTTTCCGCCTCAGCCCACCGCAGTGGTCTACGATGTCCGGCATGGACTGGAAAAGCTCATCAATGAATATGGCCTCTCGAAAAAATACGATGTCAAGATGACATTGAACGTTGAGGAATGCCTGAACGACCTGAGCCTGCTGGATGGAATGCAGAGCGTGTTCATCAGCGGTGTCCACAGCCATGAGCGCAATATCATCCTGAAATACTGTGTGGGACAGGGCATCAATGTGTTTGTGATCCCTCGTGTGGGTGATGTGATTATGAGCGGTGCCCAGCCGATGCATATGTTCCATCTGCCCATGCTGCGTGTGGGTCGCTATATGGCAAGCCCGGAATTTCTCTTTGTGAAACGGGCAATGGACATTGTGATCTCACTGGCAGCACTGGTTATCCTGAGTCCGTTGTTTCTGATTACGGCTATTGCCGTCAAGTCCGATGGTGGTCCGGCTTTTTACAAGCAGGTTCGCCTTACCAAAGACGGCAAGCAGTTTGAAATCCTGAAATTCCGCTCCATGCGTGTGGATGCCGAAAAAGATGGTGTGGCGCGTCTTTCCACTGGTGACAAAGATGATCGTATCACGAAGGTCGGCCATATCATCCGCGCCTGCCGTCTGGACGAGCTGCCCCAGCTTCTCAATATCTTGAAGGGTGATTTGTCTATTGTAGGCCCTCGTCCGGAGCGCCCGGAGATCGCCGCCCAGTATTGTGAGGAGATGCCGGAGTTTGCGCTGCGCTTGCAGGCTAAGGCTGGTCTGACCGGTTATGCGCAGGTGTACGGCAAGTACAATACTACCCCCTACGATAAGCTGCAGATGGATCTGATGTACATTGCACATCCCAGCTTGATCGAAGATTTGAAGATCATGCTGGCAACGGTAAAGATCCTGTTTATGCCGGAAAGCACGGAAGGTGTAGCAGAAGGTGCGACCACGGCGATGGGGCAGGAGACAGAAGAATGATGCAGAATTACAGTGTCTTGATGTCCGTTTATTATAAGGAAAAGCCAGAATACCTCGAGCAAGCAATTGAAAGTATTCAAAGGCAGACTGTTCCCACAGATGACTTCGTGCTGGTATGTGATGGACCGTTAAACGAGCCGCTGGACAAGGTGATTGCCGAAAAGCAGCAAGAGATGGGGATGACTTTAAATGTTGTTCGTCTTTCTAAGAACGGTGGACTTGGCAATGCACTGAATGAGGGCATCAAACATTGCAAAAATGAACTGGTTGCCAGAATGGACAGTGATGATATTGCGTATCCGGATCGCTGTGAAAAACAGATGGCGGTATTCAACGCACATCCAGAAGTAAGTATCTGCTCTGGCATCGTGGAAGAGTTTACTATTGATCCGAATACCGTCGATGCGAAGCGTGTGCCACCGGAGACGAATGCGGAAATTGTAGAATTTGCAAAGAAGCGCAATCCGTTTAATCATCCCTGCGTGATGTATAAGAAATCCGCAGTTGAAGCTGTTGGTTCTTATCAGGACTTCTACTTGTTGGAGGACTATTACCTTTGGCTCCGGATGCTGATGGCGGGGTATCAAGGCTACAACATTCAAGAGCCGCTGCTCCATATGAGGGCCGGCTCGGATATGTACCTGCGGCGTGCCGGTTGGAAGTATGCTAAGGTGCAGGCAAAGCTGTTCAAGTTCATGAAGCAGCAAGGCTTTATAAGAAAAGGGCAGTACATAAAAAGCTGTGTGATTCGTAGCGGGTCAGCGTTAGCTCCGAACTGGCTGCGGAAGTTTATGTTTGAGAAAGTACTGAGAAAGTGAGAATAATATGATTCCAAAAAAAATTCATTATTGTTGGTTTGGTGGTAATCCACTTCCGGAACAATACAAAAAATATATGGAATCATGGAAAGAATACTGTCCCGATTATGAAATTGTAGAGTGGAATGAAAATAATTTCGATGTAACTAAGAATCAATACTGCTATGAAGCTTACCAGGCTTCAAAATGGGCTTTTGTATCTGACTACGCACGTCTTAAAATAATTTATGAAAATGGCGGTATCTATTTGGATACAGATGTTGAACTGATAAAAGATGTAACACCACTGGTCGCTGACGGTGTTGGCTTCATCGGATTTCAGAATCCGATTGAAGCCACCACTGGTCTCGGATTTGCAGCAGCACCACACAACCCGGTTGTAAAGGCAATGCTTGATATTTACGAAAACCGCAGTTTTGTAAATGCTGATGGAACGTATAATGACATTCCCTGCCCGGCGGCAAATACAATCGGCCTGATCCGTTGCGGATTGAAAGTGGGAAAACCATGGTGTGACCAAGTTCAGTATTTACAAGGCATGTGTGTTTATCCGGAAGAATATTTCAACCCACTTGATAATGATACGCAGAAATTGAATATAACTGAGCACACTTATTCCATCCATCAATATGCAGCAACATGGCTTGGAAAGGATTATAGTATTCGAAAAAAGATAAAGCAGTTGCTTCCAAATGCTTTTTTGCGTTGGCGAACAGAAAAGGTAGCCCAAAAACACCTGAGAAAAATCGAAAATGAGATTTGCGGAGTGGACAATATATGAATGAAAATAACGGAACATTTATTATTGTAACGTGGAACAATGAGAAGGAAATTGAAGATTGTTTGTCTACGGTTTCTAGATACTCTCCTAAGAATAGTAAAGTGATTGTAGTTGACAATAATTCAAATGATAAGACAGTGCAGGTCATAAAAGAAAAATTTCCGGAGATTGATTTAATAGAAAGCAAGGAAAACCTTGGATTTGCAGCAGCAAATAATCTTGCACTGGAAAATGTCTCAAGCGAATACATTTGC
>ENA-UESC01001795-UESC01001795.1-human-gut-metagenome-genome-assembly--contig:-NODE-1795-length-15039-cov-4.491111_pt1 | contig 15039 bp, 10 predicted proteins | sample MGYA00242998_ERZ507999 | MGnify/ENA primary metagenome ERZ507999 (study PRJEB26167, sample SAMN06115465) | human gut metagenome | host: Homo sapiens | place: China:Hubei | collected 2016-04-27... | reverse complement strand
TAATCAAGATGTTCGAACGGTGAAAGATTTGTTGGATATAGTATCGGGAAGAGGTTGGAAAAGTCTGTTGAGAATAGAAGGAGTAGGAAAAACTTCCTACTATCATTTATTATCCAAACTTCAGATGATAGGTGTTGTGGATGAAAGTCTGGATCGGATTCTTGCCGGATGCTCTAATGGTAAGTTCGATAATAAATGACGGGTAGGACATAATTATGGAAAGAGAGATGATATAAAGAGGTTATTTTAAAGGAAAGATAGAAATTTCAACTTCTAAAATAGCCTCCTTATATTATATATGTATGAACATACCGTCTATCTCTCTGCCTCTATTGTATAAGTAAAGCTGTCTGCCCGGTAATATCCGACGTTGTATTCAATAGGTACTCCGTTCACATCATAAACAAATCTTTTCCTTATTAATATAGGGTCATTGGATTTTATCTCCAGTTTCTCTGCAATAAATTCCCCTGCAAGTCTGGCTGAAATCTCCTCTTTGCTGGTTTTTACCACTATATTATATTGGGTTTCCAGCATTTCGTATAATGGGCGTGTATAATCTTCCTCTCCTGTCAGTGGAATATTGGGGTTGAAATAAGAGATGAAGTAAACAAACGGATATTCTTTTTTTCCTCTGACGCGCTCCATCACTACACAGCGAGTGTCGGGACTGGAACCTAAATCAAAGAACGTACCGATTTCTTCGGTTGCACGCTTTAAACTGATATGTAGCTCGAAATTGCGAATCTCTATACCTAACATCTTCATTTCCTGTGAGAAACTAAGCCAGTTCTTTACTCCGCCTACGATACCTTTCTTTACTACCTTCGTTCCGTAGCCTTTCTTGCGTACCAAAAGCCCCTCAAACACGAGCTTGTTGATAGCTTGTCTCAATGTGTTCCTTGAAATATGTAATTGTTCAGACAATTCGACCTCATTGGGAAATAGCTTCCCGTTTTTGTACTCTTCAGATTCTATGAGTCTTCTTAGTATCTCTTCTGCCTGAATATGAAGCGGTTTATCACTATTATGATCTAATTTCATATCTATCCTGATTGGTTTATTTTCAGCAAATATAAGATTTATCAAAAAATAATCCAAGTTTTGTTTGGAATAAAAATAAAATCTATATATTTGCACAATTGAAAATATGTATGAACATATAAAATTTAAAAACGCTATAAACATGAGAAAAGCTAATTATGATAAATTTCCTTCTACGAAGCTGACGGGGATGCTTGTTCAGGGGTGGGATTCTATCATTTCTATGTTAAAAGAGAAAATGGATGCAAGAAAAGTGCTGGCGATGGATTTATATACAGGAGTATATGAAGAAGAAGTGCTGGATGCTTTTTCAAAAGAATTCTCCGGAAGAGTGATGAATGTACGTAATTTGATGAAACCGGAAAAAGAAATTCAAGCGTTGACAGAACGCTTCATGACTGAAGATGTGTTATTCGGCTATGTTACCAATTTGAAGCTGGAAGATTATTTGGATGCGGATAAGGTGGCTGCTGCACGGAAGCAAATCAGTGAAGCAAAAGAAACCATTGTAATCATAGGTACGGGTGCTGCTGTTGTTGCTCCACAGGACGCAATGGTGGTTTATGTGGATATGGCACGTTGGGAAATCCAACAACGTTTCCGCCGGCATGAGGTAAAAGCTTTAGGTATAGACAATCGGAACGATGCTGTTTCTTTGCAATACAAGAGAGGGTATTTCAACGATTGGAGAGTATGTGATAGGTATAAGGAAAGATTGTTTGACAGGGTAGAATTCTGGATTGACACCCATGTGGCCGGGACACCGAAGATGATTGATAAGGATACTTTCTTTAAAGGGGTAGAGGCAACGGTGAACACACCGTTCCGGGTAGTTCCTTTCTTCGATCCGGCTCCCTGGGGTGGTCAATGGATGAAAGAGGTTTGCGATCTGGATCGTGAACGCGAAAATTTCGGCTGGTGCTTTGACTGTGTACCTGAAGAGAACAGCCTTTATTTTGAAGTGAACGGAGTACGCTTTGAGCTGCCTTCGGTTGATTTGGTTTTACTGAAAAGTAAAGAGTTGCTTGGTGAACCGGTGGAGGCACGCTTTGGAAAAGACTTCCCTATTCGTTTCGACTTTTTGGATACGATGGGCGGAGGTAATTTGAGTTTGCAGGTGCATCCTACTACTCAATTTATCCGTGACAGTTTCGGTATGTACTACACGCAGGATGAAAGTTACTACATGGTAGATGCGGGAGAAGATGCCGTAGTTTATCTGGGAGTGAAGACACGAGTGGACAAAGAAGCGATGATCGGCGATTTGCGTAAAGCACAAAAAGGTGAATTGGTGTTCGACGCAGAAAAGTACGTAAATAAGATTCCGACAAAGAAACACGATCACTTCCTGATTCCGGGAGGAACTGTTCATTGTTCTGGTGCCAACAGTATGGTGCTTGAAATCAGCTCGACTCCGAACCTCTTTACTTTCAAACTATGGGACTGGCAACGCTTGGGACTGGATGGAAAACCGCGTCCGATCAATGTGGAACGTGGTAAATGCGTTATCAACTGGAATCGCGATACGGAATATGTAAATGAACACCTTCGCAATCAGTTTACGGAAGTCGCTTCCGGAGAAGGTTGGGTAGAAGAACGTACCGGACTGCATCCGAACGAATTTATCGAAACTCGTCGCCACCGTTTCTCATCACCGGTGTTGCATCACACAAACGATAGTGTAAATGTACTGAATCTGTTGGAGGGAGAAGAGGCCGTAGTTGAGAGTCCTACTCATGCCTTTGAACCTTTCGTGGTGCATTATGCCGAAACATTTATTATTCCTGCCGGGGTGAAAGAATATACCATTGCCCCGTATGGTAAATCTGCAGGAAAAGAATGTGTAACGATCAAAGCTTACGTACGCTTTTAATAATGAAATAAATCATCTAATATCTTGAGAACTATGTATGAACATGATGAACGAATCGTAATGACGCTCGATGCGGGAGGCACTAATTTCGTGTTTTCAGCCATACAAGGCTGTCGCGAAATAGTGGAACCTATTTGCCTTCCGGCAGCGTCCGACGACTTGGAGCGTTGCTTGTCTGTTCTTGTAGAAGGTTTCCTGGAAGTTGAAAAACGATTGCCGAAACTTCCGGTAGCTATCAGTTTTGCTTTCCCCGGGCCTGCTGACTATGAGCATGGAATTATTGGTGACTTGCCCAACTTCCCGGCCTTCAGGGGAGGAGTGGCACTTGGACCTTATTTGAGGGAACAGTTTGGTATTCCGGTTTTTATTAATAATGACGGTAATTTGTTTGCTTATGGCGAAGCCTTGGCAGGCACTTTGCCCGAAGTGAATAAACGCCTGAAAGAAGCAGGCAGCAGTAAGGTATATAAGAACCTGCTCGGAATAACGCTGGGTACCGGGTTTGGTGCCGGAGTGGTGATTGACAGCCGGTTACTGACCGGAGACAACGGTTGCGGCGGCGACGTCTGGATTATGCGGAATAAGAAATATCCCGAAATGATCGCGGAAGAAAGTGTCAGCATCAGGGCTGTCAGGCGAGTATATCAGGAATTGACCGGAAAGGATGCTTCTTCTTTGACTCCCAAAGATATATATGATATTGCCGAAGGGATCGCAGAGGGAGATCAGCAGGCTGCTGTCCGGAGTTTTAACGAACTGGGAGAAATGGCTGGTGATGCTATCATCCGTGCATTGAATATTGTTGATGGTTTGGTGGTGATTGGCGGAGGAGTGGCAGGAGCGGCTAAATACATACTTCCGGGAATTATGAATGAGATGAATCGGCAGATTGGCACGTTTGCAGGAGCTTCTTTCCCTTGTTTGCAGATGGAGGTGTTCAATCTGTCCGAAAAAGAGGCATTTGATAAATTTCTGGAGGAAAAAGACAAGATGGTGAAAATACCATTTTCGGAGAGAGAGGTGCATTATGCCTGTCACAAGAAAATAGGCATTGCTGTTTCTACATTAGGAGCAAGCAGAGCCGTTGCTTTAGGGGCTTATTCCTTTGCTTTGTCCCAACTTAATATCTTATAATATATGATAACTCTTCTATTAATTCAAATATAAAATGTTATGAAACAATCTAATCTATTGAACGCGCAATTTGCCCGCCGGCTTTTCAGAACGGCATTTTCGAGTTGGCAATTATTGGCTGTTATGTTGATTGTTTGTATGAATGTGGCTGTTGGTTCCAAACTGTATGCGCAATCTAATACAATCGCAGTGAAAGGTAAGGTAATGGCAGACGGGGAACCCGTGATTGGGGCTACCGTGCTGGTGAAAGGTGTATCTACGGGTACGGCTACGGATATGGATGGAAATTTTTCACTGAATGTTGCTTCGAAAGCGGTATTGGTAGTTTCCTCAATTGGATATGAAACACAGGAAGTTCCGGTGAACGGCCGCCAGTTTATCAATGTGGTGTTGAAGTCGGATGTGGTTACTTTGAAAGATGTGGTAGTGGTAGGCTACGGCGTGCAGAAGAAAGTCAACCTGACAGGAGCTGTGTCTTCTGTTTCTACGGATGAATTGGAAGGAAAGCCGATTTCCAATGTATTGGAAGCGATGCAGGGAACGACTCCCGGTTTGGTAATTCAGCAGGGAAGTTCTACTCCGGGTAGTGTACCTTCTATTAATATCCGTGGTTTGAATACAATGAACAACAATGATCCGTTGGTGATTATTGACGGAATTGAAGGATCGCTGGGCAATTTGAATCCGGCTGATATTGAGCAGATTTCTATTTTGAAAGATGCTTCTTCTACTGCTATTTATGGTTCACGTGCTTCCAATGGTGTGGTACTTGTCACTACCAAGAAAGGAAAAGCCGGTAAGGTAGAAATCTCTTATGATTTTATGTATGGTGTTCAGCAACCTACTTCATTGCCTAAGATAGCAGACTCGTGGGTATACGCTGAACTGTATAATGAAGCGGCTGTTAATTCGGGAAGAGCTGCAAAATTCACTCCCGAGCAGATTGCGCAATTTAGAAATGGCGGTCCGAATGTAAATTGGGTGAAAGAACTGTATCACATATGACAGAAAGTACGTTTTAAATCCGTATTATGGTCCCGATGAAAAAACGGTTGATGATGTGAAGGGTGACGGCTCATCAAACGGCAAACAGCTGTTTGAAAAGGATCCACCAAAGCAGATAGAAGCAGAGTGCAGACGTCAGGCGTGTATTGTATCATCTTCAATATTTCTTTCGTTTGACAACATCTGGAGCAGAAAGAATACAAATGCACTTATTGTAGGTACTGCCGGTTCAGGTAAATCGCGTTACTACGTAGGTCCCAACATATTGCAGTGCAACACCAACTATATCATAACCGACCCTTCAGGAGACCTTTTTTCGCAGTATGCAAAATATCTTGAAAATAACGGATACGATGTTAAAAAGCTTGATCTTGAGGATATGTATAATTCTGAAAGATATAACCCTCTTAAATACCTTGAGGATGAGAAGGATGTATTTACACTTGTCAACATGCTTATTGAAAACCTCACGGCAGCATCCGGCGGCAGTGGAAAAGAGGAGCCTATATGGAAGGACTCAAAGTCAGCCCTCCTTCGTGCAGTTATATTCTTCCTCTGGGAATATGAGTCAGACCCGAAAAAGAAAAACTTTACAAATGTCTTAAGGCTCATAAACAGTGCAAAGTTTGATGAAAATGCCGCAGACAGCGATGACAATTATATCAATCCGTTTGATGAGATATTTGAAAAGATAAGAAGCTTTGACCCGAATTCGCAGGCAGTAACACAGTATGACATTTTCCAGTCTGCCGGTACAGGAAAGACAAGGGACAGTATCCTTATCACTACAACATCACAGCTTTCACTGTTCGGTTCTTCAAATATCGCACACCTTACAGCAACCGATGAGATGGATCTTGACAGCTTTGCGGATAAAAAGAGTGCTCTGTTTATCTGTATTCCGACCGTAGATAATACATTCAACTTCCTTGCTTCTATGCTTTATTCACAGCTTTTTTTAAAGCTTTACAATTACGCAGAGAAGAGAACAAAGTACTCATGGCATGTATACATGGATTATACGGAGGATGGAATAAGACACAATGAAAACATCCGTGTATTTCAGGCAAAAGATGAAGAAGATTCAAAAAATGCAAAAGAAAAAGCAGAAGAACTGCTTAAAAAGATTAAGGATAAGAAGATCAAAATTGAATATGACGACTTTAAGGATCTGTATTACATCGTGACAGATGACGAGGCAAAGGAAAAGATTGCATGGCGCGGTGGAAGCGATGGAGAAAATAGGATACATAAGCTTCTTAAAGACATGGAAAAGCATGCAAAGGTTCGCCCGGGAGATAATATGAGACTTCCTGAGCACTGCCATTTCATTCTCGACGAGTTTGCCAACACTGGAAAAATTCCTACATTCTGTGAAAAGCTGTCAACAATCCGTAAGTACCGCATTAACTGTTCAATCATTGTCCAGTCACCTGACCAGTTAAAGAACATGTATGAGAAGGAATATAACGTAATCATTGATAACTGTAACATCAAGCTGTTCCTTGGTACAAACTCTCCCGAAACAGCGAAATGGGTATCTGAAACACTTGGAAACAAGACAGTCGTTGCACGTTCAGAGAGCTGGAACAGTGGAAATAACGGAGGTTCGGAAAGTTTCCAGAAGGACAAGCAGGAGCTCATGCCAGCTGACAAAGTTCTTGGTATGGAAAACTATGAGTGCATCGCAATGGTATACGGCGGCAACAACGTATACGAACAGAAATACGAAATTTCAAATCATCCGTGCTACAAAGAAGCAATGAAATACAAAGATAAATTTAAGAGCAGGCGTGTCAAGAAAAAGATTGATGACAGGGATAAAGCTGCAATGTTTGCCGCATCAAGCATTCCGGACAAGTCATCTTCGCAGTCGCAGGATAGTGGCCAGGAGAAGCAAAGTGGAAAATCAAGAAGCACATTTTCATCAAATGATGCATCTTCAGGTTCATCGTACTATGAGTCAAGCGGCATGTCGAATTTTGTAGATGAAGCAATGAATGATATTCCGGCAAGCAGCATGAATTCATCAGGCAGCAGCGAAAGGCCAAACTTAAGCGACAGCGACTTAAATCCGGGCTATGATGCTGAATATGCTGCATATGAAGCACAGCAGAAAGCTGAGGCAGAAGTTATGGCATCTGTCAACGAGACAAACAAAAACCTTGCAAAAAGAGACCTTGATGACGTGGATGGAGCTGACATGTCCGATGTCGATAATCCAAAAACGCAGGAAGCCTTTGAAGAGCTGGCAAAATCGTTAGGTGTTACAAGTGATTCGACAGCAGAAGAAATAGCTGAAAAATTTGCTGCAACAACCGGAATTGTTGACAGTGACGAAGATGATGCGGAGTTCGCATTTGGAATGTCAAGTGGATTTTAAAAAAAATGAGCCATAACTCAAAAAAAATAGAAAAAAAAATCATACTTACGGCGTAATTAAGCAACAAGCTGATTTTACAGAAAGGAAAATAAAACGATGATTAAAGAAAAAATGACAAACGGTATCGCCCGTGCAAAGCGAGGCTTTTGCAACATCAAGACAAAAGCGGATTCGGCAATTATAGCAGCTGCAACAGCTGCCGGAACAACTGCAATGACAAATGTTGGTTCATGTGACGGTGCGGCTGCCCTTACAACAGCTCTTGGCTATCTTGCAATTCCCGTAGGACTTCTTGGAGGCGTATTCCTTATAATGGGTATTATTCATTACGCAGGAGCGAACTCAGATGGTGATGGTCCTGTAAAGAAGAAAGCAACAAATGAGATCGCTGGTGGCGGCATGGTTATAGCGGTTGCCGTTGTTTTAAAGCCAATGGTAGGCGCAATCCTTGGTGCTGTCGGAGTAGCGTAAACAGTATGAATAATTAATAATTATTGCCGGAGAAATCCGGCAATAACTGTATTAAGGAGGCAAAAATGCAGATAGCGTTTAAAGATGTCAGGCTCTCCAAACAGAATCTCAAAATGGCGATGTTTTTTATTCTTGCTGTCACATTTTCATTGTTTGCAGCAAGCCAGTTTGCATTTGCGGATTTTGAAGATTTTGCACATACGGAGTTTGACACGATAACAAAAGGAGTCGGCGACGTAGCAAATGAGATTTTTACTCATGACTATTATTCAAAAATCACAGAAAACGGCAGCATCCTTGCGACAATAGTAAAATCTTTCAAAATATTCGGCGCCGCATTTGCGCTTGGACTTGGTCTCATAAAAATGATTACAGAAATTCAAAAAGCCCAGGATCCGACAGATTGTGTTCTCAGATACTTTTTTGAATTATGTATAGCAATTCTTGTAGTGCTGAACATTGACAAAATTATTGAAGTAATCGACAGTCTTGGAGCGTTGATCATTAAACAAATAGGCACAGCGCAGGTTAATGCAACAACAACAAGCAAAAGCGTTGATGATATAAGAGATGCAATGGGCTACTCAGACAGCTGGTGGGGATGGCTTTCGTTTGCAATAGCTTTAATTATTCCATATGCATTTGCATGGATAGAAGGTATTGCAGCAAGAGTTATCTCATATTCAATAATCATTGAGCTCGGAATAAGACGCGCGTTCATCCCGTTCGCAGTTGGAGATATTGGAATTGAAGGACTCAGAAGTCATGGATTCAGATACCTTAAGAAATATCTTGGAGTTTATCTTCAGGAAGCAATTGTAATAGTTACATGTATCGTGCTCAGCACATTATCAAAAGCAGTGCTTGAAATTGATGCCAACGGCATAGACTTGATTTTAAATCTTCTTGGTGTAAACCTTGCTGGACTTATGGTTATGTTTAAGGCAACAAGCTGGGCAAATGACATTGTTGGCGCATAAGGAGGCGGATATATGATACAAGTACAGATGCTTGATGATATAAGATCATATCAGACTAAGTTTTTAGGGCCTTTTACCAAAAGACAATGTATCTGTCTGGCGGTCGCAGCTCCTTTGTTTTTCATATTCTTATATGTAACAATGGGAATTGCAAAGCTGATTTTTGATACTGCTATTGTAGTAAGTCTTGTACTGCCGAGTGTAATAGCGGCATGCGGATGGATTAAAATATCAAATTTGCCATTTGAGCAGTATGTCATAAAAGTCTTATATAGAACAGTATTTACACCAAAAGTACGTCTATATAAGACAAAGCTGCCGGTAAAAGAGCAGTTTAAGTATGCAAAGAAACAGGCGGAAAAAGAGTACACTTCAAAACTTTCAAAAAAAGAGCTGAAAGCATATGAAAAGAGAAAGAAAGCAGAAGAACAGAAAAATATAAATTATGGTCAGGAAAAATATTATAATTAGGAGGCTTATTCAGTGGGTAAGAAAAAGACAGTAACAAAAGAAACTCCTTTGGGTAAACTGTTAAAGTCATGTAAAATTGAATCCCTGCCAAAAACAGTGCAGGACTCTATTCCATACACACACGTCTTTAACGATGGTATTATAGAGACAAGGCCAGGGAATTTCACAATAGAATTTAAACTTGAGGACGTAAATTTTCAGATTGCGACAGACGAGTCACAGATGGAGATATTCAGTGATTACATGACATTTTTAAATTCGTTTGACAAAGAAGTAAAATGGCAGATTCTTTTGCAGAATCATTTCATCAGCCGAGAAGATGTCCTTAAAAAAATCAGAATGGCACCACAGCAGGATGGTCTTAATGTTTACAGGCAGGAGATGAATGCAATTCAGATTAAGATGACCGCAACTGGAAAAAGTTCCATTGAACAGTCAAAGTATCTTGTAGTAAGCATTGAAGATGTCAGCTATGAAAATGCAAAAAATCGTCTTGAAAAGATAGAGTCAAATGTAGATAAATATCTTGGCAAGCTTACGGAAACATCAATGAAAAGAATGTCAACAACTGAAAGGCTTGCACATTTATACACTATATACAATCAGGATGAAAATGTCGAACCATTTATTGGAAACAGCGAATTCTTCTCGTTTGACAATCTGGCGGAAACCGGACTTATTACGAAGGACATTATTGGACCGAGCAGCATTGATTATAGAAGACCGAGCAGTTACATGATTGGAGACATGTATGCAAAGAGTTACTTCGTAAAAAAGATGCCATCACGTATGACTACGAGCTTTTTATCTGATATTACAGATATTCCATGCAGCATGCTTGTAAGCATGAAATTTGAACCTTCGGATCCAGAAGAGACTGTAAGCGCAGTAAGGTCGCAGCTTGCATCAATTGAAGGTCAGGTAGCGGCAAAGCAGAAGGCAAATGCAGAGCAGGGCATGGGTGCTTTTATCCCTCCAGAGCTTGAAAAGGCATATGAGCATGCGAAAGCGCTTATGGATGACGTGTTGTCAAGCAACCAGAAGCTGTTTTTTATGTCATTTACAATAACCCTGTTTGCGCCAAGCGAAGAACAGCTTAAGACAAATGAAACGCAGCTTATAACTGTCGGTTCGACACACCAGACGCCAATCAAACCGCTTAAGGACCAGATGGAAGCAGGATTTAATTCAACACTCCCGTTATGTGTTGATGAAACACTTGAGATTGACAGGCAGTACACAACTGAAAATGCAAGCGTATTTATTCCATTTACATCGCAGGAACTGAATCAGGATAATGCAATATTCTATGGACTTAACTCTACGACGCAGAATATGATTTTATACGACAGGCTGTCTGGAAATAACTACAATGCACTTATATTCGGCAAGCCCGGTACAGGTAAGTCTTTCACGACAAAGATAGAGATTGTATCAGTGCTGCTTAATAAGAAGGATGCCCAGGTGTTTGTTATTGATCCACAGGGAGAGTATTATCCGCTTGCAAATAATCTGCACGGCAAAGTAATAGATATTTCCCCTACATCACAGACGCATATTAATCCGCTTGATATGGACATTAATTATGACGAGGATCCAATTGCTGCAAAAACCGACTTCGTTCTTGGAATGTTGTCAATTATGGTAAGTAATCCAGCAATTATTGATAACGGTCGTTCGGCTGTTGACAGATGCGTCAGAAGAATATATACAAGATACCTCGACGCATTGAGAGATAAAGGTGTAACAAATGATATAAGTGTTGCGCCGACTCTTGCAGATTTGTATCAGGAGCTGTTAAGGGACGCTGAGGACCACGGAGATTACATGGCAGAACAGATTGCGGGACAGATGGAGATGTATGTATACGGTTCGTATCATACATTCGCACACAGGACTAACGTTGATATAAAAAATGAGCGCTTTGTTGTGTATAACACAAAGAAGGTTGGCTCAGGAATGAAAGAACTTGGACTTCATGTATGTCTTAACGACGTGTGGAACCGAATGATTGATAACTCAAAGAAGCATGTATATACATATTTCTACATTGACGAGTTCCATCTCCTTCTTCATAACAGAAAGATAACAGATTTCCTTGTTATGATATGGAAGATGGCGAGAAAATGGCTTGGATGCCCATGTGGAATCATGCAGAATACTGAAGACTTGTTAAGAGATGATGCTACACGTAATATTTTAAACACTACATCATTTATTATCATGTTTTCAGAGGAAAAAATGGACAGAGATAATCTGCAGATACTTCTTAAGCTCAGTGATGCGCAGCTTAAGTATATTACAAATAACGCTAAGGGACACGGACTTATTTATACTGGCAAGATTGTACTGCCGTTTGAGTTTGATTTTCCGAAGAACACAAAACTGTATGCATTAATGACAACATCTCATGATGTAAAAGATGCGCAGTTTGCTTAACAGAAAGGAGAGGCCATCTTCGGACGGCCGGTAAGCAAAATGGAACTTTTCACAACAATAGGAAGTATTATCTGTATTATAGGTATAGCTGTATCAGGAATTATGATTGTAATAAGAAAAAAGAACAGTCCGGTGAATGTCGGGATGTATTCTGAAGAAACAATCAAAAGAGCCTCCGAATACAGAGCTGAGCTCGTCAGGGAGCAGGCTGAAAATGACGCGATGTTTGCAGAAGAGAGAAACAGCGAGAATAAGTTTGAGCTTAGTCCTGAAGATTTTGAAGCTGCAGGGAATTTTGAAGATTTTGTTAACTCTGACACGCCGAATATGCCAGACGAGAATTAAGATTCTTAGCTGCACCAATAAGACCAATATTTTAAGAAATACCCCTCTTTTTGAGGGGTATTTTCTTTGGAGAAATAAAAAACATACTTAGAAAAATATGAGAATTGAGAAAAGAGTATTGCGAAATAATGCAGTACAGAAAGGAAAATAATCATGGCAAAAAAGACAAATATGGCTAACGATAACAATATTAACAACTTTAGGCATGAAAGACGAAATGAGCTTCCGCTTGAACGTTTTAAGCAGACTGCCGGAAATGAAGTTGCAAATTCCATACTTGACGCATATGATAATGCAAGGGACAGAAAAGCTGATAACAGACAGCAGGAACAGCGAATAAGAGATTATCAGCAGGAGCGGGAAAGAACCGGAAGAAATTCAGAACAGCTCCATTTTCAGCGAAATTACAATGTGTATGATGCAGGTTTTAGCCGTAACAACAGCGAAAGCGCGCCAAGGCAGCAGTCTTATAGTGAAAATACATCAGAACAGTCTTATAGCAACAGCAGTCAGTACGCAGGCAGTGTAAGAACAACTGACAGTGCGGGACCATCGTCACGAGTTTCGTCAGGGACTGAAAATCACATGCCGGTATCTGGCGCGGGAAACAGATATGCAAATCCTACGATAGACAATAGCCGCTTAAATGCCATGTCTTCAGAGGGGCAGAGACTTGCGCGTACTGAATCACCCTCATATGAAATGACACAGATAACATCTTCAGCGCAGAGTGTCCGTGGAGGTGGAAGTGTAAGCGGTGAAATCAATAAATCTGCAAGTGAAAGATACGCCGCTCATAAAGTTGCTGTCCAAACACCAAACGGAATTGTTATGGTCGATGCGGCAGATGAAAAGAAAGCTGAGATGGATTCATATTATAATGATATGATGAGTCGTAAACAGGCCGAGCGTGTTACAGCACAGTTAAATGCAGTTTCACAAAGAATATCTTCACCAAATAGGATTCATGTGGGCGAAGATGTGGGTGGTACAATACCAAAAGCATCACGAGTACAGATAGGTTATAATGCCGGAAATGTAAATGCGTCGGGCGGAGGTATTGGTGGAAATTCTCGAACGGAAAATCCAGCGTTGGAAAATAACAGGTTTGGAATAACAGATGGTACAGAACCTGATACAATGGATATTAACCATAATCCAAATACAGTAATCAACCCAAAACCAGGGATGATGCCAGTTGATATAACAGCTCCTGTAAAAGTGACATTTAAGCAGTCAGATACTTATCAGGGATATAAAAAGTTGAAAACAGTCAGAAACACATTCCGAGGTTCGGGAAACAGGCAGGCAGCAGGTGCTCTGAAGGCGTATGGATTTGAACGAACAAAGGGAGTAGGAATAAAGAAGGACATCCAGAACAAACTGGCTTTAAACGAGCGGTCCCTTAACATGCTTGCTGTCAATGTTGCAAATATTGATGTCAGCAGAATCAATCAGATATTAAAAACTGGTATGTTTAATGGACAGCGCCTGACAAATGACCAGCTTAAGCTGTTGTCAGAAAGAGCCGATCTTCTAAAGGCCAGAAATGAAATTAATTCAAGACAGGGCTATAACCTTTTAAACGTCGCTATTGATAATACCTTCATGCAGGCTGACGTTGTACAGGGAGCAAGAATGGCAAAAACTGCTGGCAGAATTACAGGAAAAGGTGCAAATATTGCACTCAGCGCACCCACTGCTACGGTAAGCAAAATTGCATCTGGCACTGCAAGAATGGTTGGAAGTGACAGGCTTGGAAAATTTGGACAGGTTGTTGGAGATTTTTCATCATCATCTCTTACCGGAAAAGTCAAAATGGTTGGTAAAGGCTCCGCAAAAGTCGTTGGAAAAGGTGCTAAAGCAGCAGAAAGAGCCACAGTCAGAATTGTGGGAAGAACATCCGCAGGACAGGCGGCAGGCAGGGCTGTTGTAAGAGCAAAAACCGGTTTAAACAGTGCAAGAGTGCGTGTTGTAGGCGGTTTGAACGGTGGACGTGCAAGAGTTGTTAATTCAAAAGCCGGGCGTGCAGTTTCTGGAATAACAAACAGGATGACAGGCGTAGGCCGAGGTATAAGCGCCGGCATTTCACGGCTTGGAACAAGAATTGGAAACAATCGGTTTATTCAAGGAACAAGAAGAATTACAGGCAGAATAGGTGCTGTAAACAGAGCGAGAATACGTGTAAAAAGCAATATTAAAAACAAGATTAATAACATGATAAAAAGCGTTACAACAAAACTCAGGTATGCAGCTCTTGGAATTATGCTTTTAATTGTGCTTGTAACGTGTGTGCCGACTGCATTTATGAGTGTAGTCTCAGCGCAGGGCTCAACTACAAGCAGTAATTCAAAGACTGACGAACCGGCGCTTATGCAGCAAGTTGTTTCGGACATGTACAAAATACAGACAAGCGTTGAAGACGACCTGAGAGATGGAAGTGGAGGATCGGGCGTTAAGCCTGAATCTGTAAATGTCACTTACAATGGAAGCCCTCTGGATGGCGGTCTCTCAACCATAGGCCTTTCGAGTGCGATGAATGGTGTTGCTAACATGACAACGGATGGTTTAAATATAAAATATACCGGATGTGCAGAACGTATACAGACTATTAAAACAGAAGAAAACTGGACAGAATATACCAAAACAGATAATGTGTCAAAAACTTTAATGGTTAAAACAGACAAGCTTGAAGAATACAAGAAGAAAGATACTAAAAAAAATAAAAAAAAGAATATAAAAATTTATTATAAAGATTTATGCACCACTGACGAAGGAAATCCAGATTTTGTGTCATCATGCAAAACCCCGGCAACCATAAGCGAAGATGCAATAAGCTACACGCCTGAAGGAAAATTTAATAAAAACAGCTATTTTCTGGTAAAGGGTAAAGA
>ENA-UESC01001773-UESC01001773.1-human-gut-metagenome-genome-assembly--contig:-NODE-1773-length-15254-cov-4.288595_pt1 | contig 15254 bp, 13 predicted proteins | sample MGYA00242998_ERZ507999 | MGnify/ENA primary metagenome ERZ507999 (study PRJEB26167, sample SAMN06115465) | human gut metagenome | host: Homo sapiens | place: China:Hubei | collected 2016-04-27... | reverse complement strand
GTTATTGTAAAAACGTACCTTGAGCAGACAATAAAATGGTGTATTTTTTAATGCATATTCCTCTACCTCGCCCATATTGTATCTGTCATAGAGTTCTTTTGTGTCGACCAGTTCATAACCCAATACCTGTATGGCATATCCGGGTATTGCTTCATCTGCGTTATCTATGTAGTCAGTTCCAAAATCTACTACTTCCCCAACATTGTAAGTAACAACAGGAGTCCTTTCTGCATTCTTATTAACCACTGTTACCCGGACAATATACGCTATAATGATAGCCGATAACAATATGAAAATCGTCACCCTTTTTCTCACTCGCATATTCTGCCCTCCTTAAGTCTTACAATCTCATCTGAGAGTTCCTCAAGTGTCTGCATTTCATGGCAGGAGATAATCACAAGTGCACCTCGTTCTTTCTGCATTTTCACTATGCGCTTAACCATATCTTTACCATCATCATCAAGAGCATTTGTAGGTTCATCAAGCACAACAATATCCGGATTTCCCAGTACTGCTGCCGCAATTCCAAGTCTCTGCTTCATTCCAAGAGAATATTTCTTGTATTTTTTGTTTCGGGCACTTTTCAGTCCCACCTCTTCTATTAGACTGTCTATTTCCTTATTAATCATATCTGCCGATATATTGTTATCCACCCCAGCGATCAATCTTAAATTATCCGGTCCTGAATACATATCAAGAAACGTTGGATTCTCCAGCAAAAATCCAATACTTTTCGGAAAATCCATATCCTTTCCCAATTCCTTCTGATTGATTAATATCGTGCCGCTTGTTGGATGTATAAGTCCTATAAGCGCTCTCATGAGCATTGTCTTACCCGAGCCATTTATCCCTTGAAAGCCATAAACCTGCCCCGATACCATATGTAGGTTAATATTATCAAGCACCATGTTTTTATTTATTGTTTTACACAGATTCTTAACTTCTATCTCTGTCATTTTCAATTCTCCTCCTGAATGATATCAAACCTTTTAAAGCGTATAAATCCAGCAATTACAGTAAACACAATTAGAACACACGTAACAGGTATGCCTATGCTACAATCCATTCCATCCACATTTATCCATGAATGCCTTATAAGCATTGCATAATTTCCTATTAAAAAAACACTCTGAAAATACGCTGACGCAAGCATCAGCATACACATTATCATAAAACTGTATACAGGCTTGAACCACAAACAAAGCAACATCTGAAGCTGACATATTGTTACTGACAATAGAAACACCAAAACCAGCTCGCCAAATGGCATAAATGCATCTTTTACAAGTTCTGTATCCGCATCCGGTTCAAAAAAGACGGTCTGCATCTCGGTATTTATATGCATATCAAACGGTATGCCTTTTATCTGACAAAATATCAGAATAATAACAATTATTATGCCAAAAAATATCGCATTACAAAGCAGATTCCATAAACACTTTGACAGCCACCATTTAATCCGATTTTGTCCCTTTACAAGCACCTTGTTGCCAAATCCCTGTAAATTAGTCATTGGATAACTAAGCGTAGCAAACAAAATCAATACTAAAAATACTGTCCAGATTACCGGAAACTCAAAAACCTTTTCTGCAGACAAAACATATTTAGGCATACCTCCGAAATTGTATAACAATATATCTCCCAGATGTTTTTCCACTTCCATGCCGTACTTCTCATACGAGACCACTTTCTGCATCATCGCAAACAAAACCACAATCTCGTATACTATAGGAAACAATAATAATTTTATATTTTTCAGACAACCGTTTTTGATGTCATACCAGCACATTTTCCATAGTTTCATATATACGGCCTCACATTATATCTTTTTTATGCATAAAAACAGTGTTGAATACTACTGTTACAATTACCATCAATAACAACATACCGACAATAACAGACAACCTTGTCGGATAACTCGTCTGAACACATTTAGTAAAATAGAATGGCGATAATTGGTAATTTACCGCTTCCGGTTCATTAGAGCATATTATATTTCCAAACAGTGCTATTCCCATACAAACAACAAACGGCAAAATACAGTTTATCCATTTATATTTTATGAAACTAGCAGACAACATAGTAAGACATGTCAGAGCACCACAAAACATGAAATCCACAAACAGGTATAGCAATACATATACCAGCGGATGTGTATAATATAGTTCTGAAAAAATAGAATTTCCAAATACTCCATACGTTGTATCATATGTAGGAACCGGCTTTATCGCGGGAACAAACAATGCTGTAAGCATAAAATTCGTAATCAGCGGGACTACCATGGTAAGTCCACCGGAAATAAAAGTTGCAATATATTTAGCCGTTAAATATCTCTGTTTTCCCGTTCTTACTATCATCTGACTCATATATCCGCTTTTTTGTTCTCCACAGTAAGACCATCCATACGGAATTGCAATAAGGATTGGAAATACAAAAAAATACAAAGAAGACCCCAGTGAAAAACCCTCTCCACCAATCCAATGATTAAACAGCGTAAATGCCTCGTAACACGGATTCATCCCATCATATCTTTGATTTCCACAAAAAAGTCCTACATTATAAACCAGTCCCAACATGCTGATAAGTATACCAATAGCAATCGAGATGATAAAATATCTTGTCATGATTGCTTTTTTAATCTCTGTTCGCAAAACTTTCTGCATATACTACTCCAATCCAAGCTTTATGTACTGCCTGTTTTCTTCTTCGCCGTTAAAATTAACAGCTAAATACAACTTACTCATATCCATATCACTTATCTGCAATAAATCAGGATCTACACACCAGCCAAGCTGTACATCCATTGATTGTCCCTGAAGCAGATTATAGTCATAATTTCCATTATCCAAATCTTTTGCCGCTGAAAAATATACCGGACTGCCTACAAGCCGACATGCTCCGTCAACCTCATACACCAGTGAAATATCCCCTATTGTACATGTGTTATCCTCTACATTTTTGACAGATACATCGCAATATAAAAATTTTCCTGAGGCTACTTCTTCCTTTTTCATTGCTTTAGGCTTCTCCGGATCTGCACCCATGTAATAATCAATCTCAATAAGATTATCCGATACTCCATCCACCTCAGCAGCTGTATCATATAACTTAACACTGTTTACGGTATAGCACTTTTCGATATACTCTCTGTCAGTGCCGTACTCTACCGTCTTTACATCAATTTCATCTCCTATATTGTACATATCGTCCTTGTCATCTATGACTACATCCTCTGCCTCCGGCAGATCACTTTCATTGCCTTTTCCTATATTGTCTGATACTTTCTTTGCATTAAACGAACATGCTGTAAAGCATGACAGGCAAAGAGATAATGTAAGGATTGTCGTGATTAGTTTTCTTTTCATAATGTTCTCCCAATAAATTGCTTCTTCTCATATCTATTGTTAAATAAGGTACTCATTGTCCAATTATAGTCCGAACAATGAGTACCTATTATTCCATACTTAGTTTGCTGCTGGATATGATCCTGCACAGTCAGGACTCCATTTTCCGCTCACTCTTCCACTTACTGATGATTTTGCGGAAGTGATTCCTAATTTACAATATGAATATCCACTCTCTTTAATTGTATTTCTAATTCTCCTTTCCGTACCACTCGGAATAATTGCATGTCCATTAACTGTCTTATTAACATTTCCTGATGTTAATGACTCAACCCATAAATCAAAACCCGAATTATTTTTTATGTAATGCGATGATGTGTCCTGCTTTTCTCTAAGATCAGTATATGCTGATGTGCTATAGCTAAACGAAACAACTTTACTAGGCAAATTAGTATTTGAGGCATTCTTAGCAAATACCGGTGAGCTAGTTGCCATAACTAATCCAAACATTGACAGTGCAATTAAAGTTCTCTTCATAAATTTCTCCTTTGCGTTTAAAATTTCATTAATAAGTTATATAACAATAATTATTGTTGCTTGAAGTTGATGACACTTTCGATTATCATCATTTTCGTTGTTTTTTCAATACTATTTACACGAAACAACATTTTACAGCCATTTTTGGTCATTTTCTATTTATAAAAAACATTTTATTCTCTCAAACCTAAAAAGTAATTATCATTATTGTGTAATTGAACAACAAATATTTTCTCTTTTATTTCTTCAATATTTATATTTCTTTTATTTGTGCATGCCTTCAAAAAATTATCCTTTACACTCTCCTCAGGAAGCTTAGTTTCAAAATTATAAATAATCAGTTCCGATTTTCCTTTTTCCAAGCAACTACATACATTATTCATCCACCAACTATCTGTTTTCGACATAGACATTCCATAAATAATAAATAACTCTGTATCCTCGAAATATTTTCTATATTTTAAGTCATCTTGTGCCCAATAGGATTTAATAAGTCTCTTCTCAACATGACTTTTATCATACTCATTCAGTTCTGTTCCAAATATCATTGAGCGAGGTATATTCTGTCTTCCATGCGGATGAATAATATTTGTCATGATATAAGATGACCAAGAAGTATCCTCATTAAATTCCGTTAATTTTCCGTCAGGATTTGGGAAAAATGTAAAATTTCTATCTGCATTTTTGTGCCTATGCGGTTCAAATTGTGACTTATCTAAATATATGTAATTATCAAGTAAATCTGTATAGTTGAAGTTAATAAATAAAAAATTGTACAAATTATAATGATATGTATTTTTCACAAACATCATATTGTCTTTAGGATTAATATCTCCCATAAACTTGCTCAAGCTTATATCTGCCCATTTATTAACCTTTGACTTATCGTTTAATTTTAAAACCACATCAGTAGTCACAATATCATTCAAGAATCTAGAAAATGCATTTTGTATAGCGTCAAGATCCGTTTCTAATTTTGGAATTTCGCCTTGTCGTCCATCATTTATCATCTCCCCCAGTAATTCATCAACAGAGCTTTCAAAATCACACCAGTTCTCTTGATCCTGCTCATGATCCTCTTTCATCTTCTTATATATTAAGTTATTATCATCACATAATCTAAAATATGTAACATACTCAAAAAAATCAGAATATTTCGTGGATTTTCCATTCATCTTTTTATCACCAAATTTGTTCAAAACGGCAATATCAAACCCATTTCCAACTAAAACCATAATATTATGCTGTCCGTCTAATTTTTCATAATCATCTGTAGAATACTTAATATACATACCATTCTCTCCTTTATTTTCTACTATACTTTACTTTAAATATAGCAACAATCTGCAACAACTCAGCAAGTATCACTCCCACTTGCCGTACTTTTACCGTATAGTCATCATTGTGACGGGCATAATAGATGCCTTGAGGTACCGGATAGATGACTATTTCTGCTTGTATGACTCCTGTGGTCATTACAAGTAAAAATGTGAGCGCTATTCTTATTAGTTTATTCATTTCAAGTTTTTACTAATACCGTTAATGTCCTGGAATTCACCACAGATTGAAACAAATAATCCATCCACACTGGCATATCCGAATCTGTGGCGAAGTCTAACACATTTTATTCATTTTATCTTGCATACATCAGCGTACCGAGCCCAAGTACGTCATAGCCACCGGAGTTAGCGTCATAATACCCACCTCCTCCTTCTATTCCTACATATTCCGTAGCTATCTTAGTATATTTGAGATTATCATCCGAGATGTCTTTTACCCCTTTGTAATGATAGTAAGGCAACGCCCATATCGCACGTTTGATCCATTTACCGCCACCAAGTGTTGTTTGTTCTTCCGGAATCGGATATCCCCATTGACTCTGTTTTTGCCATATATAAGTAGTATATGGTACAGTCTCATTGGTATAATTACAGCAAGCGGCATATTCGCAGGCCCGTAGGAAGAGATTATCATCATAAGCAAAGAAATCGTCTCCCTGGCTCCATGCCAACTGACAAATAATTCCCATCAATCCGACACACATCAACGTGTGTCCTTGGTCACGTCCACTTTCCTGCCATTGAGCAAAGTTATAGTCCGGTGCATAATCGTGATAGATAGCACGACGTAAACGTCCGTTTGTATCACCTGTCTGCAAATGGGCGATACCTTCATTATAAATATCACGACGATCGGTTACAATGCCGATAGCCATTTTAGCCGCTATATTACAAAGACACCAGTTAGCCCAATAATGTAACGCATTCGTATCGTGATGACGTTTCAGAAAATCATCATTAGCAGGATAGAACACTTTAAGCAACCAATTCTGGAACGCTGCGAAGTCCGCACGATCCCATCCTCCATAATCCCTCAATAATTCACCGGCAATAGCAAATTCATAACCATAAAGTCCTGCAGCAAGCGATAAATTCGTATTACCTGTTACACCTACACAAGTCTGTACCCACTTATTCAGATTCTCCACCGCTTTTGCCGCATATTCATCATCTTGTTCAATTTTCCAACGAAGCGCTTGCTGATATACAATAGTGGCTCCTCTGGCTGCATTCATGTAATTTTCATCTCCTGAAATACCTCGTTTAATCCATTCTGTAGGATAAGTATCTGCCGTCTTCTGCGAAAACTGGCTTTCTACTAATAATTGATAAGCACTTACCCAAGGCTCTTCTCCGGCAGCTTTTTTATCCCGGATACGCTGGAAGTCTTCCTCTGTATGTAACCCTTCATGCAGCATGGGTTCCGTTGACGGTTTAAGTTCAACCTGTTCCAAATTTACATTATTATCAGGAAGAGGAATTTTATTCAAATCAGTTTCCACATTGACACCCGGAAGGTCAATGCCGTCCCCACATCCTACCAAAAACAGGGTAGCAAATACTGCGGTTATATAATATATCTTTTTCATCATTTTTTTGGTTTAATGGTACACCGCATCTACCATTGATTACGGTGCACCCAATTATAGTTTATTGCTCTACTAACTCTAATTTGAAATTATCTATCTTAGCCCGTCCTTGTTTTACTGTAATCGTACATACAAAACCAATGACAACATCGGTAGGCTCTTCAACAAGAATATCAACTACTACATCACCCGTACCCGAAATAGAAGCGTTTGCCAGACTCTTACTTGGTATATCACTCGTATTTGCCATCTCGTTACCTTTACAAACCGCAACATAACCGGTAAAACCTCTGCCGTCATATTCATAAACGTGTGCCGTCAACTTATATTTTCCTTTTTGAAGATGAGAAGTCTGATATACCTTACCATCATTTTTAGGATTGTCAAATCCCCAATCTGTTTGTAAAGCCAAACCTGCATCACTTCCATCACCATATTTCGTTTTAAATGCCAAATCAACAGCAGCACCTCCTTCACCAGCAGTCAAGTTAGAGTTCTGAACTATCCAATAAGCAGCTTTTGCCCACTCTCCTTTTTTATGGAATCCTTTATCCCCACCTTCTTTTACATATTCAAAAGGCTGTTTATAGTTCATGAGTACATATTGAGAAATATCTCCATCCACCGGCAGAGGTTGTAACATATCACTCTCTACGGGTTGTGCAATACCTTCAAACACCATTGTTACTTTTCCACCATTGAAACCTTGCGGAACCGTTACAGTAATAGAAGTCGTAGTAATCTCTTTAACCGTAACGGGTACGGATATTCCCTCAAAAGTAACTGTAACAGAATTCTTATCCGTTCCAAAACCTTTTCCTGTAAATGTTATTTCCTGTCCGGCTTTTACTAATGTGCCATTAGGATAAATATACGGTGTTTCAACAGAAGTGATTTCCGGAGTTTCCCAAACCTCAAATGTGCCCGATTCGCCCATCTCTATTTCCTTACCCTGAATTATCAGTTTAATCTTCACCGGAGCTTCAGATGAAACTCCTTTGGGAACATTCACTACGATATTACCTTTATCATTCAGTGTCACTTTATCACAAATTGTTTCTCCGAAAAAGACCTGAATATTTTCAGCTTTCGTACCAAAGTTCTGACCAATGATCATTACTTCCGCATTAATATATCCGGCTTTCGTTGAAATGCCTGTTACTGTCGGCATCGGTAATACCGTATATTTCAACTGTGTCCCGATAGCTTCAAACGGAGTAATGACAGTTATTGTATAATCTCCGGCTTCCAACGAAGCAGGTACAGTGAGTGGAATACTCTTATCCGTCAAATTATCTGTATCTATTGCAGCTTCTACAGGTTCTCCGCCAGCTTTAGAGAAAGTTACTTTCAAAGGCTCCAACCCTTCAACAGACTTATCCAGCAATTCTTGCACAAGATTGGTTCCTGTTATTGCAAATTTACTGCCAGCAAAACCTGATGGAACCGGTTCGTCTTCCTTAGGAGTATCAAGCGTTGCATGCTTCAACACAGTGAAAGGATAAGAAGCCAAATCAATCGTTTGTTCTGCCATAATAAGTGTCATAACTCCACTGACAGCTGTCTCGGGAATTTTGGCCGTAAATTCGGTATCAGTAGGTGTACCCACAATCTCTGCCTTGTCTGTGGAAGTCCCGAAAGTCAAAGTATACAGTGTTTTAGAAGAAACAAATTCTTGTCCTTCGAAAACGATACTGGCACCCGGAAAACCATAAGAAGGTTTCACTACGCTGACACCCGGCTTACCAAGTACACGATAAACTAGATCAGTCTCCACACGTTGCCCGAAAACCTCAACGGTTATCTTTCCGTTTGTTGCCGATTCCGGCACTTTCGCAAGGATAGCATCATCGGCGCAGGAGACTACTACTGCCTCCTGGGAACCGATAAATACTTTCACATCTTCTGTTATGATACCAAAATCACTGCCACTTACGGTAAACTCATTCCCAACATATCCTTCTACGGGATCTATCTTTGTTACAGTCGCCACAGGATCAGTGTAACTCATTGAAACAATTTCTTCGTTATCCTCGTCACAAGCAGCTAATGCGAAAAGCGAAAGAAAAACGGGAAACAGATAGTTATATATTTTCTTCATAATCTTAATTATATTATCACGATGAATTACTCTTTTTTCTTTTTCCACATCATTCAAGAATCAATTTCAATTCTGTCACCTTAAAGTATGAATTACCTTTAGCCAGAGAAGTCAGGAATCCAATGACAACATCCGTTGTCTCCGTCACTTCAAATGAAGGTGTTACCAAAATACCCGAGTCATCATTTGTTCCTGCTTTGTCATAGATCGCACAAACTCCATTTAATTGCTCAATATCAGCTACATTCGGTATATCACTCTCACTATTTCCTTTGGCCATCAATGCAGAAATAAAATTCCCCGCATCACTTACTACCATCGTATAGGCATAAGTAACTTCCAGTCTGTATTTACCAGGACGAAGTGTAGCAACTTGCCATATTTTTCCATTCGTATAAGCTTCTTTATCCCATCCATTCTGGAATGCTAACGTTAAGCCTTCTTCTGATTTATATTGCATTCCGGAAACAGTCGTATTGCCTTTTGCATTGAACGATGCTGCATTTTGATTCCACACTGCCGGAGTCCACCATTCACCGTTCTTCCAACTTTCATCATTTGCCTTGGCAAACGGCTGCTTATAGTTTTGAAGATAAAGCACTGTCACATCACCCTTCGAGTTAGGATTGAACATTGCACCACCTGTCATTGTATATCCGTGAATAGTCACAGTCACACTACCTGTCTGATAATCAGCAGGAGTTGTCGCAACAATAGTAGACTCATCCACCAGCTCAAATTCGGCCGGCGTTCCATTGAAACTAACAGAAATATCGGATGGATCCGTACCAAAGTTTTCACCTGTTATAGTGACCTTGTCTCCCGTATCGGCTACCCCTTCACCGTCTTCACTATCAGAAGTCACTGTAATGACACGCGGTGTAGGCAGTACTGTATAATGACCGATATTCTCCACCTTTTTATTATAAATCTGTAAAGACAGATTGCCTGTTACTGCAGTTTCCGGCACTTCCACTACCAAACGGTTATTTTTGCAATCGAGCACTTTATTGGATTGTGCTTCACCGAAGAAAACTTTCACTGCTTCAGCACGGTCACCAAAATTGGTTCCCGTAATAACTACCTGTGTAGTGACATATCCGTCCGTAGGATAAATGCTCTCCACTACTGGCACGGGATAATCATAAACTCTATACTTGGGGTCTTGCTCACAACCGGAGAAAAGTGCGGAAACACAAGCAAGTATTGCCAAGTGAAATGTATATTTGAATAAAAACTTCATATAATCTATGGTATTATACGTTAAACGATTGAATGATTAATATCCCGGATTTTGTACCAGATTTGAATTCAGGTTGATTTGATTTCTTGGAATCGCCCACAAATAATCTCCCTTAGTAAATGCACAGTCGGATGATTTGAGGAGCACTACACAAGGTAATTTGCCTTTACCTGTTTCCACTTCTTCCGTCCCCTTCGTAAAAATAGCCGGATTGAAAGCACTGGTAGCATTCCCGTTTTCGTCTATAAATGCCGTCGGATAGCTGGCATTACCTACTACCGCACCGCAACGAGACTCATTCAGATTCTTCTCCGCAATGCCCCAACGTTTCAGGTCGTCACAACGGAAACCTTCCATATAGAGTTCCAAAGCACGTTCACGGCGGATCTCATCCAACATTACCTGATTGACTGTCTTAGTCGCATTTGCCGGCACTCCTTCCTGAATTCGCTTTGCCAATGCATTTGTTAGGTTAGCAATTCCCGCACGGGCACGGATTTTATTTATCGACTTATTCAACTGGTCATCTGATATTTCACCATAGCGTTCCATCACGGCTTCGGCATAGTTCAGGTATACTTCTGCTAACCGAAGTACCGGATAATTAGCCGATTCATCTTTACTTTGACGTTGAATATCAGTAATAGCAAACTTGGAAACACCATACCCACAGTTCTCAACTGTCAGGCTCGTAGCATATGAACCTACATAAGAAGTCAAACGGAAATCCCGATTCTGAAATTCGTCCCCCGGATTCTTATATCCCTGGAACTTATCAGACATACTGACCGGAAGCCCGTCAGTGCATAAAAACATATCAATCAATTTCCGGCTGGGACGCATATCCGTATAAATCACCTGATTCAAATCAACCTGTCCTTTACGCGTTTCCTGACTATATACAGAAGCGATGATAAATTCCTTGTTCGTCGCTCTTCCTGCACCGGCAGGATTGATAGCTTCTTCTTCAATATTAAACAGATAACGGCTACTCAAATTTTTCATTGCTGCTACATTATTATAATTCCAAAGAGAATAAGCAGCATCCCCCATCACTATTTCGGATAGTTGAACAGATTCTTCCAAGAAAGTATTTACCTGATCGGAAGCCGGACCGGCAGAACCTTCAAAATCAGTAGAAGTACCATTGTACTTACGCCAGGTAGCTTCATAAAGTAACACGCGAGCCTTAAATGCCTGTGCAGCCTGTTTGCTGATTTTACCTTTGTCGGCAGAGGTTATATTCTGTTCCAACGGCAACCCTGCAATAGCCTCATCCAAATCGGAAAGAATCAAGTTGACAACCTCATAACGGCTGTTACGTTTTCCATATAACTCCGGTGAAGTCACGTCGAGAACTTTCGTAACGACAGGCACTCCACCAAAAAACTTCAATAAGTAAAAATAGTTATAGGCACGGAAAAAATGACCTTCGGCTAATTCTTTTTTAATATCCGCTAAATTACCTGTATAGGAAGAAACTGCTCTTTCAAACATGTGATTAGTGGCACGAATATTACCATAGCAATTACCCCAACGGCTATCGTCATTAGGAACTCCCATCACACCGGTCCCCACACCATACGAATATCTGAAACAAGTAGAAAGATCGGATGCCGCATCCATGTGATCGAATATACTTCCATAGGAAGACTGCCATCCCAATAATTGCCCGTAAAGCCCGTTAGCATATTCACGGAAATGCTCCGGAGTTTTGAAATAAATCACATCTGTCTTGGCATCCAGTGGTTCCAAGTCAAGGAACGTATTCACGCATGAAGAAAATCCCAATGCGCAGGTGCAAATTAATATATAGTTCGTTATCTTTTTCATATCTTCTATTCTGTATTTAATTTTCCATAGCTACTATAAAGTGATGTTCAGACCGAACGACCAAGTACGTGCAAACGGGTATCCACTGTTGTTGGAGGCTGCTCCCATTTCCGGGTCGAAACCGTCTCGAATACTGGTAGCTTCCCATAAATCATTACCAGAGAAGTAAACACGTACTTTTTCCAGTTTCACCTTGCGAGTCCATATCTGCGGCAATGTGTAGCCGACTATTAATGTTTTCAAACGGATATAGCGGTTATTCTGCATCATAAAGTCGTTATTCTGATAATTCCAGCGTGCGAGATTCGCATTGGTAGTCAAGCGAGGGAATTCAGCATTCGGATTGCTCTCTGTCCATGTCTTTCCCAAATATGTCGGGTTCTGATTGGCAGTACGTGTTTGAAAAGGATAAGCCATCCAGTCATTACGGATAACATACTGCTTGCCGACACCTTGGAACATCGCGTTCACATCAAAACCTTTCCATGCTCCTCCCAATGTGAAACCGAAAACAAAATGTGGATTGGAGTCACCAAGATATTGCAAATCGCTATTCTCATTCCCTGCACCGGAAATCTTATAATCACCATTCAAATCCAAACGTTTGGTATCACCTGGACGCAACCGGCTTGCACTTCCTGCTCCTACACCAGTCAAATCTTCTTTACCCTCTCCATAGAGTGCATAATAGCGGTCTACTTCTGCCTGATCTTTAAAGTAACCATCTGTACGATAAAGGAAGTACGAATTCAAAGGATACCCATTCACGGCTGCATTCCAACCAGCCCCATAAGAATCTGCTCCTTCCATCTCTTTCAACAGACTCTTTGTATCACCAATATTAAAGTTGGCATAGTAAGAAAAGTCTTTAATCTGATCGCGCCATCCAATAGTGAATTCCCAACCTTTTACATTCAAATGACCACTATTCGTTTTAGGAGATTTACCTCCTAATACGCCCGGATAGGTGACATTCACCAACATACCGGTATTATCTTTTATAAAATAATCGAATGTAGCTTTCAAACGATTATCGAAAAAGTTAAGATCGATACCGAAGTTTTTTTGTGAAACTTTCTCCCAAGTACGGTCATAAGAAATTAAACCACCAAAACCTGAAGATACCTGATTGGCAGGTGTAGTTCCAAAACCGACCGTCCCAAGAGAAACAGTAGATACATAATCGTAATCACCCAGCCCGACATCATTACCCGAACTACCGTAACTTAAACGCAACTTACCAAAAGAAAGAACAGGTTTTAAAAATTCTACAAATTGTTCTTCCGAGAACGCCCAGCCCAAAGAAACGGAACCGAAGCTTTTGAAACGATAACCGGGAGCAAACTTGGAATTTCCGTCACGACGCCCCATCAATTCAACCATATATTTTTCCGCATAGTTATAATTCAAACGGGCAATATATGAATAGGTACCATTATGAGTCTTTCCTCCACCGTTACCCTGTGTACCCGTAGCCAAATTCAAATCGTAAATTCCGGCATCCTCAAACTTCTCACGGGCGGTAACGACTTTTTTATTTACCCACTTCTCGGCACTGATACCGAACATAGCATCTATATTATGTACTTCGGCAAATGTACGCTTATATTTCAATAACCCTGAATAGTACTGATACCGGGCATTATTTGCCTGTACCAAATATCCCGGCTGATGAGAATCTTTAAAGTTCATCACATCTTGCGGAGTACTAAGGGTTTGTGTTGTTTCATATACTAACTTCGCCGTCTGCTCGCCGAACCAATTGTAACACTGTACCGGAAGCGAATAGCGTTCTCTACGGTATTCCTCATTTTGAAAGGAAGCAGTACCCTCGAAAGTGATTCCTTTCCAAATATCCACCAATGCTTTGAAATCGACACGGGTAGTCAGTTTTTCCCGTGCTCACCACCGTCAACACATCCCCATCCACCTTAAACTTTACCTCCACGCCGCCAAAGCTCAGACCGTACAGGCGTTCGGGGTCGTGCTGGTAGCTGGGGCGGGGGTCGCTGCGGAGCACGCCGAGTAGGGCATCCCGCTTGTCCGCCGGGATCTGTTCCAGCACTTCCGGTTCCGCCTGTACCTGCAGCGTATAAAACTTTGTGGTGTCGGTAAAGCCGCCGCGGGCATCCGGGTGAGCGTCCACATAGGGCAGGTAGGGCTTGATGTCAAAAATCGGCGTACCATCCAAAAGGTCGGCCCCGCCAACGGTCAGTACCGGTCCCTGCGGGGTGTTGGGTTCCACTTTCAGCAGCTTTACGCTGGAAAGCCCCAGCGCATTGGGCCGGAACGGGCTGCGGGTGGCAAACACCCCCATGCGCGTATTGCCGCCCAGCCGCGGCGGGCGCACGGTGGGGCGCCAGTTGGTGCCATCCTGCCCGGCCTGCACCACGGTGGAAAATTGCCACACCAGCCAGATATAATCGTACCCATCCAGCCCGCGCACCGCATCCGGGCTGCGGAACTCCGGTTCAAACACAATGCGTGCCCGCAGTTCCTCTACCAGCCCGCTCTGCCGCGGAATGCCGAATTTTTCCGAGAAGTCCGTTTCAATATGCGCGATCTGCGCCAGCGTGTAAGCCATCTTTCCCTCGTTTTGTTTCTTTGTCCGGGTATGCTGCTGTTACCGCCCCAAAATCCGTTGCAGCAGTCCCTTCGGCTTCCGGTCGGCCTCTGCCAGGCGGCGGTAATACTTCCAGTCGCCCTCATAAATAGAACCCCAGCAGCTGCGGTTGCGGCGCAGGTGCAGCCCTTTTTCAAAAATACCGGTCAAAAATTCTGCGCACGCCTCGTCCGTCACATAGCGTGCCGCGCGGGAGCTTCCGTCCGGTGCCAGAATCGGCGCATGGCACATCGCAAGGAACTTTTCATCGTCCCGGTCGATCTCATCGATTGCCGCGATCAGCGCCGCCGTATCCGGGTAATCATCCGCGCACAAAAAGGCCGCAGGGTTAAATTCCTGCTTCACATCCGGCGCGCCCCAGTAAATGGGCACCGTGGCTGCGGCAAAGGCATCCACAATTTTTTCGGTGCAATATCCCGGCCCGCGGCTGTTCTCATACGCAATAGAGAATTTATACCCACGCTGGAACGCCAATTTGTCCGTCACCGGCCCGCCGATGTTGTTCATATAGCCACCGCCGCTGTCCACTGGGCGGTGGGCATTCAGCGCAGCAAAAAATTCATTGCGCTCGTTGGAATAGTCATTGCTCACCACAAAGTTGCAGAATTTTTTCTTTGCCAGCAGTTCCTCATCCGGTACCGTAT
>ENA-UESC01001770-UESC01001770.1-human-gut-metagenome-genome-assembly--contig:-NODE-1770-length-15276-cov-15.845977_pt1 | contig 15276 bp, 11 predicted proteins | sample MGYA00242998_ERZ507999 | MGnify/ENA primary metagenome ERZ507999 (study PRJEB26167, sample SAMN06115465) | human gut metagenome | host: Homo sapiens | place: China:Hubei | collected 2016-04-27... | reverse complement strand
GCGCCAAGCCCCGCTCCAAGGCCGCTGGTAATGCCGCTGTACTTGTTCTGGGGAAGCCCCAACGCCCCGCCGAGCAGGGAATACCCGAGAGAACCGAGGCCCCCGTACATGAGCGCGGAGCCAAGGGAAAGCCCGCCTGACATGAGCGCGGCTTGACCACCCACGGTACCCGCCGTGGTGCCGCCGCCCTGCATGAGCAGGATTTCCCCCGCCGTGTACGCTCCCGGCGTCGTCAGCGCGGAAACAGTACCCGGAAGAGTCGCTCCCATGATGCCGGACAGACTGGAAGTGAAAGAATCGGGGAGAAAGCTGGACAGGTTGGAAAGCGGAACGTTGCCAAGCAAACCACCAGCGGAAGCATTGACCATTTTTCCTGTAGCTGAGTCATACGCAAGCGCCGTCCCGCCGACGCCAAAGACGCCGCCGAGTGTGCCCATGATTTGAACGGTGATAGGCCGCAGCCATGCCGCGTTTGCCATTTCAGCCAGCGTGCGGATGAACATTTTCTTGAGCGAATCAAAAGTGTTCTTCGTGCCGCTGAGGAAGTTTTCCAGCATGTCCGCGCCAGCTTGATCGACTCTATTGTATGTTTCCTCCCACATTTTTCCGAAATCCGCGCTGTACTTATTGTTGCGCTGGAGGAGTAGTGCGTTGACGCGTTCGTCAATGTCTGCTCTTGACTGGCCTTGCTTCTCCCATTCCTCGATCTGGCGGTTGGTTTGATAGACGAAATATTCCTCGTCCGTCATCGTGGACTGGGCGTAAATGTCCGCCGTCTCTTTGCGGAAGTTGATGAATGTGGATTTGGCCTGCTCAAGCGCATTGTTGTACTGGCGCTGCGCGTCGGCCATCAGGTTGATATTTTCGGCCATGAGCTTGGCGTACTTATCGGGAGCTTGCTTCTTAAGCTGTTCAAGATTCTTCTTCCAGTCGTCATATTCTTTTTCTACTGTGGCAACGGCGGCAGCGGCAGGATTTGCGAATTTGAGGACATCCTTGAACAGATTGTCGTTCAATTCTTTCTGAAGTGAAGTCCGAAGCTCAATGACCTTCGGATTTGTTGATCCGAGAAGTTTTTCAAGTTTCTCGACCTTCTCGTCGACCTGCCATTGCCTGTACTGCGCGTCTGTCATTTGGAGCTTGTTCAGCTCGGACTCGACAGAGTGCAGGGCTGATTCAATCTGTTTGGCTTTCTTTTTGCCGTCGTCTGCGGCAGTTTTGCCGAGCGTAGATGTAGCCCTGATGCCATCTTGCATTTCTTTGAAAAAGCCAAGTGTAGCTTGTCTCCATGCGTCAATAGCAAAGGGGGTTCCTTCGCCGGGATCTCCGCTCAGGAAATTTTGCGCACCACCTGCAAAATTCAGATTGAAAGAAACTTCAGCAGTTGCCCCGTCCAAGTCGTTAACAGCCTTCTTCACTGTGAAGAGGCTTTGTCCAAACAGCCTTGAAGTAGTGAGAAGCCCGGCTAAAGAGGCTGTAGCATCAGAAAATGGCGCTGTCGGAAATAATTCCTCTAAATCAAAAGAGGTAGCCTCCTGATTAATAGAATGCAGCGCGTCGGTTACTTCATTGAGCTTGCTTTTTATCGCGTCTATTCGTTGTGCGATGTTGTCGGCCTGTTCTTGTGCCGCTTCTCGTCCATAAATATCAAAGTCGTAATTTTTAGCATTTTGTGAGTATATATCATAAAGGCGTTGTTGCTCTTGAAGTTCTTTTTCTAGAGATGCTGTTTGTTCTCTATATTGGTTTCGTATAAACATTAATGCTTCAGCATTTTTGTCTTTTGAATAGCCGGATATTGCATCTATAGATTGTTTTTGCTTTTTCTCGTAATTTTTTATCCATTCCTCAAGCTCGTCACCAGTCATGGAGGCCCATTCCGAATTACTCAGTTCGCCACTTTGAACCAACGCTATGGCCTTCATTGTGTTTTGGATAAAACGGTTTGCTATAGCTACGCCAGCAAGGGCGAGTACGCCCTTTTTCCCATATAAAGCAATGCCGAACAGACCGATTTCACGAATTGTATCCGGTAGATTATTCCATCCATCAATTGCTGCTGTAGCAATTGAACCAATTTCTAGAGCGGCTTCTCCTGCTCCCGTTCCGATGCTTACGACAGCATCCCAAACGTTGGAAAATGTTGTTTCAAGGTTCGCAAGCGTATCTGCATCATTCAGATTACGGAGAGCGTCAGAAAACGCATATGTTGCAGTGAGGATTTTGTCCCCTATGAAATTATTCAAACGCTCATATGCTTCTCTAATATTATTAATATTCTGACTTATTTCGGGTTTTCCTGTCTCTTTATTGAACGTGATGAGAAGTTGCTGAAGCTGAGAAATGGATGCCTTCATCGAGTTGAATAAGCCGTCCGTAGAACCACGGGAGATGAATTCTACATACTCTTTTGTATTACTTACTAACCCTTCCCATGTATTCGCAATGGCATCGCCAGAATACTTGAACGACTCTAGACGTTTGTTAATTTCTTCAACAAGGACGCCTTGAGCCTTCCATTCTTTCACCAATTCTTTACTGATATTCAAGTATGGGGCGAGGAGGTCTTGAGCCTTATTGATGTTCCCCGAGAGCAGAGCTTCCACTTCTGTCCGCATCTGCTGAATAGGGATCTGGAATGCCCCCATAGCCTGCGCCGCACGAGTGGCAAGTTCGGGGATCTCTTCAAGGGCGTACCCGGCCTTGAGCGCGGGGGCGATGATGGCTTGAAAACCGTTGACAAGTTCCTGTGTCGTCGCCGTTGTTTCAAGCCCGAGTTGCTGGAGGCGCTGCATCAGCTTTTCGGCGACCTGTTGTGAGGCGACAAATTTTTCGGAGCCTTCCAGTACGCGCCCCTGTGCGTCGGCAAGCTGATTCGTAGAGGATACGATGGACGCGATGGAAAGCTTTTGCGATTCCCACGCTGCGTTGGCTTGAATGCCGATATTGGTAGCCGCCACAACGCCGTCCAAAAGCTTATATGCCGCATAGACGGATAAGACGCGCTGTGTGAGGGACGCAAAACGCTGATTAAGGGCATCCGCTACGGATGAAGCCTTGGCGAGAGATTTAGAGGCCGAGTCCGATCCCGAACCGAACCCCTGAATCTGCTTTCCGGCTTTCTCGGAGCTTGAGCCAAGGGCACGGGTTTGGTCTGTGGCCTTCCTGACGCTGGCCGTAAGGGTGCCAGCTTTAACGGCGGCACTTTCGGCAGAGGACGCGAACTTTCCGTCGGCGCGGTGAAGGTGCCCGAGCGCGTCATAATAATGCCCGGCGTCTTTGGCTACGTTACGTAGGGAAGCTGACGCCTTGTCCGTTTCTACTGAAACGGATTTCATACTGGCAACAGCCTCAGCCGCTCCTTTCCTCACACCGTTTGCGTCAAATGTCGCTGCAAACCGCATAGCTCCACCTCGTAAATTTGTCCCAACCCTACCATGTTCCCCCTAACGCCCTGCAAGAGGTTGTTGGAAGGTTTTTCGAGTATACGGTTGGAAGAGGGGAGAGGGGCAAGGGATTGTCTGAGTGTTTTTAGAGCAGGGGAGATGACTGACGGAAGGACATATGGTGGGATGAAGAACGCGAAGCCCCCAACCTTAGGGAAGGGGGCTTTATCAATGGGTCAATTCAATTCTTTTTTACAAAACCGGCATAATTTTGCATCAGGATAAATCCACTCTCTACAATACGGGCATTGAACCTTGCCGTCGCGTTCGACTATTTTCTGAGTAGGATTGAGTACAAGGATTACAATCATGAGAGGGGGAATAAAAAGGCTGGCGAGCGCCCATCCCCATGCAGAGCGGCCTTTTTTCTTTGCAAAACTGTATGATAAAATTGAACAAATAATAGGAATGACAATAAACAAAAGTTCTTTTTCCCCAATACCGTACATAGTTCCCTCACTCAGCAAATTTTTGAGCTGCATTTACAAATCGCTGAGCATAATTGTATAGATCCTCAACTTCTTTTACATAGGCTTTTTCCTCAGCTTGTTCATCATAAATAATAACATATGGATTTTTTACATCATAAAAAAGCCTACAAAGGGGTTTTCTGTTATTATTATCTATAATAATGGAACAGTATGTTTTGGCATCTCGTAAATATACTCGTCTAGGTTCAATAACACCTCTTACAATAGCTTGAATGACATACAGTGATGCAAACTCTTCATCTGTTGTGATAATTCCATTATTATCATCTTCTTGTTCTTGAATTTGCTGCGAAGGAGTTTCTATTTCTATTTTTTCTTCTACAGTTTTTGCAGACTCAAGCCTTTTATTGATTTGATCATTGATATATTCTGATACAGCGCGTTTTATAATTGGCTTAAATTGCTCTCGAATGGTTGAAGTAATTTTTCCACCATCATAACATTGAGAGGCATAAAGTCTTATAAATTCATCGGATGGATTTGACATGTCATCAGAAAAGAGAAGGTATACAGCCCGAGCCATTTTTAGATTTCCAGCAGCGCTGACAATACCATCTTCATCAAAGGATTCTTTTGCGAGTTTTTGAATTTCTGGGAGGTATCTTTCGTTGAAATCAAGAAGGTTGATTTCCATAAAAGGTTTTGTGTCCATGATATTTAGTTGATCAATATCGCTGAAGAAAAGATAGCGGCACCCATCCGTTAAAATACCAATACGGGCAGGTTGTGTGGAAAAATATCGAAAGAGTTGAGAACACTTTCCTGTGTCAAGTGGGGCGCCAAGAGGTTTACATTCGATGAGGATTACGGGATTCCCTTCTTTGAGAAGTGCAAAATCTATTTTTTCTCCGCGTTTTGTCCCAAAATCGGCAGTGTACTCTGCCGCAACCTCAGAGGGATTGAATACGTCATAGCCTAGAGCATTTATGAAAGGCATGATCAGAGAATTTTTGGTCATAGCTTCATTGAGCGACTGTCCCTGTACTTGCCGTACTCTTTCTGCCAGTGCCGCTATTTTTGCTGCATCCATAGTCTAACTCCTCCTTTCTCACTCACGCCATATAAACGAGTCTATGTCAAGGGCAGACGTGAAAAGCCCCAACTGTGGGGAAGGGGCTTTCGGGGGCAACCCCTGCTTGGCGCCCCCCCACGTGCGTGGGGAAGACAATGCCAAAACCGGACAAGCCCGCCCCGAGCGTGAAACACCCCCACGTGCGTGGGGAAGACGCTTTTCTGCTTTATCAGTTCGGCGTAGGTGTCGGAAACACCCCCACGTGCGTGGGGAAGACCTCCAATTTGTCCTGTAGGTTGTGAAAAGGCCAGAAACACCCCCACGTGCGTGGGGAAGACTCCGGGTATGACGTTTCGATCTGCGCCCGGGGAGAAACACCCCCACGTGCGTGGGGAAGACAACGTGAAGCGGGCAAAAAACTTCTCTTGACAGGAAACACCCCCACGTGCGTGGGGAAGACGCTTCTCTAGCCGGGTTTGGTGCGGTAAGCTTGGAAACACCCCCACGTGCGTGGGGAAGACACCAGAGCCAAGGCCGTAAAAGCTGATATCTTGGAAACACCCCCACGTGCGTGGGGAAGACTGGTGTTTAGTGATAAGACTGTGACTTATTACGGAAACACCCCCACGTGCGTGGGGAAGACAAATGACCTCCAGCAACATGCCTTTTGCTTCTGGAAACACCCCCACGTGCGTGGGGAAGACTGCGGGAGGAAACGCATGAATTTTGAGGAAGCAGAAACACCCCCACGTGCGTGGGGAAGACTTTCTTTACCCGGCGTCAATAAAAAACCATATAGAAACACCCCCACGTGCGTGGGGAAGACACAAGTTCCCCGCAGGTGTATGACTCCGGAGGAGAAACACCCCCACGTGCGTGGGGAAGACACAAAGGCAAGAGCCAATGCAGACTTGAAAGAGGAAACACCCCCACGTGCGTGGGGAAGACCTTCAAAGGATAGAGCTGTCGCGGCCCGCAAGGAGAAACACCCCCACGTGCGTGGGGAAGACTCGCAGCGTCCGGAGGTCATAACACGGAAGACGGAAACACCCCCACGTGCGTGGGGAAGACAACAGGATACCGAGTCCTAATCTAAACATGGTAGAAACACCCCCACGTGCGTGGGGAAGACCGCGGAAAGGTAGTTACGGCAAGCAGTAGTAAGGAAACACCCCCACGTGCGTGGGGAAGACCTTGCGCATGGTGAAAGAATACAAGGGAATGCGGAAACACCCCCACGTGCGTGGGGAAGACACGTATAACCTCTTATAGTAAGACATTCATAGAGAAACACCCCCACGTGCGTGGGGAAGACCATCAAAAAGGCGAAAGTCAAGGCCCATGATGAGAAACACCCCCACGTGCGTGGGGAAGACTGGGACAGGCAGCAGCCGCGATTAAGGTCATAGGAAACACCCCCACGTGCGTGGGGAAGACTAGACCACGGTTTTGGGCCTAATCATAAAAGTAGAAACACCCCCACGTGCGTGGGGAAGACTACCTCGCAAGCTCTTTTAGAACCGCACCTCAAGAAACACCCCCACGTGCGTGGGGAAGACAATCGCTTGACAGTGTGGACCCGCAAGGGTAGAGAAACACCCCCACGTGCGTGGGGAAGACACTGAGAGATTATTCACTTTTTTTATTGAGCCGTCAAAACAATATTGAAACGTCATCTTTTTCAGACACAAGTTGCAGCCCTGACAATTCGATGAGCTGGCGCTTTGGTTCCCCCATGCCGTAGAGCTTGTACCCCGGTGGGTTCGGTATCCTTTGAAAGATCATGAGGCCACTTTGTTCAGGGCATTTTTCGAGTAAGTAGTTGATCACATGCCGTGCAACGGAATCTTTAATGCCTGAAACGAAGACGTTAGGCCGAGGTTCCACAAACCAGAGTTTCATGCGCCCGCGTACGGCGGGAGGCAAATCATTTGCGATAACGACGAGCACATTTCCCTCCTATCAGGATCTCAATATCCTCGGCGACTTTTTCCAGCAGCTTCATTTCGAGGACACGTTTGCGGAACGCTTCAGATACGGCGTACTTGTTGTAGCGGCCCGCGAGGGAGAGCGTCAGGGAAAAAGCGAGATCAACGCAGAGCTCCCCTTTGTAAAGATCGGCGAGATCATACACAAAGGGCAGGGGGCTCCCTGAGTGGATAAAGCCTAAGTGCGGCGAATAGCCGAGGCTGTGGACACAGGAACATAAGACGCCATAGAGGGCCGCATTGGTGGACGTCAATATCTGGTTCGTCAGATCGCTCAACTCGAATTTTCCGGGGGTAAAAACACGTCCCTTCCATCCGACTTTGTATTGCTCGGCTTTTTCGAGGTAGAAATTGCGGACGCGCAATCCTTCCATACCCATCATTTCCTGCAACGTCTTGCCCTCAAGCTCCGCATCGGGAAAACGTTTGGCGAAGAAAGCCCTAGCGACGGCAAGTGAGGCATCTTTGTCCGTGGAGAGCCACGCCTGACGTTGGAGGTTGCGAGTGTTGGAAGTAGGCACGACGCCTGAAGCGTAAAACAGCAGGCTGTCCTCGCCAACCCAGCAGATGGCACAGTTGGCGGCGGAGGCGATCTTGATAGCCTCATGGGTTACAGACGTACCGGGGCCAAGAAGCAGGGCGTTGATCGTCGCTATGGGCAAACGCACTCTGTTTCCGTCCGCGTCGATCCATTTGATGCTGCTGTCGTCAATTTCCAGCCGTCCTCTTTCCAGATAGATAAACGGGTACTTGTCCGATACGCGGGGAAGCGTTTCCCGTGTGATCGGGATGAACAAGCGGCGGGGAGTTTTGGGCTCTTCAGCTGTGGTGGGCTCCTTTTCTTCCGGCATCTCTATCCCCCTTGCAGAAAGTGCCGCCGGGAGTAGTCCCAGCGGCACTTTTTCATTGTTCCAGAATTGTCACTTGCCTGTCCTCATATCGCTTGCGCAGGCCAAAGGCGATGGGGATATCATTCAGGGTCAGCACATTCCCGCCCTCAACCCGCCCGTGGGCCACACGGAAGCGTTCCGCGCGCCTTTTGGCTTTCGCTATTTCTCCGGCGGCTGTCAATGCTTCTTCCTGCGAGTCGAAACGGCCACGGTAAACGATGTCCGTGGGCACGCAGTTTCTCCGCCCAAGGCATATGGGCCATACGGGGTTTTGCAGCCCGGCGATGATTTCATCCGCATACGCTTCCGGGACATCCAGCGCGCAGGCGAACGCCATATCCTGAAGGTAATAACGGTAGGTCATCTTCGTTCCCGCACCGACCGGACGTTTCCCGTCCGTTTTCTTGGGGATGAGCAGATCCTGCCACGGATCCGAAGCGTCATAGCCGCTGCCCACCATCTGGAAATCGCGGAGGAGGGGCTGTATGTCCGGCTTGCCGTTTTCGAGCCGTGAATACGCCACTACGGTCTGCGTGTATGCCTTCATCTCGGCAAGCCACGCTTCCTGTTCGCCGTTGCGCCCCGTAGCGCAGCAGACGAGCCCGAGCACGCCGGAGCGGGAAGGAAAGGGAAGCGTATCGCGCCTTCCGAAGCGGGAATCGACCCCCCAAGACTGAAGGGGGGCCTCCAGCCAGAGGAGCAGGGCGGTCATGCCTGCGCCTCATACGGGCGCACGAACGCCGCTACGCCGTTGACGAGATCGTCGATGCTGACGGAGTCGTCCTTGCCGAACGTGAATTCGGCGGCCTTGCCGAACAGCGAGCCGGCCAGCTTCTCCTGCTTGGCGAGTTGGAGTTCAAGGGCCTCAATGCTCGGCTTGAGGAACCCTTGCCCTTTTGCCCTTACCGGCTCGTCAAAGCTGGCCTGCATGCCTTGCCCCCTGCGGATGTAGATGCGGGCATAGTCCCACGGGCGCATGCCGGTTTGCGTGGTCTGCCGGGCGGAGGGGACGGCGATGTACAAGGCCTTGATGAAAGCCGACACGGCATCGGCCAATCCCGTATTGCCAAGCGAATCCGCGAGCTGGCCGAGATCGAGGTTGATATAGCGGTAATAGGTGGCCGAGTTGTATTCAAGGCTTCCCATATGGGCGGAACCCGTTTCATCATCGGATTTGAGATCGTCAAGTGCCGTGAAAAATTCGATTTCGTTGTCGACGCGGTGTGTGGAGACGGCGTGGGCAAACGAGGCGGCGGCATGGACGTTGAGATCGGGGGCCTGCGCCACCATGCGCCCGAACAGGGCTATGTCGAGCCCGTCAACGGCGGGATTGAAATGGGCTTTATGAGCCTTTCTCAACTCCGGGGACAATACGGTCTTTCCCGATTTTTTGACGGCGGCGGACTCAGGTTCAAAGGCCTGTGCCGCGGCGAATTCGGCGATGGCTTCCGCCTCATTTTTTGAGAAGAAATACAGGGTATCTTCAGCCAGCAGAGGGGCGCAGGCCTCACCGAACGCCTTTGCCTGTTCCGGTGTGGCCCCCTTGGTTTCACAGGCTTCCGCGAGCATCCCGGCAACCTGTTTCGTGCGCACGCCGATTTTGACGCCGAGATCCTGAAGGGCCAGCCGCACATGACGCTTCCAGCACTGGGAGCTGACGCGGGCACGGGATACCCCGCCGATCATTGCGCTCTTGGGGGCGCCCACGTCGTCCCGGTTCAGGCAGGAAACAGGAAAAGACTGGAGGATATGGAATTCAATATGGGTTCCTTTGAGTGTATTCATCTTCATTCCTTGAGCTGCTGGTTAAAAGACGATGGGGGCGACCTGAAGCAATCCGCAACCAAAGGCTTTGCCGTGGCCGATGCCCCGGCAGACGCTTTGAGTGAAACGCTCTTTATCAACAACGGTAAGGGTTCCCGTCACCCGCGCTTTTCCCAGGGTGACTTTCTGTTCCCCCTTCCAAAAAACATCAGCATTGATCTCTGCGACCTGAAAAGAGGATTCCTGTACCTCAAAGCCCCATGAGGGGGCCTTTTCCAGAAACCAGCGCGTGATATCTTCGCGGTTGCACAGAGGCGTGCGTTTTTGGGTTCGGCTGTCCCGTTTTACAGGATTGACCACGATTTCAAAACGGTATGCGGAAAACCCGAAAAAGGCTTCGGGGATTGGCTCGGTTCTGACGAATTCCCCGTATTCAGGCTCACGGGGCTGCCGATCTGACAGGATAAGAAGCTGCCTCCCGTATTTGTCCCCGCCCATATCGACAAACAGGATACCGCTGCCTTTTTCCCGATCGCCCTCGCGCACGTCGTCAAAGAGCCCGTAAACGACCCTGTGCAGGGAGTAGGTATCGGTAACCCGCAGGGCCTTGGCGTCATGCGGCGACAGCCTGTAGCGGCTGGCGAACATCATGACGCCTCTCCTTCCGCAGCCTTCGGTTCATTGGAAAGGCTGTAGAAGTCACGGGTCCAGCGCATTTTGATACGCTCTTGTCCATTGCTTTCAAAATACAGGAGTTCGTCCAGCAATGTAGCAAAACAGAGAGGTTTTGTAGCCTTTACCGTGATGAGGGAAAGCATCGGGCGCAAAATACGGCATACCTCTTCGGTCGTTTGACAGGCGAGGAGGCGGCGTAAACGTATGCTTCCCTGATCTTCGTCATCGCCGAAGCAACTCCTCAGCGACGCGCCGAGGCCGAATATGCCGTCCTTTTCCGGTTGCCTTCGGCACAAGGCGGCTCCGATAAGGCAGAACGGCAGACGCCGCGCGGCGAATTCAATATCTACGTTGAATTTCAGTAAAATGTTCCATACCTGATATTCCAGATCGGGATTGTCGGCCCGTTTCATCCGGGCGACAAACCCCGTGTCCTTGATTTTGGGCGCGGCGCTCGCCCGTTCGAGCACGAAGCCGACAAACGCTTTGCTCAGGGAGTTTTCCTTTGTTTCAGCCATAACAGCTCTCTTCACGATGAGGATTGGGTTTTCTGTGAAAACATCCCGAAACCGGGCCGATGGCGGGCCCATGCTTCAAACTGGCGCGCCGTTCCGTGCGGGCAGGATTCGTCAAAGGCCGTGCCGACGAAAACGGCATACGTTCCCATGAGCTTGGCAAGTTGTTCTTTGCCGCCATCACAGGCCTGAATCAGTTCTTGGAATGTGGGCTCGACCAGTTGCCAGAACAGGCCCGACGCTTCGGCGGCATGGGCGTCACCTTGCGCTTTCAAGTCCGAAAAATACCCCCGTGTGGCCCCATAAACGACGGTACCCATTTTTTCCAGTTGTTCCATCTGCTTTTTAAAAAGGATAAACCAGTCATCATTGCCGGAGAGCAATTTGGCCTCCAGCCATGTTTCGGACTCGATGCAGTCGTCGCCCCCGGATACGTACTGTTCCCCGGCGTTGCTGCTGACTTTGAGCCCACCGCTCCAGATTCCAAACTGTTTGACACGACCGTCGCCCAGACGCCGGATGCCTTGTTTCAGATTCAGGCACTCAAAGCCGCTACCGTGATCGGATTCCAAAAAAGCCAACAGGGCCGTAAGCTGGCGCCAAGGCTTTTTTTCGGGGTTTACCCATAACATTTTGACTTTGGCTTTCGCCTTGTCGGCTGCCGCGGACGGATCAATCATCCGTTCCTGATAGTCAGGGTGAACGATGCCTTCGGTGTAGTGGAGGCCGTCTTCTCGCAGCAGACAGAAACGGGAGAGTGGGACAAGCCGCCCCATGAGGCTGGCTTTCAAAGCCCGCGCGGAGGGGCAATCCTCCCCCTCAGGCATCTTTTCCCACGGGGCCGTCCCGAGCCCTTCTTCCCACTGCTTTGCGTCGGCTATAATATCTCGCGTGAGGAGGTTCAGCCAGACGGTTTCAAGGATCGAATCCCCCAGAAGAAAAGAATGGAGCAAGCCCATATGGCATACGGAAGGGCCGGGCTTTGCGCTCTTGCCTTTCGCGTATCCCTTGCTGAGGATAACGCTGTTGTCCGTCTTCTTTCCGCCGAGGCCAAATCCCATCTGTTCCACCAGCAACAACGCGCGGGAGGCGTCGGACATGACAGGTTCCAGTTGCAGTTGCGTGAGCAGTGTGGTGTTGCCCGAGGCGACCTGCGGCATGGCGGTTCCATAGGGCTTGAGTTCGGCCTTGGAGCAGGCGGGCATCTGGAGGAACGGTTTGTCGCCGTACAGCCAGAAGGCATTCCGCCACAGCTTCAGATACGCGGTACACCGTTCGCCGAGGCCATCCGGCCCCATTGCGGCCCATTCTTGGGTATCCTGCGGCGTGGCCGCTGCCTGGGCAATGGCGATGAGCAGTTTCAGCACCGCAATCTTTTGCACGGCCGTCCCGCCCAGTGCCCGGCACTCCCTGCCGCCGAACACGCGCAGGAGCCCCGCCTTGCCCATATCGGCGATGGGAATCCATGCCTCGTCGAGCAGGTTGTATCTGTTTTCCGTCACATTCCCCCCTTTTTTCAGCAAGACGTTGTTTGTTCGTAGCCCCATTCCGGGGTGTAACTCCCGCCGAAATCGTTTCCAAACCCGTCTTCAAGCGTGCCGTCGGCCCTGAGTGCGGCGATGTACAGGGAAGGCCGCCCTCCATCCTTGGGCGCCACATACAAGTAGGGCGACAATCTGTTCAAAAGGTCGGCGGATGGTCTGTGGACGTTTTCCAACCAATTTTCCGGCACACGGACGATGTTTGCCCTCAACCGGGAAGCAATCCGGGCCCGTTCCCTCCATTCGGGAGATCGCGCCGGGAACGTCACTTCCGAGCCGTCGGCAAGCAGACACTGCCCTCCGTTCATGCCTCGGCTACGGAGAAGCAGCACATCGGCTTCGGGCCGCTGCATCGCCCGGGTCGTAACCGTCTCTTCCGAAACGGTATTGCCCCACTGAGCCGTACTGTCGTAGGCGTGGTTCCGCAACGCCCGCTTGTCCTCCTCCAGCTTCCGCAGCGCAAGCGCCAAGGGCGAATCCGTCTCGTCCCTATCCGCATAGGTGGCCTCGAGCACTGGCCGGATGTCGTCCGGCAATCGAACGCTACGGCGTTGCGCCCATTGTTCGAGCGTGCGGCACAGGACATATGGGCTATAGACGTATCCCGTCTTGCCGAAAGCCTTCATGGGATTTTGCAGGGCTTCTTCCAGATCCGGAGTGAGTATCCATGCTTCGCGGCATGCCCCCGCAGGGCGTCGCATTTGGCTCGGCCCTTCGTCATGCCGCCACAAACGCCCCATACGCTGGAACAGCATGTCGGTAGGGCAGATGCGCGTCACCAGAAAATCGGCGTCGATGTCCAGCGACTGTTCCAGTACCTGCGTCCCGACGAGGATACGCCCTTTTTCCCCCCGCGCTTCCGATTTCGCGCCATACAGGGATGTCCACAGCGATTCGTTCCGTTCTCGGTCGGCGGGCGTGAACCGGGAGTGTAGCAGGCCGACTTCAACGTCCATGCCTGAGGCGCGGGCGGCCAGTCCTTTGTATATGGCTTGGGCCTCAGCGACCGTGTTCTCGATCCAGAGGATCTGTTGTCCGCCTTCCGAACGCAAAAGGGCTTCTTCGAGGGCCTCATCCTGCGTCTTGTCGCTGTGAAGCGTAACTGTTCTATCGAGCTTCAAGACGTTCTCGTCCGCGCCGGGGACTTCAATGAACCGATCCGACTGGGAGTCAATCGCCGTAATCAGAGGGTAGTCGGTGCGGGCAGGCTGGTGGGTGCCAAGGAATGCGGCCCGGCGGGGCTGCGTCAACGTTGCGCTCAGGATGATGACCGTGCAGTTCAGTTCCCGGAGCAGGGCGACCAGTTCATCAATGATTGTCCCTGTGTAGGTGTCGTAACTGTGGATTTCGTCAATGATGACGACCTTTCCCGCAAGACCGAAGGCCCGTACCGCTGAATGCCGGACACGGATCACCGCCATGAGCGCCTGATCAATAGTGCCTACGGCGAACGGAGCGAGAAGCCCGCGCTTGCCTGATTGGAACCACGGCTTGCCCGGAGCGGCGTCCTCGCCCATTTCTTGTTCGGAGAATGTCTTGAGCCATGCCTTTCCATGCAGGAGGAGGGGGGCTTGGAGACTGTCCTGAAGGAGAATGCGAGACAGGAACGCGTTAACGCGGTCATGGATTTTGTTGGAGGTCAACTGAGTGGGGAGCGCGAAGTAAATTCCTCCGGCCTTGCCCTGTTCCAACATCCGATAGGCCGCATACAACGCCGCTTCGGTTTTGCCCATCCCCATCGGGGCCTCAAGAATATAGACGCCCGGCCCGGAAACCTGCTCAATGAAAGCTTGTTGCACCCCTCTCGGTGAAAAGCCGAAAAGTGCTTCAAAAGAAAGCCCCGTTTGCAAGGAGAGAGGAAGAAAACCGGCGTTGTCCACAGCTTTCCGCACAAGCGGAGCCCAGTCCTTTTGCGGCTCGTCGAACAGTTCCCCGGAACCAATCCAGTCCGCAACCGTGGTCAGGCCCATCAGGAGCAATGCCTGTGTCTTTGACGACACGTCAGGCCAGCCTCGTTCTCCCATGATGAGGGCGAGCAGTTCCTCACGCCGTTTTTGCCATGCGTCGCCGCCATAGGCGTTGCACGAAGCCGTGTAGCTTTCTTTGGGGGGTACGCCATGATGACGGCCCACGATCTGAGGAATGAATACATTGCCCTGTACGGCCTTGAGCGCGGCGAAACTGATGGAGGCGTGCCCGCGCCAGTCCTGCTCCAATGAGGGATCGGCGTCCGCCAGTTCAGGGAAGGTACCCAGGGAACCGGCAGCCTGATGAATCTTGTGCTGGAACGTAGGGCACACTTTGCCTACATCATGAGCGGAAACTATGCGATCCACCCCTTCTGGATAAAACGGCAATGTGCATTTCGGCAGCCGTTCCAAGAGGAGCGCCGCAACCGCTCCCGTAATGAGGGCATGATCAAGCACCGTGCGGCCCGCGGCTGTTACGTCATGTGCATTTCGGTAGGTTTTGGCAAGACACTCTGTTAGGGGTAAGGCTGTAAAGTCCTTTTTGGCGGTACGAGCGCGCAGCATTTTTATCCTCAACCCGTTGGGATGTCGAGTATGTCGTCATAAAGTTTTTCTATAGTAGTTTGATGATAAATCTTTTTGAGTAAATGCTCAAACGGAAAAGAAGAAGGGGATAAACACCCCCACAAACGTGGGGAAAAGGACTGTCTTCTTTTCAAAACAGACTTGACTCTGGAAACACCCCCAGTTATTTTGAGGAAAATAGAGTTAAGTCAGTTAAAATTATTCTTGTATTTTTTTTGAAATAGGTCAAGCTTCACTAAAACCAAAATGATTTTTCATTTATTATAACTAATTAACCGATATTGGACTCCAGTTTTTCTGTTTCCTCCACTTCCTCATACAGTTGTTTCGTCTTCACGCCGAGCGCGTCCGCGATGCGTACAAGCGTAGACAAACGACACTCTAAAATGCCGTTATCGC